>Ga0194130_10001370_pt1 | contig 39723 bp, 42 predicted proteins | sample TA2KigsurfametaG_FD_160084 | JGI IMG/M metagenome (GOLD analysis project Ga0194130, IMG submission 160084) | Freshwater microbial communities from Lake Tanganyika, Tanzania - TA2015050 Kigoma 12 surface | ecosystem: Environmental > Aquatic > Freshwater > Lake | place: Tanzania: Lake Tanganyika...
GATTGCCGAGGTTGTCGGCGGCGCCGAACTCGTGGCCATGGCTGGATTCATCGTTGCCGCAGCTTCGCTGCGCACGCCGGTGCTCCTCGACGGTGTCGTGACCCAGGCCGCGGCCTGTCTCGCCCGCGCGATGGTCCCGGAGTCGATCGGGGCATGTCTGGCAGCACATCGTTCTGCCGAGCCGGCTTCGACGGGAGCGCTCGTGCATCTCGGCCTCCACCCGATCCTCGACCTCGACCTGCGTCTTGGCGAAGGAACCGGCGCGTTGCTCGCGGTGCCTCTCCTGCGCGCTGCCTGTGGCGTGGTGGGCCGTGTGGCCACATTGGCCGACCTCGATGACCGCAAGGCGTGAAACCCCGACGAGAACCACGACGGACTCCTCCCGCGAACACCCACACACCGGACACTGCCAGAACCGCAAGACCCAGTACCCCGACGACGATTCTCTTTACAGGTTTCAGTGTGTCTCAAAGCGGGTTTTGTTCATACGGTTCGGCTCGCTCAGGAGCGCAGAGCGGAGTACTCCTTGATCACTACGTCCAGATACAACTGGGCGGTGTCACAGGTGTGCTCAGCCCAACTCACGGGCCTGTTCGTGGTGTCCTTGCATCACCGTGAATTCGGCTGCCGCACAACCATACAGATGAAATCATTACACCCGAGCGAATCGCTCAGTTTCTTCACTGAACCACTGACTTATATCACTTGTGACCGAAGCCCTCGTTCGAGCAATTGCAGCATCAAGATCGTCAGAAGAAATGTAGGGAGGTTTGATGCCTTCACGAATTCGGTCAAATGCTGCCGTGGCTGCTCGCTGAGCTGCTAATTCAATATCGCCTGGGGTGTAGCCGTCGGATTCTCTCGCAAGCTTTTCAATGTCAACTCCGCGTTGATCTAGACGTGAAAGTGCAGCCTCCCAGAGTGCAAGACGGGCAGTGAGGTCTGGCGGCCCAATAGGAATAACCAGGTCAAACCTGCCGGGACGCAACACCGCTGAATCAATATCGCCAACAAAATTCGTGGCACACACCAAGAGATGTCTGGGGGTCACACGATACAACGGGATCATCTTCAATAATTCGTTGACAACTCCTTTTGTTGTTGGGTTTCGCTCTCTCGCCGATGCGATTTCGTCGAATTCATCTATAAAAACAACGGCCCGTTCTAACTGCAACAAGTCATTCATCGCCTGACGAAGTTCTGACGAAATTGAGTCAGCCCCACTTTCTAATTTGGAGGGGAGCAACTCAATAAACGGCCAACCGAGCCGTCCAGCAATCGCCCTGGCGAATGTTGTCTTTCCGGTTCCTGGAGGACCAAAAAGCAAAACAGTCGCAGGTGCTTTCACACCCACTTTCTCTGCAGTGGTTGGGTCGGCGAATGGGGCCACAACACGACCATCTATAATCTTCTTCTCGACATGCATACCCGCCACACAGTCCCAAAGTTCGGACGACAAAATCTCCCCCCGTATTGATCAACGATGCGCATAGCAGTGGGCGCGATTGGCTCTAACTTTTCATACAAAATCAAATCATGAATGGCGGAAAAACCTCGGTTCACCAGAGCTGTCTCGCCAGCTTGCGATTTTGACAACAACGCAGAAATTTTTCGGACGCCAAGCAGGATCAATTGCCACCACATTTATCCAGCCATCATCAGACACAACGCGAGCCTGAATGACTCCGATGATCCGATCGCCATCAATTGCGACTGCTCCCGGTGCACCTGAGGAAACGTCGTTCACAAACTGTGCGATATCGGCAGGCTTTGTGTCGGGCAACAGCCGGCATTCTTCCAACAAGCGAACTGCTTGGCCAATGTCAGAAGGAAGCAAATCACGAACAATTACAGACGCAGCTAGGTGATATCACTCATTTGCCTGTCACTGTGGTGGACCTTGTCCTGACTTATCCGCATTACCGCGTTCCAAAAAATGGCGTTTCGCGTTCCAAACGTTTACTGAAACCCCGGCCGCTGCCGCATCATGACTACAGTTTGGAATTACGCACCAGCCTCACGGAGGCTGGGGATGGTGCGAAATTCACACCGCATTTCGAGTCATCTATAGAAACGTTACTAGCGGCAGCCAGAATTTCAGAAGAAAAAAGGTTCAACTCTACTGCGGCTGGCAAATCTTGCTGGACCTAAACGCGACAACGCGTGAGTTCGTGCCTACGAGTGATAATTCGGTGCCTCATGAGTAATCGTGACGTCATGAGGATGACTCTCTTCGCGTCCTGCAGTTGTGACCTTCATGAAGCGACCTTTTTCTTGGAGTTCTCGGATGTTGGCAGCTCCGACATACCCCATACCGGATCGAAGCCCGCCAAGTAATTGGTACACCACATCGCTAAGTGAGCCCGAGTAAGCAACCCGACCCTCAATTCCCTCTGGTACGAGTTTTGGTTGGCCCTGCGCACTTCCCTGAGCACTGCCGTAGCGGTCAGCACCAAGGCCCTGCATAGCCCCAATCGACCCCATACCACGATACGTCTTGTACCGACGTCCTTCGAATAATTCATGCTCTCCTGGTGCTTCATCAGTGCCAGCAAGCAAACTACCCAGCATCACAACATGCGCACCAGCAGCAAGTGCCTTCACCACATCACCTGAATAGGTAATTCCACCGTCGGCAATAAGGGACACACCACGTGCCGCTGCTCGTCGTGCTGTGTGCCAGATAGCAGACAACTGGGGCATTCCCGCTCCCGACACTACGCGTGTTGTACAAATGGAGCCAGCTCCCACACCAACTTTGACTGCATCAGCGCCGACATCAACAAGTGCATCAGCGCCTTCCTCGGTGACAACATTGCCTGCAATAACTGCGAGCGTTGGCCATGCTGACCTAATGCGTCGTACTGCTGTCAGAACTCCTTGAGTGTGACCATGAGCAGTATCAACAACCACAACATCAATGCCAGCATGAACTAATGCCGCAACACGATCCTCTAGGTCGGGACCCACACCTACGGCAGCACCGACTCGCAGTCTCCCGCCGCTATCACGTGTAGCCCGCGGGTACTCTCTGGCTTTCATAATGTCCTTGACCGTGATGAGGCCCTGCAAATGTCCCCTGTCATCAACAAGTGGCAACTTCTCAATTCGGTGTTTTTGTAGCAGTCTGCGAGCTTCGTCGAGAGTCGTACCCACAGACGCAGTAACAAGTGGGGTACGTGTCATGAAGCCGCTCACTGGCTTGGCAAAGTCTGCCTCTTCGCAAAATCGGATGTCACGGTTTGTCAGAATTCCGAGAAGCAGTCCATCTGTATCTGTAATTGGAACACCAGAAAAGTGATACTTGTTCATCAGCGCTTCAGCATCTGCCAACGTAGCTGTCGCTGGGAGCGTGACCGGATCCGTAATCATTCCGGCCTGTGATCGCTTCACTTGTGCGACATTGTTTGCCTGTTCCACAATCGTCATATTGCGATGCAAAATTCCAATGCCGCCAAGTCGAGCGAGAGCGATTGCCATGGGAGCCTCTGTCACTTTGTCCATTGCCGCAGACATCACAGGTGCTGACAGCGTGATGTCCTGTACTAGGTGAGATGAAACATCTACATCACTTGGTAACACGTCGCTGAATCCGGGCACCAAGACAACATCATCAAAGGTCAACCCTTCAATTGGACTAAATAACTGATCATTCAATGGGTTCATGACACGGAATCAATTTCTTGGCCAGCTACAAAATTTTGACATAGATCGTTGAGTGTTTGTACTAGTAGAATATGCTCCCGCTCATGCATTCGTTCTGTAAATGACTCAAGTGTGTCATGTGCATGAATCGGTACAACTTCGCTCGCAAGGACGGGCCCCGTGTCGACTCCTTCGTTGGGAACCAAGTGCACCGTAATACCGCTGTGTGTTCGCCAATTGTCACGGGACTCAGCAAATGCACGCTCAATGGAATGTGTACCTGGCAATTCTCCTGGCAACGCTGGATGAAGATTGACAACTTGTGACGGGAACTGTTGCAAAAAATTATTCGACAAGATTCTCATAAAGCCAGCAAGAACCACAATGTCTGGGGAGAATCCCTTCACAACCTCTAGCAGTCGGAGATCGTACGCTGCTCGCGTCTCGTTTGGTACTGGTGCAACGACAACGACGGACACCTTGCTTCGTTCTGCTCGAGCAATAGCAGGTACACCTTCCTTACTTGACACAACCCCAACAACGTCAGCGCGCAACAAACCGTGCTCACACGCGTCAAGAATTGCCTGCAGATTGCTGCCATTACCCGACACCATGACAGCAAGACGAGGTCGAAATACCTTCATTGCAATGCCACTCGAGGTTTGTTTTGTCCCTGTTCATGCAAGGTACCGATCACCCATGTGTCTTCAGTGAGAAGCGCCCGGATGTCTGCGACATCACCTGACGAAACAATGACAACCATTCCGATACCCATGTTGAGCGTGCGGTACAACTCGTCTGTTTCTAAGGTGACCAAGCCTTCAATAAATTTAAATAGTGGTGGTTTTGGCCATGAAGAGATATCAACTGTTGCTGCAATTCCATCTGGGAATACACGGGGAAGATTCTCCAGCAGCCCACCTCCCGTAATATGTACCAAAGCCTTCACACGGGGGTCTTTCAAAACCGGACCCAGCACATCGAGGTAACTGCGGTGTGGCTCAAGCAATGCATCCACAAGTGGTCGCGTCAACGGTGGTGGAACAACGTCAAGTGGCAACCATTCCAGAATGCTACGTAGTAACGAATAGCCATTGGTGTGTGGCCCATTAGATGCCAGGCCAATCAACACATCGCCTTCTGCAACGGTGGGGCGAGGAAGCAGATCCTTTTTATCAACGATGCCTACTAATGTCCCCGCAACGTCGAAGGCTCCGGGCGCATAGACACCAGGCATTTCTGCAGTTTCACCACCCAACAAAACACACCCACCAGCTGCACATGCTTCTGCCATCCCCGACACCACGTCTGCCACCATTTCAGCGTTGATGCGCGATGAAGCCAGGTAGTCCAAGAAGAAAAGTGGTCGTGCGCCCTGCACTAAAACATCGTTGATGCAATGATTCACAATGTCCATGCCAGCACCACGCACTCGGCCCGTGCGTGCAGCCAGTTCGACCTTTGTGCCCACACCATCAGTCGATGCAACCAACACAGGCTGCTCAAAGTCTTTCAAGAAGGAGACATCAAGGGCGCCACCAAATGCTCCGACTCCGCGTAACACACTTTCTGTTGCTGTGGACGTCACGCTCTTTTTCAAAAGATCAACAGCTCTATTGCCCTCGTCAATATTCACACCTGCAGAGGAGTACGACATCAAATTCGACGCAGGGGCCCGCCAGCCAATGTCTCGCCGAAAATAAGAGCCGGGAAAAGAGATCTTCCCGACACGTGCATACGTATGGCGACGAGCAGAACGGAGATCAGGCCCCATACCAACAACTGTCATGACTCGACCACCATTGGTGACAAGAGCGCCGTTCTCCCTCTTCGTACCACCATGAAAAACATTGGTGTGTAAATCAGATAATTCACTTCCAGATATGGGGTCACCCAACCGAGGTGTTGCGGGATAATGCGCTGCCGTCATAACAACAGCATGAGCACTCAGTGGTTTCGTTTTTACCTGACCAGCACTCAATGTTCCGTCAACACACGCGAGTGCAAGATCTACTAGGTCTGTACTGAGCAGAGACAACAACACTTGTGCTTCAGGGTCCCCGAAGCGACAATTGTATTCCAAGAGCCGAGGGCCATCTTTTGTAAGCATCAATCCTGCATACAAGATCCCTTTATATGGTGTTCCTACCTCAGCAAAATGATCGATAATCGGCTGAATAAAAGTAGCGGAAAGATCATCGATGTCATACGGCACTGACACAGGAGCGTAAGCACCCATCCCACCCGTGTTGGCACCCAAGTCTCCCTCACCAATACGCTTGTGGTCTTGAGCAATTGGTAACGGCACTGCACTGACGCCATCGCACAAGGCCATAAGGGAACATTCAGGGCCTTGCAGCATTTCTTCCAAGACCACCGGGCCAATGGCACACGCCTCAACGATGGCGGAGTGTGTTTCACATTCGTTTTCTGGTACCACAACGCCCTTGCCACTCGCCAGACCAGACTGTTTCACCACCACCGGCGAACCTAAGTGCCTCCACCATGACACTGCGGACTCACTATTGCCCTTTTCAAAACTCGCAAACCGAGGACCAGGAATTCCTAACTTTTCTGCCAACTCCCGTGAGTACACCTTGGATGCCTCAATTTCAGCAAGCTGTTTCGTTGGGCCAAAAGCCTTCACCCCAATTGCTGACAGTGCATCCACCACACCCGCCGCCAACGCCAACTCTGGTCCAATCAGAACAAGATCTACCTTTTCCGCCTCACACAATGAGACAATCCCGGCGACATCATCAACTTCGACACAGAATTGTTCACCCGGCATTCCGCCATTTCCGGGCGCGACCAATAAGCGTGAGCAACGCAACGACTGCTGAACACTGTGAGCTATGGCATGTTCCCTGCCACCACTGCCGAGAACGAGCACCGTGAGTTGACGAGGTGCACTCATGCCAGAACCTGTCCAAAAGAATCTTTGCGGCGGGGTGCTGGAATTTCAACCGGGTACACACCTGTGAAACAGGCATTGCAATACCCCTCTTTACGCCCTACTGCACTCATCATTCCATCGAGAGACAGGAACGCAAGTGAGTCAGCCTTCACGACTGAACACAATTCTTCAAGATTCAGGCGTGCCGCAATCAGATCATCGTCATGACCCATATCAACACCAAAATGGCACGGATGTTTAATCGGCGGGCTCGTAATCCGCAAATGAACTTCTGTGGCGCCGGCGTCGCGAATGAGTTGCACCAAAGGCCCAGACGTTGTGCCACGCACTAATGAGTCATCAATTAGAACAACCCGCTTACCCCGAAGATTTTCTGGCAGTGCATTGAATTTCATTGCAACCCCCCGCTCGCGCATCAGGGTTGTTGGTTCTATAAAAGTGCGGCCGATGTAACGATTCTTAATGAGCCCATCGTTGTATTCAATGCCAGTCTGACGAGAGAAACCAACAGCGGCAGGAACAGACGAATCTGGAACGGGAACAACAACGTCTGCATCGACACCTGATTCGCGCGCCAACTGTTCTCCCATGCGCTGGCGAACACCATGTACGCTTAGGCCATCCCATTGCGAGTCGGGTCGTGAGAAGTACACAAACTCGAACGTGCACCGTGAAGATTTAACCGATGGCATCAGCGCTTGCCGGCGCGCAAGCTCGTTTCGCTTGAGTGTCACAATCTCTCCGGGGCAAACTTCTGACACTTCGGTGCAGCCCAAGGTGCTCAGAGCACAGGTTTCTGACGCAACAGCCCAGCCACCATCTGGCAATTTGCCCACAGACATTGGTCGAAAGCCCCACGGATCTCGCACTGCAATGACACGGTCTTCCACCAATGTCACCAACGAATAGGCACCTATCCACGACGACAATGTGCGGGCCAACCGATCTTCCCAAGTTGCGCCTCCAGCCGATGCCAACATCAAGGTCATCACTTCGGTGTCAGATGACGCAGTCAGTCCAAAACCCTTCGCTAGCAACTCAGAGCGAAGTTCGTGCGCATTGACCAAGTTGCCATTGTGGGCAACTGCTAACGGTCCATGAACCGTTTCAACAAGAAATGGTTGGGCGTTCCGTGCACTTGAGCCTCCAGTGGTGGAGTACCGAGTATGGCCAACGCCATTGGTGCCTCGCAACGGTGCCAAATTCGCAGGCGTAAAGACTTGAGTCACCAAACCATCGGCTTTGTGTATGTGGGCCTGAGACCCATCAGACACTGCTATTCCTGCTGCTTCTTGACCGCGATGCTGCAAAGCAAACAACCCGAAAAAGACCAACTGCGCAACGTCCTCGGTAGGTGACGATATTCCTATCACGCCGCATTCTTCGTGTAACCGGTCTGACAGCACGCTGTCACAATTACATTCGGGCTTCATAAGACGTCGTTCCTTTGTAGAATTTTTCGAGTCGATGTTGCACTGGATATTCCCCTGGCTCAAAGTCATGACCTGTCAAACGGGTGAAGGCCGTAACATAGCGCTTCGTTGTTTCCGAAATAATTGAGTCGTCAAGCAATGGTGGAGCGTCGTCCCCGTTGTAACCCACAGCATCAAGCGCAAGCCTCACGGGTTCTTTGTCGAGACTCTCCGGCTCTTCACCACGCTCGAGTCGTTCGCTATAGGTACTCAGTTCCCAATACCGTGACGAGTCAGGTGTGTGCAACTCGTCTATCAATATGACTGATCCGTCAGAAGCCAGTCCAAATTCATACTTGGTATCAGCCAACAAGAGCCCGGCTTTCTTTGCTACTCGTTGACCATGTGCAAAAAGTTCCAATGCAGCTTTTTGAACTACATCCCAAACATCCGCGTCCACAAATCCTCGTGCGACCACGTCATTGCACGTCAAGGGCTCATCGTGTTTGCCGGTATCACCTTTCGTTGTGGGCGTAATAATTATCTGTGGCAAGACAGAATTTTTTTGCATCCCATCAGGAAAGTCATATCCATAAATATGTCGCATGCCATTGCTGTATTGACGCCACAACGACGTTGTTGTTGAACCTGTCATCACACCGCGCACAACCACTTCAACTGCCAGCGGCGTTGCTGCATGGCCAATAGTTGCATTCGGGTCTGGGCAACTAATGAAATGGTTCCTTATGATATGTCGCGTATTTTCGAACCACCACGCAGACAATTGATTCAGGACTTGGCCTTTGTACGGCACCACAGCAACAATACGATCAAATGCCGAAAGTCGATCTGTTGTCAGAAACAGTCGTGTGTTGTCGGGCAGTGCGTAAGACACTCGCACCTTTCCCGTTCTTCTGTCTGGTAGAGAAAGCACGACATCTGAACATCCTCTAATTGCTGACATACCTCACTCCTTCCTGAAATAGAGCGAGACCCATTCCGCCACTTATTCCCCTGTGAAATTTGGGATGCTGACGCACCACAACATGATTTTCCGGGTGTGGCATCAGACCCAGTACCACGCCGCTATCATCGCAAATCCCAGCAATGTCATAGACAGATCCATTCGGATTCCCGTTCACATACCGAAGAGCAACTTGATCATTTTCAATCAATTTGGCCAAGGTTGAATCAGTTGTTGTGAATCTGCCTTCACCATGCGCAATCGGACACGTAATATTTTGCCTGAGATGCCGAGTCCAAATACATTTTTTGGACGTCGGTGTCATCTCTACCCAGCGGCAATCGAACACGCCAGATTCATTGTGCCCAAGCGCACCAGATTTCTCGGCGCCGGGCAAAATTCCCATTCGCACCAAAGTCTGAAACCCGTTACAAATTCCAATGACGGGCCGGCGGTCTGCAATTGCGGCAGTGATGCGCTCGCCCATTGACGCTTGAAGTTCCAACGCAAATATTCGACCCGCTCCTAGCGCATCGGCGTACGAAAACCCACCTGCAATCACCAAAATGTCAGCATCATCAATGCGCGATGGCTCAGAAACAATGTCGGACATGAGGTATCTCGTAGGCCGTACACCGGCTTGTTCTAATGCAAACGACACATCTGCATCTCTGTTTGTTCCCGGTGCGCACAGCACACCAGCAGTCGGTGAGGTCTTCACTGTTGTGGTATCCATGAATTGCACAGCTCAGCCACTGACACAGCCTGTTTGTCTGAAAACTTGAGCACATCTAGTTCTGTCACTGTCCCCAAAATGCAGGAGGATTCGGCAAAAAGTGACAACACCTCAGAGACATGGTGTGGAGCAACTTCCACAATAAATCGGCCATTTGATTCGCTAAACAACCATTGGGCATCAGAGGCGTTCTCACAGCCACTCATGTCAACCCCTAGTCGACCACCAATTGCCATTTCAGCTACTGCAACTGCAATTCCACCTTCAGAAACGTCATGGCATGACCGAATGAGACCATCGCGAATGGCGCGATGCAAAACCCGGTATCGACTAGGTGCTGTGGCATCGGCGTCGGGCACAACACCGCTAAATGACAAATTTTTTATTTTTGCCAAATGGCTTGCCCCGACTTCACACAACGTATGCCCTAGAACTACCAGCACATTTTGCGCCTCTTTAATATCTGGCGTCACTGTTTTATTTGCATCTGGCACATGCGCAACAGCCGTGATCACCAAGGTGGGTGGAACAGAATGGCGCTCACCATCTCTGCCGAAATACTCGTTGTTTAAAGAGTCTTTGCCGGAAACGAATGGCGCCGAGTGCGCAATTGCAGCCGTGCAACAGCCCTTCACTGCCGCTACCAAATGGCCAAGTGTCGTCTGTCGCCGCGGATCCCCCCAGGAGAAATTGTCGAGAAGTGCAACTTTGTCGGGGTCCGCGCCCACTGCCACAACATTGCGAATTGCTTCATCTACTACGGATAGCGCCATTCGCTCGGGGTCCTTTTCGCCAAACCACGGGTTCACCCCAATGCCGATTGCTATTCCATGAGTATTACGAGGCTCCGCGAGTACAACCCCATCTGCATGTCCATCCTGTTGCGCCCCCACTAATGGACGCACAAGTGTTGCACCCCCAATTTCATGGTCGTATCTGTGAATAATTGCTTCTTTTGAAGAGATGTTTGGATGCCGCAACAACTGCTGCAATGTCAACACAACATCAATGTCTCCAAAGACATACTGAAAGTCATTGCAACTCATCTCTGAACGATGAGGTGTTGGCATAACTGCCGTCATTTGGCGCTGCGGACGACCATTGTGCAAAAAATGCGTGTCAACATCAAAAACAATGTCACCCTTGTTGTGCACAATCAGTCGGCCATCACCGGTGAACTCACCAATGTCTGTGCATTCGACGCCGTATACACGACAGGCCTCTTTTAAAGGCTTCACATCTGGTGCTGCAACAACCATGCGCTCTTGGGCTTCGGACAGCCAAATTTCCCACGGGGAGAGTCCCGGGTACTTCAATGGCAGTTCAGACAACTCAACTGACGCTCCAACACCTTCTGCCATTTCACCAATCGCAGAAGACAGACCACCAGCACCACAGTCTGTAATGGCACGAAACAAATGCTGCCCTTCTCCTAGGATATCAATCAGTAATTTTTCTGTAATCGGATCACCAATTTGCACACTGGCACCCGCCACATCACCAGTTGTTGCATCCATTGTCATGGACGAAAACGTTGCACCACGTAGTCCATCTCTACCTGTTCGGCCGCCCAGCACCACAACACGATCACCAGGTTGGGGTGTTTCTGTTGCATATCGTCCGTGTGCCACGCCAATACATCCGGCATACACCAGCGGGTTGGCCGTGTATCCGGGGTCATACAACACAGCACCCGCAACCGTGGGCAAGCCAATCTTGTTGCCATAGTCTGCAATTCCAGCTACCACGCCGGCACGAATGCGTCGTGGGTGAAAGACACCATCTGGCAAGTCCAAACCATCTGTGTCAGGGGGCCCAAAGCACAAAATGTTCGTGCACGCAATCGGCAAGTGCGATGCTCCTAAGACATCTCGAATTACTCCACCAACACCAGTATTTGCCCCACCAAATGGTTCAACTGCACTGGGATGATTATGTGTTTCACATTTCAGTGCAATTGTCGTGCCTTCAACAAAAGAAATCACTCCGGCATTACCCACGAATGAGCTCACCACAAACGGTGCAGCAATGGTCTGTGTTGTTTCTCGCAGCTGATTAATGAGAGATTCCAGAACCTCGCCAGAGTCAGTCGTAATACTTGCCCGAAATGTTTTGTGCGCACAGTGTTCGCTCCACGTCTGAGCAATTGCCTCAAGTTCAATATCTCGTACGCCGCGCCCGCAGTAGTGGTCGCGCACCGCTCGTAGTTCCTCTATGTCAAGAGCTAGTCCTCGTTCTACGTTCAATTCCTGCAGTTGGGCATCTGTCGCATCTGTTGCAAGTTCCACAACCTCAACAGAGCTCACAATTGTTCCAGTGCCTGTCGGCATAACAGGTACAAGTGGTGCATCGACAGACCAGTATTCAATAACCGGATTAGCCAGCAACTTGCGCACCAATAGGTCAAGTTCATACGAGTCCAGCTTGCCCGCAAGGTCAAAACGCTTCGCGGTAGTGACTACGTCAATACTGATTCCCAATCTGGCAGCGATTCGCTGCAATTGCTGCGACGCAGCGTCGGTCACACCAGCATGAAGTGCAGTTTCTACAAAGTGATCGCATGTCTTTGTTGTTGTTCCCCATGTGGCCTGTTGCAATAGCGACTCAACCAAGATGTCTTCTAAAAATGCACGGCTTTCGTTGCTCAAATTTCCGTGAATGAAGTACACGTCGACAACGTTTATTTCACGTAAGGCTGTAAGACCCAGGTCATACGCATCATTGAGAAATGCCTGAGCACGGGGGTCTTTGCCTACAAATTGAATTTCGAGGCGGTGAACATCGTGATCAGATCGCACGGTATTAACCCCCCTCGGAAACATTAGTGATGCGCGCTAGTGCCAACAAGGTCAATGCCCAACTTTAATAAATAGTCAAAAGTATTCCTTTACGGAAAGTACAAGTGTGGCAATTTCTCGCTCTGAGTTGACATGCTTCCGTCTACGATCAGTGCGTGCCTGAAATTCCTTTTCCACTTGTGAGTGTTGTGATGGGCTCACGTAGTGACTGGGCGGTCATGTCACAATCTGTCAGTATTCTCGAGCTTTTCGGTATCCCTCACGAGACGCAGGTTCTCTCAGCACATCGCATGCCCGATGAATTGTTCTCCTTCGCCGAAACTGCAAAAACACGAGGAATTAGGGCAATAATTGCTGGCGCTGGGGGCGCTGCCCACCTTCCCGGAATGCTCGCAGCAAAGACTCTTGTTCCCGTCTTGGGTGTACCTGTTCCAACAATGCACCTTGCTGGTGAAGACTCCCTTTATTCCATTGTGCAAATGCCTGCTGGCACTCCCGTTGCAACTTTTGCCATTGGCGAGGCCGGCGCAATAAATGCTGCACTCTTTGGAATTGAACTTCTTGCCCACGACAATGAACAATTGCACAGCGCGCTCGCTGAGTACCGCCGAAATCGTCACGACGACGCTGCGTCTAGCGTTCTTCCGCCCACCTAATGTCAACGACGCTTGGCGTTCTCGGAGGCGGGCAACTTGGCAACTACTTCGTTCTTGCGGCCAAGAAATTGGGGTTCCGAACAGCTGTGCTAGACCCAGATCCGTATGCGCCAGCAGGTGCACACGCAGATACACACATTGTTGCCCAGTACGACAATGTGCAGGCGCTAACAGAACTTGCCAGAATCTGCAGTGCTGTCACTATTGAGTTTGAAAACCTACCTGTTTCATCGTTGGAGTTTCTTTCACAATTTGTCGAGGTTTATCCCTCTCCCTCCAGTGTAGCAGTGGCGCAGAACCGTCGAGATGAAAAACGCTTTTGCGAATCTATTGGTCTGTTAGTTGCACCATATGAAGTTCTGGAGACACCAGAAGATGCCGAGCGCATCTCACGTCTCGGCGTCACTCGTATGCCCTTGCAGCCGTTAAGTGCGCCGTTGCTCATGAAGACCAGCCGACTTGGGTACGACGGCAAAGGTCAACAAAAAATCACCAAGCTCACAGACATTTCTGCGCTGTGGCACAACGTCAACAATGTGCCGTGTGTTGTTGAACAAGTAGTCCCTCTTGACGCAGAATTTTCAATTGTTCTTGCGCGTTCACGCACTGGCGAAGTGGCCGTATTTACACCCACCCACAATGTCCACGTTGATGGCATTCTTGATGTCAGCACTGCTACCACGGCCCTCGCAGCAATAGACGTTGAATTTTTTCGCACTGGTGAATTAATTGCTATACGCATTGCTGAAAAACTCGCTTATGTTGGCGTTCTTTCAGTTGAGTTTTTTCTTTCTGGCAACAAACTTTTCGTTAACGAACTTGCACCTCGCCCACATAACAGTGGTCACTGGACAATTGATGCTGCTACCACTAGCCAGTTTGAGCAACAAGTCCGGACTCTTGTGGGAATGCCACTGGGCGACGCCACCATGACCTATGGCGCGGTGGCTTTAGTCAACCTTCTTGGTGATCTGTGGAGAAATGGAGAACCACGGTTTCAAGTTGCCGAAGAAGACGCCTCTTCACATTTACATCTATACGGCAAAGCTGAAGCACGCCCCCGCCGCAAAATGGGGCACATCACCGTCACCGGCACTGATGCGCTATCTGTGACACGTCACGCGATTGATTTACGCACCAAAATCACTCGCTAGCAGGTGAGAGGCTCAGAATTCTCACTCCCTATTACAGGCCTGGTTTTTTTGGTCCGCCTCCTTTGGAAGGAGACACCTCAATCGCGCGTTTCAAAAGAGGGCGTTTCGCGTTCCAAACCTTTACTGAAACCCCCGCCGCTTCCCCATCAATACTGGGGTTCAGAATTTCGCACCAGCCTCACGGAGGCTGGGGATGGTGCGAAATGTGCTGCAAAATTCATACCGCATGCCGCGTCATCTAAGGAAAGCTTACTTTGGGTAGTCAAAAGCAGGAAGAAAACAGGACCAAGATCCCTAGACCCGCCCACTACTTGAGCAACAACGGGCACATCACAGACATGATCGAGCGAATGCGACTGCTTGCTCCACTATTTCTAAGGGCACAACCTTCCCCACTGGCGAGGTCTCACGTGTTGTCGGATTGATTTGGTAGTTTCCCACTCGTCCATATACGAGAACATCTCCATTCAACAAGAGAGTCATTTCATAATCTGTTTGGCCACTGCAGTCCAAAATTGTTGCCTTGGAGAGGTAACCGTCAAGATTCATGGACAGGAATCCTTCTGGAGTCGCACTTAACTTCTGCTATTTGAGATTCAAGTGTTGGTTCAAACCTGCAATCCTCAAGCAAGGGCGTGAGAGGCTGAAAGACATCACTCGCTAAGAACTGACAAAGCTCAACGTGAGTTTCGACTTGTGCGAGCCCACCGAGCCAAATTTTTTCACCATTGTGTCTCCTGATGACCGCAACATTTGAATAACTGCAGGCGTCAATGCACTTCACGATATGAAGTTTGCCACCAGCCTTCCTGATGACATCTTCTAGTTCACGTCGCTGAGCTGCATGATCAAAGTCGGGATGTTTGCGGTCTGTCCCGCAACAGCAATCGCGACACAACAGAACACTAAAGCTCTTCCTTGTTTCACTTCTCATAGTTCAGGTCGTCACTGTCTGCTGGATGCCTGCAATATCAAGAAGGAAGACTTCTCCTTCATCGGTTCCCACAGCAACCGTTGATGATTGAGGTGAGATTGCAAGAGCTGATAATGGAAGATGCGTATCGTGCCGAGCAATTAATGAACGACCCTTCGCAGTTGGTCTCCATAAACACACAGTGCCGTCAGTAGCAGCCGAAACAAGTATCTCCGGAGCAGTTTTAAGATATCCAATCCCCACTATTCGACTTGTATGGCCTGTGAGTTCAATAGGACGTGAGCCCTTTGGTCCCTTGCCGGAGAAATCCCAAAGAGAAATCACATTAAAAGAAGCATTTGCAAGGAAGCGAGATGATTCGTTCCACGCAATGTGTTGCACTTTGGTTTCAAATCCAGTCATCTGGAGATCTGATCCGTTGGAGACCTTCCAACAATGAAGCGACGAATCCTGATTACCAGTTGCAATCCACTTGTCGTCGGGAGAAATTCGCACCACAAGGGGTGCGCCTTTCCACGGGTATTCCCTAATTGCTCGCGCATCGCCCTGAAACATCAACACGACGCCATATGCACCAACAAACAAACGACGCCCATCAGAGTCCCATCCCACACATTCACCCGTGGCATCTAGTTCCTGGTGCTTCACGCCATTGAAACCATTCGAAAGCACACGAACCACAGATCGGCCAACCACCCCAGCAACTTCCACGCCTGTTGGGCGCCATGCAATGTCATTACACCAACCCTTCCGAACTTCTTCTGCGATGAGTACCCCACTAAGGTTCCAAATTCGCACTGCCCCATCAATTCCCCCTGTCGCAAGTTCATGAGCAGTTGGACTGAATCGAATGCGTGTTGTGTCTCCTGTATGAGCAGCAAAGACAATTCCATTTGCATCGAGGCCATGAACACTTGCTTCACCAGAAACTGATGCAGACCCGACGAATCGCCCATCGAAGGAAAAGTCAATACTGGTCACATAGTCGTCAGTTCGACACAGTGGCTGCGTCGAAAACTGAAGTTCGTTGATTACTTCACTAGACATGCACGGAACCTTGTGTCGAGTTCATCTCGGTCGAGATTGCGACCGATGAAAATCATGTTATTTACCCGTCGTTCTCCTGGCTTCCATGCTCTATCTGGTTGACCATCAAACAACATGTGCACTCCTTGAAAAACGAAGCGGTTCTCGGAATTCTCCACGTTAATAATTCCTTTCATCCGAAAAATGTCGACACCCTTCTCCACGAGAAGCCAGCCGAGCCATCCATTAATTTTTTCCAAATTGACAGGGCCTTCTGCTTCAATACCCACAGACGTGACCGATTGATCGTGCTGGTGTTCCGAGTCTCCAAGAAACTCGGGGTCGACTTCAAGAATTCTGCTGAGATCAAATGCCCCCGCATTCAACACCCAATCCAGATCAACTTTGCTCATCTGGGTGCGAACCAAAGATGCACCTGCGTTAATCGATCGCACTTGATTCTCTACTTGAATCAACTCTTGCTCAGACACTAAGTCAATCTTGTTGATGAGCACTCGGTCAGCAAAAGCGAGTTGCTCCACAGCTTCGTTTTCAATTCCCTCTTCTTTTTCTTCGAATAGGTGAAGTGCTAAATGTTTCGCATCAACGACTGTCACAATTGCATCAAGGCGCAATTGAGCCCGAATCTCTTCATCAACGAAGAATGTCTGTGCTACTGGTGCTGGATCCGCAAGCCCTGTCGTTTCAACGAGGATGTAGTCGAACTTGTCGCGACGCTTCATCAATGTCCCGAGAATTCGAATCAAGTCTCCACGCACGGTGCAACAGATACACCCATTGTTCATTTCAAAGATTTCTTCTTCAGCATCAATCACCAATGCATCGTCAATGCCGATTTCTCCGAATTCGTTTTCGATCACAGCGATTCTTTTGCCGTGATCCTCACTCAAGATGTAGTTCACGAGCGTGGTCTTGCCACTTCCCAAGAAACCCGTCACAACGGTGACCGGTACGCGGGTATCTACGTCAGGCATATTTTGATCCCTTTATTATGAGAATGGTTCTCATTATCAGTATAGTAACCCCCATGAAACTCACACCACGTCACGGGCTCCTCTTTCTTGGCAGCCTGGTCACCCTTTCGCTCACTGCATGTTCTGGCAACGAGGCTGAAACCTCCGCGAATTCCATTGCCATCGCTGCATCCTTTTACCCCATCGAAGAAATTGTCACGAATTTGTCAGGCGGAACCATCGGCGTTGTTGGACTAACTCCCCCGGGAGCTGGCGCCCACGACATGGAGCTGACGTCTGAGCAACTGGCCGAATTGGAAGAGTCCGATGTCCTTTTCTATTTGGGTGACGGATTTCAACCGGGAATCGAAAAAGTCATTTCATCGTTGCCTGCCAGTGTTCGCGTCGTCGACTTGCTAGAGAGGTTGACTGTTCGCGACATCGTTCCTCAGCTTGAAGGACTCGAAGGTGAGACCGACGGCGAGGCATTGGAGTCTGGGAAGGATCCACACGTGTGGCTTGACCCCGCCAACATGATCATCATGGCGAATGAAGTTCGCGATGTGCTCAAGGATCTTCAGGGAGCAGATAAGAAGGCACTTGATTCTTCACTAGCTGAATATGTCGCCGAACTGACCACACTTGGCTCAGAGTTTGACAATGGCCTCAAGGATTGCGAAAGCAATGTCATCGTTACTTCGCATCGTGCATTTGAATACCTTGCGGCTCGAACCAATCTGAAACAAATTGCTATTGCTGGAGTGAACCCTGATTCGGAGCCGTCAACAAAATCGATGCAAGCGATCGCGAAATTTGCCAAGGCCAATAATGTTTCAACAATCTTCTTTGAAGCACTTCTACCTGAAGATCTCGCACAGACAATCGCCAACGAAATCGGCGCAAAAACTGACCTTCTCGACCCAATCGAAGGCTTCAGCCAAGAAGACCTCGATGCGGGCGCAAGCTACATCGTGGCCCAACGGTCCAACCTCGAGCGTCTGCGCACCGGACTGAAGTGTAAATAGTGACGAATGACGAACACAGACAATGTCCTGCTTGCAGTTGAGCGATTGGGCGTGAAATATGGAGACACGAGCGCCCTCGAGGATGTGTCGTTTGCTCTTCATGCGGGAGAAGTCGTCGCATTAGTCGGGCCAAACGGTGCTGGGAAGTCAACGCTGTTCAAAGCACTTGCTGGTCTTATAAGACACTCAGGCGACGTCTACGTTGCAGGTCAGCACTGCCATCACCTCGACCGAAAACGACTTGCGTACATTCCCCAAACAACTGACGCAAACATTACGTTTCCCATCCTTGTGAAAGATGTCGTGCTCGCAGCAGTACCGAGCTCGCCATCCATGTTAGAGCCCCAGCAGTACGCGCCCCCAGAAGATGTCACGGCGCATGAGTGGAAAGAACCCGCCGACACTGACACCGCGCTCGACAACGTTGCCTGTGAGCCGCCAACAGATGCAATCACCGTCTGCGGTGTGGTCTGTTCGGAAGTACCTAGGTTCCCAATTTGGCCCGAGCTGTTCGCACCCCAGCACTTCACAATCCCCGACTGAAGTACAGCACATGTGTGTGAATCTCCCGCTGACACCGCAAGAGCCGGATCGGTCGCGTCGAGGGCTTGCACCGGGGTTGAACTGCTTCCACTTCCACCGTTCCCAAGTCGACCATTCGAGCCGTTGCCCCAGCATCGCACCGAACCGGCTGTCAGCGTCGCACATGAGTGGCTGGACCCTGCGGTGATGGATGCAGCACCGGTGAGCACTTGAAGTGGTTAAAAAGTGATGCCAGATGAATTGTTGCCGATCCACGGTCCGCTCTCGCCAAAACAATGCACGGTTGTGTCGGACTTCAACACACAAGTGTGTTTTCCGCCAGCTGCCACGGCGGTGACATTCGACAGTCCAGGTACAGCAATCGGCGTTGCCGAGCGAGCGACGGGATCACCGGCATCGTTTGGGTCATAGCCGAGCTGCCCGAAGGCATTTGAACCCCAGCAATAGACCGACCCACCCGACACGTAACACGCATGGGACGTTCCCAGCGACAGTGTTGCAGCAGCCGCTCGACGACTCGCGCCGGTGTCACCGGCATCAGCGGCGCCGGGCACCACAGTGCTTGCGGACACAGCGAGCGTGGCGCTCACCATCCCTAGAACAATCACCGAGGGGCGCATCACTGATTTTATGCCTGAATCTTTGTCCAATTATGAACTCATTACAAGACAGCCGACCAACCTTGCCTGAATCGCACGTGTCTGACAAGGTTTACAGCCGAGACATCGGGGGGAACCGTGCTTGACCATCGAATCATCGGAGCCACGATTGTTGATGGAACCGGTGCACCCGCCTATCAAGGTGATATCGGACTTCGCGATGGGCGCATCGTTGCCATTGCTAAACCCGGCAAGTTGAACGAAGAGGCAAGAGAGACATTCGATGCCATTGGGTTTGTCGTTTGCCCTGGGTTCGTGGACATGCATACGCACTACGACGCGCAACTGTTCTGGGATCCGTTTGCAGCACCTTCACACATTCACGGTGTCACATCTGTCATCGGTGGTAATTGCAGTTTCAGCATTGCTCCCCTGCGCCCAGACGATGCCGATTACATCAGGCGAATGCTTGCGAAAGTTGAAGGCATGCCACTTGCGGCTTTAGAGCAGGGTGTGCCGTGGTCGTGGTTGACCTTTGGCGAGTTTCTTGATGCATTCGAAGGTCGCATTGCCGTCAATGCAGGTTTTATGGTCGGTCACAGTGCACTTCGCCGGTATGTGCTCGGCGCTGAAGCGAATTTCCGTACGGCATCGGAATCTGAACTCGACGACATGCGCCGTGTTTTGGGTGCGTCGCTCGAAGCTGGGGCACTTGGGTTGTCGATGGATTGCTCTCACTCACATAGCGATGGCAATGGTGACCCTGTGCCTGCAAAGGGTGCTGACAACACCGAGATTCTTGCGCTGTGTGAGGAGACTGGGCGTTGGCCGGGGACTTCACTTGAAGGAATTTTTGATGGAGCAAGTGATGGTTTCGATGACGCCGAACTTGAACTTCTGCCGGCAATGTCAGCCACAGCAAACAGGGTGCTGAATTGGAATTTGCTCGTTGTGGATGCACGCGACCCTGATCGCATCAATCGTCACCTTGCCGTATCAAAGCGCGCGCGTGAAATTGGTGGGCGCGTAATCGCGCTCACTATGCCCGTCATTGTTCCGATGAATATGAGCTTTGGTAACTACTGCGCATTGAACCTCATGCCCGGCTGGGGTCCCATCATGAATTTGCCTACTCCAGAGCGCATCGAAAAACTTCGTGACAAGGCGACGCGGCGCATGATGGTTGCACGTGCCGATAGCGAGGAAGCTGGCATGTTCCGCCGCCTCGCTGGCTTCGCCGACTATGTCATCGGCGACACATTCAGCGAAGCAAACAAAGGTCTCTCGGGCAGCAAAGTGCGCGATATTGCAGCGGAGCGAGGCGACATAGAGCCTTTTGACACGCTCATCGACATCGTCATTGAAGACAACCTGCGAACAGTGTTGTGGCCGAGTGCTCCCGATGATGACGATGCGCACTGGAGCCTGAGACGAACATTGTGGGACGACCCCGATGTTGTTCTTGGGGGAAGTGACGCTGGCGCACATCTCGACCGCATGTGTGGTGGTTCGTACACGACTCGCCTGCTTGCAGATTCCTTGAGAGGGCGGCAGTTGCTCAGCCTGGAGCGCACCGTTCATGCCCTTACTGATGTTCCGGCACGCCATCTTGGCCTTCGTGACCGCGGGCAAGTACGCGAGGGCTGGATTGCCGATCTCGTGGTGTTCGACCCTGCGACCGTCAACACTGCTCAGCCAACGATTGCGCATGACTTACCGGGTGGTTCACCCCGTATGCACGCTAATTCTGTTGGCATCGTGAGAGTTTTTGTGAATGGTGTCATCACGGTGGCCAATGGATCTCCCACCGGTGCACTTCCGGGTACGGTGCTGCGTTCTGGCCGCGACACCGACACCGTCACTGTTCACTGACAACAGCACGTGCCGTTCGGTGCAGAATCTGGCAGTGACCACACGACGGGTTTAGGGTCGCACCATGTCATCATCACAAGTGCGCGCAATAGTTATTGCCCACGTAGTTGCGACATGGTTCATGGTGGGCCTCATCTGGACCATTCACGTGGTGCACTACCCCCTGTTCGCAGAAGTCGGTGATGCAACCTATGTGGCTTTTCAGTCAGCACACGTTGACCGCATCGGAAAGCTGTTGTTCGTTCCGTGGCTCACCGAGGGAATCACTTTGCTCGCACTGCTATGGCTGGCGTTCATTGCCGGACGACGAGAGCTACGAACACCGGTGATGATTGGCGCAATTGCAATGGCAATGGTGCTGGTACTCAGTGGTTTCTGGTCGGCACCTGCACATGGTGAATTGATGGATGGTTTTGACACAGCAGTTCACGACCGACTCATGACCGCCAACTTGATTCGAACACTCGCATGGACTGTGCGCGGGTTGACTGCAGTGTGGATACTCAGCCTTGTATGGCCACGCACTCGTGAGCTGCGACCAACAACGTCAGCATCGTGATACTCGAGAATTGGGGTTCGACTCCCGATGAATGCAGCCGACCGATGGTTGGCGACGACATCTGTTCAGATGCGCGTCTTGTCGCCACGCGTGCCATCACAATCGATGCGCCACTATCCGAGGTGTTTGCGTGGCTCCGTCAGATGGGCTTTGGACGTGCCGGTTGGTACAGCTACGACATCATTGACAACCTTGGGCGTCGCAGTGCGCGAACAATCAACCCTGATTGGCAGTCACTTTCTGCTGGTGACAAAGTCCCTGGCGGTCCCACTTCGTTCACTGCGATGGTCGTTGACCCTCCGCGTGCACTGGTGATTGCTCTTGGCGACGGAACACCAGAGCCTCGCAAGATCACATTCACGCTGGCGTACGAACTTCACGATGACCCGCGCGGCACGCGCCTCGTGTCCAGAGTGCGAGCTCGAGTCAACCTCCCCGCTGGCCGCATCATTGAGCGCTTTCTGCTTGGTCCGGGCGATGGCATCATGCTGCGTCGCCAATTGCTGAACATCGCACGACGCTGCAGGTGAGCCCGACGAGCACGTACTGCAATATGGCAAGTACTCTCACATTATGAGTCGGACTGACAACACGCGCGTTGCCGGTGCTTTCTCGCTCGCAGCTGGTTTCGTTCACGCAGTGGCCGCAGGAACACATGTCGAGCACAGGTTCGCCGCGTTGTCGATGGCAGCACTCGCTGCTGGTCAATGTGCCACCGGACTTGCGCTTCTAGCGTCACGATCTGGCCTGTGGCAACGAGCCCTCGTGGTCACAAATGTCGTTGCAATCGTTGGCTGGATTGCGACACGCACAATCGGAATCGGCTTCATCGAAGGATTTAACACTGCTGAGTCGATTCAGACATCTGATGCCTTGTGCGCGTTGTTGGCAGTTCTCGCAATCATTGCACTGACACCACGTATAAGCGTGGCGCGCATTGGCCTGACAAGTGCCATGGCCCCAGTTATTGCAGTAATTCTTGCGGTACCTGCCGTATACGCAACGGCTAACCACCAACACAACCACGGTGGCAGCACGTGGCCGCGTCCGTACTTCCCAAGCATCGGCATTGACATAGCCGACGTTCCTGGTGTCTCCGCAGAACAAGAGGAGCGTGCGCGCCAACTCGTCATCAACACCCAGCGCGACCTGGTGCGTTGGGCCGACTACAAAGTTGCAGTTGCCGAAGGCTGGCGATCCATCGGTGATGAAGCAACCGGGTACGAACACTTCGTCAACTTTCGCTACTTCGACGATAGTCAACTACTTGACAGCACCAAACCAGAGTCGATTGTGTACAAGGTGTATGGCGACAAGAAGATTCTCGTGTCTGCCATGTACATGGCCGAAGGTGAACCAGACTTAACTTCAACGGAACTCACCGATTTTGCGGGTCCACTATTTCAGTGGCACGTCCACACAGATTTGTGCTGGACCATCAAAGACGGACGGCCAGCAGTTGCCGGGGTGACCGATGCGAACGGATCATGTCCTCCGGGCTCAATCGCTGGACTCGTAAAGAAGCCGATGGTGCACGTGTGGATCGTGCCGCATCCGTGCGGACCTTTCGCGGCTGTTGAAGGTTTGGCTGAAGGTCAAGCTGCTGTCGACACTTCAGAACGAGTTGACATTTGTGGCTCACACAGCCACTAACGCGACGACACCTTCACGCGACTGACCCGAAGCTCGTGTAACCCGCACTCGGTCTTGTCTTGACCTGCCCAACGACCAGATCGCGGATCGGCACCTGGTTCGACTGTTTGCGTGCAGGGCCAGCAACCAATAGACGCATAACCCTGTGCTGTGAGTGGATTCTCTGGCAAACCGTGACGCGCCTTGTAGGCAGCGGCATCAGCGTCACTCCACGTAGCGATGGGATTCACTTTCACCACGTCACGAAAAGGCTCAAGCGCAACCACTTGTGTGTTTGAACGCATGGTGGAATCGTCACGCCGAAGACCGGTCATCCATGCGTGCCGGCCTTCCAAGAGGCGTTCAAGTGGAGCCACTTTGCGCACAGCACAACATGCATCGGTGTCGAGTTTCCAGAGTTCAACATCTGCTGCAATTCCCTCGGGCTGAACCGTCGTCAAATTGCCCCCCATGCGCTGCTGCAACTCGTGAGCAAACGAAAGTGTTTCAGGGAACAGAAACTGGGTGTCGAGCAACACCACTTCGATCAATGGCGAGACACTCCATGCAAGGTGTGCAAGTGTCGCGTCACCGAAGCTCGACGTGACGACCATGTGGTGATCGAAATAGTTGTGAGCCCATTCAATGACGTGCTCTGCAGATTTCTCTGACAACTCTTGGTTGAGCTCAGACACCTCATCTATGCCAAGGTGCAGCGGGTGATGACTCACGTCGCACACTCCGACTCTGACACCTCTGCCACATACGGACCGGTCTCGTCGTAGTCGACATAGAAGTGTGGTGCGTCGTCTGGTTTGGGAACCACGTCAAGGTCGAGAAGGTCTTTCGCAACAGATGTGGCACCGCCAGCGCGATCGAGCCAGGCGGTGAAGGTCTCCCCCGCTGAACGCTCATTGGCGAACTTGCGCACAACGCGCGCCACCGCCAGCGGCGCGTTCTTGGCGGGAAGTCTGAGTGCCTTTTGACCGAAGTGAATCTGTTCCTGCCCGACATGACCGCCGAGCAACAACTGATACCCCGGCAATGATTTGCCGTTCGCACGTCGCTCAGCTCCGAACAAACCAATGTCTGCGGCGTGATGTTGACCACATGAGTTCGTGCAACCCGAGATGTTGATGCGTACGCCACCAACTTCTGCCAAGCCAGACTCTTCCAACTCGTCTCCAATGGCCTTGGCCAAACCACGTGACTGTGTGACGGCGATATTGCAGGTGTCTGCACCTGGGCATGCAACGACGTCACGCGCAAGTTCGGCACCTGGTCGCGCCATGCCAATTGCTTCGAGACGATCGAACAATGTGCGCAGTTGGTCTTCGCGAAGGCCGCGAAACACCACGTTTTGACGGTTCGACAAACGCACGTCAGCACCGAGGTCTCGTTGAATATCTGCGAGCGAACGGAACTGAGACGCGGTGATGTCACCAAGTGCTGCATATGCGATTGCCGACACCGTTCCCTTCGCTGCACCACGCACAACACTTGCTTGTTCCCACCGCATGAACGGGTCTGATGAGCGCAGCTCAACGCGCACTCCCTGACCGACTGCGGTCACTTCGCCACTTGCAGCTGTGCCTGCGGGTGCATCGCCCACAGAGGAAACTTCCGGTGGAATGCCGCCGGGCCACGTGGATGACGCTGGCAGGGTGTGACGCAACTTGATGACTCGTCGACGCACTTCCTCGATACCGAGTTGGTCGACAACCCACTTCAAGCGTGCACGCAACTTGTTGTCGCGGTTGCCTGTTTGATCAAAGACACGCAACGTCGCTTCAATGGTCGGAAGCAAGTCTTCCTTGGAAGTGAAGTCTTCGAGTGCGAGAGCAGGATGTGGGTTCGCACCCAAACCACCGGCGATGTACACGCGGAAGCCAGATTCGATCGAGCCGTCTTCCTTGGTGCGTGTTACTGCCACTGCGCCGATGTCGTTGAACATGGCCTGACCACAGTCGGTTGAGCACCCGGAGAAGTTGACTTTGAACTTTCGTGGTAAACGTTGACCCAGTGGGTTACGCACAAAATGGCGGAACGTTGCTTCTGCCCAGGGCGTGACATCCAACTTCTCGTGTGGACACGCGCCAGCCAAGTGGCAGGCCATCACGTTGCGAACGGTGTCACCGCAAGCCTCACGACTGGTGAGTCCGACGTCTGCCAAACGGCGCAGCAAGTCGGGAATGCGTCGTAGTTCAACGAAGTGGAACTGAATGTTCTGACGCGTGGTGATGTGGCCCCAGCCCCGCGAGAACTGCTCGGCCAGGTCACCCATGAGCTCAAGTTGCTGCGGCGTGATGGTTCCTGCCGGCAATTTGATGCGCACCATCTGATTGGTGCCACCTTGACGTTGACCATAAATGCCGTTGTTCAATCGCATCACACGGAACACGTCTTCTGTGATCTCGCCCGAGAGGTACTGCTCGATAGCCAGCTCAAAGCGTTCAATATCACGCAACTGCTCTTCGTAGAGATCACGCGGAATGGGTGCGGGGACGATGCTCGTCATGTTGTTCTCCTATCGACCTGTGTCTTCGCCAATTTCACGCAGCGCGTCATGTAGTGCTCCACGTAGCCGCCGCGCATGATCTGGGTGCAAATGGGCCACCAAACCCGCGCCAGCACCACCAATTTCCTCAACTGTGAGAACCACGCGCGGTGTGGCGTCGTCGTAGTCATCGCACACCGCAATACCCCACGACACTGGCGTGATGTCATCAACGCCGGGCGGCAAGTCGTCGAGCGCCAAAGGCAAATCGTCAATGGAGCGCCTCATTGAGCGCCTCGTAATGTTGTTGCAACCATGGCCGGCTGGACGAACTCATATGCAGCCACCGCGCCAATGACGATTGTGCTCGGAGCTTCAATGTGAACAGCGTGGAGTTCAGCAAGTGTGGTGCGAATCGTTGTCTGTTCAGGATGAGTTCCCCACCTGATGGCAGCAACTGGTGTGGACGGTGACAAGCCACCTGCCATTAACCGGCGAGCGATGTTGCCTCGCTCAGCAACTCCCATCAACACGACGATGGTTCCACCAACACGCGCGAGTGACTCCCAATTGACAGATTGTGAGCCACCACTTTCGCGATGCCCTGTGACAACTGTGAAAGCAGCCGACACGTTGCGATGGGTAACTGGAATACCAGCTGCTGCTGGAACGCCAACGGCAGACGTGATGCCTGGCACCACGTCAAAGGGAATGCCCGCTGCAAGAAGAGCATCAGCTTCTTCTCCGCCACGGCCAAAGACGAATGGGTCTCCACCTTTCAAACGCACAACCTCAAGGCCTTGAGACCCGAGATGCACGAGAAGTGCATTGATGACATCTTGTGGAGTTGGTGCACCTGGCTTCTTGCCCACGTCGATGAAATCTGCGCCAGCCTTTGCGAGCGACAAAATCGCGGGGTTGGCAAGGCGGTCGTGCACGATCACATCCGCGCTCGCAATGAGCCGCGCTGCCTTGACGGTCAACAAGTCGGGGTCACCCGGTCCTGCACCCACCAAGTGCACGGTCATCGCGTCAACTCCGCGTGTTCACGTACCTCGGCGAGGGGTGCAGGTGTGGCTGTGGCGAATGAGATGCCTTTTCGTTGTGCGAGCACACGGATAATCGGTTCCCAATCAATGTTTTCGGTGCTGAAATCAGCGGCGTGTAACGATGCGCGACGCGACGCAAGTTCAGCTGCGAGTTCGGCAAATTCTGGGCCGATGAGTTGCGCAAGATTCGCGCGCATCCACGACGACAACGCGGGGCTCGCGCCACCAGTTGACACTGTCACCATGACAGGTCCCTGACGATGCACAGCCGGCAGCGTGAATGTGCAGCGATCGGGGTCATCGGCACTGTTCACCCAGATGCCGCGAGAATCCGCGTCGTCGAAGATGTGTTGGTCGACGTCGACATCGCCCGTCGCCGTGATGACCAATCGATAACCCTCGACGTCACCACTTACGTATTCGCGACGCACGACGTGCACATTGAGTTGACTTAATTCGTCGATTACATGAGGCGCAAGGACAGTGACATCTGCTCCACACACCAGCAGTTGATGCACCTTGCGATGAGCGATGCGGCCCCCTCCAACCACGAGCACAGGGCGGCCCGTCAGGTTGAGATTGATCGGAAATTGCATGTCTCCCCCAGGAAGGTGGCGCGCCAGGTTGGCAAGTCAGAGCCTATTCGCCTAAAATCTGATTAACTAAGTCAGGAATTAGAAATGTCCAGCACGACCGCCCCTTTTCCAGCACCACAGACCAATAGCCGGTCTGGCAGCCGTGTCTCAGCGCCAAGTGTTCGCCGCCTGTCCGGCCACATCGGGGTTGAAGTGGTGGGGCTCACCGACACCGTCTCATGGGCCACCACCCACCTGCTGCCGCTGCTCGAGGAACACCTTGTGGTGGTGCTTCGCAATCAGTTCCTCAGCCACGCCAACCAAGTTGCACTGGCGCGCACCTTGGGTGAGCCAACTCCGGCGCACCCTGTTGTTCCTGGTCACCCCGATCGCCCGGAAATTCTCGAGCTCGACGCAGCGCGCGGTGGAAAGAACGCCCGGTGGCACACCGACGTCACGTTCGTGCAAAACCCGCCGGCTGCATCGGTGCTCGTGGCCGACCACACGCCCGAGTTTGGTGGAGATACTCAATGGGTGAGCATGCGTGCTGCATACCGCGCGCTGTCACCAGCACTGCGCGATCTTGTTGCTTCGCTTGAAGCCGTGCATCGAATTTCACCACTTGCCTATTGGGGTGAGCCTTTCGACACCGCACTCACTCGAGACGACGCACAGAAGTTGTATGACGATGCGCTTCGCGTGCCACCGGTTGTGCACCCAATTGTACGCGTGCATCCGTCAACAGGCGAACCTGCCCTCTTCGTGAACCCAGGTTTCACCACGCACATTGTTGGCATGTCGCGTATCGAAAGTGACAACTTGCTGAAGTTGCTATTCGAGCACAGCACTCAACCAGAGTTTGCTTATCGGCATCGTTGGCAGCCCGGCGACGTGGTGATGTGGGACAACCGCGCAACCATGCACTACGCCATCGATGATTACGGTGACGTTGAGCGCCGCATGCGTCGAGTGACTGTTCGTGGAACAACTCCGATTGGTCCTTCAGGCCACACGAGCCACATCGTCACCGACCCACTGTTGGCAGTTTGCTGACTATTCGGCAGTAACGAACCCTTGCCAGTTGCGCATGTAGTTCACGAACGCATCTGACAAACCTTCTCCGTGCAACACCTCTGGCGAAACCGGCGTGTCACGCACAACAAACGTAGGGTTAGCCGTCGCTGAGCGCGGAAAGTCGTGGTGCAAAATCGCGCCTCGACCGAGAATCGCAAAATCTGCCCCACCGTCAACTGCGGTCTGTGCTTCTTTGGCGCTGTACAACTTGCCCGCAACTCCAAGCCGAACATTTCCACGTGGCAGCTTTGCAAAGATGTCGAGCAGTTTCTGACCAGCGAATGCTTCATCTGCCGCGTCTTTGGACACGTCCCACAGCGACATGTCAATGAAATCCACGAGACCCGAGGTGACCAAACGTTCGTAGACCTCGACGATTTCTGAGGTTCGCATACCGAATCGCTCTGGAGACAGACGGATTGAAACGTTGAAGTCCGCGCGACAGGTCTTTCTGATGCCTTCGAGTATGTCGAAAATGAGGCGTGAGCGATTTTCGAGTGAGCCGCCGTACTTGTCGGTGCGCACATTCAACTCTGCAGAGAGGAACTGACACAACATGTACGAGTGCGCTCCGTGCAGTTCGACTCCGTCGAAACCCGCTGCATCACAGCGCTGTGCAGCGGCCACGAAATCTGCGGTCAGGGCTTCAACCTCTAAAGTCGACAATGCGCGAGCACCTGTGTCGGCATCGTCAGATGGGCACACCGGTTGCTCGCCGATCAGGTCTTGTGGCGACCTGTTGCCTGCATGATGCAACTGCACGATGGCCACCGACCCGTAGGCCTTGATGTCGCGGGCCAGTCGGGTAAGTCCGGGAATGTGATCGTCGCTGAAACAACCGAGTTGACCCTTGAAACCCTGACCTGTTTTCTGAACGTGAGATGCACACGTCATCACCAAACCGAAGCCACCTTCTGCCCGCTTCACGAGGAACTGGTGCTCATCATCCGACAATGTGCCGTCGTCGTGGCTTTGCATGTTGGTGAGAGGGGCCAACATAAAACGATTCTTCATGGCAGGGCCATGCGCGAAAGTCACTGCATCGGTGAAGGACACCATGGCGTCAACGCCCGAGTGAGCGGTAGAAGCCCTCGGGGGCAACCACGTCGTCACGCGTCAACTCGTTGACATGTGACTTTCCAAGACCGAGTAATGCTGAGTCAATTCCACCGCGCAACACATCAAGAACGTTCTCGACGCCAGCCTGACCGTTTGCTGCAAGACCCCAGAGGTACGCGCGACCAATCATGACGGCCTTTGCGCCAAGTGCAACTGCCTTCACTACATCACTTCCGCGGCGAACACCGCCATCCATGACGACATCAATCTGACCACCGACTGCATCAACCACCGCGGGCAATGCACGAATTGGTGCGGGTGTGCCGTCCAAGTTGTTCCCACCATGATTCGACACCGACAATGCACTCACACCACAATCAACGACGCGCTTGGCATCATCGACGCGACACACACCTTTCACCATGAACGGTCCGTTCCACTGTGAACGCAGCCAAGCAATGTCGTCCCAACTGGGCGGTGCACTTTGCATCCACTCGTAATAGGCACCAAAGAACGTCGGCGGCTTCTCTCCGGGTGCAGCCATGTTCGGCGTGCTGAGGTCGGGGAACTTGAAAGTCTTCGCGAACTGCCACAACCAGCGCGGACGCACCAACACTTCAGGTGCGAGCTTCACCATTGCCTTGAGGTCGATCTTGTCGGGAATCCACGGGCTACCCCAGTCGCGACCGTTACTGAATGACCAGTCAAGCGTGAGGATGATTCCCTTCGCACCAGCAGCTTGTGCGCGCTGCAAACGCTGCACCATGGTGTCGCGTCCGCCCGACCAATACATCTGGAAGAACACTTGTGAATTCTCGGCACACACGTCTTCCAGCGACTTACTCGCGAACGAACTGAGTCCCATTGCAATTCCGCGGTTTGCTGCTGCACGCGCGATTGCCAACTCTCCATCGGGGTGCACAGCCTGTACGCCAGTTGGCGACATGATGACCGGCATCGACAACGACTGCCCCATGACAGTGACGTCCATTCCACGTTGCTGATGCAAACCAGCCACATGTGGAGCAAAACCCAATTGGTCGAACGCGGACTGGTTGTCCTGCAGCGTCAGCCCTTTCTCAGACCCAGCGATGAGCGCGCCGTACACCGATTTTGGAAGTCGTCGTTGTGCGCGTCGTTGCGCCACTGCGACTGTTTCGAACCATGAATTAGGCATCGGGGGTTCCTTCTCGACTTGTTCTTCGAAGTCACCGTGAGGTTATCGGTCTAGTGTTGGCCCGATGAGTGTCGGGGGGCAAGCTTCACACGCATGGACTGATGCGCTCAGTCGACTGATGCACCTCGTCGATGAGATTCACTCCGGCCCGTACCCACCGAGTGAACAAGAGCGCGTGGAAGGGGTAGCCCACATCGCCAAACAATGGAGTTGTTGGTCGAATTGGGAGCTGTTCCACGCCGACCCACGACGGCCGTTGTTTCAACGACAAAACGATCTGCTGACGCCCTGGGGCGGACCAAGTGCCGATTACGTGTACCGCCACGCGCGAGTCGACCCTGCACGCATGTATATCTTCCGTGGTCACATGAATAGCTGCGATGAATTCGTCATCGCCATGCGCGCGGGTTTCATGCACCAAGCCGTGTGGGGAACGATTGCCCAACACTGCGCATCTAACCATGGCATCGGCAAGGGGGACACTTTCGAGATTCAGATTGGTGGAACGCCGAGCTCTCTCCCCCACATTCCGATACCTGACAATGCCACCGTGCTCTCGTTCCGCGAGTTCTACTTCACATGGGAAGAAAATGATCCGGCAGTGTTCACTCTCGAGTGCATCGACGATGATGTTGACGCTCCAACACCACGTCTGGATGACTCTGTACTTGCCGCTCACATGGAGCGCGCAATCACGTCGACTGAAGAGTCGATTCGTTTCTGGAACAACTACATCATTGAAAAACGTGCTCTTGCACCTGCAAACACTTTTGCATCAACGATGAAAGTGTCTGGCGGACTTGAACTGGCACGGTATGGCTTCTGCTTCTACGACCTCGCACCTGATGAAGCACTCATTGTTGAGACCGATATACCCACTGCTCGTTATTGGGGCTTTCAGCTCTACGAGACTGCCTGGTACGACCTGCTCCAGCCACTTGATCGGTTGATTTCCACCAACCACACCGATACGCATGTGTCATCTGATGGCAAGGTGCGAATGGTTATCTCGCACACCGACCCCGGATGTGTGAATTGGCTCGACGCCGGCCAGCGCCAACAAGGGCTACTCACATTTCGATGGTTCTGGGCCACGACGGATCCGTCACCAACGACAAAGGTGATACCGGTCGATGACGTGTGGGCTCATTTGCCAAATGACACTCCTGCGGTTGATGCTCGCAGCCGCGTTGAACACGTTCGTCAGCGTCGTCGACAGTTGACATGGCGTTTTCGCACGTGACGGGTCTGCACACATCAAGGCCCACTCGATGAGCTGGAACCCGCCGTCACGACCATCATGGGTTGAACACATCAACACTGGCGAAATCTGGCCAATGACTGCGGTTGCTCAGCGGCCATTCACTCTTGACCACATCGCCGGTCAGGTGGCGACCGGTCTTGGTTGCTCGCCCCACGACGTTGTCGGCGAACTTGACGACGCAACACTTGAGGCGCTGTCGGTGTTGTTGCCAGCGCTTGAGAACGAGGCGCAGCTACACGTACTTGGTCGCTGGATCACGCACCGTCTTCTCGCTCGCCTTCTGCTGCAGCGCATGCTCATTGAACGCACATTCCGTGACACCCCTGCACTTGCAAAGGTTTCCATCAACGAACCCTGGGTGGTGGCGGGTGCGCCGCGCACAGGCACCACGATTCTCCATGAAGTGCTGATGTGTGACCCTTCTCTGCGTGGCCCAATGGGTTGGGAATTGCTCTTCCCGGCACCACTCGGCGAGGGTGACGATGACCCGCGCATCGGCCTTGCCGACATTGAATTGCGAACACCACAAACGGTGGCTTCTGGCATCGTTGCCATTCACGAGTATTCGGCGCGCATGCCAAAGGAATGCCTGTCAGCAATGTCATTTGCATTCCGAAGCGAAGAATTCGTGGCGCGGTACCACGTGCCGAGTTATGTGAAGTGGCTACAAGCCTGCGACATGACACCTGCATACGCGATGCACAAACGAGTGCTGCAGATGCTGCAAAGCAGTTCCTCGTCGCGGCGCTGGGTACTGAAGTCGCCAGTGCACCTGCACTCACTCGACGTATTGCTCGCCACCTACCCCGATGCAAAGGTGTCGTTTACGCATCGCGACCCGATGCTTGTGCTGCCCTCAGTGACGAGTCTGCTTGCCAACTTGCGCTGGGCCCATAGCGATCAGGTGTCGTTCAGCGACATTGGCGCGTACCACGCTGACTTGTATTCGCGCTCTCTCGACCACTTGGTCGACCTTGATGCCTCGGCGTTCTTGCCCGCTAACCGGTGCACACACAGCACGCACCGTGAGTTCTTAGATGATGCTCTTGCAGTCATCTCGGGCATCTACAGCCAACTTGGCATTGAGCTACCTCAATCAACACTCACAGCAATGTCAGAACACCTCAGCGCACACCCCCAAGGAGACAAAGGTGGACATGCGTATTCATTCAATGATTTGGGTCTCGATCACGACCGCGAAATGCGACGATTCGCTCGCTACGCCGACCGCTTCTTGTCGTAGTCATCCAAGAACGCACGGGTGTGCGCAAACCCGGTGTCAATAAGGAAGTCCAAGTCTGCTTGCACCAAGTCGAACGTTGTGGTGCCGACATAGTCAGTGTTGATGGGTATGGTGCGGTCGTAGTCATCTGAGGTGTGATTTGCCCGCGTTAGGTCTCGACTAACTGCTTCCAACATGTTGAGTGCGAATTCGAGCATGTTCTTTGGTGGGCGCGCAGGAAAGCCCACTAGTTGAGTGGTGACATCGACACCTACCGACTCGAGGAAGGTCAATACTTCAGAGAACTCGATCTGATTGTTCCCGTTGACATTGATGCGGGCGAAGACTGCTTCAGGTGCTGTCGCCCCAAAAATATCCAGCAACTCCGTTTCGCTCACACCTGATCGAGATATTGCCAGCTCGAGTTCTTGAAGCGAGATGGTTCCCGATGCATCTGCATCGACGTCGTCAAGCACTTGCAGCAGTTTCTGAAGTGGCACCTGAACAGATTCCGCACGTTTCTTCGCTTGTTCCTTTTGTTTACATTCATCGGCAGATTTCGTCGACGGGCGTGGAGGTGGTGCCGCACCGTCGCGAAGCCATCCGCGAGTGATGTCAGTTTCGTCGCCAGCAAAGAGGGTGAACCCAAGAGTGTGAGTGTTTGCAGGGCTGAACCGTGCCGACCGCGGATAGTGCTCATGTGCCCGACTCAACGGTTGCATGCGACGCAGAAATGCATCGCGTGGATCAAGTGACAACCACCATCCGTCGAACACATGGGTCGGGTTGTTGCACAGCAGCCCGCCATCTACGTAGTACTCCGGTTCCACACCAGCGCTTTGCATCGATTGAGAACCTTGCAACATGACGGGTTGCAACAAAACTGGTAGTGACATCGAAATTCGTGCCGCGACTCGAATGGGCATGTCAGGAGTGGTTTTCGGGTGGCAGTACTCGGTCATCATGCGCGTCACATTGGTGACCGTGATGCACACTTCTCGCCCGTATCGCTCAAGTACCTGCGCAAACGTGATGTCAGCGCTTCCTGTTCGTTCGAGAAGAATCTCACCGAGGAAGTCAAACAATTTCTGCCCCGGATGCATGCCTTTGCGGCGCGCCGCTCGTGCGACCGAACGCACATTTCCACCTGATCCATCTTTGGCGAGTGCCTGAAAATCAGTGGGCACCTTCTTCACCATGTAGTCCGTCGGACAACCAATTGACGTGAGAACGGCGAAAAGGCTTCCAATACTCGTACCTGCAACACGACGTATGTGATGCGGATAAATGCCGCGTTCTTCCAAACACTTCACTGCACCGATATATGCATATCCCTTTGCTCCTCCACCTTCGAACGCCAAGTTCTCCCATGGGTACACGACGTGAGGAGTGGCTTGCGGCGAGACCACCGGAAAAGCAAGCGTTGATGAATCAGGTAACGGGCGTGGCGTGGAGGCCGACTGCATGAGCATGTGATCACGCTAGTTCTCCTTCTCGTTTGCCTTGAACGGCCGTTACCATGCCCACAATGTCGAGCGTGCAATGGTCTGTTGACGGTGGTCGCCATCGCATCCCACTATCTGTGGTGTCGGGTGAGTTGTGGCTTTGCGGAAAGCACCACATCGGCGCACGACTCGACGAAGTGCTGACTGACCTGAACAATCCGTTCGTGGTGTGCCTCACTCAGCCACGCGAGCTTCTCGGCCGCTACGACACATACGTCGACTGGCTGAAGACGCATTCACCAACTGATGCCATGTGGTTTCCGGTGCCAGATTTGGGAGCTCATCATCTGAACGAGATGCTGCCGATGTTCACCCTCATTGTCGAAACGCTTCATACCGGGCGAAACGTCGTTGTCCACTGCGCCGCTGGCATCGGTCGTGCGGGAACAACTGCTGTGGCTGTGTGCATGATGCTCGGGCATGACGCCGAAAGTGCGTGTGACCTCGTCCGTGCGTCGCGCCCGATGGCTGGGCCTGAGGCGGGCGCACAGCATGAACTCGTTGCGGCACTCGACAGCCACCTTCGCGGTAATCAGCCTTCTCGGTGACTGACCCCCTATCCCATCGCAGGTACTCTCATTCAATGAACACCGGTGACATCGTCGACGACTTCGAACTGCCCACACAAGACGGCAGTCCGTGGCGTCTCTCCACGGCACTGCAGAGCGGACCGGTTGTGTTGTTTTTCTACCCCGCTGCCATGACCAAGGGGTGCACAGTCGAGAGTTGCCATTTCCGCGATCTGGCTTCAGAGTTCGCAGCCACTGGCGCACAGCGAGTTGGCATCAGTATCGACAAAGTAGAGAAGCAGAAGCAATTCTCTGACAAGCACGGGTTTGACTACCCCCTTCTCAGTGACCCTGACCAGAAGGTGGCCTCAATGTTTGCGGTGGCACGAAACATCAGTTTCCTCCCAACTAAACGCGTGACCTTTGTGATCGATACTGATCGACGAATCCTAGCTCGAATCAGCAGCGAATTACGCATGAATGCGCACGCTGACCAAGCGCTAGAAGTACTGCGCAGTCGATAGCGGTTCACTGTCTCACAAGCACTTCATTCGAGAACGGCCCGGCGAGTCATCACCATTCGTACGTCAATGGTTGTACAAACTGCAAGCACGTTCACAAGTTGCTTGCTGTTCAGGTAGCCCAACTCTCGACGTACTCTCTCGCGAACTCGTGATGACATCAGCCAAGTAGCAAGTCCGAGTGAAGTCGCCACCCGCGAACCTAGAGACACTTTTCGATTACCGCTTGTGAGTGAGAGTCTGCATGAAGTTCGAGGGGCTGTTGAGACAGTGATGTCTCCGCCATCGAGAATGCGTGGCATGTCGTCGTTATGGCTCGTCGCGGGTCGCAGCAATGTCGAAGTTGCAGTACCGGTGAGAAATCGCAATCGAACTGCCGACACTGACGGTGGAGTATCCACGATATTCACCGAAGGTGAAACATCGGAGGTGATGTCCGCAATACGGACAGTGTCAACGAGATACGAGAGCTGCAAAAGCTCAGTCATCTGAAACAGGTCAGCATGGGTCAACGTTCCCACTGCAATGCTTCCTGAATACACACCAGTTGCATTCGTTAGAGACACACTCGCATCTGTCATCTCAAACGGAACACATGTCGGAAGACCCTGTAGACACGTGGAATCAGCACCGACTCTCGCGAGACCCGTGATGTTGCCCGTCACGACAAACCCTTGGCTTGCTGACGTCAGACAAAATCCACATGTGACCGGAAAGTGAAACGCATCCTAAACTTTGAGATTGACGAGATCACTCACCCCAGTGCCGATATCTAGCGCCATGCGGAAGGTGGCTCTGGTGCCGAAAGAACAGCGTGAAACGACTACTCCATCACTCATTTTCATCTCAGCACTTGTTGCCTGCCCAAAAATGGTGAAGGTGTAGGGACTGAGGCGAACTCGCGGGCGGCATTGCAGGTGGCGAATTCCACTCCATCGCTCCGGATATGCAGCGATGGACGTGCCTATCGAAGAGATAGAAGGAAAACTGTTGCGACCAACGACACAGTTGATGCTCTCGAATCGAAAAGAGGAAGAAATGGCTCGGGTGAGATCGAGTTGAAGGTTGAGATCAGATACTGAGGTGGACAAGACCACCGCGGTTTGACTGACTCGCTCGCTACTTGAGGCATTGGCGTTTGATGACGTTCCAAGAATCATTGTTACTACGAAGACGAAGGTTCCAAACATCGCACCTGCACTACTCGCGCTCTTGCTGATGGCACTGCCGGTGCTCTCCTTCGGCTGCATAGATTTTGAAGATAAGCACCAGTGGTGAACTTGTAAACGAGCCAACCACATATGTACTTGTCGATGAAACATTTGTGTTCATATGGTGACTCCATGACAACGTCACCTGAACACCCCCACCACATCGTCGTTGGAACTGATGGCTCTGCAAATGCACAGAAAGCAATCAATTGGGCAATCGAGCATGCACATTCTGGAGACTCAATCACTCTCATTCATGCATGGCATCCGTACGTATATGGCGCCGAGATGATGATGGCCTACGACGTCGACGATTCAGCAGCGAAGGCAATGTTGGACAAGGCTTTTGACATTGCTGAACCACAAGCAAAAGCACGTGGAATCACTCTGAAGAAGTCACTCATTCACGGCGATGCGCGCGATGCACTCAAGGTGAAAGATGCCGACTTCGTGGTCATCGGCGCACGGGGCCACGGCGCGCTGGCTGGAATGTTGCTCGGATCAGTTGCCGATTATGTGTTGCATCACAGCTCGGTACCGGTCGTCGTCGTGCCGGCCCAGTGAGCACGTAGATCTGACAACCACGCTGGAAACTCAAGTGGTGGGTCTGGCAATGCCTTGGCACCATGTGCCGCCAACGTCGCTTCGAATAGCTCTGGTTGGTCACCCCAACTTCGCGGATCACCCAACATCACCTCGAACATATGCGCACCATTTTCGCCAGCTCGCACCGGCCCGAACGCTGCACCAAATGGCAGCTCAATGTGTGTTCCCGCTGGGCAATGTCTGTCACCAAACCACACGTCACCTTCAAGCACAAACACAATGTGCGGACTGAAGTGTCCGTGGCGACGCACGATCATGCCGGGGTCATACTTCGCATACAACGACAAGTACTGAGGGTTAGGACTGAAGGCGAACCATTTCTCCCAGACGTGTGAGACGGTTCCGTCAGCATTCTGCTGTGCCTTGACAGCTCGCCAACCCATGTCAGCGTCGTCGAGGTGGCGAAAGATTGGTTCAAGGCCTTCCACCTTCGGGCTGTCCGGAGCGTTCACTTCACGATCTCAAGTCCGGTTGCTTCTTGTGCTTCTTCCAGGCCTCCAAGATCAATCACATAGGTGTATCCGGCGTCCTTCATCATTTGCACCGCAACTGCCGAGCGACGCCCAGAGCGGCAATAGATGGAATAAGTGCCATCCTTGCCGAGCGACATGAACTGCTGTTCGAACACTCCCCCTTCAAGGTCCAAGTTCACTGCGCCATCAAGGTGACCTTCAGCAAACTCTGCCGTAGTTCGTACGTCGATGACCACGTTCTCTACTGGCATCATCGTGTCTGATGCTGGCGCAGTGGTATCCGTTGTCTGAGCGACCATTGTCGTATCCGACATTGCCTGATCGGGTGTTGCTTCGTCTGACGACGAACAACCAACAGTCGCAACTAGGGGCAGAAACACAAAAGTCAGGGACACGAGTTTCTTCATGTCCCTGACTTTACGTGGATTGCGTTAGTCGGCGAGAGCCGCCTTCTTTTCGGCGGTCAATTTGGCGACGAAAGACTTCTTCAACGCCTTCTCTTGCGATTCGTCAAGCTGACTGAGTTGTTCAGCGGTGACGCCAGAAGCCTGCTTCGGCCCCAGCTGCGACAACTGCTTGCCGCTCAATTCGCCGAAGGCCTCCGGCTCGATCTCTGCGAGCTGTGTGGCTTTCATCGCTGCAATTGCCTTGGGAGCAAATTTTGCAATCTGCTCTGGTGACAACTGTCCGAGAAGCTCTGCAGCCATCTTCAACAACTGCTCGGGCTTCAGCACCGAGAAAACCGTTGGTGGCAAAAGCGCAGCCTGATCTGGCTTCATCTGACCAAAAACCGTTGGCGGCAGCATCGTGAACTGCGATGGCTTGAAGCCCATCATTGACTCAGGGGGCATGTTCGCGAACTGCGTGGGCTTCATTGTGGCAAATACCTTGGCGCTCATCGCAGCAACGTCGTCGTTCGAGAATGCAGTGAATGCTGTTGGTGCCATAGATGCGAACTGCGTCGGCTTCATCGCCGCCAATACCGACGCCGGCAAATTAGCAAATTGCTCGGGTGACATTTGCTTCATGGTTGATGGAGGAAGAGATGTGAACTGCTTTGACGACATTGACGCCATCGCATCTGGTGGCAACATCGCGAACTGCGTCGGCTTCATCGCAGTCAATGCCTGCGGATTGAACTTCGCCATCTGCTCTGGGGTCATTGCTGCGAACATGTCGGCTGCCATCTTCGCCATCTGGTCAGGCTTGAAACCAGCCATTGCCGTTGGTGGGAGCATCGTGAACTGTGACGCATTCATTCCTGCCATCGCAGTCGGCTTCATCTGCGCAATTTGCGTCGGCGTGAAGCTCATCATCTGCGTCGGCATGAGCTGGCTCATCTTGCTCGGGTCAAACTGCGCCATGTTGGTGGGCATCTGGACTGCTCCAGCTGGTGGCATCGCAGATGACTGAGACTGCATCGCTGTGCGGAAGGCATTCGAACATGCCATCTTCTGTTCGTTCGACAAGGCTTCGAACTTCTTGGCCATGTCTTCTGGCTTCGATGTGCCGAATTCAGATGCAAGTGAACACGT
>Ga0194130_10001371_pt1 | contig 39709 bp, 38 predicted proteins | sample TA2KigsurfametaG_FD_160084 | JGI IMG/M metagenome (GOLD analysis project Ga0194130, IMG submission 160084) | Freshwater microbial communities from Lake Tanganyika, Tanzania - TA2015050 Kigoma 12 surface | ecosystem: Environmental > Aquatic > Freshwater > Lake | place: Tanzania: Lake Tanganyika...
GCTTCCGTGAACCCATGCCTCGCCCTATCTCTACCCGGATCTTTACCGTCGCCAACCAGAAAGGCGGGGTAGGAAAGACCACCTCTGCAGTCAATATTGGGGCGGCCCTGGCTATGGGGGGCCTTCGGACCTTAATCGTCGACCTTGATCCTCAAGGAAATGCCAGCACCGCCTTTGGGGTAGCGCGCGATGAAGTAAATGGAATGTATGAAGTAATCATCAAAGATCTTCCAATTAAGGATGCTGCTTTAAAAGTTCCAGGCTATCCAGCACTTGAAGTTATTCCAGCAACCCAATCTCTTGCAAATGCAGAAGTTGAATTGGTCCCACTTGTAGCGCGCGAAATGAGATTAAAGCGCGCACTCACAACACATTTAAATGAAGCAGCAACTCGAGGCGAGCGATTTGATTATGTAATTATTGATTGTCCACCAAGCCTTGGTCTACTAACAATCAATGCGCTAGTAGCAGCTGATGAATTATTAATTCCAATTCAATGTGAGTACTACTCGCTAGAAGGTTTAAGTTTATTACTTCACACGGTTTCGCTAATTCAAGAACACTTAAATCAGAATCTGAAATTAACAACAATTGTTCTAACAATGTTTGATGGAAGAACAAGGCTTGCAAATGATGTAGCAGATGAGATTAGAAAACACTATCCAAAAGAGTTAATTGACATTCCAATTCCAAGAGCAGTAAGAGTTTCAGAAGCGCCCTCATATGGACAGACAGTCATGACTTACGATCCAGGGTCGAATGGCGCAGAAGCTTATGCGAAAGTTGCACGCGAGATTGCACTTCGCGGGGCGCCCACCATCTCTCAAATAAACAATAGCGCAGAGGTAGTTTAATGAGCGCGAAACGTGGTGGCTTAGGGAGAAATTTAGATTCACTCATACCAACACCGATAAGAGCAGCAGGAATTGAAACTCCGGTCGCGGGTCGATTAGAAGTTAATATAAATTCAATAAAACCAAACCCGAGACAACCAAGAACTGTTTTTGATGATGAGTCTCTAACTGAATTAGCCGCATCTATAAAAGAGATTGGAATCCTGCAACCCCCAGTAGTCCGCAAAGTAAGCGAAAATCAATATGAATTAATCATGGGAGAACGCCGGCTCCGGGCGGCGAAACTTGCGGGATTAACCAGCATCCCCGTCATAATCCGAGAGACGAGCGATAACGAATTACTACGTGAAGCGCTGATTGAAAATATCCATAGAAGCAATTTGAATTCACTAGAAGAAGCCGCTGCATATAGTCAGATGTTGGATGATTTTGGTTTAACACACGATGAACTTGCTAAGCGAATCGGAAAATCTAGACCTGTAATAACCAATACTTTAAGGCTTTTGAATTTACCTCCTACAGTGCAGAAGAAATTAGCGAGTGGTGCAATTAGCACCGGCCATGCTCGAGCCCTACTTGGGCTATCTGATCAAGGCGAAATTGAGCGGATTGCAAATAAAGTTGTGAGCGAAGGTTTAAGTGTTCGTGCGACTGAGGAACTAATTGCACTTAGCGGTGGTTCGACTAAGGCGACTACTAAACGAGGTAGCTCGACCTCGCTTGGGAAATACAACGAATTAGAAGAGAAGTTAGGTGATGCGCTAGACACAAGAGTGAGGATAAAGGGCGGCAAGAGTGGTGGAAAGATTCAGATTGAGTTTGCAGATAGCCAAGACCTACTTCGAATTGCCGGAAAAATCAGTTAAGTTTTAAAGAATTCCTACGTTGGATTTCTTGTTCCACAACTCCTGCGAGCGCCTTAACACCCTCGCGAATTCGCTCTGGGGTTGGGTAGCAATATGAAAGTCGCATCGACCAACTTCCTAATCCATCGGCGTAGAAAGCAGTTCCTGGAACATAAGCAACCTTGGCGACGATCGCCTTTGGCATAAGCGCCTTGGTATCAATCTCAGGTGGCAAGGTAACCCAGACATAAAAGCCACCTTGGGGTCTAGTCCAAGTCGCAGACTTTGGGAAGTAAGCATCTAAAGATTCAAGCATGGCATCGCGCCGGACCTTGTAGAGCTCAACAAATGAGGAGATTTGATCGCGCCAAGGCTGATCGGCGAGGTAGCTCGAGATCGACATCTGGGCGAAGTTTGAGGGGCAGAGAATTGAGCTCTCTGAGGCAATCACCAATTTTTCCCGGAGCGCTTGAGGTACGAGCGCCCAACCAATCCGAAAACCGGGAACTATCGTCTTTGAGAACGATCCTAGGTAGATAACATTTTCTGAATCTTCAGCGCGCATCGCATTTGGAGAGGGGCGATTAAAACCGAGCAACCCATAAGGATTATCTTCCACAATAAAAATCTTCTCGGAGCGGCAAATATCAAGAATTTCAGTTCTTCGATCTGCGGGAAGAAGGACGCCAGCAGGGTTTTGATAGTTAGGAATTAGATAGAGGAACTTAATTCGTCGCCCTTGGTAGCGCAGGGTTTTAATAGCTTGGCGAAGCGCCTCAGGAACTAATCCATCTTTATCCATCTCAACATGGACCACGCTCGCCTCATATTGAGCAAAGGTTCCAAGCGCCCCAACATAGGAAGGCGCTTCAACTAAGACGACATCACCTGGATCGATGAAAATGCGCGAGATCAAATCCAAGGCTTGTTGCGAACCGGTTGTTACAAGAACATCATCGGGATTGGCACGTATTCCTTCAAGGGCCATAACATCACAGATCTGTTCGCGAAGTTTTGGATGCCCTTGGCCACTTCCATATTGGAGCGCTTCTTTGCCATGTTCGCGCACTAACTTCTCGACAATAGTTGCAAAGACATTCATATCAATTGCAGAAAGGTTAGGCATACCACCTGCGAGTGAAACGATTTCAGGGCGAGAAGCGACTGCAAAAAGTGAGCGGATTTCACTTGGTTTCATATGGGCAGCGCGGTGAGCAAAACGCTCTTGAAGATTTTCAGGTTCGTGGGTACGGAACCGTTCTATCTGCTCGCCTGACATTTGGAAATTCTCCCACAAATAGTGGGCTACTTGCGCAACTCTTAGTTTCTAATTCCTGCTCGGCGCAGGTCCTCAATTCGAAGCGTTCCGGTCTTTGCATCCTCTTCTGCAGAGAGGAACAATCTTTGGATTGCAATGACTAAAGCTTCAGCAATCGTGTCACGGAATGTTGGATCACTAAGTCTTGCGGCATCTTTTGGATTGGTTATGTAACCCAACTCAAGGCGAATGGTAGGAGCTTTCGTTAACCTTAAAAGATTCCAAGTCTTTGCATGGGTTCGATTATTTGCAAGATCTGTCCGTGCACAAATTTCACGTTGTGCAAGAGTTGCAAATCTTTCACCAACTAACGAATGAATCCCATGTTGGTCGCTGCCATAAAAGTAAGTGGAGACCCCATGAGCTTTTTCGTTTTTGTAATTATCAATCCCGATGGAAATCACAAGATCAGCATTAATGGAGTTAGCAAAGGCAATTCGCTCAACCTCATTGGGTGAAGAGTTTGCACTTCGAGTTAGAAGGACTGAGACTCCTAGTGCAATTAGCCGTCCCTCAATCTTTGCGGCGAGATCGAAAGTTAACTCTGAGATCTCATCTCGCGGACTTGGATCAAGAACAATTATCTTGTCAGCTAACGCGGGGCCGCGTTTGGCCCGATCTGCTTGAGCTCGCAATTCAGTTGGCGCACCCCCTGTGACTGTACGCATTAACCGCATAAGAGATATGACTGTGCCTGGGCCACAAACTCCATCTGAAATAGTTCCAACAGATTTTTGAAACTCTTTTACCGCCGTTTCAGTAAGTGGGCCATATATCCCATCCACTCTTCCTGGGTTAAATCCCATCTCAACTAAGCGCGCTTGAAGTGTGGCGACATCATCACCACGCATTGCTGGTTCTTGAATTCGTAGAGAGCGATCGCCTAATTTCCAACGCGCCTCTTCTAAAGCTTTCTCTGTTGGCGAATCGACTAACCCCGAAACAGATAAACCGCGCGCCTGTTGAAAGGCACGAATCGCTTCCCCAGTCTTTTCATCAAAAACTTCAGTTACAACACCAAGGAAACCAAGGCGATGAAGTGTTGTATTTACTGTCGCTACAACATCCCCGCGGTCTCCGGGTTTGAGCATTCTTACCTACTTATTTTTGTTGAGTTAGTTTAGGTATTCAGAGAGTTCGCGGACGATGGCTGGTTTTGGCCGAGCGCCGACGATGCTCTTAACAATCTGGCCTCCGACGAAGAGGTTCATTGTGGGAATTGAGCTAATTCCATACTTCATTGCGATTGGGCCCTCTTCATCAGTATTGAGTTTCACAATCTTGATTTTGCCGGCGTACTCATTTGAAATCTCTTCGAGGATTGGGGCAACAGCTTTGCAAGGCCCACACCATTCGGCCCAGAAATCAACTAAGACTGGGGTCGCACTCTTTAGTACGACATCATTAAATGTTGCTGCAGTTACTTTTTCAGTTGCCATTTATCGCTCCTTTTTCGCTATTCCAACTCTAGTGCCCGGATAAGAATCGTTCCGCATCAAGGGCGGCCTGACAGCCAGACCCAGCGGCGGTAATCGCTTGGCGATAGGTGTGATCGACCAAGTCACCACAAGCAAAAACACCCCGAAGGTTTGTCCGGGTGGAACGGCCATCTACCTCCACATATCCCTCGTTATTCATTGTGATCTGACCCTTTACCAACTCGCTTCTTGGTAGATGGCCAATAGCAACAAATAATCCAGTGAAATCCTTAACGCTCTCTTCACCGGTCTTTACATTTTTCAATTTAAGTCCAGTCACCTTATCTTCACCGAGAACATCAAGGATCTGGGTGTTAAATAAAAATTCAATCTTAGGATTATTTTTGGCGCGCTCAGCCATAATCTTTGAAGCGCGAAGTTCTTCCCGGCGATGGACTATTACAACTTTTGTTGCAAACTTAGTAAGGAAGTTTGCTTCCTCCATCGCAGAATCACCACCACCTGCAACAGCAATTACCTGCTCTCTAAAAAAGAATCCATCGCAAGTCGCGCACCAGGATACGCCGCGACCCGAGAGGCGCTTCTCATTTGTAAGGCCAAGTTCTTTATATGCCGAACCCATAGCAAGAATTACCGATTTAGCGCGGATTGTATTTCCTGCGCCATCAATTAATTCCTTAATATCACTATCCAATTTCATTGAGACGATGTCATCAGTTACTAACTCAGCGCCAAAACTAAGCACTTGTTTACGCATCTGATCCATCAAATCTGGCCCCATGATTCCGTGCTCAAATCCCGGAAAATTCTCGACCTCGGTTGTGTTCATTAAGGCGCCACCTGCGGTGACTGAACCTTCATAGATGACTGGGTTTAGTTGTGCCCGTGCCGTGTAGATAGCTGCGGTGTAGCCGGCAGGACCAGATCCAACAATTACAACTTCATGGACTTTTGAATAATCAACACTCACCAGCGCACCCTATCTTCGAAAGACCGTCTTCACTGTTTCGCCAACCTCGTTGATCTTTGCGACTCGCGCCAAGAATAGGTAAAGCAAAGTTGTGATGGTTAGAACCATGGCTAGATTCGGGATATTCCCCTCAAGATTTAACCCACGCTTCACCAAATACGCGGTAAATACTGCGAGAGCGGCGATTATCGAAACCTTTAGATAAAAGCCCAATTCGCGCGAAAGTGCAAAACCGTGGATGTACTTGGACAAGAGATAATCAGTTACAAATAGCCCTACCCAATAACTAATTGCAAATGCAAGCGCTAGGCCGATTACTACTTCTTCAGGATCAAGGAGAAAGAAGGCAACAATAGAAAGTGCAATTGAAACAATGTTTGTGACTAAAGTTGAGAAAAATTGGTAGCGAGTGTTCTCATAGGCATTTAGCGCCCGGATTCCTACTAAGTTCATTGAGAGTGGAATCGCACCCAGCGCAAATCCAGCTAATACCTTTCCGAGATATTCAGAACTTGATTGATCAATTCCAAAAAATAGGGATTTTCCAATTAAAGTTCCAAAAGCAAAGAAGACGAACCCAGCCGGCACAGCAATTACAGCCACTAAACGAAGTGCGTGACGGATGTGTTCGTGGAACTCTTCGACATTTTCATCAATTACAAATTTAGAGAGCTGGGGCAAGATTGCAGTCACAATAGAGATAGTTGCAATTGAATGCGGCAGCATCAAAATGAGATATGCGTTTGCATAAGGGGTATATCCAACTCCGTATTCAATCCCTGAGTTGAGCGCGGTTACCCCGGAGCGGGTAGCAAGGTTTACAGTTATAAGAAATCCAATTTGTGAGACCAAAACCGATAGGAGAGTCCAACTTCCAAGTTTTATAGATTTACCTAAACCACTACCCCGCCAGTCAAACCGCAATTTCAATGTAAGACCCGAGCCTTTAATGAATGGCAGTAAGAGCAGGGATTGGATGACGATTCCAAGAGTGGTGCCAACGCCTAAAATCATTACTTGTTGATTAGTAATCGAACCTAAAGTCAGCTCATCGGTGAGAGTTAAGAAGTAAGAAAGCATCACAATCGCAACCAAATTGTTGGCAATAGGTGACCACATCATTGGCCCAAAACGCTCTTTGGCATTTGTAATCTGGCCGAGCACGCCGAATAGGCCATAAAAGAGGATTTGCGGTAGGCAATAAAGAGTTAAAGCAAGCGTTATCTCACGGGCTCTACCTTCGAAAGTCGGTGCATAGAGCGAGACCAAAAGTGGCGCGGCAATCATTGCAACCGCAGTTACGGCAAATATCAGAGTGGCAATAAGAGAGACAAGTTTTGAAACAAAGGCGTTGCCACCGTCACTATCTCTAAAAGATCTAACTATCTGTGGAACAAAGACCGCCGTTAACGCACCACCGATTAAAAGGTTGTAAATGATGTTAGGGGTGGTGTTGCCAACGTTGAAGGTATCACCAAGCAAAGCGGTGCCAAGGACGGCAACTGTTAACAATCCTCTGATTAAACCCGTGATTCGAGATAGAAGTGTTCCAAGTGCCATAAAGGCAGATGACTTTATTAAATTACTCATCTTTCCTTCCTACCTTTGATGCGCCTGAAACTCTGGATTACTGCTGCGAGTAAGAAGATTATTGCCATTCCAGTTGTAAACGAGGTTGTTATTGGGGAAATAACGGCGAGCCGAACAGGGATGTATTGAATTTGTCCAACTTGGGCTCCGCTTGAGGTTATGAATTTAAACTCAAGGCGAGTATCACCTGAGGCGATAACTTCTAGTGGAACTTTCACTTGGAGCTGAGACTTGGCGGGAATTGTTAGGGGTTCAATGAAGCCAACAACAACACGTGAATTAGTCGCCCGTACAAATAAATTAATCTTTGCCGGCACCGAAAAATCATTAGTTACAGTAACCGGCAGATCATATTTAGAAGATGTAATTGTGTAGTTTCCGCCAGCAATTCTTAGTCTCTGTGAATTATCCCTAAGTGCCTTACTTAGATCGGCGGCAAGTGGTGTAACTGACTCCTTCGGTAAGTCAGGGCTAAGTAGTTGGGCAATACGCAATCTCAACGTTGCAATTTCTGGAGCCGGAATAGCCGAGTTAGTAACACGCAGACTCTTGCGGTATGAGTCGCTTAAATTGCGGAGAAGTTGATTTGATTCACCGCCACTTTCGAGGCTTTCTCCTTGTTCAACCGGGACTGAGAGCGCTGCGCGAAGACGTACCTGTGCGGTCTCCTTTAAGAATTCATATTCCCCCGGAGCCTTCTTTCCCAAAAACTCTCGATCCGGATTTCCATAAGGGAGCGCTACAACTTGCTTGCCGCGAACCGCATTTCTAAGTGTGTCCAACCAAATCTGTGCAATCAAAAATTCAGGTATCTCAATTTCCTCACCAAGCTCATCAATAAATCGGTAACCATCGGCAAGATCTTGGATCTCCTCCAGGAGTGAAACATCAATTACAAATTTATCTACGCGACCACTTCGCTCAAAGAGCAACTTACCTAACCGTCCTCTAGGCGTTATTGAGCTTGCCAATTCATCGTTAATAAATACCCCTGTCACGCTGCGATGAGTTGGTTCTGTGAGCGTCATAGTTGTGTCAGCGGCAACTGGAGTTGCAATCGAAATGAGCAATAAAGCCAGCGTTAATAATCGTTTCATTGCAACAATTCTTTGGAGCGAGCGATTAATTTCTTCTCATCGGGGTAAGCAAGTCGCTCAATAATTTCAACTAATGGGAACCATCTAACGTCATCTACCTCACTTACCTGGGGCGCAATTCGCCCGCCCTTCTCTTTAAAGACGAAGTGATGCACCGTCTTATGAATTCGCTTCCCACCTGCCATAAACCAGAAATCGATAACACCAAGTGACTTTTGAATTTCACTTTCTATTCCAGTCTCTTCCTTAACTTCTCGTATCGCAGCTTGTTCCGGAGATTCACCAGCTTCGATATGTCCCTTTGGTAGTGACCAGAGTAATTTCTCGCGGTTTGGATCTTTAAGATCTATCCGGCCAATTAGCAAACCTTTTGTTCCAGAAGTATCGATAACCAAACCACCAGCGCTAATCTCATCAACACGTTTTGCGTATGGTTGTTTCTTTAGTGACGGACGTTTTGAAGATTTAGAGCGTGAACCTCGCCGTTTACGCTTCTTTTTACTACCTTCGCCGCCCGCACTAGGTGCCGGGGTCATGGCGCAGAGCGTACTCGGTAGCCTTACGCTCTAATGGAAACACCAGTATCAGCAGCGAGTGAAATCGCAATTTCAGCCCTGCGCGAGCGAGCCCCACAAGCTCTAAGTCTTGCATCGCGTTTTAAAAGCGCAGGATTCAAACTTGCACTCGTTGGTGGTTCGGTTCGCGACATTCTCTTAGGTCGACTTGGAAACGATTTGGATTTCACAACAGATGCGCTCCCCGAAGAAATTAAGAAAATCATTAAGGGTGAAGTAGAAGATATCTGGGAGATTGGTGCGAAGTTCGGAACTATCGGCGCTCGTAAAGATGGAATTGTCTTTGAAATTACGACGTATAGAAGTGAAATTTACGTAGCGGAATCAAGAAAACCAGAAGTCAAATTTGGGGATTCGATCGAGGCTGATTTGTTACGCCGCGACTTCACTGTAAATGCAATGGCGATTGAATTAACAACCGAAACTCCAACATTTATCGACCCTCATAATGGTGTGCGCGACTTGCTAAATAAAGTTCTTAAGACGCCCGGATCGCCAGAGCTCTCCTTTGGAGATGATCCACTTCGGATGCTCCGCGCAGCGCGCTTCGCGGCCCAACTCGGTTTCATCATTTCCCCTGAGTTGTTAGCCTCAATGACGGAGATGGCAAAACGGTTAGAGATTATCTCAGCAGAACGAATTCGAGATGAGTTTATAAAGATAGTTATGTCGCCTAACCTAAGAATTGGAATCACAACTCTCGTTGACACTGGGCTCTGCGATCAATTCTTACCCGAGATTCCAAAGTTGAGGCTAGAAATTGATGAGCATCATCACCATAAAGATGTATACGAGCACACACTCACTGTGGTTGAACAATCCATGGCCCTTGAGAATCGTCTCGGTGGTGCAAATCTTGTAATTCGCCTCGCCGCCTTGTTGCATGACATTGGAAAACCTAAGACGCGTGCGCTAATTGATGGTGGCGGAGTCTCGTTTCATCACCATGAAGTTGTGGGAGCGAGAATGACAAAGGAGCGTTTAAGAAAGCTTAGATTTGATCACGACCTCATTGAGGATGTATCAAAATTGGTATTTCTACACCTGAGATTCTATGGATACGGCGGGGGCGAGTGGACTGATTCAGCAGTTCGAAGATATGTGAGAGATGCCGGTGAATTATTGAATCATCTCCATGTTTTAACTCGCGCGGATTGCACTACTCGAAATAAGAAGAAAGCAGAGAATCTCGCAACGAATTACGATCACCTAGAAGCTCGTATTGCTTTCTTAATGGAGCAAGAAGAGCTACTAAAGATAAGACCCGATCTAGATGGACATGAAATTATGGAAATCCTGGGAATCAAAGCGGGGCCACAAGTTGGTAAAGCATATGAATTTCTTATGGAGCTAAGGCTTGAGCAAGGCCCACTTGGACAAGAGCGAGCAAAACAAGAGTTACTTAATTGGTGGTCGAAAACTCAGAGTTAAAGTTTTTCTTTCTTAGCGCAACTGCCGCAAAGAGAATGTAGATAGCGGCAATTAGCGCAGGAAGCGCCATAGATTCACCACTTGGCGGCATAATCATTGCAGCAATAACAGCGCCACTAACAATTCCGAAATTAACCAACACATCGTAAACAGCAAAGACGCGCCCACGGTATTCATCCTTAATCTTTGATTGCACGAGAGCATCATTAGTGACTTTGACTCCTTGCCCAGCCATCCCAGCAAAAAAGCCAGTAGCAACAAGTAGTAACTCGCTCTGTTGTAAAGCTAAGAGAATTGGTAGTACAGCGCTTGCAAATAACGAGATTCGAATCCATTTGTGGCGACCATATTTTGCAACGCCTATTGGTGCAAGGATGGCGCCAATTGTGATTCCAACTCCTGCAATTGTTATCGCAAGTGCAAAACCGGCTAAGCCACTCTCCGGATTTGCTGGATCATTAAATGTATTTCTATTTAACAAGAGCGCCATAAGCGTGAGCGCCGTTAATCCACTTCGTTGGATCGAAGTTGCAGATATTCCAAGGAAACAATCACGAATCTTGCGGAGGAACTTAAACGCAGCAATCATCTCGGAGTAGGCCTGGCCGATACTTTCTTTTCGGTGCTCGTGAGTCAGAGGCCCCAAGTCACTTTTCTTCAACAGAAGTGCAAATAGCGCAGCAAGAAAGAAGGTAAATGATGCGATTGAGATCAAGAGGGCATCTGCTTGATCTGCGGCTAAACGATTTTCAAGTAGATTCCTAATTCCAATTCCTACCCCGCCCCCAAGCACAACAAATACGGTGCCTCCTGTAACAGCTGTGGCGTTTACTGAAACTAGAGTTGTTCGCCCCTCAGGGCCCGATGTATCTAGCAACAAAGGAAGCCCGGCTGATAATCCGGCAAGAATCAGGCGGTTAACACCAAAAGCAATCAAGACAAAGATTGTTAGCTCTACTCCGGTCGCCCCATTTCTTACTAAGCCTGCGATAAAAATAAGCGTTAACGCGCGAAATAGATTTGCAAAAAGAATGATTCGCTGGCGAGAGATGCGATCTAGAATCGTTCCAACCAGTGGGCCAATTAGCGAATAAGGGAGCAATACGACTGCAAAAGCAATTGCTGCAGATTTGGCATCTGGTTGTCGTTCTGGTGAGAATAATATGAAAGAGGCGAGAGCAGACTGAAAGATTCCATCTGTGAGTTGCCCAGTCCAACGAACCGCAAAGAGTTTTCTCACGGCTGGGATTCGTATCGCAGCGGAGAACTTCACAGTGAAAGCGTAGTTACCTTTTCCGATTTATCCTTCTCCTCATGTGGTCAAAGCGGGCTTATGTCGATTTTGCCTTGAAGAAACGGGCGACGATTGCCAGTATTTATCGTGGGCTAAACACAACGGTGGATGCCTGCGATGCCGATCCTTATCTTCGGCGCGCTGCCAAGTTTCACGGCGTAGAAACAGATCGAGATTGCCCAATGTGCCGGAAAGATAAAGTGACTGAACTTCAATATGTATTTGGTGATCAACTTGGCAAGTACTCAGGGCGAATTAAGAACAATGATGAGTTAACTGAGATGCAGGAAGAATATGGCGAGTTTCGAGTCTATGTTGTTGAAGTCTGCCTAGGTTGCGGCTGGAATCACCTCACGGCTTCATATCTTCTGGGTGATGGCATAGAGCGTAAACCTCCTCGAAAAGTAAGGACTCGGTAGCCTTAATTCATGAATTGGTTGCGAGGTCGGGCAGCAAAGATTCTTATCCGGCTCGCTGCATTCTTCACACTTGCCAGCGCAACGGCATTTGCAATCGCCTATTTCACAACAGATATTCCTGATCCAAAAGATTATGTGAACTCGCAAGCAACAATCATTCAATATTCAAATGGTGATGAAATTGGAAGAATTGGCGCGCAGAATCGCACCATCATCCCACTTGCAAGAATTCCGCTGGATTTGCGTCATGCAGTACTAGCCGCCGAAGATAAGAACTTCTATTCTCAAGGCGCATTTAATCCAATTGCGATCATCCGTGGCGCTATAAACACTGCACTCGGGCGAGGATTACAAGGTGGCTCAACAATCACACAGCAATATGCAAAGACTGCCTTCTTAACGGCGGATCGAACAATTCAGAGAAAAATAAGAGAGTTAATAATCGCCATAAAATTAGAGAATCAATTAACTAAAGATGAGATTTTTGAAGATTACTTAAACACTATCTATTTTGGACGTGGCGCATATGGAGTTGAAACCGGCGCCCAGGTCTACTTTGGAAAGAGCGTCGATCAATTAAGCGTCGCCCAGGCTGCTGTTCTAGCTTCAATTCTGCGCTCTCCGGGTTACTACGATCCCGATTATCGCGAGGGAAATACCGAGCGGCTGGAGAACCGTTACAAGTACACCTTGAATAACATGGTTGATCAAGATTGGCTCGATAGAGATGAGGCCGATCGCTTATCCAAGAAAGTCCCAACGATTCGACCAAGACTTACAACCGGACAATTAGCTGGCAACAAAGGCCATCTCGTTGAAGCGGTAAGGAAAGAACTAAATAACCTAGGATTCCCAGATGAACAATTAATGGTTGGCGGTTTGATAGTTCGTACAACTCTTGAAAAAGATGCTCAAACAGCTGCAGAAGCCGCTGTTTTTAGGCAAGCACCGAAAGATGCTCCAGATAACTTACATATTGGATTGATTTCAATTCGTCCTGGCACTGGTGAGATTGTTGCGATGTATGGCGGTAAAGATTACTTACAGCGCCAACTTAACGATGCCACGCAATCAATTACCCAGGCCGGGTCAACTTTCAAACCATTTGCTCTAGTTGCAGCTCTTGAACAAGGAATATCACTACAAACAATTTGGAATGGTAAGAGCCCACTCATCTTTGATGACTTTATTGGCCGACCTTATGAGGTTTCTAATTATGGAAATAAATCCTTTGGGAATGTAAGCCTGCTTGAGGCAAGCGCAGTTTCAGTCAACACAATTTATGTCCCACTCGGAATAAAAGTTGGTGTTGACAAAGTAATTAATGCAGCGCGAAGAGCGGGAATTCCTGAGAATGTAGCGATGTTCCCATCACCATCAGTTGTGCTTGGTGTTTCTAGTCCGCGAGTCATCGATGTCGCTAATTCTTTTGCAACTTTTGCTGCAAATGGAGTGCGCGCAAAACCCATACTAATTAAGGAAGTTTTGGGCTCAAATAAAGGGGTTCTGTACCAGAGTCGGGTGGAGACCGAACAGGTCTTTGATGAAGATGTTATGGCCGACCTAAATTATGCACTTGGCGAAGTTGTAAGAAGTGGAACTGCCGCCTCTGCGCTCCGCGGATTTGGCCGTCCAGCTGCCGGCAAAACTGGTACTTCACAACAGAATGCATCTGCTTGGTTCACGGGGTACACGCCACAACTTGCTACTTCAATCGCATTCTTTCGAGATGATGCAACTCAATCACTAAATGGAATTGGTGGACTTACATCTGTTACGGGTGGAAGTTTCCCGGCGCGAATTTGGAATGCATATATGAAGGTTGCACTTAAAGGTCAGCCCAAACTTGATTTCCTTCCCCCAGTAAATATCGGCGGAACCGAGCCGCTTGCGATTCCGGATCCAATTCCAACTATCGCTCCGGCAGATGCCGCGAACTGGTGTGCAACTGCCGACCTTGAAGGCGTCATGAAGGATCTGAAGGAATTCTGCACAAAAGCGCTTAAGAAATACTTCGTTCCGAACCCTGAAGCAAACCCTTCTCCGTGATTAAGAGTTCGCGATTCATAATCATTCTTGCAGTTATCGCATCACTCTTATCTTTTGCAAAATTCCAACACTGTCGAGCTACTGGCTGGGCTGCCCCTGATGTTTACACCCATATGTGTTATTCGGATTTATCTGCACTTTACGGAGCGCGCGGAATAAATGTTGATAGTTGGCCATACGCATCAGCTGATAATTCTGTTGAATATCCAGCAATAACGGGAATCGTTATGTGGGCAACCGGGCTGGCGATTGGCGATGAGAATGGTTACAAGTCATATTTTGATTTAAACACTGCGCTGCTTGCACTTCTATTTGTTGGCGTGGTTTTCTTGCTCTGGCGCCTTAAGCCAGAATTCGCACCTCTACTGGCCTTTGCGCCTGCAGTCATTGGTTCCCTTTACATCAACTGGGATTTATGGGCGGTCTTTGCGGCGCTCATTTCAATCTACTTTTTTAAAGAAGGGCGATTTGATCTCTCAGCGCTAATTCTTGGGCTAGCAATTGCCACTAAATTCTTCCCAATCGTTCTCTTATTAGGCGTTTTAATTTATTTCAAAGATGAATTGGTAAGAGCAATCCGTTACTTCATTCTCACAAGTATTTCTTGGGCTGCAATAAATCTACCTATAGCGATTAGTAATTTTGATGGCTGGGCGCGGTTTTACAAGATGAATATTGATCGGGGTAATGATCTCGGTTCAATTTGGTACGCGCTCCAACTACGGGATATCACCTTTGGTAATTCCACCTTGATTTCACTTGCGCTCGCACTTCTAGCAACGGTAGCAATTTTCAATTTTGCTAAGCAATCAAAGCTCGCCTCATTTGAAACTTTTGCGGTCTCAGCTTTTCTTGCGGTCGCTGCATTTGTGACCATAAGTAAGGTTTATTCTCCGCAATACATTCTCTGGCTCACTCCACTTGCACTTCTTGCTATGACAAGAAAAGAAGAACGAGCAGCGTTCTGGGCGTGGCAAGGTGGTGAGGCGCTTTATCACTTAGCGATCTGGCAATACCTGGCTAGCTACACCGGATCGAAATTTGGTTTACCCGAGGGCCTCTACGCCCTAAGCATCTTCATTCGAGTCGCGACCTTGGCTTGGTTCGCTCAGGCGCTTATTCACAGCAGCCGTAACCCGGATTTCTCGATGTCAGGGGCGGGGGATAGTCTTAGCGCCCTTCATCAAAAGGCCCGTCCTTCTTGATGAAATCGCAGCAACCCTCCTGTCGCGGAAATACCGTGGCCGATTAGTCCAGAGGAGGTGGGGTTAACGCATGCGTCGCTATGAATTGATGGTGATCCTAGATCCCGATCTAGAAGAGCGAACAGTTGCACCAAGTCTTGAGACATATCTCAAGATCATCAAGGAATCCGGTGGTCGAGTCGACAAACTCGATATCTGGGGCCGTCGTCGTATGGCATTTGAAATCGCTAAGAAGAGCGAAGGAATTTATGCCGTCGTCGATATGCACTGTGAGCCAGCCGCAATCAAAGAGTTGGATCGCCAACTTAATTTGAACGAAGCTGTACTTCGAACAAAAGTTGTCCGTCCAGAGTAAATCCGCCAATAGAAGAAGACATTTAAAGTAGATAGAGAGAAACGAATATGGCAGCGGGCGATACACAAATCACATTAGTCGGAAACTTAACTAACGATCCGGAACTGCGCTTCACACCTTCTGGTGCTGCTGTCGCAAAGTTCACGGTCGCTTCCACACCGCGTTACATGGACCGCCAGACAAATGAATGGAAAGACGGGGATACCCTCTTTCTTCAATGCCAAATCTGGCGCCAAGCAGCTGAGAATGTTGCCGAGACTTTAACTCGCGGAATGCGCGTTATTGTTTCCGGCCGTTTGAAGCAGCGCTCATACGAGACTAAAGAGGGCGAGAAGAGAACCGTCTTTGAAGTCGAAGTTGATGAAGTTGGTCCATCACTACGTAACGCAACAGCTAAAGTCACAAAGACCACTCGCCAAGGCGCAGGTGGCGGCTTTAGCGCACCTACTGAATCCACCGATGACTCTTGGTCATCAACAGCGAACGTCGGCGGCGGTTGGACTTCAACCACCTCTGATGAGCAACCACCCTTCTAAAAAACCAACCATTCCGCCTCTTTTGGCGGGCCCAGAACAAGGAGCACCACAATGGGAGCACGTTCCAACCGGAATCTGAAGCAGAAGCCGAAGGTCTCACAGGCTGCGCTTAAGAAGATAAAGAAGAAGCCTTGCGCGTTCTGTCGCGACAAGGTCACCTATATCGATTACAAAGATGTAGCAACGCTACGTAAGTACATCACCGATCGCGGCAAGATCCGCGCTCGCCGTATTACTGGCGCTTGCACCCAGCATCAACGTCAAGTCTCTGATGCGATTAAAAATAGCCGCGAAGTAGCTCTACTTCCTTACACATCAACCGCACGCTAGTAGGAGGAAAAGATGAAACTTATTCTTACTCGCGAAGTCGCAGGCCTTGGCCGCGCAGGAGATGTTGTTAATGTGAAAGATGGTTACGCTCGTAACTTCTTGATCCCACGCGGAAATGCAATTGCATGGAGCGAAGGTGGAGAGAAGCAGATCGACGGAATTCGTCGCGCTCGCCAATCTCGCGAGATCCGCGATAAGGATCACGCAAATGAGATTAAGGCAAAACTCGAAGCCACAACTTTTGAAATCAAAGTTAAGGTCGGCTCAACCGGTCGTCTCTTTGGTTCGGTGACTGAAAAAGATATTGCTCTAGTCATCAAGAGCGAGACAGGAATTGATATCGATCGTCACAAGATCAAGTTGATTAAGCATGTAAAGAACCTTGGAAAGCACCCCGCTAAGGTTTCACTTCTTACCGGAGTGGCTGCGAACATCAATGTAAATGTGATCGAGTAAAAGAAGTCCTTCTAATGAGGCCCGCCAAATACTTGCGAGACTGAACCATTTTTGACAGTCTTATCTAGTGAAGTTGCAGCGAATATTTGCTTTCGGAGTATCTATTGCACTTCTAACCACGTTGCCTGCGGTTAGCGCCGTTAAGTCTGGCGCTCCGTGCAAGAAAATTGGAGCTAGTGCAAAGGTAAAAGGGAAGTCCTTCATCTGCGTTAAGTCCGGTAAAAAGAAAATCTGGAATAAGGTAAAAGAAGAGTATCCGCTAGCGCTCCCCACTATTTCACAAACACCAACTCCGACCCCGTCTACTTCGCCAACCCCAAGCCTATCTCCCATGCCCACATTCACACCAGCTCCAAGCCCATCCCCAAGCCCAACAATCCCCCAAGAACCAAAGAATTTCTCCGATATAACAAGTTATGAGCAGATTACTTACTGGGCTTGGCGAAAATCATCAGAGAAGATCCAGGCAAGTGAAAGCACCGTTCGTAGCGTGGAGATTTTGATAGGGCCTAAGTCAGGGATTCTTAATAAGAACCCACTGGAGGCGACTCAGATTACATCTAGGCTTTATTCCGGATTTGCGCAGCCCAAAGATCTGAAATTTGTAAGTTACTCTTACGAAGATATTCCTTGGGCACAAAACTTAATTGATACTTTGATAAATGATGAAGATCTTAGAAATCTAATCCAATCCCCGAACCGTGGTGGTAAAGAGAATGCAAGGGTGATATGTCCAACCGTAGAGCGGTGCCATAGTTCTTCACCATTTACTAACAGAGCCGGCAAATCTTTTGTAATCGCAGGATATACACCATCAAGAGTAAATAACGAGGTTGAGACCAAAGGTGAACTACAGTCGCACGAATTTACTCATGTGATTCAACAACATCAATTCATTGGTAGCTCACTTGAACTCGATGGGCTTGCATCACTCAAACAACATGTACCCTGGTGGTTAGTTGAAGGGGGCGCTGATTTTGGAGGTTTTGCCTCCAAATATTATTTGTCATACGAAGATTATCTTCAGGGTCGAATGCGTGATGTGTATCAATCGCCGAAGAACGACAAAAGTTGGTACGAAGAATTCATCAATCCACCAAGTAATCAATATTGGATTCAATTCAATTCTTCTGGCGAGATTTACAATGTGGGCTTTATGATTACTGAAATTCTCTCAGCTCTAAAAGGCCCTGGCGTGCAGATGGAAATAATTAAATTAATCGCTAAGGGCAAGAGTATGGATCAAGCCTTTGAATCAATCTTTGGAACTCCATGGAAGTCGGCTGTAGGCGAAATTGCATCCCTGATTTCAGCGGAACGTGCGCGGTACTAAGGGGGCCATAACCTAATCTCAAAAAATGAGATGTTGAAAAAAATTTTTATACACAACCAAAATCGCATCTGACCTGCGTATTTGGCTGGGATTAGCTGAGTTACCCACAATTCATCCACAATCTCTACACAGGCTTAAGGCCACTCACCCACAGCATGACTTGGTTACTCCACAGCCACTCCACACACGTAAATCAGCTATTTAGACGGTGTCAGTGGTGGGCAAGAGGATACGCCCATGAGTCTGGCAGAGCTCCCGAATTACGACGATCGTCGCTCTACCGTCCCAGAATTTGATCGAACTCCTCCCCAGGATCTTGTCGCAGAACAATCCGTACTTGGCGGAATGCTCTTATCGAAAGATGCAATCGGTGAAGTTGTAGAAACCCTCCGGCAACGCGATTTCTATCGACCTGCACATGAATTAATTTTTGATGTGATCATCGATCTTTATGGACGTGGCGAACCAGCCGATGCCGTGACTGTTTCTGCCGAGCTAACTAAGCGCGGAGAGATTGCAAAAGTTGGTGGCGCTCCATATCTACACACCCTCATCTCTGCTGTCCCGACTGCTGCGAATGCAAATTACTACGCAAAAATTGTTAGAGAGCGCGCGATTGCGCGTCGCTTGGTTGAAGCTGGAACAAAGATTGTTCAGATGGGCTACTCAACCGAAGGTGATATAGATGATGTTGTCGACCAAGCCGAAGAAGAGGTTTACGGAGTAACAGAACGAAGAGCTGGCGAAGATTTCGTTCAACTTAACACGCTAATCCCAGCCGCCCTTGATCAAATCGAAAAACTTCAATCAGGAGATCTTGCTGAGGGTATAAAGACTGGTTTTAGAGATCTTGATGATTTAACCAATGGCTTCCATCCTGGAAACATGATTGTTATTGCTGCCCGTCCCGCTGTCGGAAAGTCAACCTTAGGTCTTGACTTCGCACGCCACGCAGCTATTCATAATCAAGAGTGCGCTGTCATCTTCTCACTTGAAATGAGCCGCTCTGAAATCACAATGCGTATGCTCTCTGCCGAAGCAAGAGTTGCTCTAAACAACATTCGCTCTGGTTCTTTAAGTGATGACGAATGGTCAAAATTAGCCCGAAGAATGGGCGAAATTAACGATGCACCGCTCTTTATTGATGATTCTCCAAATCTCTCGATGATGGAGATTAGAGCGAAGGCGCGAAGGCTTAAACAGCGCCATGATTTGAAATTGGTAATTATTGATTACCTACAACTTATGACCTCAGGTAAACGCGTTGAGAATCGCCAACAGGAAGTATCTGAGTTCTCTCGCCAACTAAAACTTCTCGCAAAGGAACTTAATGTTCCGGTCGTTGCTATCTCCCAGCTAAATCGCTCCCCAGAACAGCGCGCTGATAAGAAACCAATGCTCTCTGACCTTCGTGAATCTGGATCTATTGAGCAGGATGCTGACGTTGTTATCTTGTTACACCGCGATGATCTATACGATCCACAGAACCGCCAAGGCGAAGCTGATCTGATGGTTGTTAAGCACCGAAACGGACCAACTAAGAAAATTCCGATTGCATCGCTACTTCATTTTGCAAAGTTTGCAGATATGGCGCCGAAGTACACAATTCCGCAAGAGCGAATCGTTAAGGATGATTAAGAAATTACCTCAAGTCTTCCACTCGTCACATCATAAATTGCTCCCATAACTTCAATACCTTTAGGTAGAAAAGGAAATGTGGTTATTCGTAGCAAGTCTTGTTTTAAGGCCGCTTTCTGATCTGTAACAGTTCGAATTTCAATAGAACGGGTATCCATTCCGGAAGATTTCTTAATTGCCTCATGAACCTGCTCTTCTGTTCCGCTCGCCATTCGACAATCCGTATGAGGCATTACAAGGACTCGAGATACATTCAATAAGTGTGTCGCCAAGACAAGAGTTCTAAGGACATCTTCGGTTACTCGGGCGCCCGCATTTCGTAATATCTTCGCATCACCAGGCTTCATTCCCACAACTCGCAAAGGATCTATTCGAGAATCCATACATGTGACAATTGCAAGTCCTTCGGCGGCGCGACCCGTCAAATCACTAGATTCAAAGGATTGAGCAAAGAGCTTATTTGCAGCGAGAATCTCATCGAAGTTCAATTCACACCCACCTTACTTCTTGCCCGGTCTGCAATTCCAATGCCAAGAATAACAATTACGCAACCAATAAGTTGGGTAGTTGTAAGACTTTCGTTTAACCACCACCAAGCAAACATGCCAGCAAGAACTGGTTCAATCATTCCAAAGATACTTGCGGTAGAAGCGCTAAGGATTTTTAGTCCACTTATAACCAATAAGTAAGGTGCAATCGTTCCCATAATCACAATCCAGAGAATTAAGACCCAACCGGGAAGTTCATAACTCTCAAATCTTCCAAGCAGATTCATTTCGCTAGTGAGTGCAGCGACTGGGAAATTCCAAACGGGTAGGGCAAAGACGAGGAGCAGAGAGGCCACCCCAAAGCCCCAAGTAGCAATCGCTCCACTTGACTTGGTTTTCCCGAGCAAATCTCCAATTAGGAAATAGCCAGCAAGGGCGAGTGCGTCAAAGAAGGCAGCGAGTAATCCGACTTGATCAACTGAAAGCCCGCTCCAAATCTGGGTAATCAATAACAGGCCAGTAAAGGCAAGCGCAATCGCATACCAGAGACCTTTGGGAACATGTTTCTTAAGTACAAAACGCAAGAAGAGCAAGATCCAAATGGGCGCAGTAAATTCAATTAGGAGCGCAATACCTATATACATCCGCTCTATTGCAACGAAGTAGAGAGCTTGCACCATCGCGACTCCAACAAATCCAAAGAGGATTAACCAAGGCAGTTCAGCCTTTGTGGGCTTCAACTCATTGCGCTTGAAGATGATGAAGAAGGTAAAGAGGATTACAAATGCGCCGCCAGTTCTGATCTGGGTTAGGCGCCAGGCTGAAATCTCATCTAGAAGTACGATCTTGGAGATGATTCCGTTGAAAGCAAAGAGAAAAGCCCCAAAAAACAGGTAAATCTCGCCGCGGAGCTTGGTGAGCACCGCCAAACCTTACCTGCTTAGAAGGCGCTTTCTGGGACTCCCATGATTTCGCCATCTTCACGCTCGACGATTGCTCTCGTAGCGCTAATTAGCGGTAAGAAGTTATGGACAAAATATCTCGAAGCAGCAATCTTGCCTTGATAGAAATCTCTATCTTTCCCAGATGCAGAACCTATCTTTGTAGCAGCGATATCTGCTTGGCGAAGAAGTAACCAGGAGATGATGATGTCCCCAACTGACATCAGCAAGCGAGTTGTGTTTAAACCACACCTATAAATCTCATCTGGCTTCTCTTGGCTGGCCATTGCGTGAGTTACAAGTTGAGCGATGATTGCTTGCAAATCTTCAAGCGCTTTTCCTAACGTTGCCTTCTCTTCGGCGTTGTTTCCACCTTTGGCAACAAAAGCACCAATCTCTTTGGATAACTTTGTAAGTGCCCGACCATTATCCTTAATAATCTTGCGGAAGAAGAAATCAAGTCCCTGAATAGCAGTTGTACCTTCATAGAGCGTGTCAATCTTTGCATCACGGACATATTGCTCAAGCGGCCAATCCATGGTGAATCCAGAACCACCAAATGTTTGTAGCGATTCAGTTCCAAGAAGTGTCCAAGCTCTTTCAGAGCCATAACCCTTAACAATTGGTAGCAAGAGATCATTTAGTCGCTCAAGCGTTTCGATTTCATCTTGAGACTTGCCATCTGCCTTTGCAAGTGCGACCGCATCTTGAATTGATGCTGTGTAAAGAACGAGCGCACGCATACCCTCGGCATAAGCTTTTTGGGTCATCAACGAACGACGGACATCAGGGTGCTTAATGATTGTTACGCGCGGGCTAGCCTTATTGGCCATATCTTTCATATCGCCACCCTGAACACGGGTTTTTGCATAAGAAAGTGCCTGTTGGTAGCCGGCCGAAAGCGTTGAAATAGCCTTAGTTCCCACCATCATTCGAGCAAACTCAATGATCTTGAACATCTGGGCGATTCCATCGTGAACTTCACCCAATAGGTAACCAACAGCTGGTTCTTTTTCACCTAAGTTCATCTCGCAAGTTGCGGAGACATTTAGCCCCATCTTCTTCTCTACATTTGTTACATAAACGCCATTTCGCTTTCCAAGTGCGCCGGTTTCAAAATCAAAGATAAATTTTGGAATAAGAAAGAGCGACAAACCTTTAGTGCCTGGTCCATGTCCTTCAGGGCGGGCAAGTACGAAGTGAATTATGTTTTCGTAGATATCACCATCGCCCGAGGTAATAAATCTCTTTGTGCCAGTAATGTGCCAAGTTCCATCTGCTTGCTTGACTGCCTTGCTTCTGCCTGCGCCAACATCTGAGCCAGCATCTGGTTCGGTCAACATCATGGTTGCGCCCCATTGTTTATCAACCATTTGCTTTGCAAGTTTCTTCTGCTGATCTGTTCCTAAGGTGTAGGCAACATGTGAAAATGCAAAACCGGATGCATAAATATGTACAGCTGGATTTGAACCTAAAACCATTTCGGCAATAGCCCAGCGAACCGAGTGAGGAATTTCAGTTCCGCCTAGTTCGACGGGAACATCAATCTTTCCCCAGTCGCCATCCACATAAGCTTTGTATGACTTCTTAAAACTTTCCGGTAACTTCACATCGCCAGTTGCTTTATTGAAATCAGTTCCAATTCGGTCACCATCAATAAATGAAGCAGCGAGATCGTTTTCACAGAGTCGCTTTACTTCTTCCAACATCCCCATAGCGGTCTCACGATCGAGGTCGGCGTAGAGAGATTTTCCGAGAATTGATTCTCGCTCGAGTAGATCAAAGAGGCAGAACTCGATATCGCGCAGATTTGCTATGTAATGGCCCATAGGGCAAGGATGCTACCCGCGAGTAACTTACGCAAGAGTTAGCGCCGAGCGGGCGACGGGAATCGAACCCGCGCTGTCAGCTTGGGAAGCTGACGTGATGCCATTTCACTACGCCCGCATCACTTCGTCCCATATTAGAACGAGAAGAGTGGGAAAGGGTAGGGTCGCCAACCATGTTACTTAGCGACCGCGATATTGCCGCGGAGATAGAGAGCGGCCGGGTAAAGGTCGAACCGTTCGACGCCAAGATGATTCAACCGTCGAGCGTTGATGTTCGCCTTGATCGCTTCTTTCGCGTCTTTGAAAATCATAAGTACGAGGTAATCGATCCCTCTATTGAGCAACCCGATTTAACTCGCGAAGTTGCTGTGGCTCCCAGCGATCACTTCATTCTGCATCCCGGAGAGTTTGTACTTGCCTCAACTTACGAAGTCATCACACTTCCTGATGACATAGCAGGGCGTCTTGAAGGTAAGTCATCACTTGGTCGTCTTGGATTGCTCACTCATTCGACCGCAGGGTTTATCGATCCTGGATTTAGCGGGCATATAACCCTTGAGCTATCTAATGTCGCAAATCTTCCAGTGAAGCTTTACCCGGGAATGAAGATTGGCCAACTCTGTCTCATCAAACTCTCATCTTCGGCAGAGCATCCTTACGGTTCAGCTCTCTATGGTTCTCGTTACCAAGGCCAGCGCGGTCCTACCCCAAGCCGCTCTTGGTTGAATTTCCATAAGACAGAAATTAAGTAGGCTATACATATGTTTGTGGATTTCAGGACCGAAGCATGGCTCTTAATCAACATCGCCATAGGACTCTTCGTTGTCTTTGCAATTATTCAATACAACAAATTAGTTCGATTGAATATCCAGGTTGATGAAGCGTTTTCTCAAATTGAGGTTCAACTAAAGCGTCGCGCTGATTTAATACCCAATCTTGTCGAAACAGTTAAAGGCTATGCATCACATGAACGCGAGGCACTTGAGAAAGTAGTGCAAGCCCGTGCCGCTTCAACGACCGCTTCAACTCTCCCCGCAGTCGCTGCTGCTGATGGAATGCTGACTAATGCACTACGCGGCCTTTTAGCTGTTGCTGAGGCTTACCCAGATTTAAAGGCTTCAACGAACTTCCTCCAACTCCAAGAAGAGTTGTCTACAACTGAGAATAAAGTTTCCTTCTCCCGCCAGTTCTACAACGACTCAGTTCGTACTTTGAATACAGCAGTAAAAACAATTCCAACGAGCTTTTTTGTTGGACTAGCGAAAGTTGGCGAGCGCGAGTTCTACGAGGTCGAAGATCCTTCGATCCGTAACGCACCAAACGTTAAGTTCTAACAATGTCTAACTTCAGAGCGCTACAGAGCTCTAACCGGAGAAAGACCTTCTTCCTTCTTTTCTTCATGGGAGTGCTGGTCTGGGTTATTGCCTATGTTGCAATAAATGCTTTTGGAGGGACTGGAGCAGGAGTTATTCCACTCGCGGTTCTAATCTCTTTAGTTTCAGTTTGGGGCTCCTACTACGCATCAGATAAATTAGTTTTAAAGATGACTCGAGCTCAACTCATTCAAGAGTCCGATAATCCAAAACTATTTAATTTAGTTCATGAGGTGTGTATTGCCTCAGGTCTTCCAATGCCAAAGGTTGCAATCGTTAATGATCCAGCTCCAAACGCATTTGCTACCGGGCGAGATCCCGACCACGCGCTAATTGCTTTCACGACCGGAATTCTTGAAGCTATGGATCGAGATGAACTACAAGGAGTAGTGGCTCATGAGATGGCGCATGTTGCCAATCGAGATACTTTAGTTTCAGCTGTTGCCGCAACAACAGCAGGAGTCGTTGCACTTATCTCAGATATCTTGATGCGCATGCTCTGGTTTGGCGGCGCACGAAATCGAGATCACCATGGAAACCAGATGCCGATATTTCTTGCGATCATTCCATTAATACTCGCGCCAATTGCAGCGACGATGCTAAAGGCAGCCGTATCAAGGAAGCGTGAGTCATTGGCCGATGCGACTGCCGTTTCTTTCACGCGAAACCCAGCTGGGTTACGCGCAGCACTTGAGGTTTTAGCTCGCGATAACACGGTAGTTGAAGCGCGCTCAAGCGCAGTAGCTCACTTATATATTGAATCGCCACTCGATGCTTCAGCGGCATCAAAGTTATTTGCTACCCATCCACCAATCCAGGAGCGAATTGCAATTCTTCGTGCGATGGAAGCAAACCCTGCTAAAGAATCTTAGAGATTAACTTCTCTACATTTAGCGATACTTCTTCAGTTCCATCTAGAACAAGTTCAGCATCTGTAGGCGGTTCATATTCTTGTCCAACGCCAGTTAGATTAGGTAGCGCTCCAGACTTTGCTTTCTTATAAAGCCCCTTGGGATCGCGCTCTGCGCAAACTTCAGCTGGAGTTTTTACCCAGACTTCTACAAACTCGCCACCCTCAAAAAGTTCTCGGGCATGATCGCGGTCGACTTTAAATGGACTAACAAGAGCGACTATCACGACAAGACCAGCATCGACCATCAACTTTCCAACCTCGGCAACGCGTCTTACATTTTCTGCGCGATCCTCTTTAGTGAAACCTAAATCCTTATTTAATCCAAGGCGCAAATTGTCGCCATCGAGAATATAGCTATGAATTCCGGAAGCGAATAGCTGTGTTTCAAGGGCGTTAGCGATAGTCGATTTACCGGAACCGGATAACCCAGTCATCCAAATCAATTTAGCACGCTGACCTTTCTGTCCAGAGCGCGCACCTTTATCGATCTCATAATCATGTTTTGTTATATTGGTTGCTCGCCGCAGCGCATGAACAACCATTCCGGCGCCAACGGTGTTTAGGGTTACTCGATCTACCAGAACAAAGTTTCCAGAATTTCGATTCTCGCCATATTTAGTGAGTGGAATTGGAGAATCGGTAGCAACTTCCACCATTCCAATCTCATTCATCGCAAGTGTTCGGGCTGATTCATGATCACCATCGTTGATATTTAAGCGATGGCGGATCGCAGTAACTGTGGCCGGCACCATGGTTGAGCCATTTATTAGGTAGTAAGAGCGGCTATGAATCAATTCTTCTTCACCTAGCCAGACGAGATGAGCCGAGAAGCGATCGGCGGGTTGGGTGTAATCGCCAGCTTTCTCAATAACGTCACCACGAGTCGCATCTATATCTGGCTCAAGAACCATGGTTACCGCTCGCCCAGTTTCAACTTCTTGGAGGTCGCCATCGAAGATAACGAGGCGAGAAACCTTTGCCTTTCGCTCACTTGGAAGGACTACTACCTCATCACCAATAGCAAATCCGCCTTGCGAGACAGTGCCCGAGACTCCTCGAAAGTTATCTGCTCGTGAGATTAACTGGACCCCAAGTCTTGAATGTCCAGAAGTATTGGTTCGCTCGCGCCAATTCTGAATTTCATCAAGTAGGGAGGGGCCGGAGTACCAACTTGTGCGATCAGTTTTGTAGACAACATTGTCGCCTTCTAGAGCACTTACCGGTACATAAATTATATCTTTGATTCCCAACCTATCTACCGTCGGCTTTAATTCTTGTATCAATTGGTCATAAACATTCTTATCAAAGTTCAGCGCATCTAATTTGTTGATTACAACAATAATCTTCTCAACTCCCATGAGAGAGCAAATAGTGAGATGTCGAAGCGTTTGCGGGCGAATTCCCCTAGAGGCATCTACGAGAACGAGTGAGATATCGGCGCGCGAAGCAGCGACTGCCATGTTTCTTGTGTACTGCTCATGACCCGGTGCGTCAGCAATTATCAAACGCCTTCCATCAAGAAGTGACATTGATCGATATGCAACATCAATAGTGATTCCTTGTTCGCGCTCTGCTTCCAAACCATCTGTTAAGAGGCTGAAATCGATATCGCCAGCAGGAATAATTGATCCTGCTCTTCTTGTGCTTCGAGCAGCAGCAACTGTGTCATGAGGAACTGAATCGGTTTCCACAAGAAGTCGGCCAATTAGAGTGCTCTTCCCATCGTCAACACTTCCGCATGTCAAGAGTCGGACTATGGGGCGCGCTTGCATTAGAAGTACCCCTCTTTCTTCTTTTTCTCCATCGAATCCTCTTTATCGCCATCGATTAGACGTGTAGCACGCTCGCTCAATTTAACTTCCATAACTTCTTCAAAGACTTCTTCAAGGGTTGTTGCACTTGATTCAACTCCTGCTGTTAGGGGGTAGCAGCCAAGGGTTCGGAAACGAATTCTGCGCATTTCAGGATTTTCGCCATCGCGAAGCGGGTATCTCTCATCATCGACCATGATGATCTGTTCACCTCGCCAGACGATTGGACGTTCTTTTGCAAAATAGAGTGGATTTACCGGAATCTTCTCCAGCATTATGTAATTCCAGATATCTAATTCGGTCCAATCTGAAATTGGGAAGACTCGCATCGTTTGATCGGGTCGAATTCTTGGATTATAGGTGCGCCATAATTCGGGACGTTGTTGCCGAGGGTCCCATCGATGTCCAGATTCACGAACACTAAAGATTCTCTCTTTAGCGCGACTTCTTTCCTCGTCGCGACGGGAACCACCAATAGCGGCATCAAAACTATGTTTATCAAGTGCTTGGCGAAGCGCCACCGTTTTCATAATTCGCGTATATTCACTAGTTCCAGTTGTAAATGGATTCACTCCACCTTTAACGCCCTCTTCATTCGTATGAACTAGAAGGTTTGCCGCGTATTTGTCAGCCATTTCATCGCGGAAAGAAATCATTTCGCGGAATTTCCACTTGGTATCGATATGAAGCATTGGGAAGGGAATCTTGGCCGGATAAAAAGCTTTGCGTGCTAAGTGGAGTAGGACAGAAGAGTCCTTACCGATTGAATAAAGTAGAACTGGATTCTTAAATGCAGCAGCGGTCTCTCGAAGAATTTCTATTGATTCATTTTCAAGAGCGCGAAGAATTTCGGGGCTGCTACGCATTTCGAAATCTTACAAGTCTTGAATTGGAAAAAAGAGTTTGAATGTTGCACCGTGTCCAAGTTCAGAGATGACGCTCACTTTTCCACCATGGGCGCGCATAACCGCATCAACAATTGATAGACCAAGGCCAGTACCTTCGCCGCCGTTTCTTGCCCGAGAGGGATCTGCTCGATAAAAGCGCTCAAAGATTCGCTCTTGGTCTTCTTTGGAAAGCCCGGGACCGTTATCACTAACTTCAATTTGTACTCCATCTTTATCGGATTGCAACGAGATGGAAATAGCGGTGCCAATAGGGGTGTGGGTGCGAGCATTAGCGAGCAGATTTGAGATGACTTGATGAATGCGCATTGAGTCGCCAAGTATGAAAATGTCATCACTTGGCATTGAGAGTGTGATCGGGTGATTTGGCCCAGCAGCTTTAGCTGAGGTAACCGCTTCGGTTATTAGAGTCTTTAGATCAACTGGAGCTCGCTCCATTTCGCGAGATTGATCTAGCCGCGCCAATAAGAGTAGGTCCTCGACCAAAGTAGACATGCGGATTGATTCTTGCTCAATCCGTCTTACTAAGTCAGCTGTTTTCTCTTCGCCAACAACTGCTCCTTGTCTATGTAGTTCTGCAAAACCACGGATAGCAGTTAACGGGGTACGTAACTCGTGGGATGCATCTGCGACAAATCTCCGTAACTTCTCTTCACTTGCCTTGCGCGCCTCAAAAGACTCAGCAATACGTGTGAGCATCTGGTTTAAAGACCAGGTAAGTCTTCCCACTTCAGTATCGCCGCGAGCTTCTGGCAAACGAGCCGAGTAGTCTCCCTTAGCAAACGCTTCAGCAGTCTCTTCAACTTGAGTTAAAGGTTTCAGCGAGATTCCAATAATGCGTCTTGCAAGTAAAGCTAGAAGTAGTAAGACAATAATTCCAACTGCAAAGAATAGGAATCGAAGTTGATTTATTGAACGCTCGACTCCTTCGAGTGAGATAGCAGTGATGACGCTTCCAACACCACCGGGTAGAACCCGGGCAAGTGCGCGGTATTCAACGCGATTTCCGTTATCGCCAATAATTGTGAAAGGTGCGTCACCTTGTTCTTCTATTTTTTCAACCGTTAGCCCGCTAATTACATTTTGGACTTGTTGTGGACTCTGGGCGCCACCGAGGGTTCCAACGACAACTCCCTCTCGATCAAGCAAACTAATACTTATCTCAGAGGGCACTTCACGTATAGGTTCAAAAGGGCGGAAAAGAGGCTCATTCTCGCCTTGAGTTTGAGCACGATCACTTGCGATTCCAGCGCGATCAAGGCGAATACCAGAAGTCGTCGAGACTGATTCAAGTTGAGCATCAACTTGGGCGATTAGAAAAGTGCGGAATGCATTTTGAGCGGCAAAATCAGATCCAGTGATTCCGAGCGCTCCAAGAATTACAACTCCAAGAACCAAGCGATTCTTCAAGCTCCACTGCCCGGGGGCAGGCTTGAATTTTCGCAGTGGCTGGTTCACAGCGAAAGATTAGTTCTTAGCTGGCAACCGCAGGCGATAACCCACCCCGCGAACTGTATGGATTAGCGCAGGTTGGTAGGTATCTATCTTTTTTCGCAAGTAAGAGATGTAAGTTTCAACGATTCCAGCGTCGCCGCGGAAGTCATATTGCCAGACATGATCCAAGATCTGTGATTTGGAGACCACTCGATCAGCATTGATCATGAGATAACGGAGAAGTGTGAACTCTGTTGGCGATAAATCAATCAAATTTCCAGCTCGTCTAACTTCGTGAGTCGCCTCATTTAGTTCAAGATCTGCAAAGCGAATTGTCTCTTTATCAATTGGAGAGATAACTACACCGGTACGTCGCAAGAGAGCTCGAAGGCGTGCGACTAACTCTTCTAAACTAAAAGGCTTAGTTACATAATCATCGCCGCCAAGAGTTAAACCCTTGATCTTGTCATCAGTTGAATCTTTTGCAGTTAAAAATAAGACGCCAACTTCTTGACCACTTTCGCGCAATTGTCGGCAAACTTCGAAACCATCTAAATCTGGGAGCATCACATCAAGAATTAGTGCATGAGGTTTGAATTCTTCGGCAACTTGCAAAGCTTCGGCGCCAGTTGCTGCGGTACGAACATCAAATCCAACGAATCGCAGACTAGTTGTAATCAACTCACTAATACTCTTCTCATCATCGACGACAAGAACGCGCTGTGTTACAAGATCGCTCTCAGGGGCCATGGTGGACTCTCTATCTAGGGTGGCGGTTGGTTTCATAGGCGGATGCTCGCCAGTTAACTTTAGAACTTCCTGAGAGGGCACTGGGCAGACCCAAGGAATTCTTGATACACAGGGGTGGATAAAGCTGTGGAGAATTACAGCCTTGTAATTTGCTGCTGAAGTTTTGGGGTTTAGCGCCAGCGAGTGGCTAGCGAGAAGCCAACTCCAATAAAGGCAAAACCGATAACCATGTTCCAAGCACCAATGTCAGGGATTGGGTACAAGGTCTGGGAGATATAGAAGGTAACGATCCAGGCAAGTCCAATAAGGAAGGAGCCGAGCATTACTGGGGCTAACCAATTAGGGCTTTCAGCCTCAAGCGGGTTTTCTACCTCGATATCAAGGCGAGGGCGGTTTTCCTTCTTCTTGCGAATCCGCGACTTAGGCATGGGGCGCAGGTTACACGAGAGGATGGCGTCATGGGAACACGGATCCTCGTCATAGATAACTATGACTCCTTCGTCTTTAACTTGGTCCAATACCTCGAGCAACTTGGGGCGGAGTGCACAGTTGTTCGAAATGACTCGGTCCCAGCCAATGCAGCAGATCAATTTGATGGCGTACTTATCTCACCGGGTCCGGGTACGCCGGAAGCGGCCGGAGTCTCAATCGAGATGATCAAACACTCGGCTGACATCGGTAAGCCGCTGCTTGGAGTCTGTCTTGGACATCAAGCGCTCGCTGTTGCTTATGGTGCAACAGTTGATCGAGCTCCTGAGTTATTGCACGGCAAGACCTCGAATATCTCACATGATTCAAGCGGCGTTTTTGCAAACATTCCCTCACCGTTTATTGCGACTCGATATCACTCACTTGCAATCAAAGAAGAAACTCTTCCAAGGGAATTAGTTATTACTGGTCGGAGTGAGAGCGGTGTAGTGATGGCGATTCGGCATGCACAGCTTCCGATTTACGGCGTTCAATTCCATCCCGAGTCAGTACTAACTGAATACGGACATAAATTATTGGCAAATTGGTTAGTTGAGTGCGGCATGAAAGATGCGGTAGCAAAGGCTGAAGGGTTAGCCCCAGTCGTTAATCGTTAATTGCCTGCGGGCGCTTTATTAATTGTGATCGTGACAGAAGAGCCAATAATTTTTGTTTCGCTGGCTGCGGGCGCTTGGGCAATCACAACGCCAAGTGGCTGATTTGCATCAAAGGCTTCTACAACTTTAACCAAGAAGCCTGCTTGGGTTAACAATGTCCGCGCTTCAATATCGCTCTTGCCTATTAGATCTGGGACTTTCACATTTCCGCTGGCAATCTCTAGGGTCACTCCACTTCCCGCCTCAATAGTTGAGCCCTGTTCTGGTGTAACTTTCAAGACGATTCCGGGTTGCTCTTCAGAGTCGACTGCAATAGTCCTACTTACTCGAAGCCCAGCCGCGGCAAGTGCGGCACGCGCCTGTTCTAATGGTTTTCCGATTATGTCGGTAGGAACAACTGCATCTCCTGGGCCATCAGAGAGAGTAAGTGTTACCGCACTTCCTTTTCCGACTCGCACTGTAGCTAGTGGAAGCTGGCTCGCAACGCGATCTTTTGGAATTCGCGCATCAGGAGCGCGTTGAATTGTGATTGTAAAACCGGAGAGTTGGGATCGAGCTTCCGACTCAGTTAGACCTACAACGTTGGGCAAAGAGAGTATTTCAGATGAGGCGGTGGGCCTAAAGATAAAGAAGCTTGTACCGCCAACAACTAAAACAATCGCAAGACCAACTGCGGCAAACTTTCTTCTACCTGAGGAATTTTTTTGTTTAGGAATCAATGTAGTTATCGCTTCGCCCCTCGATAATCTCTTTAGATCTCTTAACATCGCAGCAGCGCTGGAATAGCGATCTGAGGAATCTTTTGCCAGCGCAACGCCAAAGAATGAATTGAGTGCTGGGTCAAGTGATGAATCGATTGAAGTTATCGGGGGAAGTGGCGCTGAGACATGTTGATAGGCGATGGCAACTGGGGTCTCACCCAAGAAAGGTGGCTTGCCAGATATAAGTTCATAGAAGAGACAGCCAAGAGAGTAGAGATCACTTCGAGCATCTGCCTGTCCACCAGTTGCCTGTTCAGGAGATAGATATTGAGCTGTTCCGACAATGTTCCAAGTACTAGTTAGCGTTGCACCAGCATCTGAGAGGGCGCGCGCAATTCCAAAATCCATAACCTTAACTTCGCCGCTCGAGGTAAGCATTATGTTCCCCGGCTTAATATCACGATGAACAATGCCATTCTTATGTGAATATGCGAGGGCGTCTAGAACATCACTAACAATCTCAATCGCCCGTTCAAAAGGTAGCCGGTCACCTTTATGGAGGATTTCCCGGAGAGTATGTCCTTCAACATATTCCATAACTATGTATGGCATTGCCCCACTCGGCGTCTCTTCTTGTCCCGAGTCATAAACCGCAACAATTCCGGGATGATTCAATCCAGCTGCAGCAAGGGCTTCCTTGTTAAATCGCGTAACAAAAGCGGGGTCACGAGCTAGATCGCTACGAAGGATTTTTACTGCAACTTCCCGATGAAGTCGCAAATCTTCAGCGAGGTAAACATCTGCCATTCCACCTGTACCAATCATTTCGCCAAGTCGGTAGCGCCCACCCAGTACTCGCTTCATAACGCCGCACCGATATAAGTAGTTGGAATTTCTTGCTTTGTCTCACCAATTCGAAGTGCGATCACCGTGACGTTATCAGGAGCGCCCTTCTTGTAAGTTAGATCAACTAAAGCATCTACTGAATCTTGCAAGTTCTCTCCGAAAGCCGAGGCGATTTTTCCTTCATCGACCACAACAGTTAAGCCATCGCTACAGAACAAGAAAATGTCGCCAACTTCAATTGGGAAGAGAAGCAGCACCCCTTCCACGTTTGATTTGCCCATCAGCGCTTGAGTTAAAAAGGAGCGCTGGGGATGCTCACTAGCCTCTTCGGGAGTGATCCGACCTTGATCGATTAGTTCTTGCACAACGGTATGGTCATGACTTAGTTGTGTAATCTTCTTTCCTCTAATTCGATAAGCGCGCGAATCGCCAACATGAAGAAGGACAGCTTGATTCTCAAAGAGCGCTAAGGATGTAAGAGTTGTGCCCATTCCATCAAGCTCGGGTCTATCTTCTGCAATTTTCTTAAGAGCTAAATCAATTTCAAGAAGGGAGCTGCGATAAATATCTTCCCTTGACTGTGAATCCAATTCATTGTTATTTAGTAGAGGCAAGATATCTGCGAGGGTTATTATCGCTGTTTTCGATGCAATCTCGCCGCCAACATATCCGCCCATACCATCAGCAACCGCAACCAAATTTGCTGAAATCAAACCGGAATCTTCATTTCCTTCACGTTGCAATCCCAACTCGGATCGCCATGCAATCGAAGAGAAGTGGAGATTACGCTTCATAATGAGTAAGCCTAACGGTGATACAACCTATGCAACTCATCGATTGATGATGATTAGGTATCCTTACGCAGTGACACGGTATGCATATCTAGGGCCAAGCGGCACTTTTACGGAGGCGGCTCTTCGCACCATTGCCACTTCAAGTGACTCACTAGTTCCCTATGCGAATGTAACGGCTGCTCTCGATGCAGTTCGAAGTGGCGAAGCCGAAAAAGCCCTAGTTCCAATTGAAAATTCGGTTGAGGGAGTTGTAGCTCGAACGCTTGATGAATTAGCAATCGGAGAACCTCTAGTTATTTATGGTGAAGTAACTCTTCCAGTCACCTTTGCGCTCCTTGTTGCTAAAGGAAATAAAGAACCCGTAATTCGAAAGATTGCTACACATCCACATGCAGAAGCCCAATGCCGCGCATATATCGCAAAGAATCATCCCAGCGCCGAAATCATCAACGCTTCATCAACCGCTGCCGCGGCCGCTGCACTAGGAAAAGGTGAATTCGATGCAGCGATTGCATCACCCAATGCTGCAGAAATGTATGGATTAGAAGTACTTGCAACAAATATCGGAGATAACGATGGAGCGGTTACAAGATTTGTGATTGTTGGAAAGCCGGGGCTAGTTCCAAAAGCGACCGGGCACGATCGCACCTCACTTGCAGCATTTATCGGTGCCGACCATGCCGGAGCGTTATTGGAAGTGCTTACCGAATTTGCGGTGCGCGGTGTAAATCTAACCTTCATTCAGTCACGTCCAACTGGGCGTGAACTTGGCCATTACCACTTCATAATTGATGCCGAAGGTCATGTAAGCGAGCAACGTGTAGGAGATGCGTTAACTGGACTTCGGCGAATCTGCGAAGATGTTCGTTATCTCGGCTCCTATCCAAGAGCGGATAAAGTGGCGCCAACAACTACTAAAGCAAGTACTGATGAATCTTTTATTTCTGCCGATTCTTGGCTTTCGGAAGTAAGAGCGGGTAAGAAAATATGATTGATGTGAAATTACTCCGGGATAACCCCGAGTTGATTCGCGCATCTCAAAAGGCGAGAGGTGAGAGCACTTCGTTAGTTGATGATGTACTTAAAGCCGATGAAGAGCGACGGAGAGCTATTGTTGAATTTGAAGCTCTTAGAGCTGAACAAAATGCTCTCTCCAAGAGCGTTGGCGCAGCAAAAGGCGATGAGAAAAGCGCGCTACTTGAGAGAGCCAAGTCCCTTTCAATTCAAGTAAAGGAAGCAGAAAGCAAGAAGTCCGCTACCGAAGAGAGATTCAGGGCGTTAGCGCTATCTCTTTCAAACATCGCAGATTCAAGCGCCCCAATTGGCGGCGAGAGCGATTTCAAAGTAATTGAAGAAGTGGGGAAAGTTCCTAACTTTGATTTCGAACCCAAAGACCATGTTGAACTCGGCAAGCTTCTAGGAGCAATTGATGTTGAACGAGGCGCAAAAGTATCTGGGGCTCGCTTTTACTATCTAACTGGCCCGGGAGCTTTACTTGAATTAGCACTTGTTAATTTTGCGATTGCCCTTGCCACGAAGGCTGGTTTTATCCCAGTTATCCCTCCGGTTCTGGTGAAACCAGAAGCTATGGAAGGAACCGGATTCTTGGGTCAAGCAGCCGAAAATGTATTCCATCTAAAAGAAGATGATTTTTATTTAGTCGGCACAAGTGAAGTACCACTTGCTGCTTATCACATGGATGAAATTCTTGATCTAAACAAGTTACCACTTCGCTATAGCGGTTATTCCCCATGCTTCAGAAGAGAGGCGGGTTCTTATGGCAAAGACACCCGAGGAATTATTCGAGTCCACCAATTTGAAAAGGTAGAGATGTTTTCATTCTGTCGAGTCGAAGATGCAGCCGCTGAACATCAGCGACTTCTGGCTTGGGAGAAAGAGTTTTTGGATGCCATGGAAATCCCATATCGAGTCATCGATGTTGCAACGGGAGATCTTGGCTCAAGTGCAATACGTAAATTTGATTGCGAAGCATGGATTCCTACCCAAGGCGCATATAGAGAGGTAACGAGCACATCGAACTGTACGGATTTCCAAGCGCGGAGATTAAACATTAGAAGCAAGGGTGAAAATGGAACTTCACCAGTTGCGACTCTAAATGGAACTTTAGTTGCAGTCCCGAGAATGATTGTTGCAATACTTGAGAATCATCAGCAGAGTGACGGTTCTGTGATTCTGCCGAAGGCGCTACAGAGCTACTTGGGTACTGAGCGACTTACTCCGGTGAATTAATTGAGTGCACTGACAAAACGACCAAAGTTAATAGCGACCGATTTAGATGGAACAATCGTCTCGCACTATGTTGAAATTTCTAAACGAACTCGTGATGCATTCTTTACAGCGCACGAAGCTGGAGTACAGATTTATTATGTGACTGGTCGTCCTCCGCGTTGGATGAAAGAGATAGCTGCAACATTTTCATTCGGCGGTGCGATTTTGGGGAATGGCGCCATGCTTTATGACATACATAAAGAGCGAGTTTTAGAAGAGTGGTTAATGTCGAGGGAAGCGCAGATCGAAACGGTGAATCGCCTTCGGTTATCGATTCCAACAATCTCCTTTGCGGTAGAGAAGCACAATTACTTCTATCGCGAAAAGGCATATGTACCAAGATGGGATGTTGGTCTAGATAACATCGGCGTGCATGACATTTTTGAAGTTATTGATGGCCCCGCAACAAAGATGTTGGCAAGATGCTCAGATCAAGAGTTGACCTCCGATGAGATGATGGAAATCGCGCGGAGAGAATTAGCAGAAATTGCAACAATTACACATTCAAATCCTCATGATTCACTGATTGAAATAAATGGCCATGGAGTTTCAAAGGGTGGAACTCTTTCATTGATTGCAGAACGACTTGGAATAAGCGCTGATGAGACCGTGGCATTTGGCGATAATCCAAATGATTTCACGATGCTTGCCTGGGCAGGAAGATCTTGGGCGATGGAAGATGGACACCCGGATGGAAAACTTCATGCCAAATCAGTCGCAGAACCTCATACCGATGATGGAGTAGCGAAAGTAATTGAAGAGCTATTGGAGCTTCCAGTATGAGTACTTCTGTTGTCCCGATATGGCTAGATCTTCTATGTGTCGGCGTCGGTGCTTTTCAAGGCGCGCTTTTTGCAATTTTCTATAAGCGTTTTGATCTTGTCGGAGTTACTGCGGTTGCAATCCTTACCGGGCTTGGTGGAGGTTTCCTAAGAGACATACTTATAGATGCAGGACGTCCAGCAGGTATGCAAGACCGCTACATACTTACTGCCTTATCTGGAGTTGCTGCAGCTCTAATTATTGGTCGCTGGTACAAAAAAATAGGTGGCGCCGTAATTTTCCTAGATTCCATCGCGATGTCTCTATTCGCAGTTGCTGGGGCTTACAAGGCACTTCTATTTGAAACTTCAGAATTAGTGGCAATTCTTATTGCAGTTATCGCAGCAGTTGGAGGCGGCGTGCTACGTGATGTTGTCTGCCGCATTACCCCACAGATTTTTTCTGGCGGTCCGTTATATGCGACCGCGACTGCAATTGGCGCAACACTCTTTGTATTTCTTGAGAAGACATCTCTTCAATCTGATCTCATAGTTGCAATATCTGCGCTACTCATAGTCTTGATTCATATGACTTCAGTCCGTTTTAGAATTCATCTCAAGCCTGCTTTATCTGGGTTAGATGATGAGAATTTTGAAGGGCCCAAGGGCGACCGGTAAGTTCTCCCACGGAGGGCTCGCATAGTGGCCTAGTGCACCGGTCTTGAAAACCGGCAAGGGAAACCTTCGTGGGTTCAAATCCCACGCCCTCCGCCATAGAAAACTAGATAAATAGGCATCTGTGTGCCAACTCATAGGGGTTCGCCTAGAAAACCCTGAGAGGCAATAGGAAAATTGCGGAAGTCGATCAGGAGGAGTGCTTTGGCTACCGGAGTCTTTTCCAGCACAAGAGCGTCTATAAAAGAGCGCACACTTCGTAATGATCGTTGGTGGTTACAACCCGCAATTACTGTTGCAGTTCTTCTCTCATTTATTGTCTATGCAACATTCCGCGCATTTGAGAAGAAGTATTACTTTGCTGAGCCGCTAATTTCTCCGTTTTATTCGCCATGCCTTTCAACAGCTTGTATTGATGGCGCGGCGCACTTCGGAACTCCAATCGGAACAATAACTTTATTTGGAATGGTGATTTCACCTGCTCTATTTATTCTTATCTTCCCACTTGGATTTAGATTGACCTGTTATTACTATCGCAAGGCTTATTACCGCTCTTTTTGGATGTCACCCCCAGCTTGCGCGGTTGCTGAACCGCATTCGAAGTACACCGGCGAAACACGAGCGCCACTCATTTTGCAAAATGGACACCGTTGGTTCTTTTCTTTTGGTCTGATTTTCAACATCATTCTTACCTACGACGCGATCATCGCTTTCAAAAACTCCGAAGGTGAGTGGGGACATATGAGCGTTGGAACGTTAGTGCTCCTGCTAAATGCAACGATGCTCTGGCTCTACTCCGCCTCATGCCATACCTGTCGCCACACTATTGGTGGCAGATTGCGTAATTTCTCAAAGCATCCAATTCGCTACAAGATGTGGACTTGGGTCTCGAGCTTAAATGAGCGACATCCGGTTTATGCCTGGATTTCTCTCTTTGTCGTAGCGCTCACCGATCTCTACGTGCGGTTAGTTGCATCCGGATCAATCACGAATTTCTACTTCTTTTAGGCGATATCCATGACACAAGCGAGCACTGGAATCAAAGCGAGCGACATTAAATTCAGCCGTTACCGCTTTGATGTTGTTGTAATTGGTGCCGGCGGCGCGGGATTACGTGCGGCTGTGGAGGCGCGTCAAGCAGGACTTCGCGTAGCAATCATCTGTAAATCACTCTTTGGCAAAGCCCACACTGTTATGGCAGAAGGTGGCGCAGCAGCCGCAATGGGAAATGTGAATGAGAATGATGGTTGGAAAGTTCATTTCCGCGACACGATGCGCGGTGGAAAGTTCTTAAATAACTGGCGAATGGCAGAGCTCCACGCAAAAGAATCCCCAGATCGAATTTGGGAGTTAGAGACCTGGGGTGCGCTATTTGATCGCACTAAAGATGGACGTATCTCGCAGCGAAACTTTGGTGGACATGAGTACCCGCGTTTAGCGCACGTTGGAGATCGAACTGGACTTGAGTTGATTCGCACGATGCAACAGAAGATTGTCGCTATGCAACAGAAGGATAAGAAGGAACATGGCGATGCCGAGAAATACATAAAGGTCTTCGCAGAGTTAACGATTACATCTATTCTTAAAGATGGAAATAAGGTCTCGGGTTGCTATGGATATTGGCGCGAGTCTGGCGATGAAGTTCTATTTGAAGCACCCGCAGTTGTACTTGCAACTGGTGGAATTGGTAAGTCTTTTAAAATCACTTCAAATTCTTGGGAGGGCACCGGCGATGGCCACGCGCTCGCGTTAAAAGCTGGTTCGGCGCTTGTTGATATGGAATTCGTTCAATTCCATCCAACTGGCATGGTTTGGCCACCATCGGTTCGCGGAATCCTTGTAACAGAATCCGTTCGCGGTGATGGCGGAGTGCTTACCAACAATAAAGGTGAGCGTTTTATGTTCAATTACATCCCTGAAGTATTCAAAGATAAATATGCCGATAACGAGGCTGAAGCAGATCGTTGGTACAAAGACCAAAACAACAATCGTCGCCCACCAGAATTACTTCCACGCGATGAAGTAGCGCGTGCAATCAATGCTGAAGTTAAAGCGGGGCGTGGGTCTGAGCATGGTGGCGTTTACCTAGATGTTTCAAAGCGCCTGCCGGCTGATGAGATAAAGAAGCGCTTGCCTTCAATGTGGCATCAATTTAAAGAGCTTGCCGACGTTGACATCACAGAACAAGCAATGGAAGTTGGACCTACCTGCCACTACGTAATGGGTGGGGTGAAAGTCGAACCAGATACCGCGGCTGCTTATGGCGTGCCTGGTTTGTTTGCTGCCGGAGAAGTTGCTGGCGGAATGCATGGTTCAAATCGTCTTGGTGGAAATTCACTCTCTGATCTACTTGTATTTGGTCGTAGAGCGGGAGCTGGCG
>Ga0194130_10001374_pt1 | contig 39659 bp, 32 predicted proteins | sample TA2KigsurfametaG_FD_160084 | JGI IMG/M metagenome (GOLD analysis project Ga0194130, IMG submission 160084) | Freshwater microbial communities from Lake Tanganyika, Tanzania - TA2015050 Kigoma 12 surface | ecosystem: Environmental > Aquatic > Freshwater > Lake | place: Tanzania: Lake Tanganyika...
TTCCCTGCAGATAAAATCCTACCTGAAATGCGATAGCCTGCATCCGGGTTTTGGGGAAGCCGTTTTTTCAAAAAAAGCTGTCCGTTTATAGCTTCATACCGCAATCCGGCTGTAGCCAGAAAATCATGAAGGGCCTGCGAGGCACGCACTTGTTGGTAGCTAAAGCTGAATTTTTTATCGGCTGACGGAGCAAGCGCAGCATCGTATTGGAAAGGCATTCCAATGCGTTGTTCAAACCCTGAAATGGCTGCCTGAAAAGACACCGATGTCGCGGTGTAGCTTATGGTTTGTGAAAACCCTTTATCTTGCGCAAACAACCCTTGGATTGCAAGTAAATAAGCACACAGAAGGAATAAGCCTCTCACGAGGTAAAATTAAAGAAAAAACAGTGTTGCCGCGATCGCCCTCACTTTACTTTTTTTGGCTGTCGGCGTAGTCAAATACCTTTTTCAGCAGGGCTGTACCCCGTTCTACCGGATTTGCGCGTATGGCATTTTCCTGCTGTTCTATCTCCTGAAACAGGGCATTGCTGGCCTTTTCAGTCACATAGGCATTCAAGTCAGGATTAATATCCTGTTTGATGCCCAGCAGGGTTTTATTCAGCGGCTTGTTAATTTCACGAATAATGGGATTCCAGTATTCGGTAATTTTCACATCGTTAAGCGCTTGCTGAATAACCGGTTTAAAGGCTTGCTGCAGGGCAACTGATGTGGTGTTTTTCAGATACTGGGTTGCTGCGCCGTTGCCACCGCGCAGGATTCCCATGGCATCGGAAAAAGACATATTCATTACAGCATCCTTAAAAATGGGCATGGCTTTTCCCATGGCATTCTCTGCACCGTCGTTCATGGCTTTCACCGCTTTGTCAAGTTGTCCGCCTATAGCGGCATTCAGTACCGCATTGTTGCGTATTTTACTTTCAAGGTCGCGAACTTCCTGAGGCAAAAGAATTTTTCGCACTGCATTTTGAAAAAACGCTCCGGGTTTATTCAGCGAGCCTGTTCCTTTGCTTATGCCGTTTATCAGGGCTTCTTTCAGGCCTGAGGCTACCTCAGACTGAGACGGAACATTGCTTTCCACCGTAGGTAGGTTAATCTGAACCGGCAGCTGGTGTAGGGTATCGCAGGCTGAAATCAAGGCAAGTGCAGCCAGGGAAGGGAAAAGTATGTGCTTTCTCATTTTATAAATGAAGACAAATTTAGTACCAGTTTTCAGAACAGGGTTCTGCTTAGTGGATTTTACCTTCATCCTCCGGAAAAGCTGTACCGGAAGGTTCCCTGAACACCCACCATTTTTGGCCAATGAAGTTTACTACCATACCGACAACGGTGGCCCCTATTACAGCAAGAAATTTATCCAGCTTGATGGTGAAAAACGGCTTTTGCAAGGCTTGTTCCGTGTGCACTATCAGCATCTGAAATTCATTGTTGGGAAGCCATTGCAGGAAAATTTCATTGGAAAGCACGTTCAGCAAACCGCTGATGCTGTAAAGGACTATATAGCGGGTAAAACGCTTGGCATCGCGGTTGTTCTGCCCCCATGTCCAGGTTTTATTCAGGTAGTAATTGAACAGGGTAGAAGATGCTGTACTAATCGATTTGGCGACGAAGGTGGGCATCCAGGGCAGTGTAGTCAACCCATAATAGATGCTCAAATCCAGCCCAAAGCACAATGCACCTACAATTCCAAATTTGGTGAGTTCAATATAGGTTTCGCGTGAAATCAATCAGGATGAGGTTGCTGGGTTAATTTTCCGTTTTCAAAAGTACATTCGGCACCCATGAATAAACAAGTGTTTTTTGGTGTGTGCCCTGCGGGAAAATTAAAAATCAGCGGAATATTGTTCCCCGTCATGTGATGATGGATAATTTCCTCGGCGGTTTTTCCAAAAGGAACCGCATTGTCCTTCATGTCGGTCATGCCGCCGACAATGAGCCCTGCAAGGTTCTTAAGAAGTCCGGCCCGTTTCAGCGCCACCATCATGCGGTCTACATGATAGAGGTACTCATCCAGGTCTTCCAGAAAAAACACACAGTTATCGGTGTCGGGTTGTTCAGGGGTTCCCAGCGCTGCATAGATCAGGCTGAGGTTTCCACCCAGAAGTTTTCCGGAGAATTTTAATTGATTATTTGAATTTTCACATGCTATTTCAATCTTGAGCCTGAATAAAGCATCTTCGGTGCGTTTAATGTTTTCGGCGGTATAGGCATGTTGAATTCCCCAGTGTATGGCCATGGGGCCGTGCAATGTAGGAATTCCCAATTTATTCAAATGCAGGTGCAGGGTGGTGATATCGCTGAAACCAATCAACCATTTGGCACCGAATTTCCAATCAACATCTTCCAGTAATTCCAGCATTTGTACACAGCCATAACCGCCACGGGCGCAGAAAACAGCTTTGATATCGGGGTTTTGCCATGCCTCCCGCAGGTCAGAAGCGCGTTCTTCAGCCGTTCCGGAAAACTGGTGGTGTTGGCCGTAGAGGTGTTGACCCTCATGGAGTATGAGGTTCTTTTCTTTGCACCATTGTATAAAGGCCGACATCTCCTGCCTGCTCACCGCCCGGGCAGGGGCAATGAGAGCTACATGATCACCGGGTTTCAGTGGGGTCAGGCTTCCCAATTTTTAATAATTTTTTCGGTTTCGGTAAGTTTCTTAAGCGATTTTTGAATCAGGTCTTTGGCCTCATTCAGGGTGGCTTCCAGATCATCAATCCCGATTTTGCCACTTTCCAGGTCTTTCATGATGATTTCAAGCCGTTTTTTGGCCGCTTCGTAAGAAAAAGTATCGTTAGTTGTCATTGTTGGTTATCAATGCGTGCGAATATCCGTCGGAAAAGCGAATTGCAACTTTATCATTTTCAGAAATTTGTTGACATGAAGTAACTATGTTTCCATTTTTGGATATAAGGGCATAGCCCATTTCCAGTGTTTTGGCGGGTTGCAGCATGTCCAGGTGTTTTTCTGCCTGCAGCAGTTTGTTTTTTTCAGCCTCCAGCAGCCATGATGCCGCGGTTTTAAGCCTGCGTGCCGCATCCTGGGCTTGTTGCTTGCCAGTTTCAAAAAAGCGGTTTGCTGCATTTCCGATTCGGGTTTGTCCATCCTGTAACCAACTCAGAAACGCCAGGTTGTGCTCAGTGATGGCGGCTGCGCAGCGCGTGGGTGTTTTCAGCATGGTGTGGCCTACCACATCTGCCACGCTTATGTTGCGGTCGTGTCCAATGCCGGTAAGCACAGGTTTAGGACAATCCGCAATGGTTTTGGCCAGTTCGTAGTCGTCGAATGCGGTGAGGTCTGTGTTGCTGCCACCCCCGCGCACCATGGCAATTACATCAAATTCAGCGGCGCATGCAACAATGGTATTGAGTTGTTTCAGCAGCTCGCGCGTGGCATTTTGCCCCTGCACCGACGCCGGAAATTCTTCCACGGCGTAGGCAATATTCCAGGTATTTTGCTGCAGTTCTTTCAGAAAATCGCGGCGCCCGTCGCTGCCGGGTGCGGCAATAAGGGCAACCCGTTGCATTACCATGGCTTTGTTCAGCAGTTGGTTGGCCGAAACATAATCACCGTCTTCCAGCCACACCAGGTGTGGCACATCGAAAGCGAGTTTCCGCAATACCTTTTCGCGCTCCTGTTCCATTTTGCCCAGGGTGTAGGCGGTGTCTATGTCCACAATGTTCAGTCGCAGCCCATAACGTTCATGAAACTGTATCTCTACTTCCAGCACTACCTGCAGATTTTGCTCGAAGGTGATACCGGTAACATTTTCAAATTCTTTGATAAGGTTAAAATGTTCACGCCAGATAACGGCACCGGCGGCTGCGGCAATTTCTGAGCCTTGTTTTTCAACCAGGTTAAGAAAGGCATATTGCCGGTTGTGGTAAATTTTCACATCGGTAGTTTCGGCGATAATCCGGAAGGTGTGTCCCGAAAACCCGGCTTCCAATGCCCTGCGCACACCGCCCATCAGGTCGGAAAGGTTCATCCAGGGTTTCATAATAAAATGCTGATTGGGAACCTCGACATTCTATCAAAAATAGGGAAAATAAATGAGAATTCCAAATATGCGACTTATTGCGAGATCGTATAATAGAACGTGGCTTTGCTGATTACTGAGGTCATTTCATCATTGCGGGTTTCGTTGTATTTCTCAATAATGGGCAGGCTTGTCTTTTGCTTTAGTTTTTTAAAGGGCATGTTCAAAATACCCTGATGAATAGAAATGGATTTACCCGGTTCGGCCGAACATTGGTGGCGCAGGTATTTTCCGGCAGCAATGGTGTAGGTGGTTAGTCCTGCTGCTGACATGGCTTTTTGCACCGGTATGCCGATAAAAATATTCGTGGGTTTTGAGGCATCGGGGGTTTCTTTTAGAATAATATGGTAGCCACCAGTAATTACGGCTTTCTTTTCGCTGATTGTCTGCATAATTCCGGGGATTTTTTCCTTTAGTTGGGATGGTATTTCAGTATACAGGCAGCTCACTTCTTTGCCCATTAAATATGTATTTTTTAATTCTATTTTATCGGTTATGCTGTGCTCGTCTGCTTCAATTATATCGGGCTGATGGGTTTGTCTCTGAATACTATCCGTTTTTGCAGTTTTATTAGTGGAATCCTTTCCTGAATTATTTTCTGTGCTGGTGGAATTGCAGGCCCAAAAAGCCAAAATGAACGCAAGGCCAATAACTATTCTTTTCATTAAGTTACAAAATAAGCATGCCTGCTCCACACGGCAAAGTCATTTTTCAATGTGCAGATTCTGTGTAAAAGGCAGGTTTGCGGTTGCGCAATTATGGGTAACTTTGCCTTGTGAAATTTTTCGCTGAAATAGAAATCATGCCCAAAAAAGGATTGCTGGATCCTCAGGGCAAGGCGGTTACGCACAGCATGTCTTCCATAGGTCTCACGCAGGTTAGCGAGGTTCGTGTGGGTAAATTCATGACCATGGAAATGGAGGCTTCAGACGAAGCAGCGGCTTATGTTGCGGCTGAAACGGCCTGTAAAAAACTGCTCGCCAACCTCATTATGGAGAGCTACCACATTCGCGTAAAAGCGTTGTAATGATCGTTTATAACGTCACCTGCCATATTTCATCGGACATGGAAGCCGAGTGGCTTAACTGGATGCGTGCAGAACATCTGCCTGAGGTCATGGCCACAGGTTGTTTTCTGGAAGTGAAAATGATGCGACTGCTCACCCAGGCGGATGATGACGAAGGCATTAACATTGCTGTTCAGTACACGGCGCAAAGCATGGCTGATTATGATCGCTACCGCGACACCCATGCCCCGGCCCTGCAGGCTAAAACCCGCGATAAATATGGCGAGCGCGTCCTTGCCTACCGCAGTTTGCTTGAGGTGATTGGGTAGGGGCAGGCTGGTTTTTCAGTATAATTGTTTAATAATTTATTAGGAAAAGGTTTGGCCATCCTTCGACAGGCTTAGTATGATATGTGCCATTAAACCAATAAACAATTAAACCATTTCCCGTCCAATTACGGCAGCACTTTCACAGACAAAATCCGAATGTCCTTTACCGGCCTGTCGCCTTCGCCGGTTTCTGCTGTTTGTAATGCTTCCAGCACATCATAGCCTTTGGTAACAAACCCAAAAATGGTGTAATCCTGATCCAGAAAAGGCGAACCACCCCAGGTTGCATATATTTGTTTTACACGCTGGGGCATGCTCTGGTAGGCTTTTTCCACCATGGGTCCCACTTTCTTTTCCAGCTCGCTTTGCAAATCTTGCAATGCCAGCCTGTCCTGGCTTTGCATGACTGTTTGGTATCGCATTTGGTATGAAATGTTTTCGGGATCCTGCATGAATTTCATAAAGGCTTTCTGACGGAGAACATCCTTCATGTCTGTGGTAGTTACAGCCTTTCCGCTAACGATGTAGAACTGACTGCCCGAGCTTTTTCTTTCCGGGTTCAATTCATCGCCTTGGCGGGCAGCGGCAAGTGCGCCTTTGAAATGGTATAGCGTGTCAGAAATTTCTGCATCCAGCGTATATCCGGGCCCACCCTGACCCAGCATGGTGCCGGGTTTTGCACCCTTGCTATCCGGATCGCCGCCCTGCACCATAAATTCCTTGATGATTCGGTGGAACAGCATCCCTTCGTAATAGCGGCTTTTAACCAGCTTCAGGAAATTATCGCGGTGTTTGGGCGCAGCACCAAACAAGGCCAGTTCTATCCTGCCCAAATCGGTAATCATTTCCACCCTGGTGTATTTAGCCATGGCTGCGGTATCCGGAGCCAGCGGCTTGAAGGTTTCTTCCAGCGCTTTGCGGGTGCTGTCTACCTGATCTGTTTTACTGTTTTTAGGCTGGCAGGCAGTTGCAGCAATCAGCACAACCGCAGCAATATGAAGTATGGCTTTCATAAGGTAAAAGTGATTATTTCTTCTTTTTCAAAATATTCAATAATGTGCTGTCTCAGTACATGTTCCTGCTCAATGAGCGTCAGGTTGGGCAATGGTTTCAGGTTTTCCCATACCGGCCATCCTTTGTTATCATGGCCATTCATTTGGTAGTATCCCGAATAGCTGAAAAGCTTGCAGTTGGCCATGTGCATGAGGTATGTCTTTTCTTCTTTTGTGAATTTTTTCTCCGGAAGTTCGCCGAGTTCGCGTATCCCAATCAGAAATAAAATGGCATTCAGATCCGGTTTTTTATCAAAGGTATTTTCAAAAAAAACCATGACCTGAGACCATTTCAGGCGTATTTCATCGTTGAGTGACAGTCCGCTTTCCACACTACAAATTTCGGGTATTTATCATCTAATGACGCATTTATTAGATAAGCTTTTGCAAATTCGTATTTTTGCCACAGCAATGAACGGACGTGATTTCTTAACTCAATTGATGAACCGGGGTCGGAAGATTACGGATATCTTCAATTTTAACCGCAGTAAAGCGGTAAAATGGCAGGAAACCACACTGAAAAAGATGCTGTACAAGGCCAGAGATACCGAATACGGCCAAAAATACGGCTTTGATGATATACTTATTTCCAAAAACCCGGTGGAAGAATACCGTCGCCGTGTTCCGTTGGTTACCTACAGTCAGATGCATGACCTGTGGCTGCGCCAGTATAATGGCGAGGCAGATATAACCTGGCCCGGGCAATGCACATATTTTGCCTTGAGCTCAGGAACAACGGAAGGCGCCAGTAAATACATTCCGGTTACCAACGAACAGCTGAAAGCCATGATCAGGGCTTCACGCCGCCAATTACTGGCCATGGCGCTTACGGATGTACCCAAGGATTTTCTTGCCAAGGATTATTTGATGCTGGGTGGTTGTACCGATTTAAATTTTAATGGAGTTAGCTACAGCGGCGATTTGAGCGGCATAACCATAGCAAATATCCCGAACTGGTTCGAAAGATTCAGCAGACCCGGTCCCGAAATAACAGCACTCAAAGACTGGGAAGAAAAGGTAAACAGAATTGTTGAGGAAGCACCCAAATGGGATATTGTAATGCTGGCAGGAGCTCCTTCGTGGATACGACTGCTGATAGAACGCATCATTAAGCGCTACAATGTCAATAATATTCACGAGATATGGCCCAATTTAAGCATTTATTGCTGGGGTGCGGTGGCTTTGGCGCCCTATAAGCATGCACTGGATTCAATGATGGGCAGGCCCATTGTTTACATGGAATCTTACCTGGCAAGTGAAGCGTATTTAGCTAACCAGACCAAGCCCAATGCATCCGGCATGCGGCTGGTATTCAGGAATAACACCTATTTTGAATTTGTTCCCTTTAATGAGGATAATTTTGACGCGGACAGCAACCTGAAACCAACAGCCACAGCCATTGGGCTGGAAGATGTATTGCCCGATACAGATTATGCCATCATTCTAACTACCTCGGCTGGTGCATGGCGCTACATGATTGGTGATACCATACGTTTTACCAACCCTGATTCCTGTGAAATTAAGATAACAGGAAGAACCAAGCAATTCCTTAGTATCACGGGTGAACACCTGAGTGTAGATAATATGATGGAGGGCCTCCGCAGAACGGCGGAAGATTTCCAAACCGATTTTACAGAATTTACCGTTAAGGGGCTTAAAGAAGGAAATTCCTTTGCCCATCACTGGTACCTGGCGAGCAACAGAACCGATTTAAATCCCGGGGATGTTAGGCAAAAGCTGGATCAGCACCTTCGCGACCTGAATGACGATTACCACACCGAGCGCAACCACGTGCTCACAGGCATGCAAATGAAAGTATTGCCCGAAGAAGTGTTTCTGGATTTTCTCGAAAAACACCTCAAACTGGGCGGACAAAGCAAGTTTCCGCGTGTTTTATCCGATAACCTTTATGAATTGTGGGTTGAACACGTGAATGCATATACCAATCAGCCTGCATCATGAATGTAACTGAACAGGATTCGCACCATAAGGACCTGCATACGCTGTCGTTTTCGGAGCTGCTGCAGGGAATAAACACGGAAGATTTGGGTGTAGCGCTGTCCGTTCAGGAAAAATTATACCAGATTACTGTGCTGTGTGAACTTGTGCATGACAGCATGCAAAAAGGCGGAAGGCTGTTTTACATGGGAGCCGGCACCAGCGGACGTTTGGGTATTGTGGATGCCAGCGAGTGTCCGCCCACCTATGGTGTGCCCCACGGCCTTGTTATCGGAATTATTGCAGGCGGAGATACTGCCATTCGAAAGGCAGTAGAGTTTGCCGAAGACGATACTAAGCAAGGGTTTCGAGATCTTGAGGAATATGCCGTAAATGAAAAAGACGTGGTGGTAGGCATTTCTGCCAGCGGCCGCACTCCGTATGTTTTGGGCGCCCTGAATACATGCCGTGAAAAAGGAATAGCAACCGGCTGCATCGTTTGCAATCCCGGTTCTGTGATAGCTGCAGCCTGCAATGCGCCGGTGGAAGTTGTTACCGGTCCGGAATTTGTGACCGGCAGCACACGCATGAAAGCGGGTACAGCCACCAAAATGGTGCTGAATATGATTACTACCTCGGTCATGATTCGGCTGGGGCATGTGGTGGGCAATAAAATGGTAGACATGCAGCTGAGCAATGATAAGCTTATAGAGCGCGGAACCCGCATGGTTATGCAATCTACAGGTTTGCCCGAAGCGGAAGCGAATGCACTGCTGCTAAAACATGGCAGCGTGCGCAAAGCCGTAGAAGCCGCTACCGCCTGATTTTGCCTAAATCCGGGCGGAAATCGTTATTTTTGTAACCTTTATGTCCCGTCCCGTAAGAGTTCGTTTTGCTCCCAGTCCAACCGGGCCTCTCCACATTGGTGGCGTGCGCACGGCATTATACAATTTTCTTTTTGCCCGCAAACACAGCGGCACCATGATTCTCAGGATAGAAGATACCGACCAGAATCGCTTCGTGCCCGGTGCAGAGGCTTATATAATTGAAGCCCTGAAATGGGTAGGGATTGAAATTGAAGAAGGGCCTGAGAACGGCGGTCCGCATGCGCCGTACCGCCAAAGCGAACGCAAAGGCATGTATGCGCAATACGCCTACGATCTGGTAGAACGCGGATTTGCCTACTATGCATTTGATACCGAAGAAGACCTGGAACAAATGCGCAAACGCCTCGAGGCAAGCCAGATGCAGCCTGCGTATGACAGCATCAGCCGCATGAGCATGAAAAACTCTCTTACCCTGCCGGCAGATGATGTTAAGGCAAGGATTGACAGCGGTGCGCCTTATGTAATTCGCATAAAGCTGCCCCGAAAAGAAGAGGTTCGGTTTCACGACAGCATACGTGGCTGGGTGACCGTAAACAGCGCGCAGCTGGATGACAAAGTATTGCTGAAAAGCGATGGCATGCCCACATACCACCTTGCCAATGTGGTGGATGATTACCTGATGGGAATAAGCCATGTGATTCGCGGTGAAGAATGGCTCCCCAGCGCTCCTTTGCACGTAATGTTGTATCGTTATCTGGGTTGGGAAGAAGTAATGCCTGTGTTTGCGCATTTACCATTGCTGCTTAAGCCTGAAGGCAACGGAAAACTCAGCAAACGCGATGGAGACCGCCTCGGTTTTCCTGTTTTCCCGCTTCAGTGGACCGATTCCAAAACCGGCGAGGTGAGCAGCGGGTACCGCGAAAGTGGCTATTTCCCCGATGCTGTTGCCAATATGCTGGCTTTGCTTGGATGGCATCCCAGCGATAACCGCGAGTTGTTTTCCATGGATGAACTGATAGAAGCCTTCAGCCTTGAAAAAGTGAGTAAAAGCGGCGCTAAGTTCGATGTGCAGAAAGCATACTGGTTCAATCAGCAGTATTTACAGCAAGAATCAACTGCTGAGGTTGCGGCTATGATTAAGCCACAAATGATGGCCACAGGGTATAATGCCAGTGATGCCTATCTGGAGCAGGTGGTGGTACTGATGCGGGAAAAAGTGCAGTTTGCAAAGGATATCATAACAGAGGGCACCTACTTCTTTGAAGAACCTGAAAACTATGATGCCGATGTGGTGGCAAAGAAGTGGAAGCCTGAAACGGGAGAGCATATCAACGGTATACGTCTGCAATTTGCAGAACTTTCCGAAACAGCATCGGCTGCCGAATACGAAAATTCATTTAAAACGTATTGTGAGGAGAAGGGTGTAAAGACCGGGGAGTTGCTGCAACCCCTGAGGCTCGCTGTTAGTGGCAAAGGCGCCGGCGCTCCTATATGGGAAACGATTGCATTAATAGGCAAACAAAATATTTTGCAACGGCTTGAAAATGCCGTAGGAAAAATTTCATTTTCAAAACCCTGATCAATCCGTTAATTTCGCCAAATATCTCTTTTCGAATAGAATAAAATAATGAAGAACTTTAAAATGATAAATCTGATTGGTGGCTGGGCCATGTTTGCCATAGCTCTGGTGGTTTACACGCTCACACTGGAGCCATCCGTTAGTTTGTGGGACTGTGGCGAATTTATCAGTGCCGCATATCGTTTGCAGGTGGTGCACCCTCCCGGAGCTCCCTTCTTTTTGATGATAGGACGCCTCTTTGCCTTGCTGGCCGATTCACCTGAAAAAGTTGGCTTCTGGGTAAATATGCTATCCGCTGTTTCAAGCGCAGGCTGCGTGATGTTTACATTCTGGATTACCACTCATTTTGCCGACCGGATTGTTGCAGCTGAAAGAGAAAACCGCAATTTGCTCATAATTGGTGCGGGTGTTGTAGCAGCCCTCACGAACACCTTTATCGATAGCTTTTGGTTTAGTGCCGTTGAAGCAGAAGTATATGCGTTGAGCTCTTTCTTTACCGCACTCACTTTCTGGGCTATATTGCGTTGGGACAAACAGGCCGATAGTCCTTCAGCCGATCGCTGGCTGGTGTTTATCGGTTTTGTTACAGGACTTGCTCTGGGCACACACATGCTGAACCTGCTGGTAATTCCGGCAGTTTGTCTGGCCTACTATTTCCGAAGATTCCAAACTACGGCAAAAGGGGTAATGCTGGCATTTGGTGCCGCTATTCTGGCGCTGGGTTTTGTTATGAAAGTGATTTACCCCGGAATTCCCTGGCTGATTTCACGCACTGATAAACTGTTTGTGAATGATTTTGGATTGCCTTTCTACAGTGGTGCCATTTTTTCGGTTATTGCCATTTTTGTGGCACTTGCCGTTTTGCTTTGGTACACCCATAAAAAGGGTTTAAAAAACTGGAATACGCTTCTGCTTAGTATTACGTTTATTATCGTTGGTTATTCTTCTTATGCCATGGTAATTATCCGTTCAATGGCCAATACTGCCATTGATATGAATAACCCTGAAGACCCCTATAAGTTCTATGGTTACATTACCCGTGAGCAATACGGTGATCGCCCGCTGGTGAAAGGCCCGTTCTTCAATGCACCACAGGTTGATTATGAAACCACCCACAAGAAATATTTTAAAGGGGAATCCAAATATGAAGAAGGTGGAGAGAATTATGAACCCATTTATGATGATGAGTTTACAACGCTTTTCCCCCGCATGGGTAAAAGCAACAAACCTGCCGATGCCAAAGGTTTCCGCGAATGGGGAGGAATGGGCGATGTGCAGTCAAGCATAGAAGATTTAAGAGGAAAAGGTAAGCTGACACCCCAGGAACAACAGGATTTGCAGTATCTGGAATACGAAATTCCTACGATGGGTAATAACCTGCAGTTCTTTTTCAAGTATCAGATTGGCCACATGTACATCCGCTATTTTATGTGGAATTTTGTGGGCCGATTTAATGACCAGCAGGCCGTAACAGGCAACACCCGCTTCGACGGTAACTGGTTTTCAGGTATAGGCCCCATAGATCGTTTTGTTGTAGGTCCCAAGAAAGATCTGCCCGATTACTATCAGCATCAGAAAGCCAGAAATGCCTATTATTTCCTTCCATTGTTGCTGGGAATACTGGGTTTGCTCGCACACTACAGTGCAAGAAGAAAAGACTTTTGGCTCGTAATGACTTTATTCCTGTTTACCGGTGTGCTTATCAACGTATACATGAACCAGCCTCCCTACGAGCCCCGTGAGCGTGATTATTCGCTGGTGGGTTCATTCCAGACATTCTGTATCTGGGTAGGTCTGGGTGTGATTGCGGTGGCCGATTTGCTGAATAAGTATCTGAATAAGAATGCCGCGATCGTTTCAGCGGCTGCTTGCACTTTGCTGGTGCCGGTAAATATGGCTTACCAAAACTGGGACGATCATGACCGCAGTAGCCGCTACATAGGCATTGATATGGCGAAAAACTTCCTCAATCAGCTGGAGCCCAATGCCATATTATTCTGTAATGGCGATAATGACACCTATCCATTGTGGTATGCACAGAACGTGGAAGGTATTCGCACGGATGTGCGGATTATCAACCAAAGTTTATTGCCCACCGAGTGGTATAGTTCCGTGTTGCTGGACAAGGTTTATGATTCTGAACCGCTGCCATTGACCGTAACCAAGCGCGATCTGCAAACAGGCAGTTTCGAATACGGTGTGGAGATAGACCGCGGCATTACCGGACAAAAATCGCTGAGAGCAATGATAGATGAGCTTTTGAATGCCAACCGCAACGAAGGTTCTGAGGGTGTGAAACTAAAAGGGTTCTCTGCCTATCTGCCCGTTGACAAGGCCGCTGTAATCAAAGCCGGTGTGGTAAGTTCAAAAGACCAGGGCCAGATTGCCGATACACTGAAATTCAATATTGGTGGTAATTACATTACCAAAGGCGATATTGTGGTCTATGATTTAATAGCCACCAATGCAGCTCAGGGATGGAAACGACCAATCTATTTTACTTCAGTAAGCGGTTATGATTTCAATTACCTGAACAGCTTCTTGCAACTTGAAGGACTCGTATACCGATTTGTGCCCATCAACGGTGGTGCAGACGGTGGTCAGCCACGTAAAATCAATGATTATAAAACGTACCAGAATCTGGTGCATAAATACGGCTATTATGGAATGAAGGAGAAAAAGAACTTCCACCTGGATGACAAGGCAGCCTATGTGCCCGGCGATTTACAGCAAATGGCTTTGATACTGGCTAAATATTACTACAGCGAGGTAGATAATTACAGGGGTTATATGAAGGCCAAGGATAGCTTGAAAATAACCACACCGCCTCCCGGATTTAAGGATGTGGCAACCTTTGAAAAGGTAATGGGAGACAGCGTTGAATTATACCGTAAGCGTGGCATCGAAGTAATTAATAAAATGCTTACCGAAATGCCAGAGAACATTTGCCCAATAAGGCGTGATATTAAAACAGAAATGGCCATTACCCTTATATACCTGGGAGATACAAAAGGTGGCAAAAAGCTATTGAACAAAGCAATGGAAGAGTGTGTTCAGTATGCGAAATACTTCAGCCGCTGGGATGATGAAGGCTGGGCACAACGCGAAATTGGCAATAGCCAGTACTTAATTCAGCAGTCGGCTATGTTTGCCGGACAGCAAGGCATGAAAGACCTTGAAACCAAGTATAAGAATATGCTGCAAAGCATACCGCAACCATAATAATTGTTTCAAAAAACCCCGCGAAGGCGGGGTTTTTTATGCGTTAATACATGAAAAAGGGAAATTTTATTTACGGCATTCACCCGGTGGAAGAGGCTATCCGTTCGGGGCAAACCATAGACAAGGTATGGGTGCAGGAAGGCACAGTTAGCCCTGCATTAAGGGAAGTTTTGGGGCTGTTGCGCGACCATAAAATTTTTTGGAAGCAGGTGCCCGCCGAGCGCCTCAACCGTATGATAAATGGCAACCACCAGGGCATCATAGCGGCACTGTCAGCAGTTGATTTTGCCACCATAGATCAGGTTGTAGCCATGGCGTATGAAAAGGGCGTAGATCCTTTTCTGATTGTGCTGGACGGTGTTACCGATGTGCGTAATTTCGGTGCCATTGCCCGCAGTGCCTACTGTGCAGGGGCGCATGGTATTGTGGTGCCGGAAAAAGGCGGTGCGGCCATCAATGCTGATGCCGTGAAAACCTCAGCGGGTGCGCTGATGCATATTCCCGTGTGCCGGGTGCAAAGCCTGTATCATGGACTAAAGCTTATTAAAAACAGCGGTCTGATGCTGGCCGGTGCTACCGAAAAAGCGGGTGATTCATTGCATGAAGCCACACTAACCGGCCCGGTGGCCTTGATTCTAGGCGATGAAGAAAAAGGACTGGGCACGGATACCCGCAAACTTTGCGATGTGCAGTTTCGCATTCCCATGATGAAAGAAGGCGTGGGTTCGCTGAATGTGTCTGTGGCCGCCGGGATTGCGCTGTATGAGGTAGTGCGGCAGCGCGGGCTGAACAATTAACGTGTAATCAGTACCTTCTGAGAATGCCTGTAGCCCGGGCTTTCCAGCAGCAGTTCGTAAATGCCTGCAGGGAGATCTGCAGTGGCAATACGTCCGGTTTTGCCGGCCATGGCCGATGTTTTCAGTTTTCTGCCGGTGACATCAAACAGGGTCATGGTGCCTGTGTATTCTGTTTGTAATGCAAAAGAAACCAGGATTTCCGAACCGGCTGCATCTGTTTTGATAACCGGTTTTTCTGCAGCAGATAGCTGTGCATGGCAGATTTCACTATACTGCACATCGCCATTGTTTTCTGCGTATTTGATGCGGTAAAAATTCAGCGTTAAAGGCGCTGCATCCACAAATTGATAGGTGGTTGATGTGAATGATGGTCCGGTCGGTATTTTTGTTCCCAGAGCCTGCCAAACGCGACCTTCGGCCGATCTTTCGATGGTATAGATGCCGGTAGCGGGCTCTTCGCTTACACCCCAGCTCAGTTGTACTTTACCATTGTGGGGTTTGCAGTGGTTAAACAGCCAGTGCACGGGCATGGCAGAAAGTTCGCCGCCGGTGAAGTCGCTAAAGGAGGTAGCATTGCTGAATGTCAAGATATTGTTTGTTACATCCGCAGCGCTCCCTAATGTCCAGGTAGTGCCGCTATATTTACCCGCATAGATATTGGATTCGGTTCCTGCCACATCCGATTGCTGGTAGGTGTAACTCACATTACAATTAAAACTGCTGATTCCGGATTGGGTAACCTCCCAGTAGCGGTTTATGTATGAAGTAGCGGCCGTATTGCTCGGGTGCTTGCCTGTTGCAACCTTTACAGATGCGGTAGCAGTACTGAAGGTTCCTGATGTAAAATCAAGTGTAATGGGTGAATATGCGGAATTACCAACGGGGAAAACCAACTGTGAAGCAGCAGCAACAGAACGAATTACTTTGCCGGTGCCTCCTGTGTTTAAGTATGCAGTGGTGCTGCCACCTGAAACACTTCCGGATATGGTCAGGTTATTGTTGCCCAATGTGAGTATACCGGATGTCATGGTGAGGTTGCCGGCAATGGTTCTGGCTGTATCGAGGGTAACTGTAATGCCGGAGCCATTAACGATAATGTCGGTGGGACCATTGGTGGCAGGCCAAACATCGTCGCCAATGGTAACTGAACCGGTAAATTCCAGGTCTGCATTGGGCCCATAGGCGATTTTACCTGTGGAGTTCAGGTTTATGGTTACCCCACTGCTGATGCTGAGTTTGCCATTCACCGTGAGGGTTTTACCGGCATCTATCGTTATGGTTCCTGATGTGGCCGTGAGGTCATCAATAGTCTGGTTGTGAGAAACCAACAGCGTACCACCGCTCACGGTAATATCGTTTGCAGAAGGAATGCATCCACCGCTAGCATTGATATGCAAGGTGCCTGCAGAAACGGTGGTTAAGCCGCTGTAGGTATTAACCCCCGCAAGGGCCAGGGTACCGGCACCACTTTTGGTGATGCCAAAACTTCCACCTATGGCGCCGCCCAGCGATAGTGTACTGGCAGATACCGTGATGGTGGGCGTAGCAGTTAACGTGATACCGCCTGAGGTTTGGGTGAGTGTATTGGTTCCTGTAAATGTGAAATCGCCACCTATTGACATTGCATTGGTAATATTTCTGGCTGCGTTTACATTGATTGTACCACCGGAAAGGGTTAATGTGCCTGTTCCTAAAGCGCTGTTGTGGTTGAGGTTTAGGGTACCGGCTGTTAGCGTTACCCCAGAAGTTGTTGAAGCAACAGGTATGGTAAGGGTGCCACCATTGATGGTTGTAGCGCCTGTGTAGCTTTGGGTTCCATATAAGGATAGATGTGAGTTGCCACTTCCTGCCATGGTTAGTCCACCTGCACCGGATATGCTATTCTGATATATGATTCCTTTATCAGCACCGTTTACAGTAAGTGTGGCACCGGTTCCTATGGAAATGACCCCGCCGTTGTTATTGCCGGTTTCCTGTACGCTGGCCACCGAGCTGTTTGTATTCACATTAAGCGTTGCACCTGATGAAATAAACACATCAGAGCCGGTACCCAGACTGCCGCCACTTGCCACGGTAACGGAACCTTCCACAATGCGGGTATCACCAGTGTAGGAATTGGCCCCGGAAAGGGTCAAAGTACCGGTATTGTCTTTGTAAAGAGAAGTAGTTGTCCCATTCTGGTCAGCACCGCTGCCGCTCAGGATGCTGCTTATGTATGCGTTTTTGGTATTGGCCACGCCCATATAAAGCACATTGGAACCGCCTGATATATTACCTGCAAGGGTAACATCGCCTTGTGTTACATTGATGCGGGATCCGGAACCGAGGGTAACCACACCTGCAAAGGTTGCATTAGAGGCACTGGAGTTTAAAAGCGCACCTCCGCTGGAAATGCCATCACCGTTTAAGGTAAGGGCTTCTGTAGCTGCTGAGGTTAAGGACTGTCCGTTTAAATCCAGCACTGCCCCTGCTGAAACGGTTGTTCCCGCGGCTGTTGTACCTAATGGACCGGTGGACGATAAGGTAGAGCTGCTGCCCAGTCGTAGAGTTCCTGCAGTTATAAGCGTATTTCCAGTATAAGTATTTGCACCGCCTATTACAAGTGTTCCACCTGCAATTTTATTCAATTGATGTGTGCCTGAACCCGCAATTATCCCGTTATAGGTGAGGGTAGATCCACCAAAAACATCTATTGTACTGTTGTTATGATTAATAGTCATGCCCCTGTTGGCATCTAAGGTCATGCTGCTACTGATGCCCAAAGAACCATTACCAATAGTAAGGGAACCTGCGGTAACTGAGCCCGGGCTTGTTCCCAAAGCATTATCGCTGCCAATTATCAGTAAACCCTCACTTATTGTTGTGCTGCCCGAGTAGGTATTTGAAGCAGATAACGTAAGATTATAGTTTCCCGTTTTTGTAAGGGATGCTGACCCTGTTAATATTCTTGGTTCAGTCAGGTCAGCTCCTATTACGTATGGATTATTTGCTTTAGAAAATGTGAATTTATTAAAATAAATATTTCGCTCACCATCGTTGGAATTTTGGCTACCACAATATATATTAATGTTGTCAATATCAGCAGAGGAATTTATTGTTGTTGTGTAATCACTTCCACCACTTCTGGAAGTCATTGTAAATGAGTATTGAGAAGAACTGGTTCTGGTTAAAGTCACCAACATAGGGGTGGTTCCATAGTTAGTGTTAGCATTGCCGTTGGTTGTGGTTATAGTCGATGAATTAGTGTTGTTCACATTAAATATGACTGAAACTCCTGCTCTTAGGTCAAAACCCTTGCTGCCAGACCCACCACAATCCCAATTCATGCTCCAGTAAAAAGAAAATACATCCCCAACTTGCATGCCAATATTTGAACCAGATCGGCCAAAATAACGCACCGCATGAAGATAGTGTCCAGAATGACCGTAGATTCCAAAAGCAGTTGACCCTATTCCTGTTGTTCCCATTCCATTGTTGGATGGATTTCCAATGAATGAACCAGCATTAGAGCCTCCAGAAGTTATTGTCCAGGCATTAAAACCTGTACCAAAATTAGTTGAGTTGCTCCAAGATCCACCATAATTGCTTGCTTCATCGCTGAATGAGAACTGTGCTTTTAAGTTACTTGAATAAGATACTTGTAAAAAGATGACTGCTATTAGTTTAATATGTGCAGATAGCTTTTTATTGGAGGAAAATATCATAATGAAGTAATGATTAATTATTAACTTTTTTGAGTTACTTAGTGTAAACTTAACACACTAAAAATCACAATTCCAAATTTTTTTGTATAAAAATTTGAAGAAAAATAATAGTCAGGTTATTTTTAGGCAATAAAAACACTGCCAAGAATGAGCAGGGATAGGGTTTTGGGCGGTTTATTCCGTCTTGGCGAACCGCAGGTTCCATTCCCGCCCGGCAGAAATAATTTTTAAGGCATAGATGCCTTCGGGTAAATCTTTCACAGCAATTTTTTGGGAATTGTCCGGTTTACCTGCTACTACCAACATGCCGCTTGCATTAAAAATCCTGTAATTAGTGATTTTTATATTTCCCAAACCGGTAATCTGCAGCATATCTGCACAGGGGTTGGGATAAATGCCCGGAGCCGGTTGCAGGGTGTTTTCTACCTTACAAACCTCACTGTAGCTGTATTTGCCATCCCGGTCGGTTTGTTTGATGCGGTAATAAACAACTCCATCTGCGGGTGCAGGGTCTTCAAATTTATAATGTCTGGAGGTCTGGCTGAATCCGGCTGCGGTTACCATTCCAATTTTTTCAAAAACCTCACCACCGTTGCTTCTTTCAATCTCAAAGGCAGCGGTATTTTGCTCCATGGCGGTGCTCCAGTTCAGTTCCACGCTTCCATGGACTGTGTTGTTGCAACCAAAAGACTGCCAGGTAAGCGGCAAGGGCACCACGGGGTCGCCGCCAATTACAAAAGGAGAAAAGGTGCCTGTATAGCCTGTTTGCTCAAGAATATAAGGTGCCGAGCCGGACACGCTGCCCGCACCCAGGGCTATTTCCCAGGCACTGGTGCCGGTGTTGTAATGGTTAAGGGTAGCAGGGTTCAACGTGCCAATAATTTCAGAAGAACGGTACATAAACTTCATATCTACGCCGCCACCAATATTGGGGTTGCTTTTGGTGATATCCCATGTACGGAAAACAAGGTCTTTGTTAAAGAGTGTACCCGTGAGGCCCCCTCGCCATGCCGAATCATATACGATTATCGTGAACACATCCGCCCCCGTACCATTATTGTTTTTGATATACAACTGATTATAGCTGGAACGGCCCACATGAAAAGTAAAATTGGAGCCATTGCTGATGCTGGATTTATAAACACCTGTACCGTTGGTTCTTACATAGGAACTGGCAGAGCCGCCGGAAACATTGGACAGCTGATCATGTTCCAGGGTGTAGTTTCCTAAATTTATAATACCATTGGAAAGGGTAAGCTGATTGTCCACAAACAAATTTGAGCGCAGCGTAATGCCTCCGCTTCCATTCATGATAAGGGTTTCTACATCGGCATTGACGAAAGTATTTGCGGGGACGGAAACATGGGATGTATTGGTGAATTCAAATGTGGCGGTGGTGCCGTCTATGGTTCCGGAAGTTCGGGTAATGGAACTGCCGCCATAGGTAAAGGACTTGTTGAATAAATCGAAAATCCCGGAGGTGAGGGTCAGGTTGCCATTGATGGTGCGGTTGTCGTGCAGTTTTACCGTAGCGGTGCCGCTGCTGCAGTTTATAATTAGGTTTTTAGGCCCATTGGTAGTGGGCCAGCAGGCATTGTAGGTTGTAAGTCCTGATGTAAATTCCAGGGTGCCGTTGCTGCCAAAAGCCAGCGTGCCGCTGATGGTAAGGGTTACTGACGAATTGATGCTGAGTTTGCCGTTGATGGTAAGGGTTTTACCTGTTGCCACCATGAGTGTACCTCCGGTCATAACAATATTATCTACCACATCGGTACCCTGAAAATCAAGAATCCCTGTTCCTGAAACAGAAAAATCCGCATTGTCATCAATGAGGTTGTCATTGTAAAACTCTATTTCACCCCCGGTAACATCGTAATTGAGAGAACTCATAACACCGCTGGTGCCAAGGGTTCCGCCTGCTATGGTGGTATTGCCGGTGTAGGTTTGGGCATTGTAAAGGGCCATTTTGGTAGTGCCGGATCCATTCATGGTGAGGTTTCCCGCACCGGAAATGGAACTTTGGTAGATGGTGCCTTTATTCGCTCCGTTAATGGTAAGGGTAACCCCGGATGCAATGCTTGCTGTGCCATAATTGCTTACGCCTGTTTCCTGCAAGGAAGCCACGCTGGTATTGGCATTGACTGTAAGCGAAGCGCCATTGGAAACAAACACATCAGAGCCACTACCCAGAGAGCCGTTGGTACTTACAGTAATATTACCTGCGGCAATGCGAGTATCGCCGGTATAACTGTTGATTGCATTAAGGGTTAGGGTGGAAGAGCCGTCTTTATACAAGGAGGTAGTGGTGCCGTTATTGGTGGCACCGGCCCCGCTTATAATACCGGAAATGGTAGAATTCTGGGTTCCGCCAAAAAACAGCACATTGCTGCCACCACTTATGTTTCCTGCCAGGGTAATGCTGCCGGTCCCGGCCGTAACGCGGCTATCTGCGCCCAATGTTATGGTTCCGTTCCAAGTGGCACCTGAACTGCTGCTGTTTATCAGTGCACCGCCGCTGCTAATTCCCAGGCCGTTGAGGGTCAGGGATTCACTGTTGGCAAGGGTTACGCCGTAGAGGTCTAAGACACCTCCCGAGCTTACCGTGGTGCCGGCGGCGGTTGTGCCCAGCGGTCCGTCGGGGGATGATCCTGACGAATTGAGACGCAGCGTGGCATTGGCATTCACGGTAGTGGCGCCGGTATAGGTATTATTCTGGCTTAGGATAACGGCTGTGCCCGAGTTTCCGCCTATGTTAACTGCATTGGATTGTGAAGTGGAGGCAGAGGCGCTTTGCAGCCCATTGGTAACTTTGCCGGGGGTGAACGTGCCGGAGCTCATGAAATACCCCAGATCCACATTGCCTGAGGCGTTGTGCGTGAAAGTCTGTTTCCAGTATATATCGGCATTGGCAGATCCGTTCCAGTCATCTTCCAGGTAAAGCACAAAATGGCTGATGTTGGCACCTGCGCTGCCGTTCATGGTGAGGTTGTTTTCCCGGGAATGAAAAGAGCCGTCCACCCAGAGTTCCACATTACAATTGGTTTCGGAAAGAATATGAATGCGGAACTGATAATCCTTGCGGGTAGAACTTACATTGTAGTTGAGCGTGGAGTTTCCCCCGCTGTGGTTTACATACCAGGATGATGTGACATCATCGCACTGAATGTATAGCCGCGTATTGCTGTGCCTGTCGCCCCAGGTGCTTGTGGAAGGGCTCGCATTGAGTGATAATCCCATAGATCCTAAGGCAGAAGTAGCCGAAACGGTTATGGTAACAACATCGCCGGGCTGCAGGTTGCGGTCGCTACCTGTATTGTCGCCTGCGGTTTTGAATTTGCGCCAGGCCACTACCTGTTTGGAACCTGAACTGTTCGCCCACATGCCAAGTTCTGTTCCACCTGCATTGGAGTATGCACCGCCTCCGCTGGTATAAGTTGTGTAATAGGAGGTATTGCCCAAGGTGTAGGTAACCTGCGCAACGATGGGTGACGAAAAGCCCAAAATAGCCAGCACACAGCTTATGAAAGCATAATAAAGTGATTTCAATCTTAGATTAATACATACAGCTAAGTGCATGACGTGTAGGCCTTTTGGCAAGTTAGTGTAAAATTAACACTATATGCCCCTAAAAACAACTTTTTTGTATCAAAAGCGGAATGTAATTCCGCCCATAAAGGTTCTTCCTGCCTGTGGATATAGGAATATTTCCTGGGTAATATCGGGAGTTCCGTAAGTGTACATGAATGTATATCCATTCGATGAATAGAAAGTATTAAAAACATTTAGTATTTGAAATTGGACATCCATGCAGGCACCTGATTTTAAGGTATAACTTTTTTTCAGCCAAAGTTCAGCAAAATGATAGGGATTCAGGCTGCGGTATTTGTCGCCGGTATTGTCGAGGTATTGACGGCTCACATATTTGTGCAGGTAGCGAATGCTTGTGTTTTCTCCAATATTGAATTCCAGCCATACCGCTGCGGTGGTGGCGGGTGACATAGCGATAGGCACATTATTGAATACACTATCATGCTGCAGGTAAGTAAAATAGTCGGGAATCACATTGACCATGCGTTCAATCCTGTTTTGGCTCAGTGATAAATTACCACCGGTTTTGAATTTTGAAGTTATTTTTTGTTCAAATCCTGCTTCAATACCACGGCGGAAACTCCTTTCCGCATTGCGTCTCAGCGGTGTACCAACATCATTTACCTCACCGGTTAATACCAGCTGGTTTTTGTAGTTCATGTAGTAAACATTAACGAACAATGAACCGGTTTGCCATTTATTACTCCAGCCAAATTCCCAGTCAGTAAGCTTTTCGGGCTTGGGTACATCACCATTTTTATGGTCGGTGAAATCACTGCGTGAAGGTTCTTTGTTGGCCATGCTTACGCTGCCGTAAAGACTTTGGTTGTTGTGCTGGTAAATCATTCCGGCCTTGGGGTTGAAAAACCCGAAATCAGCGGTGAAATCTATTTCTCTGAGGTCGTTATCTGTGCCGGCTCCTGTATGGTAAACCTTTCTGTATTGCAGGTCAATCCATGTATTCAGGTTTGGCGACCATTTACGGGTATTTTTAACGAAAACAGAGGCGTCCGTTTTATATCCAGTACCATTGTAGTAGGCTTGATCGGGGAATGCTTGTGGTGCCTGAGAAGCCCACACGATGCGGCCGTAGTGTTTGCCATTATATTCATTATAACCCAATCCGATTATCCAATCTGATTTTTCAGTATTGTGGTTCCAGCTAACATTGCTTCCTATCAAGTGATTATTCAGCCAGCGACGGCGCACCATATCACTGCGTGTAAGGGTGTCGTTGCCAATGATGGTGGGCGGAATCTGGTAATTGGCTAGTTTGTCTTGATGGCGGAATTGTTCAAAAAATCCAAGACCACGGGTGTAGTAAAAGGTTGCGTTGAGGTTGCTGTTTTCACCTGTTTTTGTGGTAAAATACAGGTGATGGTGGTTTTGGGTATAATCGTCTATTTCTTTGGGATAGGTATAATAATTATAGGTTCTGGGGTTGGAGCCAAATAGATTTACAGAGTCGGCTGCCGATTTATAGGTAACGCCCAGGTTTCGGTAATAGTGGTTCAGCAAATCGGATTCGGAGCCCTGCAGTTTTTCCTTGGGCACACCCCACCAGGCCTGATAGGTTTGTTCTTTGCCACCAAACGACATCCATTTCACCGACCCGTTTTTCCACTGATAACCTAGTGCGGTCATGTAGGAGCGGAGTTTGCTCGAGGCCCTGTCCACAAATCCGTCGCTGTTAATGGACGACAAACGGAAATCGGCGGTCCAGTGCTTGTTTATCAATCCCGTTCCACCTGAAATTGAATTTCTAAGCGTGCCAAAGCTGCCTGCTGTATTGGAAAACATCAGGTACGGATTGTTTGAGCTGAATGTTTGCATATTTACGGTAGCACCGAATGCTCCGGCTCCGTGGGTGCTGGTACCGGCACCCCGCTGAAGTTGAACACTGGAGAGTCCGGTGGCCATATCGGGCATGTTTACCCAAAAGGTTCCGTGGCTTTCCGCATCGTTAATGGGTACACCATTGATGGTAACGTTGGTGCGCGAAGCATCGCTTCCACGAACACGTATGCCGGTATAGCCCACGCCGGCTCCTGCATCGGTGGTCACAGTCACGCCGGGCTGAAACTGCAGCAATACGGGCAGGTCACGGCCGGTGTTTTGTATTTGAATTTCCTTGCGGGAAACAGTGGTTTGTGTGATTGGTGTCCCAGAATTTGCACGGGTGGCAGAAACCATAATTTCCTCGATGCTTTTTAAGTGGGAACCGGAATCTGGTCCACCTTTTAATGGTTTAAAATCAACCTGACCCGATGCCTGAATGATCGAGTAAATGGATGCTGCGAATAAAGCTAGTTTTTTCATGGATGCTAATGGTTTTGCATCCGGGACGCCCTGATAAAGGCGACACATTTCCCTGCGCAGGCATTATCCTGATCAGGTGATACGGGTATGGTCTCAGCGTTTCCTTTGGGAAAGCACCCCGAATGCGGTTACAAAGGTAGTAAAATAGAAATAGACTGTGGCTACAGAAAAAATCTTCAGGCGTTGATGAAACCTTTTTGAATGAGCATTTCAGCAATTTGAACGGCATTGGTGGCGGCACCTTTGCGCAGGTTGTCGCTCACAACCCACATATCCAGGGTGTTCGCGCGGCTTTCATCCCGACGCAGTCTGCCCACAAAAACATCGTCTTTGTCGTGGCTCCAGATGGGCATGGGGTATATGTTGTTTTGCACATCATCCTGCAAAACCACACCGGGGGCTTTGCTTAGCAGAGCACGCAATTCGGCAAGGTCAAAATCCCTATCCAATTCCACGTTGATACTTTCGCTGTGTCCGCCGGTAGTGGGAACCCGAACGGTGGTGGCTGTTACTGCCATATCAGGGACTTCCATGATTTTGCGGGTTTCCAGTATCATCTTCATTTCCTCTTTGGTATAGCCGTTTTCGAGAAAAACATCAATGTGAGGAAGAATATTGCGGTCTATAGGGTGCGGGTATACAGGATTTACAGGTCTGCCTTCTCGTTCGGCATTCATTTGTTCTACCGCTTTTTGCCCGGTACCGGTTACACTTTGGTAGGTGCTTACCACAATCCGTTTGATTCCATAGCGGTCGTGCAGGGGTTTAAGGGCCACCAGCATTTGGATGGTGCTGCAGTTGGGGTTGGCAATAATATGGCTGCCTGCCTGCAAAGCATGTGCATTTACTTCCGGAATCACAAGCGGAATGTCTTTTTCCATGCGCCATGCACTGCTGTTATCTACTACGTAGGTGCCTTTAGCTGCAAATTGCGGAGCAAATTCTTTGCTCACAGAACCACCTGCGCTGAAAAGTGCCAGGTCGGGTGCTCTATCAATGGCGGTTTGCATGGAAACCACTTTCCAGGTTTTATTGTTAAACAGAATGTCCTTCCCCACACTGTTTTCGGAAGCAACGGGTATAAGTTCTGAAACGGGAAAATTCCGTTCAGCCATCACCTGCAACATTTTAGAGCCTACCAGCCCAGTGACTCCAACGACGGCTACTTTCACGATTTATTTAACTTCTTCAGCCTCAATGATAACCTTGGGCTCTGCAACCTGCTGGTTGTTTAGCGGATCAGGAATCGGAGATTTGGCTGCAGTATCACCGGGTTTTGGTCTGTATTGATTTTCGAGTTTTTCAAAATCGGCTTCCTGATGTTTTTCATCAACACTGTCCTGCTCTTTCTTTTCTTCTTCGGAATAGGCTCCTTCACCTGAACATGAAGCAAAGATGAAGAGGGTGGTAGTACCCAGTAAAAGGAAAAAATGTTTCATATTGGCAAATTTAAAGAATTTCCAGGGCTTCAAAAAAATCATTCCATACTGAAAAGTCTTTGATACCTGTGGATGCTGAATGAAAGCAATTGATGCTGATACCCCAGGGGTCTTTTCCCTGAAGGTTTTTGGCCATTTCTAATGATGGTTCAATGCTGCAAATATGACTTTCTTTTGAATTCAGGTTAACGCTATGTGAAATATAATTTCCGGATTTTTCAGTATTTACAATCCAGATTAGCTGCTCATTATTTAAGTGCAATTGCAGTTTTGAAAATGCCACTTCTGATAATTCTATTCCATTAATGGGAATGGTATTTAGCAGGGCATTGATTTTATCGATGTCGGTGTCATTTGCAATTTCCAGAATTACGGCCGGTCCCGCACACCAGCCTATAATTTCCTGAATAGCGGATGCAGGTAAATCATCTTCACTACCAATTCGAAATCCAATATAATCGGCCATCACAGCAGCTGCGTAGCGTGCATCCGACAGGTCGCGGATGTTGTTGAATTTAATTTTCATGAAAAAATCTGCCGAATAAATAAAATCGGGCTTGTTATACCAGCATTTTTACCGGTTCTTCCAGGTATTCCTTGAAGGTGTTAAGGAATGCTGCACCGATGGTGCCGTCAACCACGCGGTGGTCGCAGCTCAGGGTGACTTTCATGGTTTTCACGGGTTTTACTTCACCGTTTACCACGCCTACAGCATCTTTAACTGCACCTACAGCCATGATGCAGGCATCAGGCGGGTTAATGATGGCGGTAAACTCTTCGATGCCGAACATGCCCAGGTTGCTTATGGTGAAGGTGTTTCCGGCCCAGTCCTGCGGCTGAAGTTTCTTCTCCTTGGCACGTTTGCCGTAATCTTTTACTTCTGCACTGATTTGGCTGAGGCCTTTCTGATCGGCGAAGCGAACTACAGGAACCAGCAGACCTTCTTCCACTGCCATGGCAACGCCAATGTGGATGTGGTGGTTATAGCGGATTTTGGTACCCAGCCAGCTGCTGTTCACCTTGGGGTTTTTGCGCAATGCGGCGGCAGCGGCCTTAATAACCAGATCGTTCATGCTGATTTTCACTTCGCTCACGGCATTCATTTGTTCGCGGGCCGCCACAGCCTTGTCCATGTTGATTTCCATGGTTAGGTAGAAGTGGGGTGCGCTGAATTTGCTTTCGCTGAGGCGGGCAGCAATGGTTTTGCGCATTTGGCTCACCGGTACTTCTTCGAAGCTTTCGGTGCCTGAAATGTAAGATATGGCGGGGGATGCGGCAGCAGGTGCTGAAGTTGAGGGAACAAAAGTTTCTACATCGCGGCGCACGATGCGGCCGTTTTCACCGCTTCCATGAACCTGATTGAGATCTATGCCTTTTTCCTGGGCAAGCTTTTTGGCCAGGGGTGAAGCTTTGAGACGATCATCATTGCCGACGGCTGAGGTGGCAACCGGAGCGGTGGCTAAAGTTGCTGGGGCTGTTATAGCAGGTGCAGCGGTTTCAACTACGGTGGTTGCGGGCATTTCAGCTGCGGGAGCCGGTGCAGCCGGAGCACCGGCCAGCAAAGATTGAAAATCTTCACCTGCGGTGCCAACAACGGCAATTACGCCATCAACAGGAACGGTGCTGCCTTCGTCTACCAGATACAGGACGCTTCCTTTGGCATACACCTCCATATCCATGGTGGCTTTATCGGTTTCCACTTCGGCTAGTACATCACCGCTTTTCACGGAGTCACCTACCTTGTAGTTCCACTTTACAATGACACCTTCGGTCATTGTATCGCTCATCTTGGGCAATTTAACTGCTTCGGCCATAAATATCGGGTTGCAAAGGTAATGTAGAACCAGCAATTTTTGAATTAGGTAAAATGGTCTTTGGTTAAATTCAGAAAATTAACTTTACACCTTATCAGGCAAGGGTTTTATTACGGGTTTGTATCGCAAAGGTATTGTTTCTGCATACTTGTTTTGGGCAAACAGTCGCGTTCTAAGAATATACTTAAATGCCCGGAAGCGGTGTCACGTATTGAAATGGGCTTAAGAAAAAGAATATTAATGTATTAAGTATTTTTATGAGCCGATATTTTTATTCCTAATCGCCGAAATAATATTAATTCGGCGAACGTAATCACCGAAATGCGATAATTTTGATTTATGGCTGGGGTGATTGATATCTAAATGAACTCAGATTAATTGTTAAACCGTGCATCATTTGTGTATTTCTCCACTGTAGTCATTCTTATTTTTGTGTCATGTCTGCATCCAATCAATACGAAAACTTTCTGAAATATGTATTCGAAAACGGCAACCCCAAGACCGACCGTACCGGAACGGGCACGGTGAGTGTATTTGGAGGGCAATTGCGTTTCAATCTGCAGGAAGGTTTCCCGTTGGTAACCACCAAAAAAGTGCATTTGAAAAGCATAATTTATGAGTTACTGTGGTTTTTGAAGGGTGAGACCAATACTGCCTATCTGAAGGAACATGGCGTAAGTATCTGGGACGAATGGGCAGATGCAAACGGAGAACTTGGTCCGGTGTATGGGAAGCAGTGGAGGAGTTGGGAAGCGAAAGACGGTCGTGTGATAGACCAGATTTCGGAAGCCATGAATTTGATTAAAAACAGTCCTGACAGTCGACGTATTCTGGTGAATGCCTGGAATGTGGGCGAAATAGACAAAATGGCCCTGATGCCCTGTCATACGATGTTTCAGTTTTATGTGGCAGATGGAAAATTAAGTTGCCAGTTGTATCAGCGCAGTGCCGATTTATTTCTGGGTGTTCCGTTCAATATTGCGAGCTATGCTTTGCTAACCATGATGATGGCACAGGTATGCGGACTGCAGTGCGGTGATTTTGTGCACACGTTTGGCGATGCGCACATTTACAATAACCATTTTGAGCAGGTGAAAGAGCAGCTGAGCCGCGATCCCAGGCCTTATCCGACCATGAAGATAAACCCGGATGTGATGGATTTGTTTGCGTTTGAATACGCTGATTTTACGTTGGAAAATTATGATCCGTGGCCCGCGATTAAGGCGCCGGTGGCGATTTGAAGCGGAAAATTGTTTATTGGTTTAATCGTTTAATGGTGTATGTCACCCTTAGCCTGTCGAAGGGTGACCCGTCCTGAAAAAGGTTGACAGATTATTGGTTAATGGTATGCTGTGCGTTCCTTTTTAATTATTTTTTAAATAGATGATAAATGGATAAATGCTATGTGGTCACCTAACAAAAACAAAACACCGTGACCCCAATATTTTTCAGGTGTTTGTAAATCTCGATGTGGTCATCAATGGATGAAAGGGTTGAGATAACCTTATCGCCTTCCGAAAAAGGATAATCGCAATAATGTACAATCATTTTATTGTCAATCACATTGCCCGCAATGTGGGCTTTATGCGAAAGCCAATGTACCTCAAAGCCATCGGTTTCCACCATTTTTTTGAGCAGTTTGCCCTTGTCAAGGGTGCCGAGGATGATTAATGGTGCATGGCTTTTCACAAACATCTTTTTCCAGTAATTCCATTTTATTTGCATGAATGCGGCTGCACCATAGTTTTCGCTGTTTATGGAATAACGCGATGCATGTTGGCGCCAGTGGTGACAAATACCTTGAGCAGATACTACAGAAAACCCCTGTTCAAAAAGGCGAAAGGCCATATCGTAATCCTCGGGATACACGGCATTTTCGAAGCATTCTGCTTCTCTTAGTTCCGCAGTGCGCATCATCCAGCAGGGGCTGGGTATCACGCATTCGCGCCAGATGTGTTGCCAGTGGTCATTGTTATCGCAGCGTTCATTCAGCCAGTTTTCATAAAAACGGGTGCCTGTACCGCAATTTTCTTCTGGAAAAAACTGAACCCTGCCTGTAACAATGGTTTTGGGCGGGGCTGATTCGAGTACATAAACCAATTTTTGTAGTTTATCCTTCGGCATGATATCATCGGCGTCCATGCGGGTAACGAATTCGCCGGTGCCGGCCGCTAATAATGTGCGGTTTGCCGCTATTAGTCCTTCGCCTGTAGGTTCTACCCGGTGAAAGCGTGCATCAGAATTTATATAGTGCTGTGCAATAGCTGCAGAGCCATCGCTGCTGCCGTCATCCAGTATACAACATTCCCAGTCTGTGAAAGTCTGTTGCTGTATGCTTTGCAGGCATTCCTCCAGAAAAGGTTTGGCGTTTTTAACAGGGAGCAGCACAGATACCCGCGGCATGATGCAAAGATGGGGATGCGTGTGGTTTTTTGTACATGTGCAAGAATCGCAGCACACTGAAGACAACAATGGGGCGAACTTGCAGGCATGTTGGATGCATTCTTCGAGCCGGTAGACAAATCGGTGTGGGCTCCTTTTCGCAACAGCGATACGCTGCTTGGCGGTAAAATTCATATCCACGGAAATTCTTTTCCCAAACTCAAAAACTGTAAGGTAGCGTTAGTGGGTGCGGGCTATCCAGCCGATGAGGTCAGGCGCAAATTGTATTCGCTCAGTTGGCGCTTTGATAACCTGGGCGTAGCGGATTTGGGCAACCTGAAACTGAACGGTGACGCCAATAGCAGGCAGTTTGCCATGAGTGAAGCCATAGGTGAATTGCTGGCCGCAGGCATGAAAGTGCTTATCATTGGCCATGATCCGTTACTGTTGTATGGCTATTACAAGGCATACCGCCAAACCAAAGAACCGGTGGAAGTGGTAAAGGTGAGTCCGGATGTGGATCTGGACGAAGGCACTCCGCTTAGGCAGATTCTGGTGGAAAAGCCCAGCTACCTTTTCAATATTGATTTTTTGGCCACCCAAAGTTATTACATCAACAACCAGACGGCCTCAGTGCTGGATAAAATGTATTTCGAAAACCACCGCCTGGGAGAAATTCGGGCGAGCATGGAGGAAACAGAACCCATTTTGCGCAGTGCCCACCTGCTGATGTTTGACATGAACGCCTGTCGCTATGCGGATGTGCCGGGAACGATGCTGCAAAGTCCCAATGGATTGTATGCGGAGGAGGCTGCCAGGCTGGCGCGCTACGCAGGTGTGAGCAATACCCTTAGTTCGGCGTATTTTTATGGGTTAAATCCTGAAAATCCCCAGTCTGCCGACCACGTGCTGCTCTCGCAGATGATTTGGTATTTTCTGGATGGTTTTTGTGCAAGGTTCAACGATCACCCGGTGCATAACCACGAGGATTTTCTCATTTACAGAAACCGGTTAAGCAGCACAGGACACGAAATTATTTTTTACAAAAGCCGCAAAAGCAACCGCTGGTGGATGGAAATTCCGCATCCCTATGACAAAAAGACCTTTTTCATAGGTTGCAGCTTCCGCGATTATGAAACGGTGTGCAACGACGAAATGCCCGACCGCTGGTGGAGAGCCTATCAGCGGTTGATGTGAAAATTGTTTATTTGTTAATGCATGCCGGTCTGTGGCCCATCCGCCAGAACTTAATAACTCCTTCATTCCCTAATTTTTTCATTCTTTCATTAAAAAACACCCAAAACAAATCCAATCCCAATAAACAATTAAACCAATAGACGATATTCGGGCACAGACAAACTGTACACTATCAACTGTAAACTAAAAAGTTATCTTTGTTTCATGTCTCCCATTACCCGCAGCATTTGGGTTTTATCGCTGGTCAGTCTGTTTACCGACATGGCCTCCGACATGCTTTACCCCGTGTTGCCCGCCTACTTGCGCAGCATTGGGTTTAGCGTGGCTTTCATCGGATTGCTCGAGGGCATTGCCGAAGCTGCTGCCGGTCTCAGCAAGGGCTACTTTGGCTACTGGAGCGATATGAGCGGCAAACGGCTGCCCTTTGTGCGACTGGGATATGCCCTCAGTGCGCTTTCCAAGCCGTTGATGGCCGCCATGGCTTACCCGGTATGGGTTTTCTGTGTGCGCACCCTGGACAGGCTGGGAAAAGGCATGCGCACCGGCGCCCGCGACGCCATCCTGGCCGATGCCTCCACCGACGGCAACCGCGGTAAGGTTTTCGGGTTTCACCGCAGCATGGATACCGTAGGCGCCGCCTTGGGTCCTGCACTGGCCCTGATATGGCTTTATTTCCGCCCCGGTGATTACATCCCGCTGTTTTTTATTGCCTTTTTACCGGGCATGGTATCTGTGTTGTTGCTATTTACCCTCAAAGAACAAAACGGCCTCGCACCGCAAGGCAAAACCGTCACCTTCAGCGACAGCATGCGTTGGCTAAAAAGTGCCTCTCCGGCCTACCGAACCTTACTTTGGGGCCTGTTGTTATTTGCGGCCATCAACAGTTCCGAGATTTTTTTGCTGCTGCGCGCCAAAGACCTGGGCATGAGCGATGCCGGCGTGGTGGGGCTCTATATTTTCTACAACCTCATTTTTGCGCTGCTGGCCTATCCATTGGGCCGCTTGTCGGACACGGTGGGTATGAAGCGCATATTTCTGCTGGGCTTGGCCCTGTTTGCCCTCACGTACCTGGGCATGGCCCTGCTAAGCTCTACTGCCGCCATGATTGCCCTGTTCTTTGTGTATGGTGGTTTTGCGGCCGCCACGGACGGCCTTGCCAAGGCGTGGATAAGCAAAGTTTGCGGGCCCCGAGAGAAGGCTGTGGGACTGGGAACTTTTGCCGGTTTGCAGAGCTTATCGCTGCTGCTGGCCAGTGTTTGGGTGGGACTACTGTGGGATATAACGAGCCCTATGATGGTTTTTCTCATCACCGCCGGACTTACCGTTCCGGTAGGTTTGTATTTTGTGGTGGGGGTGAATGAAAATGCCGACCCTCAAAAACCTTAAGGTTTTTAAATCGTTACCTTTACCAAATGAAAAACATGAAGACAGCCTTGGTTACGGGTGCCTCGGGCGGACTCGGACTGGAATTTGCTCGCTTGCTGGCTGCCGATGGCTACCGCATGCTGCTGGTGGCCCGAAATGAAAAAGCCCTGCAGGCAGCTACCGCCGAAATGCAATCCCTTTATGGTGCGGAGGCGAGTTACTACGCAACAGATCTATCCAAACCCGATAACGTGGAGACCCTACTGCAAAAACTTAAAACCGGCAACATCAGCATCGATTGCCTGGTGAACAACGCCGGCTTTGGTGATGCGGGCTATTTTCTGGATAAACCCTTTGAACTGCACCATGAGATGATGATGCTGAACATGCACGCACTTACCCGCCTCACCTACGCACTGGCACAGGAGATGAAGGCCAAGGGGCACGGCTACATCCTTAACCTTGCGTCTACTGCGGCTTTTCAGCCCGCTCCGGCTTTTGCAGTATATGCTGCTACCAAATCTTATGTTCTCAGCTTTAGTGAAGCCCTGCGCTATGAACTGCGAAAAACTGGAGTGAGCGTTACGGTTTCCTGTCCCGGCCCCACCGAAACTGCTTTCCACGACCGCGCTGCTACCCGCAATTCCAAAATCATGCAAATGGGCATGATGAAACCGGAGGTTGTTGCAGAACAGGCCTTCAGGGCTATGAAAGCCCGCAAACGCAGGGTGGTACACGGCTGGCTGAATAAAATACTGGTATTAAGCGGCGGTATTACGCCACAGGGCTTGCTTATCAAGACCACCCATGATCTGATGAAACCCTAATTTACGCGAGTACGTCCCAGGTTTTGTCTGCCAATAGCCGCACGGTGTGCAGAAACTCGGAAAAAGGCATTGTCTTACCCCATTCATAAGGCGCTACCATACTCAACACCTGGGTACCGTCATCTTTTTGGTAAAGGTGGTATATGCCGCCAATCACGGGCTCAAAATTGATAGAGGCCTGGTAAATGGCATGGCTCACTTCCAACCGGTGTTCAATATCGCGGGCTTGTTGAATCAATAAAGCGGCCTGCTTGCGCAGCATATCAATCTGCTGCTGGGCCTGGTGTTGCATAGCCTCATGGGCATTGGCTTTCAGCAGACGCTTGTCTATGGGCTCAATTTTTGGCGAACTCACCGACAAAGCATACGGTGCCTGACTCAACTCTCCCTGAAACAGGGCGTCTTTGAGGTAATCGGGGCGATTGTCGGTAACTTCGTTTTCTTCCATGAACGATATTACTAACAAACGCAGGGGCGATTTGTTCTAGCGCTTGGTGCGGGTATTTTCCAGCCCGTAGCCAATCAGCTCATCATAGTTCATGGTCTGATTGCGGTGATACATTAAAACCATGTAATTGTTCTCTGTTTCGCTGTGCGAGCCTTCGAAGTGCCTAGTATCCACCGAACCGTCTGCAGGGTCATAAACCGCGTATGAATAGTTGTAATAGGCCTGTTTTAGGGGAATGACTGCCTCATAGGTTTTGTTGTCGGCGTTGTAAAACATTTCACAGTCAGGGTGCATGCGCCAGTCGCTGAGTTCGCCATACACATACACTTTCTTATTTTTCAGCTCCTCATCGCTTTTGAGGGTAAAATGCACAAAGCAGTAGTCGCCTTCGGCAGAAGCACCTGAAGGAAGCGGAATATCGCGGCTAAAGAGAAAATAGCGACCGTTGTAATCGGCCCAGTTGAAGTAGCGGTCGAAGCGGCGTGTCTGATCTGTAATGAGCACAATATGCTTCTGGTTTGCCACATTAAAACGTTGTTTTACGCCTGCGGTGCTTTGGCGGAAGCTGCGGATATCAAAAAACCGAAATTCATTGAGGCCTTCAAACTGGTTTCCGGTTTGGTACTGGTAATTGTAGCTGTTGCCTGAAATAAACTGAGGAGCAAGGCCTGTATTGGCAGTCACCCATTCTCCATTTCGCATTATAACGGCTTTGAGATCCTGGTAGGGCTTAGGCATGAAATAATTATCGGTAAGGACAAAGTTAAAATTCACCTGTTGGTGCGTAGGTCGTAGCTCCACCTGTGAACTTTGAATTACGGTGAGGTCCACACGTCCTTTCATATCCAGAACCATCAGCCTTCGTGAGAGCACGATGTCGGTCTCGTCGTAGTTTCTGTAAACCAATAGCAGGTAATTACCCGAAAGGCGCGGTGAAGTGTTGGCCGAAGGCACAGAAACATCATAGTGAACAAACTTCATCAGGGTGCCATTGCTAAAGTTTACAGATTCAATGTTTTCAAATCCCTGGCCATTCAGATACTGGTTCTTCTGTAGGTTGCTTGGGTTCCACATGGCATCGCAGTGAATGAGGGTATATTGGTAGTAATCCCGTTCATCGGTCAGCTGGTCAAGCTCCAGTTTCAGCGTAGCTGTTTCGCCCAATTGAACCACTGGAAAGGGAAATCCGGAGGCCGTATTTTCCATTTTTACGGTGCGGAAGTCTTTTTCATAAATGGCATTGGCGTAACGCAGGCTACTGTCTTTGGTCGCCCAAAGGCAGGCAGGAAGCATCAAAAGAAGTCCGGCAACAAAATTTCTCATGCAGTTAAACGTTATTCCAAATGTATGCCAAAAAAATGGTTTGAGGTAGAGGTATCAATATTTTACTAAGGTTTTATGCATATCATTTATCATAACGGCGCTGTGCATATTGAGTATTCACATCCAATTTATCACATATATTTTTACAGTATTTTAAAAACAGATTCGACATCAGTGAGCGATACTCTTGGTTTGTAACAGGCTACGAGATGCAGTAACGCTGCAATGCATATCTACAAGCCCCGTAAGGGTTATAAAGTAGTTTTAAAGATCGTACATTAAAGGGACGCGCACGCACGCGCTACGCAGTAATATAAGTGAAAGCTACTAAATAAACAAATTTTTAGAAAAATTTTTTTTAACGCTTTGTGCATTACTTTGGCGGATAAAAAAATACAAAAAAACATGCAATAAAATTTGATTTATAACAGTTTGTGTTGTATATTTGTTCTTCATCCATTTTTAACTTAAAGCTACAAGCCAATAAACACCACAAAAGTGGCGCCCCTCCTTTTGTGCCCAAAAATTTAAAAAATAAAACATCATGAATAATAAACCTTCTTCGCAGCCTTACAAAATCGATCGTGCCCTGCGCGCGGCGTACAGTGAACTCCAGGCCACCTGTATGGTTGGTAGCTTATGGAGCGAAATGCCCAATCTTGCACAACTCACGGGGGATATTTTTTTATCAGCAGACGAGGTAGCCGTGCTGGCAATAACCTATGTGCAGGGAGAAACCATGTTACAGGTTGATGACAAGGTTTACAAAAACCTGTTGCAATTTCACTTCGAAACAAATGGTGTGCGCGCACGCAACGTGATGAAACGCATGAGTACATCGGGAATTATAGATTTGCACCGTGACCGTGAAACAGGCAGTGCATCCTATTCACTGAGTCATGAAACCGAGCGCGCCATTGACGAGGACGACACCAAGGGTTTCAAGGGCTCGGCACCGCAGGGCCTGGATGCGATGTTGCAGTATGTGACACGCCGCCTACTTGACCGTGACCACCTTGTGCCACGTCAGTTCAATGATTATTTGGAGATGGCTAAACGCCATAACCGCAACCTCGCAGTGGTAAAATTCATGGAAGATACAATGTTGTTTGGCGGCCCGGAGGAGGAATTTACCCTGCTGGCCATTTGCGCACGCGCAGCCATAGAAAATGAATCTTTCAACTTTGTTTACCTGGATACCTATATCCGTATTGACCGTGGGAATATTCAGCGCCTGCGCCAGGAAATCCTGGATGGCGAATGGCTGCCCATCAAAAAAGGTCTTGTTGAGGTAACCGGCTCCAACATTATGGAATTCAACCCTGATCTGCAACTCACAGAGGCAGGTTTTGATCTGTTTCTGGGTGAACTGGATCCTGCTATCCTTAAAATGATACGCAGAAAAATGGCATCCGTGAGAACACCCCTAATACAGCCCGAAGAGGTGCATAAAGTGCAGTTGCATTTTAGCCCTGCCCTGCAGCGTAAAACCGAGCGTATCGCCAAATTACTCAGCGTAAAAGGTTTTCGCGAATACCAGCAAGGACAGTCCAGAAACGAACGCATGAAAGGCATTACCCTGTTGTTTCACGGAGGCCCGGGCTGCGGCAAAACTGAGTTTGCCCTTCAACTGGCAAAACTAACCGGCAGGCCCGTGATGAAAATTCAGGTTACCGACTTCATGAGCAAGTGGGTGGGCGATTCAGAAGCAAACCTCAAGCGCATTTTCTCGGATTACCGCAAAATGTGGGATCGCCTGGAAGTGAAACCCATCCTGTTTCTCAATGAGTGCGACCAAATCATTGGCAAACGCCTGAACGCCACCCGCAGCGTGGATCAGATGCAAAACGGCCTGCAAAACCTGGTTTTGGAAGAGATGGAGACATTTGGAGGTATACTCATTGGTACTACTAACCTTACCCAGAATATGGATCCGGCATTTGAACGCAGATGGACCATGAAACTGTTTTTCGATGCACCCGGAATTGAGGCCATGGCAGCCATCTGGAAAGGCCATATCAAAGGATTGCGCAAAACCGAGGCTGAATACCTTGCAAAGAATTATGCATTCACCCCGGGTGAGATCACCAATGTGGTGCGCCGTTTCAACGCAGAAAAACTTCTGGGACTTGAGGATACCCGCCTCAACACCCTCATAGAACTGTGTGAAACCGAGCGATACAATAGTAGGCCTGCAACCAAAACGCCCCTGGGTTTCCTGGTTCCCGGGCAGCAGGAGATGGATATGCAGAAGGACAGGAGAAAGGCGGGGTGATAAAAAACAGGGCGGAAATTTTTCCGCCCTGTTTTTTATTAATGGTTATAATTACAGCGGCTTCACCACAAACGCCCACAACTTGATTTTCACGTCTACACCGGCTCCATAGTTTTGATTGCGTAATCCCATCACTATGGTTCTGTCTGTATCATAAGGTGTGTCCAGAATATCTATATATTTATCGTGAATATTCTTGGTTTGTGGCTTGGAAATAAAGGATTGAAAATCGGAATTATTAAAGCTAAAATTAGCTGCCTGATCCGATGTCATGAAATATATATCTGCGTTGGATTTTCCTATTTCCGTGAGGTTTAATGCCGACAAAAGTCCCCAAGCATAAGCCACAAATGGGTCCTGGGTCATTTTAGCTGCTGCTGCAGGCAGAATCACTTTGGCAAGTGCATCTACAGGTTCCGGGCCGGCACCCATCCAGTATGCCCAATATACAGTTCTTGGTGGCAATTTTATGGTGCGAGTGATAATAGATTTGTTAGAAAAAACCGCAGTACTGCGTGCGCCCAACCTGAAGGTCTCCTCCACAATTTGGTAAGGCTCTACATAATCGTTATAAATAACAGGCTCAGGCTCCTTTTGACATGAATTTAGCAAAGTCAATCCTGCGGCAAGCGTTGTGGTCAGCAGTGCAGAAAATCTCACTCTCATAAGCATTCTATGATTTTATAGCTAAGTGCTGTGTGGGTAATAAGGGGCGAATTGTCCTTGAGATAACGTGCCTCGTAGCCTACAGGAACACAGCCCGTTCTGTGGTTGAACTGATAACCGTCATTGATAAACTTGTAAACATCATCAAGCGTTTTGAGTGATGTTTCAGGGCCCGGCGCTGCTTCAATGGTAAGCTGCAGGCTGGATATGAGCTGTCTCTGACCGGTGGTAAGAGATCCGCCAAAACCATTGAGCAAAAGCTCAATACAGGTTTTGGTTTCTTTTTGGCTATATGCCGAAACCACCCTCAACAGAGCCACCCGACCATAGGAAACGCTGGAAATATAGGCGGGGGCGTTGTCGGGTGTTAATACCCTTTTTAAATCGGAAACATTCACATTGGCACCAAAGAAACCGGCCGGATTGGATGGATATTCAGCACTCACGGTGAAATATACATTACGTACCATCATGTACATGGTTGTCAAACCATTGGTATTGATGCTTTGAAAACGCGTTCCCAGACCACCGGCCAGAAAATTAAAATTCAGTCCCAAGTCCACAAATGCCTGATGGGTGGAATAGGTAGTCTGCACATTCTGGTAGGTGTAGGCAGGGGGCATAAACCAAAATAATTTTGACCTTTTATCAAATTCAGCCTGATAAGAATTGTTGGAAGGATTAGGCAATGAAAATCCCATAGAACCCTGTGTACCCTGTATGTTGTAATTCATATTCTCACGGGGAAAATTCCCCAATGAAACCAGGCGGCCGGTATTTCTAAGGTAGCTGCTCTGTACGATGTTTCCCGGCCATATATCGGCTTTGTCATCAGCATAAAAAAAGTCAAATGAGTTAAGGCGCTGTATTCGCTCTGCCGTGTAGGTTTTGCATTTTGAGGTAACACCTGCAATAATCACATCTTCCAGTGCGGTATCGCGATATTTTACGCTGTTATCGGGCACAGAAGACGGCAATAGTACCTGGTCTACCGCACTGTTAATGTCGGAGGCAGGCTTTTGTATGTCATCTTTCTTTTTGCATCCAACTGAAAGTAGTTGAAAAATCAGAAAAATGGTGGCTGATTTTTTTACCATGGTTTAATTGCAGCGATAAGGATCCTGAGAATCTCCCGGAATAACATAATCAGATTGAAAACAAAAGTTTAAGATTGCAGATTCCATGCTGATAATTCTTGGTTCACTAACCGTTAAGCCTCTTACTGAATTGGGAACATAAAAAACTTCCTTTGCGTTGGCAGGTACATTGGCAAAATGAATATACTCTGTTTTGAAAACATAGCCATTGGCAGTGTATATATCAATTTGAGCATTTACGTTCTCGAGCAGATACCCGGTTTTATTTTCGAAGTACACCATGAGATTGGAAATTCCTCCCAAACCTTCAACATCATAACCGCTTCTGCTTATTACAAAATAATCTGACCAGTTGTTGCGAATAAAACGCTTGTTATTTTCCACCTGTTCCTGTTGCTGTTGCTTCTGAAGTATCTCATCGTCAGCAGGA
>Ga0194130_10001379_pt1 | contig 39622 bp, 37 predicted proteins | sample TA2KigsurfametaG_FD_160084 | JGI IMG/M metagenome (GOLD analysis project Ga0194130, IMG submission 160084) | Freshwater microbial communities from Lake Tanganyika, Tanzania - TA2015050 Kigoma 12 surface | ecosystem: Environmental > Aquatic > Freshwater > Lake | place: Tanzania: Lake Tanganyika...
TCGCCCGATCTCCCGCACCAGCGCGAGGAGCGCCTGGAAACGGGACCAGCCGCCGATCTCCTCGATAATGAGGCGGTATTTCACGAGGGACCGATTCTCGAGGGGCTCCGATGGCTCGGGTTGACCGAACCATCGTTCACCGAGGAATCCGCCCGCCAACGCCCCGTAGCAGAGTAATCCGACCCCGCGCGACGCGGCGAGCGGCGCCATCGTCGCCGCCGGCCGCCGATCGAGCAGCGAGTACTGGACCTGATGTGAGACGACCCGGTGCCCCGCATCGAGCATCCGAGCGAGAGAGTGCGTGTCGAAGTTGGTGATCCCCAGATGGCGTACCCACCCGCGCGCCCGCAACGCCGCGAGATGCTCGAGCGCCGCCATCCAATCGCCGTGCGCGTAGTCCCACCAATGGAACTGCACAAGGTCGATGGTCTCGACGCCGAGCCGCTCGCGGGAGCGCGCGACGATCCGCTCGATCTCATCAGGGCCCAACGTGGCCAGCCGATCGAGGTCGGGCACGCACTTGGTGTGCACTTGCACCTCACCCGCTGATCGGGTCGCCAGGAAGTCGCCGATAAGCGACTCGACGCCGGTGTAGATATCCGCACAGTCGAAGCTCGTCACACCCGCGTCGACGAAGGCCGCCATATCGGCGAGGGCGCGCGCGCGATCGACGGTGCCGTGTCCGCCCGCGAGCTGCCATCCCCCCTTCACCACCCGAGAGACCGAGTACCCGGGGGCGACGGTGACGCGCGGGACCGTCACGGCGTCGCGGCGTCGGGGGAAGGCGACGGCATCGGAACCACGGTTACGTCACCGTGCCGGAAGGTCCGCAACCCGGTCCGCGTGATGCGAAACCGTGCCCCACAATGCGGGTCAGAACACGCCACCTCAGCGTCCGTCGTCATCCAGTCCGCCGGCGCCGTCGGACGCTGCTTCGCTGGGAGGATGGGGAGCAGCGCCGCCAACGCATACATCGACATCCCTTGGCCGGGCGGGAACCGAAGGGTCTCCCCCTCAACGACGAACCAGTCACCCGCCCGGTGGCCGCACACCATCGGTCGGTCGGTCGCGATGACCTCCACCCGCAGGTCGTAGAGCTGGAATTCGTCCGCAGCGAGAGCAGGTGTGTCCATCCCGGTAGTCTATCGTGCCGCGATCGGGAGCGCGCTGTATCCGCGGAACTGGAACCCCGGCCGGCGGCGTCGGCCGGGAAGCAGCTCGATCCGCGGCACAGCGCGCGCGAGCGCCTCGAAGAGCACCTGCAGTTCCAGTCGGGCGAGGGGCGCGCCGAGGCAGAAATGGATGCCCCCACCGAAGGCGAGATGCGACGGCTCGCCACGCCCGATATCGAACCGATCCGCCGCCTCGTATCGCGCCGGATCCCGATTCGCAGCGCCGATGAGGAGCCCCACCCGCGACCCCAGTGGGACCGCGACGTCGCCGAAGACGACGCCCTCCTTGAGGACCCAGCGCCGGAAGAGCTGCAGTGGGGGGTCCCAGCGGAGCACCTCCTCGACGGCATTCGCGACGGGGACGCTGCCATTACAGAAGCGTGTCCACTCCTGCGGGTGCGCCGCGAACGCGGCGACGCCGTTCGCCGCCGCGTTCACCGACGCCTCGTGTCCCGCCATCAGCAGGAGCATCACCGTCGACGTCACCTGCGCCTCATCGAGACGATCGCCCGCGTGCATCGCCTCGAGTAGCCCAGAGAGGAGGTCGGCGCGCGGCGCCCGCCGGCGCTCGCGGATCAGCGCCGAGATGTAATCGGTGAACGCGGCGACTGCGGCATCCGCCTGCGTGCGTTCCTCCGCCGTCGCCGCCGGCTCGTACATCCGGACGACCTCGTGCGACCAGCGGAGCACCAGGGCTCGGTCCACCGCCGGCACGCCGATGAGATCGCCGATGATCTGCAGCGAGAGCGGCTCGGCGAGGTCGCGCACCACATCGAGCGCGCCCTCTGCTTTCGCCCGCTCCAGCGCGGACGCCACGGCCACTGCCGCCGGCCCGCGCTGCGCCTCGACCGCCCGCGACGTGAACGCCTCGGTGACGAGCCGGCGCAGACGCGTGTGGTCCGGCGGCTCGATCGCGAGGAGGTCCCACCGCGCGTACGCCGCGAACGAAGGATACGCGCCCGCACGCCACGGTTCGGCGGTGGCACCGGGGGCCAGATCATCCTCGTGGAGACGGTGCCGAAAGTCGACGCCGAGTCGGCGGTCCCGCCACGCGGCGTGCACATCTGTGTAGCGCGAGAGCAGGAAGGTCCCGTCTCCATCCCACCGGTAGACCGGATGGTTCGCACGCAGCCAGTCGTATGCAGGATAGGGATCGGCGGCGAACGCCGGATCGGCGGGATCGAACATGGCGCCAATCCTACCGCGAAGAGGGTAGCTTCTGCCACGTGACGAGCCCCTCACGCCCCCTCCCCTTCCACTTCGGCCTGCTCGGCGCCCTCGCGCCGCTGGTCGTCTTCGTCGCCGGCGTCACCGCCCTCGCGGCGGCCGGCGCGCCCGATGAACGCGGGTTCTGGCCGGTGCTCGTGGGAGCACTCCTCGCGAGCCGGCTCCTCGCTCGAGACGGCGCACGCTGGTCCGAGGCCGTCCTCGAGGGCATCGGGCAGCCGATCGTCGCCGTGATGGTGCTCGCGTGGCTCCTCGCTGGACTCCTCGGCGCCATCCTCGCCGCGGGCGGGCTGGTCGACGGCGTCGCGTGGGGGGCTGCCGCGCTCGGCGCTGGCCCGGTGCTCATCGTCGGCGTAGCCTTCGTGGGGTGCGCCCTCCTCGCCACGGCGACCGGGACCTCGTTCGGGACCCTGCTCGTCGCCGGACCTGTGCTCTACGGCGCGGGCGCGACCATCGGTGCCACACCCGCCGTGTTGCTCGGTGCCATCCTCGCCGGCGCCACCTGGGGCGATTCGATCTCACCGATCTCCGACACGTCGATCGCGAGTGCGGGGTCCCAGGCGACGGATGTCGCCGGGACGGTGCGGAGCCGGCTGCAGTACGTGATACCGGCGGGCGCCGTCGCCCTCGCCGCGAGCCTTGCCCTCGCCACCGTCGCATCGCGCGCCGAACCCGCCGCGACCGCGGTGGTCGCCGGTGCACGACCGGATGGTCTGCTCCTGCTCGTGGTGCCGGCGCTCGTGATCGGGCTGCTCGCGCGCGGTCGTCCGCTCCTCGATGGGCTGCTCGTCGGGGTGATCGCCGCTGCCGGCGTGGCGCTCGTGGCGGATCTGGTAGCGCCCACCACACTGCTCCGCGTGGAGCCGGGCGCCTTCGGTGCGACCGGCGTGCTCATCGACGGACTTCAGCGCGGCGTCGGGGTGAGCGTCTTCACCATTCTGCTGATGGGGCTCATCGGCCCGCTGCAGGCGTCGGGTGCACTGGACCAGCTGCTCGCCGCGGTCACGAATGGATCACCCACCCCGCGCCGCACCGAGGGCGTGGTCGTTGGTGTCATCTCCGCGGCGGTCTTCCTGACGACGCACAGCATCGTCGCCATCCTCGCCGTCGGACCGATGGTTCGCCGGCTCGGCGAGGCGGGCGGGATCACAGCGTATCGCCGCGCGAACCTGCTCGACCTCACGGTCTGCGTGTGGCCCTTCCTCCTGCCTTGGTTCCTGCCGACGATCCTCGCGGCCTCGGTGACCGGAGGCGACCCGGCGTTCCCGCGCGTGTCACCCCTCGCCGCCGGCCTGCACAACACCTACGCGTGGGCGCTCCTCGTGACCGTCGGCATCGCGGTCGCGACGGGTTACGGACGCTCGCGCGACCACTCGTCCTGAGGGGGCCGGCGACCGCTCCGCTGACCATCCGGCGGCATCGGCGCCCGACGGGGCATCGCCCCCGCACCGGAGCCCGGTCGCGCGCCGGGCGGGAGTTGCATCCCTTCGATGCGCTGCCGCACTTGTTCCTGCAGCCCGAGGAATCGCGCACGCTGAACCGGCGTCAGGAAGGTCGCGAGGTCACGCTGCTCCTCCTCCATCAGCTCGAGACGGCTGCGCTGCACCTGCAACAGCCGGTCGAGGAGCGCACTGACCTGTGCGGCATTGGCGCTATCGCCCCGATCGAGCAGCACCCGGAGCGAGGACCGGACCTCCCGCTCCTGGTTGACCAGGGCACGCCGGCGGCCGTCGAGCCGCTGGTTCGTCGCGGCGAGCCGGCGGGCCTGCTCGTCGGTGAGACCGAGCTGGGCGCGCACCACCTCGGTCATCCGGGACCGGACGCGCGCCTCAAGCGACTCGCGCGGTACCCCCTGGGCGACACGGGGCGGCGGCAACGTTGGCTCCGCCTGACCTGATGGCACTTGAGCACTTGCCGTCGTGGTGACGAAGGCGAGGAGGGTGGCGGGCTTCAGGAACGGACGCATCACGGCATCTCCTTGGCATCGATAATGGGTCGGACGATCGCGCTCGGCTCGGCGACCGGAGCGGCCGGCATCGCCGCGATCTCCTCCAACAGGACATTGAGCGCTTCGTCCGACAGTTCCGACACGCCCTCGAAGGCGAGCTCGGCGACGACCGTCGGCTCGGAGGATGAGCGCATCGCCTCCTCGCTCGGCACCGAGGGGCGGTTCCGCGACACCGAGACCCCGAGCATCAGGAGCACCGTGGCCGCGGCGGCAAGCGAGACCCGCGACGCCCAGCGGGCGCGCCCGACCATTCGCGGGGATGTCCCGGCGCCTCCCGTCTCGACGGTCAGGCGCGGCGCGGCGCTCCGGCGCGGGATGACCGACGCGATCCGCGCCATATCCACCGCCGGCGTCGAGCCCCGGATGGTATCGTCGACGGCACGGAGCAGCACCACCTCGGCGGCGCATTCCGTGCAGCCCGCGACGTGCGCCGCGACCGCCTCGGCCTCGGCCGTCGTCAGTGAGACGTGCCGCCCCACCCACGCCGGCAACCGATCACGCATCTCCAGTTCGTCACACTTCATCGGCATCCACCCGAGCTCGCAGGAGCTTCACCGCATTGTGATAGTGCACGCGACACGACCCAGCCGTACTGTCGACCAGCGACGCAATCTCCTCATACGCCAACCCTTCCGTCACCCGCAACACGAAGACCTGCCGCTGTAGTGGAGAGAGCCCCGCCAGAGCCTGACGGACCCGCTCCAGCCCTTCTGTGGCGACCAAGCCGTCGAGAGGATCCGCGACCGGCGCCGGCACCGATTCATCCAACTCCACGTCGTGGCGGCTTCGCCGGTCCCGTCGTCGCCGATCCAACACGAGGCGCTTGGCGATCGTGAGGAGCCAGGTGCGGAACTGCGCGTCCGCCCGGAACGACTCCACGGCCTCGAAGGCACGCACGAAGGTGTCCTGCACGATCTCGTCGACCTCCTCCCGCACCCCGAGGCTCGCGACGAAACGGGCCACCGAGGGTGCGTGCCGCTCGACGAGCTGCGCGGCCGACGGCTGATCGCCCTCGAGCCAGCGGGCGATCAGTGCGGAATCCGTCGGGGGCAGCGTGGCGGAGACGCCCATGGTCACCAGATATGATGGCACCGGGTCGACGATTGTTAGGGGTTGTCGCCCGGGTGCGCCGCGTGCCGCCCCGGTCGCCCACGCCGCGACCGGCGACCACCACCCTGACGCCGGACACAAATCGGACCGCATATTCCCCGCTCACCCCCTCACCCGAGGTCGATTCCGCTCATGCAGTCGCTCCGCCCACTGCTGGCGCTCACGCTCGCTGGCCTCGCCACCGTTTCGTCGCCCCCCCTGCGGGCGCAGACGGCGGCCCCCGCCGCGAAGCCCACCTCCGCCCCCAGCGCCGGTGCCCTCTCCCGGCCGAACGCGGACCCGTTCCCGAGCACCTATCAGCCCTTCCCGTCTCGGCCGACGGTGATCCGGAACGTGAACATCTATACGGCGGCGGGGCCGCTGATCCGCAACGGCGCCGTCCTCCTCCGCGACGGCAAGATCGCCGCGCTCGGCGCGACCGTCGACGTCCCGGCTGGTGCGCTCGTGATCGACGGCGCGGGGAAGTTCGTGACGCCGGGTCTCATCGATACGCACTCGCATCTGGGCGTCTACCCCGCCCCGGGGACCGCCGCGCACTCCGACGGCAATGAGGCGACGGCACCGGTCACCGCCCACGTCTGGGCCGAGCACTCCGTCTGGCCGCAGGATCCACAGTTTCCGCGGAACCTCGCGGGCGGCACCACGACCATCCAGGTCCTTCCCGGCTCCGCGAACCTCATCGGCGGCCGCAGCGTCACATTGAAGGTCGTCCCGTCGCGCTCGGTCCAGGGGATGAAGTTCCCCGGCGCGCCGTACGGCCTGAAGATGGCGTGCGGCGAGAACCCGAAGCGCGTCTACGCCAGCCGCGGCCCGTCCACGCGGATGGGGAACGTCGCCGGCTATCGCAACGCGTGGATTGGCGCCGAAGCCTACCGCCGGCGTTGGGACGCTTGGCTCGCCACTCCGACCGGTGATCCGCCGGCACGCGACCTCGGCAACGAGACGCTGGCCGAGGTGCTCCGCGGGAATATCCTCGTCCACAACCACTGCTATCAGGCGGACGAGATGATGCAGATGATCGACATCGCCAAGGAGTTCGGCTATGCGATCCGCTCGTTCCACCACGGCGTCGAGGCGTACAAGGTCGCGGACGTCCTCGCGCGCGAGGGGATCTCGGCGTCGATCTGGTCGGACTGGGGCGGCTTCAAGATGGAATCGCTCGATGGCATCAAGGCAAACATCGGCCTCACCCACGTCGCCGGGGCACGGACGATCGTCCACTCCGACGATCCGTCCTACGCAAGCCGTCTGAACCAGGAGGCCTCGAAGTCGCTCGCCGCCGCCCGGGCCGTCGGGCTCGACATCCCCGCGGAGGAGGCGATCAAGTGGATCACGATCAACGCCGCCTGGGCGCTCGGGATCGATCGGCAGGTGGGATCGCTCGAAGTCGGCAAGAACGCCGACGTCGTCCTCTGGTCCGGTGATCCGTTCAGCGTCTACACCCGCACCGAGAAGGTCTGGGTCGACGGCGCGCTGCTCTATGACCGTGCCGACGCATCCCAGCGCTGGCGCACCGACTTCGAACTCGGCTACGTGCCCAACGCCGGGGGGATCCGCTGATGCGCTATCCACGCTTCATCGTTCAGGTCGCGGTGACCGCCGCGCTCCTTCCGGCATTCGCCGGCGCACAGGTCGTCGCCATCACCGGCGGCACGGTCTATCCGGTCAGCGGTCCGAGAATCGAGAACGGCACGGTCCTCATCCGCGACGGCAAGATCGCTGCGGTCGGGGCCAACGTCGCCATCCCCGACGGCGCGCTCCGCGTCGACGCCCGTGGAAAGTGGGTCACGCCCGGGCTCATCCACGCCCTCACCAGCCTCGGCCTCGGTGAAGGTGGGAGCCCGGAGTTCAGCGGCGGCTACTCGGACGGGCGCGCTCGTGGCACTGACGGCATCGCCGCGACCTTCGACGCGTGGCGCGGGCTCAATCCGGCCAACACGTTCATCGCCCCGAATCGGCAGGAGGGGGTGACGTCAGTCGGCGTGATCGGAGGGGGCGGGATGATCGGCGGCCGGACCGCGCTGATCGATCTCGTGGAGGCGACCAGCGCCACCGCGATGTTGCGGAAAGCCCCCACGGCGATGCTCGGCGGATTCGGCAGCCCGAGCGCTGGGACGGGCGCGCGCGACGAGTACTGGGACAAGTGGCGTCGGCTCCTCGACGACGTGAAGGCGTATCAGCTGCGCCGCGCGGCGTACGAGAGCGGGAGCACCCGCACCTTCGAGACGACGCAAGCGAACCTCGAGGCGCTGATCCCCGTGGTCACCGGTCAGCTCCCGCTGATGCTCGATGTCGATCGCGCCTCGGACATCCTCGCGGCGCTCGATTTCGCCAAGCAGTACAACCTGAAGGTGTGGCTCGCCAACGCGAGTGAAGGCTGGATGGTCGCGAAGGAGATCGCGGCCGCGAAGGTTCCGGTCTTCGTTGGCGCGATGAGCGATATCCCGACGAGCTTCGACGCGCTCGGCCAGCGCCGGGAGAACGCGGCGGTCCTCCGGGCCGCCGGTGTGACGGTGGTCCTCGTCGGCATCGGGACGAGCGGCGGCGGAGACTTCAACGTGCGCAACATCCGACAGGAGGCCGGGAACGCCGTCGCCTACGGCCTCTCGTGGGACGAGGCACTGCGCGCTGTCACCCTGACGCCCGCCGAGGTGATGGGGGTCGCCGGCAGCGTCGGCTCGCTGCAGGTCGGGCGTGACGCGAATCTGGTCGTCTGGAGCGGCGACCCGTTCGAGTTCTCGACGCGCGCGGAGCAGGTGTTCGTGCAGGGTCGCACCTTCGAGACGAGAAGCCGTCAGCAGCAGCTGACGGAGCGGTACCTGACGCTGCCGCCCTCGTATCGGCGGCCGTAGGACGGCACGGCTGCATCAAAAGACGAGCCCCCCGCACCATCTCGGTGCGGGGGGCTCGTCGGAGATACGCACCCGCCGAGATTACGACGCAGTCGCCACCGGGTACACGGAGACCTTGTAACGGCTCTTCGACTTGTGCTCGAACTTCACCACGCCCTCGATCAGCGAGTAGATGGTGTAGTCCGTGCCGAGCCCGACGTTGTTGCCCGGATGCCACTTCGTGCCGCACTGGCGGACGATGATGTTCCCGGCGATGACCTTCTCGCCGCCGAACTTCTTGATGCCGCGGTACTGCGCGTTGGAATCGCGGCCGTTCTTCGACGAGCCTACGCCTTTCTTATGTGCCATGAGAGCCTCGTTCCCGGTCAGCCGAGGGTGATGTCGTGGATCCGGACTTCGGTGAACTTCTGCCGATGCCCCTGCTTCTTCGCGTAATTCTTGCGCCGCTTGAACTTGAAGACGACGATCTTGTCGCCGAGGCCCTGCTTGACGATCTCGGCCGAGACCGAGGCGCCCTTCAGCGTCGGGACGCCGACCTTCACGTTGGATCCGTCGGACCCGAGGAGGACGTCGTTGAACTCGACCTTTGCGCCCGACTCACCCGGCAGGGAGGGGAGACGAAGGGTCACACCCTTCTCGGCGCGGAACTGCTTGCCGCCGGAGCGGAAAATGGCGTAGGACATGGGATTACCTGAGTGCGGATTGTTGCAAGCCCTGAAGAGTAGACCCGAGGCGAGCCCGGGTCAAGTCCTTGGGTGGCAACGGGCTACGAGGGAGCCCTGCCCCTACGCCACCGCGTATTGGCTGGTGATATCCCGCCCGGCCCCCTTCACCACGAGCTTGAACTCGTCGGGCCGGAGGAGCGGGTCGTCACGGAGCTCGATGCCGAACCCGATCCCCTTCTCAAGCCGGCGCATCAGCTCTTTCTCCTCCGTGAGGACGTAGAGCGCCACGTCCGGCGGCAGTTTGACCACCAACGCGTCCCGGCGCCCCTCGCTCGCCACCCGGCGGACCGCCCGTTCCATCCGCCGGACGATCGTCTCCGCGGTGAAGACGCGCCCCGTGCCCTGACAGATCGGGCAGGGTTCGGTCATCGCGTGGAAATGGCTCTGCCGGACCCGCTGGCGGGTCATCTCGATGAGCCCGAGGTCAGTTACGGCGTAGGCCTTGGTGCGCGCGCGGTCCCGGCCCAGATGCGTCCGGAGCTCCTGCAGGACCTTGTCGCGGCTCGCCTTCGTCTCCATGTCGATGAAGTCGCAGACCACGATGCCGCCGACGTCGCGCAACCGCAGCTGCCGCGCGATCTCGCGCGCGGCCTCGAGGTTCGTCTTCGTGACCGTCTTCTCGGGATCTTTCTTCCCCGTGAACCGACCCGAATTCACATCGATCGAGACCAGCGCCTCCGTCGGCTCGATGATGATGTAGCCGCCGCTCGGGAGGTCGCAGCGCCGCTTGAACAGGTCGCGGATCTCCGTCTCGACGCCCCCCTTATCGAAGAGCGGAACCTTGTCCTCGTGCAGCTGCACCCGGTCGATGAGCTCCGGCGCGATCCCGGTCAGATACTCGACGACCTCGTTGTACACCTGCTTGGAGTCGACCGTCAGCCGGTCCACCTTCGTCGAGAAGAGGTCGCGGATGATACCGCGAGTCAGCGAGGTCTCCCGATGCAGGAGCTTCGGCGGCGAGCCGACGAACTTCTGCTTCTTCACGATCTTGTCCCACTGCCCGATCAGCGTCTGGAGCTCGCGGGAGAAGGTCTCCTGCGTCACATCCTCACCGACGGTGCGGACGATGACGCCTCCCTTCTCCTTCGGCAGCACGGACTCGACCTGCGCCCGCAGGCGCTGGCGCTCCACCCGCTCACCAATCTTCCGGCTGACGCCGACCCGCGACGCGAACGGCATATAGACGAGGAACCGCCCCGCGAGCGAGACCTGAGCGGTCACCCGCGGCCCCTTCGTGGAGATCGGCTCCTTGGAGACCTGGACGATCAGCGACTGCCCACGCTTGAGGACGTCCTCGATCTTCGGGGCCTCCTTGCGACGGCGACGCCCCCCGCCGCGACGGCCACCGCGCCGACGGGGTTCCGGCGCCCCACCCTCACCGCCGGCCACCGCCTCGGCCGCATCGGCCTCGTCGGACGCATCGTCCTCGTCGTCGTCCCCATCCTCGTTGGCGTCATCGTCCCCATCCTCGTCATAGACGAGGTCGGAGTTGTGGAGGAACGCCGCCTTCTCGGTGCCGATGTTCACGAACGCCGCCTGGATCCCCGGCAGCACCGCCTCGACCTTCCCTAAAAAGATGTCACCGACCATCCGCTTGTTCTCGGGACGGTCGACCTGCAATTCAACGAGCTGGTCGTCCTCGATGATTGCGACGCGCACCTCGCGCTGCGTCGCGCTGATCAGGATCTCGCGCTTCATGGAACCCCGGAGCTGATGAGCCCCCGCCCGGCCACCGGATCGTCCACGCCGACACCGCCCCGGACACGCCCATCCCCCACCCAGCGAGGGCGGCGGTGGCGACCGGGGGTCGTCGGTACAGCGTGCGATCCGTCATCACATCGGCTGGATTCGGGAGATGCCGAGGCGATGGGCCCCGGCAGACCTGGCGACCCGGACGGGCCGAATCGCCGCTGACACTAACCGTGGACAGGAATGAAACCGCCGGGCGGGGGCCAATGCAACCGGCGGGCCGGGTCAGAGCCGGAGGTCGGGGAGCAGGTGCCTCGCGATCACGATCCGCTGCATCTCCGAGGTCCCCTCGCCGATCTCCCCGATCTTGGCATCCCGGAACATCCGCTCCACGGGATAGTCCTTGGTGTACCCGTACCCCCCGTGGAGCTGAATCGCCACGATCGTGGCCTTCGTCGCGAGCTCCGAACAGAAGAGCTTCGCCATCGCGGCCTCCTTCCCGAAGGGGCGACCGGTCTGCGACAGCCACGCGGCGTGATACGTCAGGTGCCGGGCGGCGTCGAGCTGCGTGGCGAGGTCGCTCAACTGGAAATGCACCCCCTGGAACTCGGCGATCGCCTTCCCGAATTGCCGCCGCTGCGCCGTATAGGCGAGCGCCTGCTCGAAGGCGCCGCGGGCCAACCCGAGGGAGAGCGCCGCGATCCCGATCCGGCCGGCGTCGAGGGTCCGCATGAAATTCTTGAAGCCCATCCCTTCCTCGCCGAGCCGATGCTCGAGCGGGACCTCGACATCCTCGAAGATGAGCTCTCGGGTGTCCGAGGCGCGCCAGCCGAGCTTGTCCTCTTTCTTCCCGGCACGAAAGCCCGGCATCGGCACCAACGCGGCGTCGTGGCCCATCCCGACCGCCGCCGCCCCCTCGAGGTCGCAGGTCTCCTTGGTGAGGATAAAGCTCGAGATCCCCTTGGTGCCGCGTGCGGGATCGGTCACGGCGGTCACGACGAAGACCTCACCGACGCCGCCGTGCGTGATGAACCGCTTCGTCCCGTTCAGGATGTACCGGTCGCCCCGCCGCACCGCGGTGGTCTGCGTGCCGCCGGCGTCCGACCCCGCCCCGGGCTCGGTCAGCCCGAATCCGCCAAGCACCTTGCCCGAGGCGAGCCGCGGGACGAACCGCTCCCGTTGCGCGTCGCTGCCGAAGTTCACAATCGGCGAGGTCCCGAGCGTGGTGTGCGCCGAGATCGTGATCGCGTGCGAAGCGCAGACGACCGCGAGCTCCTCGATCGCGATCATGAAGGCGATGGGGTCGAGGCCGGCGCCACCGAGGGCCTCGGGCCACGGGATGCCGAGCAATCCGAGGTCCGCCATCTTGCGGACATTCGCCCACGGGAAGGACTGATCGGCGTCGTGCGCTGCTGCGACGGGGGCGACTTCCTCCTGCGCGAAGGCCCTGACCATCTCACGCGTGGCGAGATGATGCGGCTCCAGATAGGGCAATTCACTCATGGGCGTCGGACTCCGGTCAGGGGATGGCCATCGACGCGCTCCAGCGGCGAGATGCCGAGGAGCGCCGCGAGGGTCGGGGCGAGGTCGACCACCCGGGCGGGTTCCGTGCGCCGGCCGGCCTGGAAGGGGGCGCCCCAGAAGATGAGGGGGACCTGCGCATCGTAATCGTGCGGCGAGCCGTGCGTCGCGGTGTTCCCCCCGTCGAAGATGTGGTACGGCTGCAGCGTCACGACGGCGAGCACATCACCGCCGGGACGGAAGCTGTGGAGCCAGCGGCGGGCGATCGCGTCCTTGACGGTATCCGCTCGGGCCAGACGGTCGAGGACGTCGGCGCGCAGCACGCCCGGGACGCGACGCGCCTCATTGGCGAACGCGGTGGCGATCTCCTGCAGGACCCGGTCCTTCCCGGGTGCGCGAGCGCGGTCGACGGAGAGCGTGAACCCATCGAAGTCAAAGGCGTCCGTCGGGATCCCGCTCGAAGCGATGTATGGTATCGCCGCCTGGAACGCGCGGCTGAAGTCGTCGAGCGAGACGCGTGCCGCCCGTCGGTTGTCCCCCCACGACGAACGACCATCCGGGCTCGGCGCAACGCCGTGGTCCGCGGTCAGCGCGACGACGATTCGATCGCGACCGCGGAGCGCCGACAGTGAGTCGAGGAAGACGCCCAGCATCCGGTCGAGCCGGAGGAGGTGGTCGTGCAGTTCGCGGGAGTCCGGCCCCCAGCGGTGTCCCACCGCATCCGTCGTCGAGAGCGAGACGGCGAGGAGGTCGGTCTGGGGACCCGTGCCCAGACCGAGCGCCCGGACGCCGGCCCAAGCGAAATCGAGCGTCAGCTCGTCCATATACGGGAACCCGATGATCAGATTCCGTGCGAGCATCGGATCGGTAGGGAGCCGATGCGGGAAGCGCGGCTCCTGACTCCGTGCTTCGGCGGGGGTGTCGTCAAGCTCGGGATAGCTGCCGATCCCCTCGAGCAGATCCCAGAGTCGCCCCGCATACCGTCGTGTGACCCGCTGCTCGGCGTTGAAGGTGCGGACCCACGCGGGAAGCGAGTCGGCGTACCACGTGCTCGTCGTGAAGCCACCGGTCGACTGGGCGTACCAGAAGACGGGGTACGATCCACGACCGATGGGCAGGATCGCCCCGCGATCCTTGCGGGAGACGGAAAGGATGCGCGTCTGCGGTTCGGCCGCGGCCATCCAATCCGCGAGCGTCGTCCCTTGGAACCGGAACGGCGCGGCTCCATTCCCCTCGGCGTCAACCAGCGGCGACGTCGTGGTGTTCACGCCGGCACTGTTGCTCGCGATCCCGGTCGAATACGGGAACCGACCGGAGAGGATCGACGCGTGCCCCGGGGCCGTCTCCGTGACGCCGTGATCCTGGGCCGCCCGGACGAAGAACGCGCCCTCATCGATGAGCCGTCGAAGACCCCCGCGAAACTGGTCATCCCAGCGTTCGAGATAATCGGGCCGCAGCTGGTCGACGGTCAGGACCACGATCAACGCGGGCCGGGGGTCGGCACTCCGCTCCTGCGCCGGAACCCGAGGCGCGACGAGGCACCCGACGGTGATGGTGAGGAGGACGACTGCGGAGGGCGAACGAAGAGAGCGGATCATCGGACACTGGCGTCGGAGGGGGAGCCGCGCGAATACCGTCGCACCACGTGATGAATTCTACCCACGTGACCACGCGCGGGAGAGGTTGCCATCGGCGTGTCGGTCTCGCACCTTCTCGCATCCCTGCAACCGGCCCCGCTCGGGCCCGGAGTCCCGATGCCTCGCCTCTTCGCCCGCCGACGGTCCCTCCCGCTGGTGCTCCTGCCGGCCTTCCTCTTGGCGGTGGTGATCGGCCGCCCGACTCACATCAGTGCGCAACCGCTCTTCAAGGCGGATCCCCCCCCTCACGGTCACCATCGCGACCAACCTCCGCGACCTGATGCGCGAGCGCGACTCGACGGAGCTGCAGTGGCACGGCGCCGAGCTCTCGTATACCGACGCGGACGGCTCGACCAAGAAGGTCGCGACCGAGCTGCGTGCCCGCGGTCACTTCCGGCGACAGGCGCGGCACTGCTCCTTCCCGCCGCTCTTCATCCGTGCCGAGCGTGAGGCGCGCGAGAATTCGGTCCTGCAGGGCAATCCGCGGCTGAAGATCGTGACCCCGTGCCGCCCGGCCTCTGCCGAGTACCAGCAGTACATCTACCTCGAGTACCTGATGTACCGCACCTACGCGATCGTGAACGAGGTGCACCATCGGACCCGCCTGGCAAAGATCACGTACACCGACTCGCTCGATCGCGTGAAGCCGATCGAGGTCGTCGCCTTCTTCCTTGAGACGGAAGAAGAGGTGGCGGACAACAATGACCTCGAGGCGGCCGACCAGGCGGGCGCGGTGTTCGAGGACGTGGTCGCCGAGCCGTTGCGGCGCGTGAGCCTCTGGAATTACTGGATCGGCAACACCGACTGGTCCGTCGCGGCCCTGCACAACATCGAGCTCTTCCGGAACGCCACCGGTGACTACGTCACGGTCGCATATGACTACGACTGGTCGGGTGCCGTGAACGCGCGCTATTCGTTCCCCAACCCGATGCTCGGGATCCGCAGCGTCCGGGACCGTCTCCACCGTGGCCCCTGCCTGAGCGCCGCGGACTGGGCCCCGACGATCGCGCATTACACCGCCAAGCGGGCCGCGATCGATACCCTTTGGTCCGCGCCGCTCCCGGGGCTGGATGATCGGCGTCGCCTCGACACGAAGGCCTATCTGGACGAGCTCTGGCCGGTGCTCGCCGATCCCGCGAAGTTCGAGCGGGACGTCCTCAAGAAGTGTCAGAACGTCGGTAACTGACCTCACACGCGGCGGCGCCCCTCAGCGGGGGCGCCGCCGCGTCGACTGCTTCGCTCGCCCTGCGCCCCGGCCCCCACGGCTCCCCCGTTTCGTCGGTGCCTCACTCGCCGATCGGCGGACGCCGGTGCAGTTGTCACACGCCGTGCACGTCGGGCGGGCGGCGGGGTCCCCGAAATACCGCAGGACGAAGCCGCGGCGGCAGCTCTCTGTGTACGCGTACCGCTGCATCTGATCGAGCTTCCGCAGTTCGCCGGCACGGCGTCGCTCGTGGGCGGGCCAATCGACCTCCCACGCATCGAGCGCGCGCGCTGGCTCGAGTACAGTGAGCCCCTCGCCGACCCGCCGCCAGACCACGAACTGCCGCGCCTGCAGCGCGTCCAGCAGCGGAGCGGCCCCACGGGCACCCCCGAGCCCCGGTGGCACCGCCTCCAGGTCGGCGACGATCCCGAGGTGGAATCGTCCCCCGGCGCGGCGCCAGAGCGACCGGAGCAATTCGAGCGCGAGCCCATCGGTCGAGGGATCGAGCTCGGCACGGATCCGCTCCGGCGTCGCCAATAGCCGAACCTGGGCCATCACGCGCGAGGGGTCGGCGACGGCGACGGCACCAGCCCGTCCAAGGACACGCAGGGCGGCCGCCACCTGCCGATCATTCACCTTCCCTCGCGCCGCCGCTGCGATCCGGACGGCATCGTCGGAGACGAGTCCCTCACGGTCCGCGAGCCGCCGGCAGGCATCATAGACCGCCGTGATGACGTCCCGCGGCGGCAGGGCCCCATCGATGAAGAACTCGTGCGTGAAGCGATCGGGGAACGCGTGCAGGAGGATCGCCGTCGCGGGCGCGCGGTCCCGCCCGGCTCGGCCCGCCTCCTGATAGTACGCTTCCAACGTCCCCGGCATCGCGTAGTGGACCACGAGCCGCACATCAGGCTTGTCGATCCCCATCCCGAAGGCATTGGTGGCGACGATCACCGACGCGCGTCCCGACATAAAGGCATCCTGCACCTCGGCGCGGTGCGCATCATCGAGCCCTGCGTGATACGCGACCGCCGGCAGCCGCGCCCACCGCAGCATCTCGGCGATCCGCTCCACCGCCTTTCGGGTGCTCGCGTAGACGATCGACACGCCGGCGCCGGCGCGTTCCTGCAGGAGGTCGATGAGCGTCGCGTCCTTCTCCGCATCGTTCTTGGTCGCGATGACACCGTAGGTGAGGTTCGTGCGGTCGAACCCCGTCAGCACGAGCGTCGAGTCGACGAGCCCGAGCTGACGGACGATGTCCTCACGCACCTCCGGCGTCGCCGTGGCGGTGAGCGCGACGGTGGGCGGCGCCCCGAGGCGCTCGCGCACCTGCCGGATGCGCAGGTAGCTGGGGCGGAAGTCGTGCCCCCACTCGCTGATGCAGTGCGCCTCGTCGACGGCGAGCCGGCGCACCCCGACCGCCCGGAGCCGATCCGCCAGTCGGCCGAGGTCGAACCGTTCCGGGGCCACATAAAGGAGCGCGATCTCCCCACGCTCGACCCGCGCCATCCGCGCGTTGATCTCGTTGGGACTCAGCGTGCTGTTCAGGAAGGTCGCGGCGATCCCGCGCGCCTCGAGCGCATCCACCTGATCCTTCATCAGGGAGATGAGGGGCGAGAGGACGACCGTCAGCCCACCGAGCGTGAGCGCCGGCACCTGAAAGCAGAGCGACTTCCCGCCCCCGGTGGGAAGCACGACGACCGTGTCGCGCCCGGCCAGCACGGCGGCGACGGCATCGGCCTGCCCGGCCCGGAACTCGGGATATCCGAACCGGTCGCGCAGGACGAGGCGCGCGTCATCGAGCGTCGGGTGGGCCTGAGGCATCGTGCAGGATCGCGTGGACGACGGGCGGCGGCATCATCACCGACCGACCGTCGTCAGCGTCAGACCGCTCGTGCGAAGTGCCCGCGGGTGAAGGCGCCGTCGAGGAGCGCCCGCACGGCGCGCCCCGGCGCGGCTCCGGCAGCGACCTCATCGAGCGCGGCGCGGAACGCCCGCGTGACGGCCGCCACGTCATCATCCGGCATATTGAACAGCAGCCGATGCCGGCGGAGACCCGCGGCCCAGAGGCGCGGCAGGAATTCCGTCCCGTCGATCGGACGCGAGTGCAGGAGCCGGTTCCGGCAGGCGTAGTCCGTCGCGACCGGGAAGACGTACCCCGCTGGATCGGTGAGCCGCGTGTCGCGATGCGTCTGGGTGCAGAGGTCGCGGCAATGCGTCGGGGTGCGCCCGAAGGCGGCGTTGAGCACGCAGTGCTCAAGCGTCATCCCCTCCGGCCGGCCGAAGACGACGACCTCGAAGCCGACGCCCGCCCACGGTGCCGCGACCGCCGCGAGCTCCTCGACGGTGAGCTCGATCGACGGCGTGATCCGCCGGGCACCAAGCGCGAAAAGTTCGGCGGCGGTGTGCGGGTTGAAGCAGTTCACGGCGTAATCCGCGGTGACGTCCCGACCCGCCGCGGCGAGCTCGTGCAGGTGCCCGAGGTGCCCCGTCAAGATCGGCGTCCCGACCGCGAGCCACTTGTCGAGCTTCCGACGGTCCTCCGGGCGACAAATCGTCGGCGTTCGGAGCCGGAACCGCGCCCCCGCCGCCTCCACCGCGGCCGCGAGCTCACGCACGGCGGTCTGCGATGGGAAGGGATGACGGAGGAACGGGTCGAGGACGATCTCCCCTGCCCCTGCCTCGAGCGCGGCGTAGCCATCGGCGACACGCCACACCTCGGCGACAAGGGTCGCAGGCTCCCCGTCCACCACCGCACTCTGGCGCGGCACCGAACGGACCACCTCTTCGACGAGGAGCTCTCGGGTGCCGTGGGCCGCATCCGCGTCCCACTGCCGCAGGTTCAGCAACTCCTCGACCGCGGCCTGGCGCATCCGGTTCAGTTCACGGACGGGGAGGAAGCACCCCGTCGCGAGCCCCGCCGCATCGACCTCGCCGAGGACGAATGGCGTCTCACCGAGGCGCCCCCACTGCTCCCGCAGCTGCGCGACATCGAGGCTCCGTGCCGTCGCTGGCGCGAGCGGCACGTCGCTCCGGACGGTGACGTCGTGATCGCCGGCGCGCAGGATCGCCTTGAGCGGCGCGCCGGGGGCGCCGAAGCACCGCACGGTGAGCGGCACCCGCCGGCGACGCGCGACGCGGCCGACATCGGCAAAGCTCGCGCGCGCGGCCTCCAACAGCGCTGCCTGCGAGGAGCGCACCACCGTCCACCCCACCGGGACCCGCTGCCGGGCGACGACCGACTGGCGCCAGACGCCATCGGCGTGTCGCAGCGTGCGCACCGGACCGGCGGCGAAGCCGACACTCTCGAGGTGGCCACCACCCGGTGGCTCGAACCCGAGCCCATCGCGTTCGGCGATCGGCGCACGAACCTCGACGACGACGGCCCCATCCTCGAACCCGATGACGGTGCCAAGCTCGACACCCCGGTTGTCCGGCTGCGTCCGCGTGATGTAACTCCGACCCTCGCGGCCGCCGTACATCCCGCCCGTCGAGCCACGCGAGAAGATCTGCACGAGGGGCTGCACCGCCTCGAAGGTCGGGGGTGCGAAGACGCCGTCGCGCACCTGCCCGAGGAACTCGCGGTACCCCTTGGTGACGGTCGCGACGAACTCGGGCTTCTTCTTCCGCCCCTCGATCTTGAGGCACCCGATCCCGGCGTCCGCGATGGCATCGAGATGCTCCCACGCCCCCAGATCCTTGGCGGAGATCAGATAGCCCCGGTCGAGTTCGGCGCCCGTGGCGGCGTCGTGGAGGAGGTAGTCCTTGCGACACGACTGGGCGCAGGAGCCCCGATTCGCCGAGCGCTCGGAAATCATCCCCGACATATAGCACTGGCCGGAGTAGGAGATGCACAGCGCGCCGTGCACGAAGGTCTCGAGGCCGAGTCCCGGGACCGCCGCGCGGATCTCCCGGATGTCGGCGAGCGAATTCTCGCGCGCGAGCACGATCCGGTCGATGCCGAGCTGCTGCATCACGCGTGCGCCCGCGACGTCGTGCACCGTCATTTGGGTGGAGCCGTGGACCTCGAAGCCCGGATACGCCTTCGCGATCAACCGGATGAGTCCCACGTCCTGCACGATCGCGGCATCGATGCCGCGGTCGATGCACTCCCCGAGGTAGAGGAGCGCCTCCGTCAACTCGTGCGGCTTGATCAGGACGTTGAGCGTGAGGTAGATCCGGGCGCCGCGCTCGTGCGCGAGGAGGCAGGCCTGCTCGAGGTCGTCGAGCGAGAGCTGGGCGCCATCATCCCGCGCGTTGAAGCGCGAGGCGCCACAATAGACCGCGTCCGCCCCATTCGCCACGGCGGCACGGACCGCCTCGAGGGAACCGGCGGGGGCGAGGAGCTCGGGGATCTGGCGCGGTGACATCCCCGGAAACTAGCGGGTCGCGGCGACGACCTCGCGGAGCTGCTCGAGATGGCGCTCCTCGTGCTGCGCGACCCAGAGGGCCCACTGCCACCCGGAGAGCGTCCCGACGGCCGGATGCTCGCCCCGGACGTTGGTGAGGTTCGGACCGATCCGCTGGAGCGTCTGCACCAGGACGGCACGCCCCTCGCGCCACCGCGCGCGCTCGGCGTCCAGCGCGAGGCCACGCGGCGCGTGGACCGCCGCCGGCGCCTGCACGCGGCGACTCCGGTCCCGGATGGGAAAGGCATCGAGGAGCGTCAGGATCGACGCGGGCGCCGGACCCGGCGGCACCGTCGACATCGGCGGGAGCGCTGCGGCCCCGGCGGTCAGCTGGCCGTTCGCCCAGTGCTGGACTTTGGACAGATGCCAGACGATCTGCACGGGGCTCCACTGCCCCTCAGGCGCGGCATCGGTCGCCGCGGCAGGCAGGGCATCGAGCACGGCGTCGTACGCCGACATCACGCGGCCCAGCTCGGCTTCGAGCGCGACGACGCGGGGATCACGGAAGATCGGGATGGTCATTCGGGTCTCGACGGTCAGGGACGACGGTGACAACGGACGGGAACACCAGGGGCGGGACGGAGGGTGACCGCCGCCTCCGGTCGGATCGCATCGGCCGGGACGCCGAGGGTGAAGCGCCAGCCTCGCGCGAGGGAGGCGATCAGCAGGATCCCCTCGGTCCAGGCGAACTGCTCGCCGATGCACAGGCGGGTCCCGCCCCCGAATGGAAAGTATGCCTGCTTGTGCCGCGGCTCGCTGCGTGGAGCGAGCCACCGGTCCGGGTCGAAGCGCAGCGGGTCATCCCACCAGCGCGCATCCCGCTGGGTGACCCAGGGACTGACGATGACCTGCGCGCCGACGGGCACGGCGTGCCCACCGAGCGTGATGGGGGCGACCACTTCGCGGGACGTCGCGTAGGCCGGCGGACGGAGCCGCATCGCCTCGCTGAAGACCGCTCGCGTGTACGGCAGCTGCGGCAGATCAGCCATCGCCGGCGGCCGATCGCCGCAGACGGCACGGACCTCGGCGGCCAGGCGCGCGTCGACGTCGGGATGCTGGGCGAGGAACCACCACGTCCAGGCCAGCGCGTTCGCCGTCGTCTCGTGGCCGGCGAGGACCAAGGTCATCACCTCGTCCCGGAGCTGCTGGTCGGACATCCCCGAGCCGTCGCCCTCCTCGTCACGCGCGCTCATCAGCATCGAGAGCAGATCGCCGCGATCACGCCCGTCGCGCCGGTGCTCCGCGATGATCTCGTAGATCGCCGCGTCGAGGATCGGCAACGCGCGACGAGCCCGGCGCATCGTCGGGAGCGGCCAGTCGTACATCCGCTCCCCGACCAGGATCAGCCAGATCGAGAAGGAACCGAGGACGTCGGTGAGCGCCTTGCCCATCGCGGCGGCCCGTCCCTGGAGGTCCACATCGAAGAGCGTGCGACCGACGATGTCGAGGGTGAGATGGTGCATCGCCCGGGCGATATCGAACCGCTGGCCGTCCGACCACCCCGATGCCATCGCGAGGGTCCGCTCGACCATCACGTCCGCGTAGCGCGCGATCCGCTCACGGTGGAAGGCGGGCTGCGCGAGACGGCGCTGCCGCAGGTGGAACTCGCCCTCACTCGTGAGGAGCCCGTTCCCGAGGACGAAGCGCGTCCGTTGGAGCCCGAGGCCCTTCCGGAGCGAGCGTGCCTGCCCCGTCAGGACCTCTTTCACGAGGTCGGGATGGGAGGCCACGAGGATGGTGCGCCCGACGATCGTCTTCGCCACCGCGAGATCCCGATCCGTGGCGGCCATCAGTTCGACGGAGCGGAGCAGGTTGCCGCGACTGCGCAGCAGATGCTCCCCGGGAAACCGATTGTGCACGGTGTACCGGAGCGGCGACGCGGGCGGCACCGTCACGTCAGGCATCCGCTGCGCGTCCATCGGGCGTGGTCGGCGGCGCGTCGGCGGCATCCGCCGCACGGGCGTCGCGCGTCGAGGCGCGATCGAGGAACCGGCTGAGGAAGGCGGCCGCGAACCAGCCAATCCCGACCCAGCGCAGCGTGGCGTCGTCTCGGCGGACCCCCACGAGGAAGAGCACCGCACCGATGCTCGCGAGCCCCAGCTTGAGGTGCGATCGCCCGCTCACGCGAGGTCCTCACGTCGGGTGTCAGGGAGCGAGAGGATGAAATCGGCGCCGAACGCCTTGGACGGGGTGAGGAACCCCGCGGGTACCCCCCCGGCCAGGACACGCTCCGCGGCACGCACCGCCGCCTGCGCGGTGAGCACATACCCAGTGGGCGCCTCGAGCCGGGCGCTCACGGTCTGGCCGCTGGCATCGCGCGCCTCGCCCCAGACCTGGCTCCGTGTGCGCGCCAGCGCCGCGGCGCTCGGACCGGCCGGCGCCTTCCGTACCCGGGCCCGCGCGAACCCACGCACGAACTCCGTCCGAAGGAGCGGGGCGAGCCAACGCGACCATCGCAACGAGCGGACCGTTCCCGCGCTGCTCGACATATACGTGACGATGTTCGGGATCCCCGTGCTGTGGAACGAGGTCGAGACGTCGCCCCACGGGATGCTGACGCAGAGTCGCGCCTTGTCGAAGAAGGCGACCGTCAGGGTGCGCCACGCCGCCGGCACCGGCACGATGCGCCCGTCGCGGCGGATCGCCCCCGGGAGCCCGAGCCCATCGATGACCGTGAGGGCGGTCCCATGGGAGGGGCCTGTCCCGCCGGAGAAGGCGAGCTCCAGGTGCGTCGCCGATGGGAGCCGAGCGTGGAGGTGCGCCGCGAGGCAATCGGTCGGCACCACGTCGAAGCCGACACCGGGGAGCAGCGTGATGCCCCGGGCCTTCGCCCGCGCGTCGAGGCGCGCGACGCGCTCGAAGACGGCGATCTCCCCCGTGATGTCGAGGTAGCTCGCGCCATTGCGGAGGCAGGCGTCGGTCATCGCCTCCACCGTGCGATGGAAGGGGCCGGCGCAGTGGAGTACGACGGTCACGCCGCGCAGTGCCTGATCCATCGCGCGCGGATCATCCAGTACGGCCGGTCGCGCCTCGAGTCCGTGCGTCTCCGCGAGGGCCCGCACCGCGTCCGCGGAGCGACCGGAAAGGATCGGCCGCAGTCCACGGCGGACCGCCTCGTCGACGATGAGGCGGCCGGTATAGCCGTTGGCGCCGTAGATCAGGAGCGACATGGGAGGACGTAGGGGCCGAGGTGAGGTCCATCGTGCTGCGACGCGGCGCGGAGGGCGAAGGCGAGACTCGCCCGGGTGTCCTCCGGATAGAGGATCGCGTCGCAGTATCCACGCGCGCCGGCATAGCGCGCATCGAGCTGCGTCTCGTACTCGGCGCGCATCTCATCGACCGCCGCTTGTACGGTCGGCGCCGGTGCCACGCCCTTCGCCTTCGCGGCGGCCAGCGCGGGGCCGTGCACGGCGGCGATGGCCGATTCGCCTTCCATCACGCCCATCCGACCGGTGGGCCACGAGAAGATGAAATCGGGGTCGAACCCCTGCCCCGCCATCGCGTAGTAGCCCGCGCCCGACGCGTGGTTGATGGTGAGGACGAGCTTCGGCACGGTGGCGGTCGCCATCGCCTCCACCCAGCGTGCACCCGCGCGGATGATCCCCGCCTGCTCCGCCTCGACGCCGACCATGAAGCCGGAGACGTCCTGCACGAAGAGGAGCGGGGTCCCCTGCCGGTCGCAGCGGTCGATGAAGAAGGCGACCTTCTCCGCGCTCTCCGGATAGATGATCCCGCCGAAGCGGGGCGGCGTCCCCGGCTCGCCCTTGAAGAGCCCCCGCGCGTTCGCGATCACGCCAACCGGGATGCCGTGGATGCGTGCGTCGGCGCAGAGCACCTCCCGCGCCCGCTCGGGCTGGAACGGTGCGAGCGAGCCGGCATCGACGACCGCGTCCAGGACCGCGGTCATGTCGTACGGCATCCGATGGTCGGCGGGGAGCAGCTCGTACAGCCGCTCCGCGGGTGCAGCCGCCGTTGCGCCTGCGTCGAACGCCGCCCGGCGGACCGGCGGCGCGAGCCGCGCGACCTGTTCCCGCAGGAGCGTCAGACAGGCCGCGTCGTCGGGGACCGCGTGATGCGCGACGCCGCTCACCGTGGTGTGCATCGTGGCGCCGCCAAGCGTCTCGGCGTCGACCGTCTGCCCCGTCGCGCCCTTCACGAGGTTCGGTCCGCCAAGCCCCATGAAGGAGGTCCCCTCGACCATCACGATCACGTCGCTCAGAGCCGGGAGGTACGCCCCACCGGCGATGCACGGGCCCATCACGGCCGCGAGCTGCGGCACACGGAGGTACCGCCGCATCAACGAGTTGTAGTAGAAGATCCGCGCCGCGCCGTACTGGCCCGGGAAGACGCCGCCCTGGTACGGGAGGTTCACGCCGGACGAGTCGACCAGATAGAGAATCGGGATCCGGCAGCGCATCGCGCATTCCTGTGCGCGCAGGATCTTCGGAATCGTCTCGGGCCACCAGGAGCCCGCCTTCACCGTCGCGTCGTTGGCGACGACGACGCACTCGCGCCCCGCGACCTCGATCAGCCCCGTGACGACACCGGCGGCCGGGGCCTCGCCCTCGTATCGGTCGTGGGCGACGAGGAGTCCGAACTCGAGGAAGGCGGTGCCGGGATCCTGCAGCGCGGCGATGCGCTCCCGTGCCGTCAACTTCCCTTGCGCGTGCTGCTTAGCCGCCTTGTCCGGGCCCCCGCCGAGGCGGAGCGTCACCTCGAGCGACCGGGCCGCCTCCGCGAGCTCCCGCAGGCGAGACGGCTTCGCGCTCACGTGCCCTGCGGCTCCCGAGCCGCGAACCAGCTCCGGATGTAGTCGATGAGGTCGGTGGTCGGCGTTCCGGGACCGAAGAGTTTGCCGACCCCGAGTGCCTCGAGCGCCGCCATATCCTCGGCGGGGATGATCCCTCCCCCGGTGATGAGGATGTCGTCGCGGCCCTGTTCCGCCAGGAGCGCACGGACGCGTGGGAAGAGCGTCATATGCGCGCCGGAGAGGACCGAGAGCCCGACCACATCGACGTCCTCCTGCACGGCGGCCGTCGCGATCATCTCGGGGGTCTGATGGAGGCCGGTGTAGATGACCTCCATCCCGGCGTCGCGGAGGGCGGCAGCGACGACCTTGGCGCCACGGTCGTGGCCATCGAGGCCGGGTTTGGCGACGAGGACGCGGATGGGTCGGCTCATTCGGGAAAGCTACGTGGGGGTCCGGGCGCCATCAACGCGTGCGTGCACCGGCGCGCAACGGCGCTCTCAAGGTGCCCGCTCACCCCTTCCGCGCGACCAACACCATCTCAGCCGAGCGCCGCGTGAGCGGAGCCTCAGAAAACCCGTCGTACGCCGCCACGACCGTCAGCCCGGCGGCGCGCATCAATGCCGCGAGCCGATCCGCGGTATAGAGGCGGATCCGATGCTCCCGGTGCTCGACCGTCCGCCCCCGGGTCCACGTCGACCGAATGGTGAGGAAACCAGTCAGGGGGTCAAAGTCGCGCTCTTGCGCGACCGCCATCCCGTCGGGCGAGGTCCACCGGTCGGCCCCGAGGAAACGGGCCATCACCCCGTCTCGGCTCCCACCCTGCCAGACGAACATCCCGCCGCGGCGCAGGACACGCCCCACCTCGGCGATCACGCGCGCGTCGTCCGCCGGGTCATCGAAGAAGCCGAAACTGGTGAAGAGGTTCACGACGGCGTCGAAGCGTCCACGCCACTCCGCCGGCAACCGGCGCATATCGCCGTGTCGGTACCGCAGGGCCCGCCAGGCGGAGCCACGGGACGGACGCGAGGGGATGCCACGCTTCCGCGCCGATCGCCGCGCCACCTCGAGGAGGGGCCGCGAGAGATCGAGCCCCACGACGTCGTGCCCGGCCTCGGCGAGCACCTCGGCGTGACGCCCCTGACCACAGGCGAGGTCGAGCACGCGTGCGCCGCTCGGCACCGCGAGCACCTCGAGCAGCCGGCCGACCTGAGCCCGCGCCTCCTCCGCGTGGAAGAGCGGGGCGTACTCCCGGAGGTAGCCCTGATCGAAATACGTCTTCCACCACGCGGCGGGCACCGACGCGCGGACGGCGGCGCGCGGGCCCACTAGAAGAACACCGGCTCCCGATAGGCCCCGAAGACATCCTCGAGCGCCGCGCGGATCTCGTACAGCGTGCAGTAGCTCCGCGCGCAGTCGAGGATGAACGGCACGACGTTCTCGGTCCCGCGCGCCGCCTCCCGCAGCCGTGCGAGCTGCGCCTGACAGCGCGCCTCGTCTCGCGCGCCGCGCAACCGCGCGAGCGCGGCCGCCTGCTCCCGCGCCGCCTGCTCGTCGATCTTGAGGAGCGGGATCTCGAGTCCCTCCTCCTCGGTCGTGAAGGCGTTCACGCCAACGATGTGCCGCCGCTGCTGTTCGATCTCCCACTGCTGACGCGCGGCGGACTCCGCGATCTTCCGCTGGAACCACCCAGTCTCGAGGCCGGCGACGACTCCGCCCTGCTCGGCGATCTGCGCGAAGAGCGCTTCCGCATCGGCCTCGAGCTGGTCGGTCAGCCGCTCCACGTAGTAGGAGCCGCCGAGCGGGTCTATCACGTTGGGGACGCCAGTCTCGAACGCCAGCACCTGCTGCGTACGGAGCGCCACCTGCACCGCCTGCTCCGTCGGCAGCGCGAGCGTCTCGTCCATCGAGTTGGTGTGCAGCGACTGCGTGCCGCCGAGCACGGCGGCGAGCGCCTGATAGGCGACGCGCACGACGTTATTCATCGGCTGCTGCGCGGTGAGCGTCACGCCGGCGGTCTGCGAGTGGAAGCGCATCATCCACGAGCGCGGATCCTTGGCCCCGTACCGCTCCTTCAGGTGTCGCGCCCAGATGCGGCGGGCGGCGCGGAGCTTCGCGATCTCCTCGAAGAAGTCGTTGTGGACGTCCCAGAAGAACGAGAGCCGCGGGGCGAACGTATCCACGTCGAGACCGCGCGCAATCCCGCGCTCCACGTACGTGAAGCCATCGGCGAGGGTGAACGCGAGCTCCTGCGCCGCCGTCGCCCCCGCCTCGCGGATGTGGTAGCCGGAGATGGAGATCGTGTTCCACTGCGGCACGTGCTGCGCCCCGTACTCGAACATATCGACGATCAGACGCAGCGCGGGTTCGATCGGGAAGCACCAGGCGTGCTGCGCCATGTACTCCTTCAGAATGTCGTTCTGCACCGTGCCACGGAGCTGCTCGGGGCGCACCCCCTGCTTCTCCGCCGCCGCGATATAGAAGCACCAGAGGATGATCGCCGGCCCGTTGATGGTCATCGAGGTGCTGACCTGGTCGAGCGGGATCCCGTCGAAGAGCTGTTCCATATCGGCGAGCGAACTGATCGCCACGCCGCACTTGCCGACCTCACCCTCCGACCGCGGATGATCGGAGTCGTACCCCATCAGCGTGGGGAAGTCGAACGCGACGGAGAGCCCTGTCGTCCCCTGCCCGAGAAGGAACTTGTACCGCGCGTTCGTCTCCTTGGCGGAGCCGAACCCCGCGAATTGCCGCATCGTCCAAAGCTTGCCGCGGTATCCCGTCGGGTGGATGCCGCGCGTGAACGGGAACCGCCCGGGGACCTCGAACGCGGTGCCAGCCGACCCTTCGAGATCGAGCGCCGTGTAGAGGGGCGCGACCGCGTCGGCCGAGTTGGCGTAGGAGATGTCGCGGACCGCGCCGGCGTCGTAGCGCGCCCGACAAGCGGCGACCTCGTTCCGGAGCTGGTCCAGCTCCTCTTGCATCGCCGCCACCGTGGGATCGAGGTCCATCGGGGTCGTCATGGGGTTCGCTCCGTGAGGGTCCCGGCGGCCACACTCCGCGCCAGCAGCGCCTCGGCCACCACCTGCGGCGTCGATTCCCCACGCTCGAGCCCGGGGAGCTCCGCCTCCAACCACGCGGTCAGCGCAGCGTCGTGCCACAGCCGCCGACGCACCGACCGTTCCACCAGATCGCGCACCCGCTCGCGGAGCCGCATCCGACGCCGCTCGCGCAACGCGCCGCTCCGCTCAAGATAGGCGAAGTGCCGGTCCAGCGCGGTGACGAACGCCGGCACCCCCTCCCCCGTCGCGCCGATGGTCCGAAGCACCGGGGGCGTCCACGACTCGGCGTCGTCCCGCGCCGCCGCCGCGCGCGCGCGGGCCTTGGGATTGGCGGCCTTGAGATCCACACCGTGGTGCGCGGGAATCCCGGCGAGCGCGGCCCCCCCACGCAACCCGAGCATCACCTCGATGTCGTTGCAGAGGCGGTCCGCGCCCGGGCGATCGCCCTTGTTCACCACGAAACAGTCGGCGATCTCCATCACACCGGCCTTCAACGTCTGGATCGCATCCCCCGACTCCGGGACGAGGATCACCGCGCTGGTGTCCGCCAGCCGCGCGATATCGAGCTCGCTCTGTCCCACGCCGACGGTCTCGACGAGGATGCGGTCGAGCCCGAACGCATCGAGGACGTCGCAGACCTCACGCGTCATCGCCGCGAGCCCACCGAGAGACCCACGCGTCGCCATCGACCGGATGAAGAGCCCGGGATGCAGCGCGACCTTCTCCATCCGCACGCGGTCGCCGAGGAGCGCGCCACCGGTGAACGGGGAGGTCGGGTCAACGGCGACGATGCCCACCCGGAGTCCCTGCGCGAGATAGGTCTCGGCGAGGAGCGTGGTGAGCGTGCTCTTCCCGGCACCGGGGGGGCCGGTGAGCCCGATGCGCCGCGCCCGCCCGACGCGCGGGTGGCAGTGGGCGGCGACCGCCTCGTGGCCGGCGCGCTGGTCCTCGATAATGCTCACCACACGGGCGAGCGCGGCGATGCGGCCGGCGTCGAAGGCGGCGAGCAGCTCGGCGGTCCGATCGTTCATCGGTCCCCTCCGATCTCGTCGTGCTCGTCCTGGATCTCGCCGACCACCTCTTCAACGAGGTCTTCCAAGGTGACGATGCCCAGCGTCTCGCCCGCGCCACCCTGCACGACCGCGAGATGCCGACGCTCGCGGAGCATCCGCCGCATCAGCGACTGACAGAGCTCCTCCGGCGCCGCCACCGCCACCGGGCGGACGAACGTGAGGGGCGTGGCCGGGCGCGCGATCACATCCCAGCTCGTCACGAGGCCGACGACGTGGTCGACCGTGCCTTCGTAGACAGGGACGCGGCTGAACTGTGCCTGCGCGACGAACGCGGCGGCCGCCGGACCGGGCAGTGCGCGATCGACAGCCACGACATCGGCACGCCGCGTCATCACATCCCCGACCTGCCGCGTCCCGAATTCGAGGACGCCGCTGATGATCGCCCGCTCGGCGGCGGCGCCGACGCCCTCCACCTCGCCCTCCCGCAGCAGGTCCGCGACGGCTTCCTGCGCCGTCGGCACCGGTGCGAGTGGACGGCGACGGGCGACCGCGTGCGACGCGAGCGCCACGAGCGGCGCCGTCGCCCGCTCGACCAGCTGCAACGGCGGCAGCAACAGCGCCAGCGTCTGCGCCGGCCAGCGCTTGGCGAGCGCTCGCGGGATCAGCTGGCCGACCACCAGCAGGAGGAGCGCGGCCGTCAGCAACGCATTGACCGTGGCGAGGGCGCCGTCCCCGACGTGGACACCGATGATCGCGCCGAGCGCGAAGACGGTCCCCACGATGCCGGTGCCCGCGGCGACGAGGAGCTGGTGGGGCCGCTCGAGGAAGAGCGTCGCCGTCGCCGCGCCCGCGAGCCGCTGCTCGGCCCAGTGGCGGAGCCAGAGCCGACTGACCGAACGGAGCGCGGTCGCCGCCCCCGTGAGCACCGCCACGACCGCCACGAGCGGCAGCGTCAGGAGGTAGACGCTCACGCAGGCACCTCCGCCTCGATCGCCGCCGCGACCGACTCGACGGGCTCGAGGTAGACCCGCTCGATTCGACGTCGCACCACGCGCTCGACGACGAGCCGATGCCCCGCCACCTCCAACGCCTCGCCGGGCTTCGGAACACGGCCGAGGAGCGCCATCACGAGCCCACCCACGGTGGCCACGTCATCGCGGGTGACGTCGGCGTCGAGGAGTTCGGAGAGCGTGTCGAGGGAGACTCCCGCCGCGACCCAGAGCCGTCCGCCGTCAGCGCGCTCGACCTCCGGCCGTTCCGCATCGCCCTCGTCCTGGATATCCCCGACGATCAACTCCAGCGCATCCTCGAGCGTGACGATCCCCGCGGTCCCGCCGAACTCGTCGATCACGACCGCGAGATGCCGCCGCGACGCCCGGAACTCCCGTAGCTGCCGTTCGACGGAGTTCGTCGCGGGGATGAAGAGCGCCGGACGCAGGACGGACCGCCAGCCCCCCGCCGGCTCCTCGCCCGCGATGAGCGCGCCGAGCAGGTCCTTCGCGTGGAGGACGCCGCTCACGTCATCGATGGTGCCGCGGAACACGACGAGCCGTGAGTGACGCGCACTACGGATCCGATCGGCGACCTCCGACCACGGGGTCTCCTCGTCGATGCCGACGATATCGACGCGCGGAACCATGATCTCGCCTACGCGCGTCTCCGCCAGCGAGAAGACGCCGTGGACGAGCACCCCATCGCCGCCCTCCGCCTCCACCCCGGCGGCGACCACGTCACGGAAGCGCTCGACGGCATCCTCACGCTGCGCGTCGTCTGCCGACCGTGTCGCAGGCAACCACTGCTCGAGCGATCGATCCGCCCACCGACCGAACATCACGACGGGCGCACAGAGGGTCTCCACCCCTTCGATCAACGCGCGCATCCGCCACACACCCTCCGCGCCGGCGGCATCGCCCGCCTCCCGCGCCGCCACCTCGCTCAGGATGACCACCACCACACCCAACCCCACGACGAGGGGCACGAGATACCGCGCCGGCACCCAGCCGCTCGTCCAGAGCGCGATCGCCACCGAGGCGCCGGCGAGGAGCTGCGCCACGATCCGGCCGAAGACCAACGCGCGGTGGAGCGCCTCGCGTCGGGCGACGAACGCCGCGACGCCGGACGGAGGTTCGTCGTCCTCGACCGCGAGGAGCGCGCTGTCAGCGTAGGCGCTCGCCGCCGCCACGACCGAGGCGAGCGCCGCCATCACGAGGAGGAGCACGGTCATCGGGCGAGCACCCGGTGCACGAGCGCCTCCTGCCGGCGCCACATCGGCGATCCCTCGCGCGCCGCGTCGACCGGATGGTCGTGGCCGAGCACGTGCAGCGTCCCGTGCACCACGAGCCGCACGAGTTCCTCGCGCACCGGTCGGCCGAATCGTCGCGCGTTCTCGGCGGCGACCTCGGGGCTGACGTACACATCCCCGATCACGGCGCCCGCCGGGTCGTTGAACGCGAAGGAGATCACGTCGGTTGGGCCCGTGTGGCCGAGATGCCGACGGTTCATCGCGGCAATCCGACGGCGCGTGACGAGCGTGACCGAGACGAGCGCCGGCCCGGCACGCTCCGCCCGAAGGACGGCGGCGACCGCGGCCGCGAGGCGCGCCCGCGAGACGGAAGTCCGCACACCCTCGACCTGTACGCTCACGCGCGTCGTGCTCATCCCTCGGACTCCCGCGCGTACGCCGCGACGATCTCTCGGACGAGCCGGTGCCGCACGACATCCACCTCGGTGAAGTAGTGGAAGCCGATCCCCTCGATGCCCTGCAGGATCCGCTCCACCTGCAGCAGCCCGCTCTCCTCTCGCTTCGGGAGGTCGACCTGCGTCTTGTCCCCAGTGATGACGGCACGCGAGTTCACGCCGAGCCGCGTCAGGAACATCTTCATCTGCGCGCTCGTCGCGTTCTGGGCCTCATCGAGGATCACGAAGGCATCGGCGAGGGTCCGACCGCGCATATAGGCCAGCGGAGCGATCTCGATGACCCGTGTCTCGAGGGCCCGCGCCACGCGCTCCGGCGGCATCAGGTCGTCGAGCGCGTCGTACAACGGACGCAGGTACGGATCGACCTTCGCCTGCATATCCCCGGGGAGGAAGCCGAGGGATTCGCCCGCCTCGACGGCGGGCCGGGCGAGCACGATGCGCCGAACGCGCTTCCGCGTGAGGGCGTCGACCGCCGCCGCCACCGCGAGATACGTCTTCCCCGTGCCGGCGGGCCCGATGCCGATGACGATCTCGTGCTCCATCATCTTCTCAAGATATTCCGCCTGCCCCTGCGTCTTCGGCTGGATGACCTTCCGCACCCCCGGCAGGACGATACGCCCCGGGGTCCCCGCCTCGCGCGCCGGTCCCTCGAGGGAAAAGCGAAGCACGTCATCCGGTTCGAGCGGCACGCGTTGCCGCGCCTGATCGATCATCCGCCCCGCGACCATCGCCGCACGATCGACCGCCTCCGCCGCGCCCGCGATCGCCATCGCATCGCCGCGCAGCGTGACCCGCACGGGATACAGCTTCTGGAGCTCGGCGAGGTTGACGTCCCCGGCCCCGGCGAGCGTGAGGAGGTCCGCCCCCTCCGTCGAGAGCCGCTGGATCGTCTCCGTCCCCGTCGCCTCAGGCATCAGCGACCACCGGCCGGATGTGGAGCTCGTCGAGATCCTGCGAGGGCACGAGACTCGGCGCGCCCTCGAACAACGCGCGCGCGGCGGTCGTCTTCGGAAAGGCGATCACATCGCGGAGCGACGTCGCCCCGGCGAGGAGCATCGCGATGCGATCGAAGCCGAAGGCGATGCCGCCGTGCGGCGGCGCCCCGGCGCGCAGTCCCTCGAGGAGGAAGCCGAAGCGACGCTCCTGCTCGGCCGCGTCCCCGATTCCGAGCAGCTCGAACATCCGCGCCTGGACCGCCGGGTCGCTGGTGCGGATGCTGCCCCCGCCGAGTTCGACGCCGTTGAGCACGCAGTCGTAGGCGAGCGCGCGCCAGGTGGCGGGGGCGTCGGGTCGCGCCCGCATATCGTCGGCGTTCGGCGACGTGAACGGGTGATGCACCGCCGCGAGGGCTCCGGTCTCCGGATCCGCCTCGAACATCGGGAAGTCGACGACCCAGAGGAACCGTCGCGCCGCGGGATCGGCGAGCCCGAGCCGCGCGGCGCATTCCTGCCGCACCCGATCGAGCGCCGGGTTCGCGACGCGATCGACGGCCGCGACCGCGAGGAGGAGATCGCCGTCCGCCAGCGCGAGCGCCGCCACGGCCTCCGGGCCGATGAACTTCGCGAGCGGCCCCTCAAGCCCCCCCGACGCTGCCTTCAAGCGGATCAGGCCCCCGACCCCCGCGCTCTTCGCGATCGCCTCGAGCTCGTCGACCTGCTTGCGGCTCCACCCGGCGGCGCCCGGGACACGGATGCCACGCACGCGACCGCCCGCCGTCAGGGCCCCCTGGATGATCCCCGATTCGCTCGAGCGGAAGATCGGGGTGAGATCCGCGATCGCGAGGCCGTACCGGAGATCGGGGCGGTCACAACCATAAAGCTCCATCGCGTCCGCGTACGTCATCCGCTCGAACGGGGTCGAGACCACGACGCCCCCCTCGGCCCAGAGCGCACGCACCAGCCGCTCGGCGACGGCGATCACGTCCTCTTGCGAGATGAACGACGCTTCGATGTCGATCTGCGTGAACTCGAGCTGCCGATCCGCGCGGAGGTCCTCGTCGCGGAAGCAACGCGCGATCTGGAAGTACCGGTCGAAGCCGCAGCACATGAAGAGCTGCTTGTAGATCTGCGGAGACTGCGGGAGCGCGTAGAACTCGCCGGGATGCATCCGACTCGGCACGAGGAAATCCCGTGCCCCCTCGGGCGTGGGCTTCGTGAGGATCGGCGTCTCGAGCTCGAGAAAGCCGTCGTCACTCAGCACCTGCCGCGTGACCTGCATCAGCCGATGCCGGAGCACGAGCGCCCGCTGCAGCTCCTCCCGGCGCAGGTCGAGCACGCGGTGTCTGAGCCGGAGCTCCTCGGCCGGGGGCTTCGCCTCCTTCGAGAGCGCGACCGGGATGGTGGGGGTCATCGCCGGCCCGACCACCCGCAGCGCCGTCGCGCGGACCTCGACCTCGCCCGTCGGCATCTCCGGGTTCCGCATCTCCACGGGGCGCGCCGAAACGATGCCATCCACGAGTACGACGGTCTCGACCCCGACCGCCGCCGCGGCCGCGACGACCTCCGCCGGCGCCCAGTCCGCGTTGAAGGAGCACTGGACGACCCCTTCACGGTCCCGCAGGTGCAGAAAGACGTGCCCACCGAGGTCCCGCGTCCGGTGGACCCAGCCGCCGAGGCGGACCGCGGTGCCGACATCCGACGCCCGGAGGGCGCCGGCGAGGTGCGAGCGGAGAGTCGTGGCGCGGGCGGTGGAGGGACTGGAGCTCACGAGACGGACCCATGGCGCCGAGGCGCCGGCTGGAAGAAGAGGGGAGCAATCAGGATGCCAACGAGCCCGCCACCGAGATCGGCGAACCAATCGCGCACGTCGGGGAACCGCCCCGGGATCCACGCTTGATGCAGTTCGTCGAACAGGGCCAGCACCGCGATGGTGGCCACGATTGCGAGCGCCGTACGCCACGGGCGACCTGACGGGAAGGCGGCACGCGCCGACAGCAGGCTCAGGACGAAATAGGCTCCGAAGTGCGCCACCTTGTCACCAAAGTCCACGACGGTGGAGAGGTCGAGCTTCGGCCATGAGGTCATCACGAGGATGAAACCCATCCAGAGGACGGGGGGCCACCAGCGAGGGGGGAGCGCGGCACGCATCAGCGACGTAAACCTAACGGGCGCCGTCACTTGGTGGTAGCCAAGGGGCGTTGACCCGCCCCGTCGGCTCCGGTACTCTGCAGGATGATCAATCTGCTGGATCTCGCCCCGGCCGACGCCGAGCTGGCGCTCCGCGCCTTCCTCGAATCGGAGGGGGAGCCGGGATACCGAGCGGGACAGATCGTGGCGCGCCTCTGGGCCCGTCCGGTCGCGACTTTCGACGAGATGTCCGACCTCCCGGTCCGACTCCGGTCCCGACTCGCCGACGCGTTCACCCTCGCCCGGCTGTCCCTCGTGACCTCGCAGGCCTCGACGGACGGGACGCGAAAGTTCCTCTTCCAGCTCGCCGATGGGCAGATGATCGAGACGGTCGCGATCCCGGATGGAGATCGGCTCACGTTCTGCATCTCGTCGCAGGCGGGGTGCGCGCTCCGATGCGCCTTCTGCGCCACCGGGGCGATGGGTTTCGTCCGGAACCTGGCCGTCCACGAGATCGCGGGGCAGGTCCGGGAGCTCGCACTGCTGACCGACCCGCTCCGCGCGACGAACATCGTCTTCATGGGGATGGGCGAACCGCTGATGAACTGGAAAGCGGTCTCGCACGTCCTCACCATCCTGAACGATCCGAAGGGCTTCGGGATTGGAGCGCGCCACATCACCGTGTCTACCGTTGGGGTGCTCCCGGGGATCATCGCACTCGGGGAACGCCGCGAGCAGTTCCGGCTCGCCCTCTCGATCCACGCCCCGAGCGACGCGCTTCGGCAGCAGCTGATGCCGGTGAACACGAAGTACCCGCTGGCGGACGTCATCGCGGCGGCGGCGGCGTTCGATCGCCGCGTGACCTTCGAATACGTGATGCTCGGCGGCGTGAATGATCAGCCGGCTCACGCCGACGCCCTCGCGACGCTCGCCCGCGAGTGTCAGGCGTTCGTGAATCTGATCCCCCTCCACCCCGGTGGTTCGATGGGGTTCACGCCGACCCCGCCGCAGGAGATCGCGCGCTTCGCCCGACGGATCCGTGGGCACGGGGTGGAGGTCGCGATCCGGAAGAGCCGAGGCACGGATATCGCCGCGGCCTGTGGGCAGCTACGGGTCGAACGGATCGGCAGGCGGCCGCCACGCCCGGCCGACGACCACGGTGAGGTGCAGGTCGCGTGACGCATCGGGGCGTGTGACGATGCGCGCCCCCCCGATGGCTCGCGCGGCCCACTGCGCCCAGAGCGAGTCTCCCGCGTGCACATAGACGACCGACGAGTCGGTGGGCGCCTCGGCATTCCCCGAGGCGACAACGTCGAATCCCGCATCGCGGAGCGCCCGTGTCGCTCGGCGCGCGAGCCCGCGAGTCGTCGTGCCGTTGAGCGCCGCGACCACGATCCGCGTGCCCGGAGGGACAAGTCGCTCGACGGCGGGCTGATCGCCGGCCAGCGTCTCCGGCCGGTCGGCCGCGCCGTCACCCCGCAACCACGCCCACGACCCGAGGGCGCCCACCACGAGCGCGAGGAGGATCCAGCGCCCCGTGCCGTGCCAGCGACGCGGCGGACCGCTCACTGGACCACTCACCGGACCGCGTTCCAGAGATCAACCGCCTCGGGGAAGAGCGCCTTGCCCTCGCGCAACGTCCACTCGAGCCGCATCCGCACCACCTGACGGAAGACACCGTCGAAGTCGTGGGGCAGATGCTGCGCGAGGAAGGCGCGATCGGCCTGCAGGAAGGTCCGGCCGGGTTCGAGGAAGTCCGCCATGTAGAGCGCGCGCCCGGTACGAGCCCAATCCCCGTGCCCGACGGTATGCCAGCGAACCGCCTCCAACACGTCGTCGCGGCGCTCCCCTTCCGCCATCAACCGCGCGGCGGCGGCAGGACCGTGCAGGACCGCGACGGGGCGATCGAGCCCCGGCGTCAGCGCCCGTAGGGTCGTCTCGTCCGCGTCGCGGAGCGCGTCGTGCCAGCGACCCGCATCGTGCCACGCCTCCGCCTCATCCGGGGCGAGCCGCAGGGCGCGCGCCCAGGCATCGAGGAGCGCTGTCACGCGCGCGATGTGCGCGAGCCGTCGCTCACTGACCTCCGCCCACCGCGGAAGGCCCGGAAGCGCCGCCACCCCCGCCGTTCCGGCTACTCCCATCTCGCCTTGTGCTTCGGTCACTGTTCGGATAGAGTTACTTCGGTGACTGTTCGGGCGTCTATTACCGGAGACGGCCGGTCGGCCGACTCTCACATTCCCCTCCCGCCGCAGGTGGCCGATGCCGCTGACCAAGAAACAGCGCGAGATCCTGATCTATCTCTCCGAGTACTCATCCACGCATGGGTACGCGCCGAGCTTCGAGGAGATTGCCGAGCGCTTCAACTATAACTCGCTCGCGACGGTCCATGAACATCTGAGCAACCTCGAACGCAAGGGATACATCCGACGCAGTTATAACGAAAGCCGAGCAATCGAGATTCTCCCGAGTGATGCGACGCCGCGGTCCGTCGAGCTCCCGATCCTGGGCGCGGTTGCCGCCGGCGCGCCGATCGAGGTGTACGACGGCACGGACACGCTCGCCGTGCCGGACGATTTTCTGCGCCGCGGCGGCTCGCACTATGTGCTCCAGGTCCGCGGTCAATCGATGATTGAGGACCAGATCGCCGACGGTGATTTCGTCGTGGTGCAGGACCGACCGGCGGCCGACAACGGCCAAATGGTGATTGCGATGATCGATGACGCTGGGGCGACCGTGAAGCGGTACTACCGAGAGCGCGACGGTCGGATCCGTCTCCAGCCGGCGAACGCGATGATGGCGCCAATCTACGTGCGTGAGGACCAGGTGCGCGTCCAGGGCATCGTCGTCGGGGTGATGCGCCGCTACTGAGGCGGCGGCTTGCCTCGCCGGAGCCGTGTCTTCGCTTGAAGGCGACCCACGCGTCCCGCTAGGTTTCTCCGGATGGCAGAACGGACCTTCCAGCTGGTCCTGCAGTACGACGGAACGGACTTCGCCGGATGGCAGGTCCAGCCCGACCGCCGCACCGTGCAAGGTGAGTTGGAGACGGTGTTGGAGCGCCTCGAGGGCGCGCCGCTCCGGATGACGGGTGCCGGCCGGACCGATGCCGGCGTGCACGCCCGCGGACAGGTCGCTGGGGTGCGGCTCCAGGCGCATTGGTCACCGGATCGGCTCCGTCGCGCCCTGAATGGTCAGCTTCCCGCCGACCTCTGGGTCGCCGCCGTGTACGAGATGCAGCCGGCCTTCCACGCCCGATACAGCGCCACCGCCCGTCGCTACACGTACGCGATCGGGACCACCCCAGACGCCGGCTCCCCATTCCGGTGCCGCTGGGCGACCCCGTGGCCGGAGCCGATGGACCGTCCCGCCCTGGACTGGTGCGCCGAACAGCTCGCCGGCACGCACGACTTCCGGGCGTTCGCCGTCCGCGGAACGGCCCCCGACACCGACGACCATCGCTGCGAGGTGCACCTCGCCCGCTGGCGCCCCGCCGCGGTCCCCGAGACGGGCGACCTCGTCTTCGAGATCGCCGCAAACCGGTTCCTGCATCATATGGTAAGGTTCTTGGTGGGGACGATGCTCGACGTCGGCCGTGGCCGGCGCCCCCGCGAGGAGTTCGCTACGCTGCTCACCGCCGCGACCAACGACGACGTCTCGCCGCCGGCGCCCCCGATGGGGCTCTGCCTCGAGGCCGTCACCTACCCTTCCGAGCTCTACGCCACCTGATGCGCCTCTACCTCGCCTCCGTCCTCCCCGATGAGATCGAGTGGGCCCACACAATGGGCTGGTGCGACGGGATCGTCGCGACGCCCGGTGTCCTCGCGGCGACCGTGCCGCACGCCGACCCGCGTGAGATCCTGACCGAGGTGGCGGCCGTCTGGTCGCTCCCAATCTTCACGAGCGTCGGGTCCCTCCAGGCAGACCAGATCGTCCGTGAGGGGAAGGCCCTCGCCCGACTCGCGGAACAGGTCATCGTGGCCGTGCCGTTCATCGAGGATGCGATCCCCGCCCTCCCCCGCCTCCGAGCCGATGGCATCCGGTGTGCGGCGACCTTCGTGCACTCCGTGGCGCAGGGAGTCCTCGCCGCCAAGGCCGGCGCTGCGCACGTCGTCGTCTCGGTCGATGCGCTCGAGGCGGTCGGCCAGTCGGGGGAGGCGGTGATCCGCGATCTGCGACAGGCCCTGGATCGCTCGCTCCTTGAGTGCGATGTCGTGGCCGGGGCGCCGGCGAACGCGACCCGGTTCGGCGACCTCGCCGCGGCCGGCGCGGATGCGGCCGTCCTCTCACCGGATGGGCTGCGGGCGCTGCAGCAGCACCCGCTGACCGATCGTGGGATCGACCGGTTCCTCGTCGACGTCAGCCGCCGCGCCAAGCCCCGCCGGGCCCGATGAGCCTCGCCCTGCCCGGCCGCCTCCTGCTGATCGCCCTCCTCGGCGGGGCCGTGCCCGCCGCGGCGCAGGGGACCGGCGAGACGCACGCCACCGAGACCCTCCGCCGCGCGATCGATACGAGCCGGCGCACCGCGATCACGACGGCCGTCACACGCGTCGCCCCCGCCGTGGTCACCGTGCAGACAGAGCGCGTCGAACGCACGGCCGCGACGCCGTTCGATGTCTTCTTCGGCGCCCGGCCCGGGAGCCAGGTGCAGGCGGGGATCGGCTCGGGTTTCATCATCGACCCCGCCGGCGTCATCGTGACCAACGCGCACGTCGTGCAGGGGGCGAGCCGGATCCAGGTGGCGCTCCGTGACGGCACCACCTATCCCGCGACGCTCGTTGGCGCGGACGAACTCAACGACATCGCCGTCCTGCGGATCGAGGCGCGTGACCTGCCGACGGTCCCGCTCGGCAGTTCGCGCGACCTCCTGCTCGGCGAGTGGGTCGTCGCCATCGGCAACCCGTTCGGGTTCCTCCTCGGGAACAGCGAGCCGTCCGTCACCGTCGGCGTCGTCAGCGGCGTAGGACGGAACCTCACCGGGCGCGGCGACGGGCCGAGCCTCTACGTCGATATGATCCAGACCGATGCCTCGATCAACCCAGGCAATTCCGGCGGCCCGCTGATCTCGGCGGCGGGCGAGGTCGTCGGCGTCAACAGCTCCATCTACAGTCCGACCGGGGGCAGCGTCGGCCTTGGCTTCGCGATCCCGATCGATCGGGCGCGGCGCGTGACCGAGGACCTCCTTGCACACGGCGCGATCCGCCGTCCCTGGATCGGCGTGAAAGTCGCCCCGGCAGCGCCCGGTGCGAGCCGCGGCAGCCTCACCACCGGCGCGACGATCGATCGCGTCGTCCCGGGGAGCCCCGCCGCCGAGGCCGGCCTGCGAGCGGGGGATGTGATCGTCCGCAGCCGGGACCGGTCCATCCGCAACGCCTACGACTGGGAGGCGGAGCTCCTCGACCTCCGTGTCGGCGAGCGCGTCGCCCTGCAGGTGCGGCGCGGCGCCCGCGAGGAACGCTCCACCGTCCCGGTGACGGATCTCCCCGCGGTCGG
>Ga0194130_10001382_pt1 | contig 39524 bp, 43 predicted proteins | sample TA2KigsurfametaG_FD_160084 | JGI IMG/M metagenome (GOLD analysis project Ga0194130, IMG submission 160084) | Freshwater microbial communities from Lake Tanganyika, Tanzania - TA2015050 Kigoma 12 surface | ecosystem: Environmental > Aquatic > Freshwater > Lake | place: Tanzania: Lake Tanganyika...
GCTCGTCATCCACCCGCGGCAGGGGAGCCCCCTCGCGCACCAGCCCCAGGGCGACCTGCACCCGCTGCACGGCCGCCAGGGGGTAGGGGTAGTCGCGAGTGCGCAGCCGCAGGCCAAAGGGCTTCGCCAGCCCCTTGCGGTGGGCCAGATAGAGGTATTCGTAGCCGGGCCAGGTGGCCAGCGGCACTTCAATCGTGTAAGGCAGACCGATCCAGCCCAGGCTCCCGGCTGCTGCTCCCGCCACCAGCGTCAGCAGCGCCGCCGCACCGCCCACGATCCCCAGGCGCGTGCGCGTCACCTGCGGCAGGGGGCCGCTGCCACTGCCCAACCAGCGATTCCAGAAGCCGCTCCCTCCAGAACCGGACGCCACGTCGCCTCACCCCTGTGCCGGCGAGTCCGGCGGATCTTCAACGTATCTCCAGGTCACCTCAAAAGCCGTAGCTCTGGAGAGTGGGGGCCTCAATCGCGGCAACAACCTCCGCGGCCAGGCGACTCGCGGTCGTGCTGGTGGGGTGAACCTCATCCAGGAACATCGGGTTGGCCACCGCGTTCCAGGCCGCCGTGCCATCGACAACCAGGACGGCCTTCTGGTCATCGAACGCCTTGGCCAGCCCCCGATTGACCCGCTGGGCCGTCCCATCCACCCAATCGAGCAGTGGATCAGCCAGCCGCCGGCCCCACTGCTCGCCTGTTGCTGGAGATAGGGGGTCGCGCTCAGGGGTGAGAGGCCAACGGTCACCGTCTCATCGACCACACCCGTGATGGCGTCCCGGCTGGCACGAATGTTTCCCACGATCGCCTTGGCGGTGCGCTGTTGCAGCCGGCGGTCATCCCGGCGGCCTGGGCTCGCCAGCACGCGCCGCAGACGCGCCCCCTGCTCCACCAGATCGATCAGGTCATTGCTGCCAGCCGCGGTCAGGGCATCGAGGTCGCGCTCGGGGAGGAGGGTGCTGGTGGCAACAGCCCGCGCCTGCGACCGCAACCCCAGAGGAAACGCACCTAATCCCGACCGCGCCGATCCGCTGCTGCCGGAGAGAGCACCTGCATAGGCATAGGTGCGCAGCTGGGCGCTGCCGAAGCCGCCCAGGGTCAACCCGGGCAAGGTCCGCAGATTGGCAAGCGTGTTGCGGCGGAGGTTGGCACCGAGCTGCCGGGCGATGTGCTCGCCCAACACCGGCCCATCGGATGCCTTGCGATTGCCGCCGCCGTTGTAGATCGGCTCCTCAAAAGGATCCTGGCCGAAACGGCGCGCCAGCTGATCCACGTTGCCCACATCCATCAGGCTGTCGCCGAGGATCAGCAGTGATCAGGTCATGGGCAGGAGCGGAGTACGCGACCCATCCTGATGGCTCCGGCCAGTGCGACCGACGCACCCACCACAATGGAGTGATCATTTGGCGTGGCCTGAATGGGCGTTCTCACCGCACTGGCGATCCTGGCGGGGCTGATCGTGGTGCACGAGGCGGGCCATTTCTTTGCGGCCACCTGGCAGGGCATCCGCGTCAGCAGCTTCTCGATCGGCTTCGGGCCGGTGCTGCTGGAACGGCAGCGCCGGGGCGTGCAGTTCGCCCTGCGGGCCATTCCCCTGGGCGGCTTCGTCGCCTTCCCCGACGACGACGAAGACAGCGAGATTCCCAAGACCGATCCCAACCTGCTCAGCAACCGGCCCCTGCCCCAGCGCGCCCTGGTGATCGCCGCCGGCGTGCTGGCGAATCTGCTGCTCGCCTGGCTCGTGCTCCTGGCCCAGGGCGTGGTGGTGGGCATCCCCGACGGCTTCAGCGCCACACCCGGCGTGCTGGTGAGTGGGTTGCAGGCCGGCCAGCCCGCCGCCCTCGCCGGCCTGCAACCCGGCGACCGGATCGTGAGCCTGGCCGGTGAACCGATCGCCGGCGGCCAGGAGGCGGTGGCGGCCCTGGTGACGGCGGTGAAATCCTCACCCGAGCAACCGCTGACCCTGGTGGCCGAGCGCGGCCAGCGCCAGCTCACCCTCGAGCTCGTGCCGGCCGATGTGGGCGGAACGGGCCGCATCGGCGCCCAGCTCCAGCCCTTCGGCAGCGAGGCCTTCCGCCCGGCCCGCGGCCCCCTCGAGCCCATCCGCCAGGCCAACAGCGACTTCAGCGCCCTGCTCAGCCGCACCGCCGGTGGCTTCTTCACCCTGATCACCCACTTCGGCGAGACCGCCGGGCAGGTGAGCGGCCCGGTGAAGATCGTGGAGATGGGTGCCAGCCTGGCCCAGCAGGGGGGCGGCAGCCTTTTTCTGTTCACGGCGCTGATCTCGATCAACCTGGCCGTGCTCAACGCCCTGCCCCTGCCGCTGCTCGATGGCGGCCAGTTCGTGCTGCTGCTGCTGGAGGGCCTGCGCGGCCGGCCCCTGCCGGAGAAGTTCCAGATGGCCTTCATGCAGTCGGGCTTCGTGTTTCTGGTGGGGCTGAGCGTGGTGCTGATCGTGAAGGACACCAGCCAGCTGCCGGCGGTGCAGCAACTGCTGAGCCGCTAGTGCCTCGCTTCCCCAGCTCCCGCCGGCGCGCCCCCCAAATCCTGGAGCGCCTGGGCCAGCTCTATCCCCATGCCACCTGCTCGCTGGACTGGCGCAATCCCTACGAGCTGCTGATCGCCACCATGCTCTCGGCCCAGTGCACCGATGAGCGGGTGAACCAGATCACCCCGGCCCTGTTCGAGCGCTTCCCCGATGCCGCCGCCGCCGCCGCGGTGGAGCCGGCGGACGTGGAGCCCTACGTGAAATCGGCGGGCTTCTTCCGCAACAAGGCCAAGAACATCGTGGCCAGCTCGCGGCTGCTGATGGAGCGCCACGGCGGCACCGTGCCCCGGACGATGGAGGAGCTGCTGGAACTGCCCGGGGTGGCCCGCAAGACCGCCTCGGTGGTGCTGGCCTGGTGTTTCGGCATCAACGCCGGCGTCACCGTCGACACCCATGTGAGCCGCCTGGCCCAGCGGCTTCGGCTCACGCGCAAGAGCGAGCCGCGCCAGATCGAACCCGACCTGATGAAGCTGGTGCCCCAGGCCGACTGGCAGACCCTCTCGATCCGGCTGATCTTCCACGGCCGGGCCGTGTGCACCGCCCGCAAGCCGAATTGCCCCGGCTGTCCCATCGCCGACCTCTGCCCGATGGGGGGAACCCCCACGCGGTAGGCTCAGTCATTCCGTACCGATCGCTCTCCAGCCCGCATGGCGAAGAAGTCGATGATTGCGCGCGACGTGAAGCGCAAGAAGATGGTGGATCGCTTCGCCGCCAAGCGCGCTGCCCTCAAGGCCGCCTTCGAGGCAGCTGCCGATCCGATGGAGCGGCTGGAGATCCACCGCAAGATCCAGAGCCTGCCCCGCAACAGCGCCCCCACCCGCCTGCGCAACCGCTGCTGGGCCACCGGCAAGCCCCGCGGTGTGTACCGCGATTTCGGCCTGTGCCGCAACCAGCTGCGCGAGCGTGCCCACAAGGGTGAACTGCCCGGCGTGGTGAAGTCGAGCTGGTGAGCTCGCGTGGGCACTGGGGCCTTCCGCCTGTCAGCCCCGGGCTTCCCCGAATCCCTTCTGATCAAGGCGCCCTCGGGCGCCTTTTTTCATGCCACGGGCGGGCATCGCTGGATGGCGTTGGCGGCCCCGGCCTGTAGAAAAGCCTCTCTCCAACCCGACGACTGCGGCTCGGGTGCGAGAATGCCCCTTGACAAAGAGAGATAAGCCCCAGTGCAAGGACAAACTCAGTCGGTCTCCTTCGATGGTCGGGAGATCCGGCTGACCACCGGTCGGTTCGCCCCCCAGGCCGGGGGCTCGGTGATGGTCGAGTGCGGCGACACCGCGGTGCTGGTCACCGCCACCCGCTCCGGCGGTCGCGAAGGCATTGATTTCCTCCCCCTGATCTGCGACTACGAGGAGCGGCTCTATGCCGCCGGTCGCATCCCCGGCAGCTTCATGCGCCGCGAGAGCCGCCCCCCCGAGCGGGCCACCCTGATCGCCCGGCTGATCGACCGGCCGATGCGGCCCCTCTTCCCCAGCTGGCTGCGCGACGACCTGCAGATCGTGGCCACCTGCATGTCGCTGGATGAGCGCGTGCCGCCCGACGTGCTCGCCGTCACCGGCGCCTCGCTGGCCACCCTGCTGGCCAGGATTCCCTTCCACGGCCCGATGGCCGCGGTGCGCGTGGGCCTGCTGGGCGACGACTTCATCCTCAACCCCAGCTACCGCGAGATCGAGCGCTCCGAGCTCGACCTGGTGGTGGCCGGCACCCCCGAGGGCGTGATCATGGTGGAGGCGGGCGCCAACCAGCTGCCAGAGCAGGACGTGATCGAAGCGATCGACTTCGGCTACGAGGCGGTGTGCGAGCTGATCAAGGCCCAGCAGGCCCTGATCAAGGACCTGGGCATCGAGCAGGTGATCCCCGAGCCCCAGGCGGTCGACAGCACCCTGCCCTCCTACCTGGAGCAGGAGTGCGCCCAGGGCATCGGTGAGGTGCTCAAGCAGTTCAGCCTCACCAAGGGCGATCGCGACGCCCAGCTCGATGCGATCAAGGCCGAGGTGGCCGAGAAGATCGCCGCCCTTGCCGACGACAACGCCGTGAAGGTGGCGGTGTGCAGCAACGGCAAGGCCCTGGGCAACAGCTACAAGGCGCTCACCAAGAAACTGATGCGCGCCCAGATCGTGAAGGACGGCAAGCGCGTGGATGGCCGCAACCTCGACGAGGTGCGCCCGATCAGCGCCGCCGCCGGCGTGCTGCCCAAGCGGGTGCACGGCTCGGCCCTGTTCCAGCGCGGGCTTACCCAGGTGCTCTCCTGCGCCACCCTCGGCACCCCGAGCGACGCCCAGGAGATGGACGACCTCAACCCGTCCAACGAGAAGACCTACCTGCACCACTACAACTTCCCGCCTTACTCCACCGGCGAGACCAAGCCGATGCGCAGCCCCGGCCGCCGCGAGATCGGCCATGGCGCCCTCGCCGAGCGGGCCCTGGTGCCGGTGCTGCCCGCCAAGGACTCCTTCCCCTACGTGCTGCGCGTGGTGTCGGAGTGCCTCAGCTCCAACGGCTCCACCTCCATGGGCTCGGTGTGCGGCAGCACCCTGGCGCTGATGGATGCGGGCGTGCCCCTCAAGGCCCCCGTGAGCGGCGCCGCCATGGGCCTGATCAAGGAGGGCGAGGAGGTGCGCATCCTCACCGACATCCAGGGCATCGAAGACTTCCTCGGTGACATGGACTTCAAGGTGGCCGGCACCGAGAAGGGCATCACTGCCCTGCAGATGGACATGAAGATCACCGGCCTGGCGGTGAAGACCGTGGCCGACGCCGTGAACCAGGCCCGCCCGGCCCGGCTGCACATCCTCGAGAAGATGCTCGAGGCGATCGACAAGCCCCGCGACACGCTGAGCCCCCACGCCCCGCGTCTGCTCAGCTTCCGCATCGATCCGGAACTGATCGGCACCGTGATCGGTCCTGGCGGCCGCACGATCAAGGGCATCACCGAGCGCACCAACACCAAGATCGACATCGAGGATGGCGGTGTGGTGACGATCGCCAGCCACGACGGTGCCGCCGCCGAGGAGGCGCAGCGCATCATCGAGGGGCTCACCCGCCGCGTGTCGGAGGGCGAGGTGTTCACCGGCGCCGTCACCCGGGTGATCCCGATTGGTGCCTTCGTGGAGATCCTCCCCGGCAAGGAGGGGATGATCCACATCTCCCAGCTCTCCGAATCCCGCGTGGAGAAGGTGGAAGACGTGGTGAACGTGGGCGATCAGGTGACCGTTCGCGTGCGCGAGATCGACAACCGCGGCCGCATCAACCTCACCCTCCGGGGCGTGCCCCAGGGCGACCCCCCGGTTTGAGCTGAGCGGGTTTGATCAGAAGAACAGCAGGCAGGCCGCTTTCGGCATCGTCACCAGAGCCGAGGGCGCAAAGCCCACGCCGCCCGGCACCACGCTGGAGATCGTGATCAGAAGTACCCCCACCACCGCCAGCAGGCGGTAGGTGGCCGCCGGAAAGGCAAAGCGCTGCAGCAACCGCTGCGGCGCTTTTTGCTGGGCGAAGAGCTGGGGCGAGGGCTGGGCGGCATCCAGCCGCTTCAGGCCGGGCAGCAGCACCAGCAGCAGGGCCAGGGCCAGTGGCCGCAGCCAGATGTCGTCGACCAGCTGATACACGAACAGGCTGAGCAGCAGCGGCAGGGCCATCACGCTCACGCCGCGGCCGATCCAGTGGCGCGGCACGAAGGCTGTGGCCAGGGCCAGGGCCGCCGCCGTGCCAAGCAGGCCGGTCCAGTGCAGCAGGGCCAGCCAGAGGTTGTGGGGGGTGCATTCCGGCGAGGCCGGGGCGATGGCGGGAATGCCTGCCCCCAGCCAGGGCGAGGCGAGCACGGCCCGGGCATAGGCGGGCCAGAGCACGATGCGCTTCTGGGCGGTGGGGGCCGCCGGTGCCAGCTGCTCCGCCCCCCGCTGGGCGAACTCCGTGAAGAAGTCGCCCGCGCTGAGGACAGCGCTCAGCAGCGCCGCCAGCAGCCCGGCGCCCAGCAGCAGCCCCGTGGCCGTCCAGCAGAGGCGACGGCTCTCAGCCGTGGATCGCCAACCGGCCAGGGCCAGGCCGGCGCCCCCCACCACCACCGCCAGCAGGGCGCCATCCCCCTGGTTGAGCACGATCTGGCTGAGGCCCAGCAGCGGCACCGCAGCGCAGATCGCCCACCAGAAGCGCCGCTGCCGCACGATCACCCCCTGCTGCAGTTGCTGCAGCAGCGGCACAAAGGTCCAGATCAGCAGCACCGTGAGCTGGTTGGCCCAGCGGGAATTCAGATACAGGTAGGGGGCCTCGGCCATGCCGCCGCCCGGTTCGGGCCGCAGCACCCAGGCGTAAGGGGTGACCTCGAAGGCGCGCGCCAGCAGCCAGATCCCCACATCCATGCCCAGCACCGCCACGGTGAACAGGGCCAGCAGCCGCACCAGGTCGGCGCCATGCCGCTGCCACACCGGCTGGAGCAGGGGCAACAGGCCGAACTGCAGCAGCACCAACCCCAGGAAGCCGAGGGAAATCCAGGGGATCGCGCCCACAGCGCCCGAGAGCAACGCTGCCGCCGCAAAGCCCACCAGCCCGATGCCATACCAGCCGCTGAGCACGGGCTCCGAGAAAAAAGCCGCCGGCTGGCGGCGGTAACACCAGGCGAGCAACCCCAGGGCAGGCACGATTTCGGCCAGGCGCTGAGCCTGGAACTTGAGCAGGGGATAGCCCTTCAGCAGCGAGAGCACGATCCCCAGCAGCAGGGCAGCGAGATACCAGCGCAGGGGGTTGGCTCGGTCGGCGCGGGCGATCACACCGCAGGGGCAGGTGTGCGGACCTTACCGGCGATCAGACGGCAAAGCCAGGATCGATCGTGGCCATCGCCGCCGCCGCCCGCTCACACAACTCGCCGTGGGCCGGGCCATGGCTGGCGATCAGGCAGCCGGCCTGGCGCACGTCGCCGGTGTTGTAGGTGAGGGGCCGGCCGTCGGCATGGGTGAAGGCGCCGCCGGCGGCGCGCAGCACCGCGTCGGGAGCCGCCATGTCCCAGTCCTTCGGGGCGCTCTTGCCCGAGAGCGACACATACAGATCGGTTTCACCGCGCAGGATCGTGGCCACCTTGCCGCCCACGCTGCCGATCGCCTTGGTGTCGCCCAACTGCAGGGCCGCCAGCAGTTGCTCGAGTCGGTCGTCGCGGTGGTTGCGGCTGGCCACCAGCACCAGCTCACCGAGCGCATGGCGACCGCTGAAAGCCACCGGCGTGCGCGCGCCTGCGCGGTTCTCACACCAGGCCTGGCCCGGCTCCCCCGCCAGCTCCTCGGTCACCCCCAACCAGAGCTGCTCCATCTCCGGCAGCAGCACCACCCCCAGCACCGGCACGCCCCGGTGGGCCAGGGCCAGATGCACGGCGTACTCACCGGTGCCCTGGAGGAAATCCTTGGTGCCATCCAGGGGATCGAGGATCCACAGCCACTCGGCCGCCAGGGGCTCACCGGCGGTGAGCTGCTCCTTGGCGGTCTCCTCGCTGAGCAGGGTCCAGGCGGCGCCGGGGAAGGCGGCGTTAAGACCATCCAGCAGCCACTGATTCACCGCCAGGTCGGCGGCGCTCACCGGCCCCTCACCGCCGTCATCGACGCTCAGGGCCGGCGGGAAGCCATAGGGGGGCTGCTCACCGCGGCCGTAGGCCCGCAGGATGTCGGCTGCGCCCCAGCTCAGCCGCCGCAGCTCCACCAGCAGCGCCTCCAGGGCAAGGCCCGACGGCAGGGTCAGGGGGGCGGCGGGCGACGCGGCGGGAGTGGCGGCCATCGGCAACAGACTGGGACCTGCATTGTGCAGGAGCCTGGTGGCCCAGTCCCCCGAGCCGGCCGCCGGCGTGCTCTATCTGGTGGGCACGCCGATCGGCAACCTGGGCGACCTCTCGCCGCGGGCGCGGCAGGTGCTGGCCGGCGCCGACCGCATCGCCTGCGAGGACACCCGCCGCAGCGGCCTGCTGCTGCACCAGCTGGGCCTGCGCCAGCGGGACCCTGAAGCCGATGGCGCCCCGCGGGCGGCCCGCCTGGTGAGCTTCCACCAGCACAACCAGAGCAGCCGCATTCCCGAGCTGCTGGCCGCCCTGACGGCCGGCGAGGCGGTGGCCGTGATCAGCGACGCCGGCCTGCCCGGCATCTCCGACCCTGGCGAGGCCCTGGTGGCTGCCGCCCGCGCCGCCGGCCACCCGGTGATCTGCGTGCCCGGCCCCAGCGCCGTGACCACCGCCCTGGTGAGCAGCGGCCTCCCCACCGGCCGCTTCTGCTTCGAGGGATTTCTGCCGGCCAAGGCCAGCCAGCGGCGGGCGCGGCTGCAGGAGCTGGCCGGCGAGGAGCGCACCCTGGTGTTCTTCGAGGCGCCGCACAGGCTCCTGGAGCTCCTGGCCGACCTGTTGGCGGAGCTGGGCGATCGGCCGCTGCAGGTGGCACGCGAGCTCACCAAGCGGCACGAGGAGCAGGTGGGCCCCACGGTGAGCGCGGTCCTGGAGCACTTCCGGGCCACGCCGCCCCAGGGGGAATGCACCCTGGTGCTGGGGGGGGCGCCCGCCGTCTCCGCCGCCCCGAGCTGGGATAGCGCCCAGCTGCGGGCCGAGCTCGAAGCGCTGGTGGCCTCCGGCCTCAGCAGCAAGGACGCTGCCCGGGAACTGGCCGCGCGCAGCGGCCACAGCAAGCGGGAGCTCTACGCGCTCCTGCATGCACCGGTCCAGCCAAGCGGGGGCTGAACGGGCAGACTCGGGCCAGTACTGCCCGGATTCTGGCCATGCTGTTGCGCCTGCGCCTGCTGCTGGCCAGCTTGGGGGGTGGGCTGCTGCTGCTGCTGCTGCTCTGCCTCGGCGCCCAGAACCTCGACCAGCGTCCGCGGCTCTGGCTGGGGTTCGGTGGAACGGCGCCCCTGCCGGCCGGTTTCCTGGTGGGCGTAGCCCTGGTGGTGGGCGTGATGAGCGGGGGATGCAGCGCCGCCCTGCTCACCCCGCGGGCCGATCAGCTGCCAGGCAGGGAGTAAAGGCTGCCCTCGATCACCACCCGGCTGATGCCCTGGGCCAGCAGGTAGGGCGCCGTGCGGTGCAGCAGGGTGACATCCGGCAGCTGGATCACCCGCTGGCTTCGGCCGCAATGGCGCTTGGCATGGCGGGGATTCACGTAGACCAGCAGGGCCTGGCGGTCGGCCTCCTCGGGGGGCAGGGGCCCGAGATCACTGCACGCGCTCAGGGCCGTGGGCAGCAGCTCCACCGTCTTATCGACCAGCAGGTAGGCACTGCCCACCAGCGCAGCCTCGCTGAGGCAGCGGCACTGCACGGGCGCCAGATCTGCCGAGGGCTCGAGGGACTCGTCGTCGCCCTCGCCCCCGACCTCATCGTCCTCGTCACCGTCGCCGTCGTCGCCGGAAAAGTCGTCGGCGTCGTCGATCGGCAGCATGCCGGGGCCGTCGCTCTCACTCTCGCCGTCGGGGGCGTTGTCGCCGCAGTCGTCGGGGTCGTTGTCAGGGGTGGCATCGCAGACGGCCTGGGCCGGGGGCAGCTCGGGGCCCTCGGCAGCTGCAGGCTCCGGCAGGACACCAGCGGGCGCCGTCGCACGGGACGCCCTACCGCGCTGCTGCTTGAGGGCCTCAAGTTCGTCCGGGGAGAGCGCGCCCTTCACCACGCGGCTCACGGTGTTGGGGCTGCAGCCAAACGCCTTGGCGAGCTCGGTGCTGCCCACCCCCTCCCGGTAGCGCTCCACGATCTCCGCTTTCTGGGCGTCGCTCAGCCGAGAAGCCGCCATTCGGCAATGCAGTCACACCAGCCCCCCACTCTATGCCGCTTCCCCCTGCCCCAGCCGAACGCCGCACCACCGGGCGCTGCCACAATGGCCCAGCTGGCTCCCTTAGCTCAGCTGGATAGAGCAGCTGCCTTCTAAGCAGCCGGTCGATGGTTCGAATCCATCAGGGGGCGCTTCAATCAGGGCCTAGTTTCTCAGCCCAAAAGCCATTCTGTCACTGGCTTTTGGGCAGACAGGCTTTGCCTACCTCTGCTCGCCCGTGCCAGGCTGTGAGGCGGACCTTCTCACATACCTTCTCACAAGCCAGCGGTCCCGGAATGGGATGTTCTGCTCCGCGGCGGAGTCCTGCGGGCCCTCAGCCAGAGGGGCTGCCGCAGTGGCTGGACGGTGTCGAATTTCAGGGGACGGGCTCGGCTTCACATCACGGCCCGCGCCGGGGATGAGCATCGCAAGCAGCTGCTGCTGCCCTACCCCTGGGAGTCGGACCAACTCGAAGCCATCCGCGACGGCGTGGTGACGATCTATGAGGCCTTCCAGAACGGAGCCCCTCTCGATCTATCCATCGCCGAGCTGAGTGCAGCCAAGGCTGAGGCTGAGGCCAGGCGCCAGGCAGAAGCCCCTGGCCAGCCAGCCCTCAACCCTGCAGCACAGGGTTCCACCTCAAGCAACAGCCAGCCGCCGCATCTCGATTGACTGGGCTGGCCTGATCCGCCGCTACCAGCAGCACAAGCTGCGCAGCGGCGAAATCAAGGAAACGACCTGGGAGCGTCTCTATAAGCCGCGGATGGCGCTGCTTTTGAAATCAGCGAAAGGGCCACCGCCTGCCCGCGATGCCACCCAACTCTTGGAAGCGCAGGCTGATCTGTGGAGTCAGCGCCCTGGCTGCCGCACCAGACGACTGCAAATCCAGTGCACCGCTGCCCTGCTGCGCTGGGCGATCAGCCAGAAGCTGCTTCCAGTCCAATGGGCACCGCCACCTGACCTCTCAACAATCATCGGCCGGTCAAGGGAGAGCCGAGTGGTCACGACGCCGATTGCCGTGCCAGACATCCTGGCGATCGTGCAGGCCATCCCGGACCCGCGCTGGCGGCTTGCCTTCCAACTGCTCAGCGCCTTTGGCCTGCGACCGGAAGAGCTGCAGCATCTGCAGCTTCGCCAGGGACGGCTCTGGTGCACTTATGAAAAGGTTGCCTCTCGCGGCAAAACCAAGCCAAGGCCCCTGCGGCTGCTGCCCTGTGACCAATGGGCTATGGAATGGCGTCTCCTCGAGACCTTTGATCCGGCAAAGCTCCCGCCCATGCGAGCAGGCTTCAGCTCGGATTCCTTCAGTCGCTACCTGCTGCGGCGAGAGCAGTGGCAACACCTGCGCCAGCAGTACGAAGCCGAGGGAGAAAAGCTCGTGCTCTACTCCTGCCGGCACGGTTACGCCCACCGGGCCCACGTGATCTGTGACCTCCCTCCCAAGGTGGTGGCCGCCGCGATGGGCCACAGCGTTCAGACCCATTTGGCGGCCGACAGCCGCTGGTGCGGGGATGACGTGGTGGATGACGCCTTCAGCAAAGCGGCACAACGGCTCACTGGCATGACGCCGTGAGCCTGTTGTTTAGGAGAGCTACTGCTCTCCTGTCGGCTTGATGTAACCGGTGTCGATCAGGAAAGCCCGCAAGGCTTCCGGAAAGGAGCTGTAGACAACCTCCCGGCCCAGGCATTTGCCGTTGTTGTCCAGCTCGCCCTTGCATTCCGTCAGCCCCCAGTCGGACGAGGCGTCGTAGCGCTGGGTCATGCGATCCCAGCCGTCATAAAGCTCGCCCACCAGCGCCTTGTTGGCGACATAAGCGGCCAGGAAGCCATTGGGTGATTCAGGGTTCTTCTGTTGGAACCAGTCGGCCATGCGCTGCAGGTTGCGCCGATGAAGTGGTTTGAACTCAGGCCGATGGGACACATCCACAAACGCATCCCCCTGCAGCTGCCAGATGCGAGCCGGTGCCGTGCTGCAGGCGTAGCAGGCAAAGCGATAGAGGAATCGGTTGTCAACGTCGACGATCAGGAAACGGCCATTCCGCAACGGATCCTCGGCCGGTGAATACCCGCCATCAAAGGGCCCGAGTGTGACCTCTCGCCAGTTCTGGCCGCTGCGATCGCTGGTGAGCACCTAGATCTGATTGCAGCAGTGCGCACCTCCGGTGAAGGACGAGAGGAGAACTTCGGGGTACGGGTTGGCCGGATCCATCTCCGCGATCTGGACCACCGCAGCCGGACTGCCGCCCCATTTCTCGGCGCCAACGAGCCGACCGACCTCGTTGCCATTCACACGAACGACAGCCACCGGCTGGAGCACATTCGATCCGGACTCGTTGATCCGCCGCTGCTGCTGCGCGTTAACCTCCACGGCGCCACTGCGTAACGAACCGCTCATGCGGTTGTTCTGGTAGTCCATCTTCAGGACCTGGGCGACAGCCGGACTGCCGCAGATGGCACCCACTCCGATCAGGACGGCAATGAAACGAGCTCGCAAAGACACCGGGCAATCGGCAGGCCGCCATCCCGAACCGTAGGAAGCGACCAGCATGTGCTGATCCGCCAGGGCGGGCGGATCGTGGCGCGCCATTGCCGCCAGGCCGCCAACCAGCGCTCCCGCCAGGTGATCGCCGGCCACTGGGAGGGTTTGATTCCGCAGCGGGCGATCGAGGCCGCCCAGGCAGACAACGGCGCCGTTGCTGAGGTGGTGGTGCTCGATGCGGTGCGGCGTTCGTCACTGGCCCGGCCACTGAGTGACTACGCGGCTGTCGTCGCGGAGGTGGGCTGATGGCACGCAGCAAACAACCGCTACCTGAAACCGTGACCACGGCGAGCGGCTTTGCTGCCGCCGAGACAGGTGACATCGCGCAGCTGGTGGAGGATCTCGACGGGATGCTCACCCGCCTGCGGCTGGGCGCGATCCGCGAGCAGCTCGAGGGATTGCTGGAGGAAGCGGCGCGGCGGCAGCTGAACCTGCGCGAGGCCCTGGCCTGGCTCTGCGCGGCTGAGGTGGCGAGCAAGGAGCAGCGGCGGCTGTCGATGGCCATGACCATTGCCCACTTCCCCTTTGTGCGCACGCTGGAAGGCTTTGAGTTCGATGCCCAGCCCTCGATTGATCCGGCCAAGATCCGCGATCTGGCCACCTGCCGCTGGGTGGCCAATGGCGACAACGTGGTGCTGCTGGGCCCGCCCGGTGTGGGCAAGACCCACCTGGAGGTGGCCCTGGGCCGTGAGGCGGTGAGCCGTGGCTACACGGTGCAGTTCACTACGGCGATGGAGCTGCTTGGCTCCCTGGTCAAAGGCCAGCAGCAGGGAAACCTGGAGATGCGGCTGGCGCAGTACAGCAAGCCGAAACTGCTGATCGTCGATGAGCTGGGCTACCTGCCGCTTGAACCGCAGGCGGGACACCTGTTCTTCCAGCTGATCTCCAGGCGCTACGAGCAGGGCAGCGTGCTGATCAGCTCCAATCGCCCCGTTGAGGAGTGGGACGAGGTGTTCGGCGATCAGGTGGTGGCGGCCGCCATCCTCGATCGGTTGCTGCACCACAGCCATGTGCTGACGATCCGCGGCGACAGCTACCGGCTCAGAGAAAAGCGCCGCTCAGGCCTGTTCCGCCCACCAGCGGGCGGAAGCCCTCCACCGATACCGGCCAAGGAGACCTGAGGCCAGAGCAGCCGGCTGCAGCCAATGGCATCAACGACAGACAACCATCAAGCCAACGCAAGACCCATGAGCAAGAGCAGTAAACACCAGGCAACCAGCGCAAAACCTCCGGCCCGTACCGGGCCGGAGGTGGCTCACTTTTCAATGTCGCCTGTGGCTCGGTTTTCGATGTCGCTTGACACGCACCACGCTCGCTGGCGATACAACGCTCCATCTGGGTGTTGGTGGGCATTGCGTAGACACCCCTCGGCGATGGGCTCATCAAGTCTGCCTGCATCGCTCTTGCACGAGAACGGCATCAGACCGATCGTTGGGCCCCCAGCCACCGGCCAATGCCCCCCGACGCTTCCAGCGACGATCCCTATGTGCGGGTGACTCTTGAGCTCCGCCAATCCACCCTGGTGTGGCTGGATGGCTTGCGCGAGGAGTGGGGACTGCGCAGCCGCGGGGCACTGGTGAGCCGCCTGCTCGATGAACTGGCCCAGCCCTCCAGCGATGCTTAAGACCCTGTTGATTGCTTCCGGGGTGCTGCTGAGTGCCAGCGCAGTGCTGGCCCAACAGCCGGTGCAACCCCTCCCAAAAGTGGGAGGGTGTCCGCTCGGCTACACCAGCTCCGGCAGCTACTGCGTGCCCAGCAGCAGCGGCAACACCAAGGGCGCCATTGAGAAGAGCGGCAACAGCTGTCCGCTCGGCTTCTACGCCTCGGGCAACTACTGCGTCAGCAGCCCCAGCAACGACCGCGAGGCGATTCAGAAGACGGGCAAGTCCTGCCCGCTGGGTTGGTTCAGCTCCGGGAGCTACTGCATCAAGAGCCGCTGATCGCCATGGGCTTTCGCTTTCGCCGCTCCTCCCGCCTGGGCCCGTTGCGCTTCAACTTCGCCAAGGGGGGCCTCAGCTCAATCTCCGTTGGCGGCCGTGGCGCCTCGTTCAACATCCCGGTGAGCCGCAGCGGCGGCCCGCGCACCACCGTGGGGCTACCGGGCACAGGCCTGAGCTGGAGCGTGGAACACACCCCGGATCGGCCCACCGCGCTCCCCGCCGGTCCTGCGGCGGGTCTGCCCAACAGCCGCCGGTTGCGGCCGGGGCAGTTGGATGCCTTCAAGCAGTCGCTGCTGGGCGTGCTGCGCCAGGAGCTTTTTTCTCCAGGGTCCACAGGGGAGCAGCTGTGGGAGCACGGCCTGGTGAGCCGGCTGCTCGCCGACGGTTCTCTCGGTGCGCGCACTGCCGGCCTGCTGGCGCTGATCGAAACCCCGGAAACGATGGATGGCTACCTGCTGCGGGCCCAGGGTCAGGACGATGCCAAACGCCGGGCCCAGCGCTGCATCGCGGCCGTGCAGGAGGCCTCAAGCCTGGCCGCTGGGCGTGGCTGGCTCTCCTGACCTGACAAGGGCAGGTCCAACCCTCCAGGCTTTGTTGTGGTCAGACCTCTTCTTGGAGTACGTGCTGCATCACCTCCAGCAGTCCATCGGCGAGGGGGCGGTGAGCAGCGAGCTTGGTGCTCCAGATCGAGCCCGTCAGGAGTTCCTCCGGACTCACCAAGCCAAGGTCCTGGCCCTCCAGCAGCTGCAATTGCTCCAGCGGCACGGACAGCTCAGCCCGAAACAGGTGGGCCGTGCGCCGGTGGATGTGATGCACCATCACCTGCTCCACCTCTGGGGGTTGCCAGCTGATTTCCTCCAGCAGCTCCCGCCGCAGTGCCTGCTCCGGCGTTTCGCCCGGATCGAGGTGCCCGCCAAAGAGTCCCCAGCAGCCGGGCGCGACGATCGTGGGGATCTCGTCGCGCAGCTGCATCAGCCAGCGGCCATCCCTATGCAGCATGGCCAAGGCGACTTCAACGGCCATGGCTCGGGCTCAGGCTGCTGCCGGCCGGCGCCGCTGCGTGGCATAGACCGCTGCTCCACCAGCCGCCAGCACCAAGCCACCGCTGATGGCCAGGAACACCAGGGTCTGCAGCAACAGCAGAAAGATCCCCAAGGCCGAGCCAGCCGCGATCTGCATCCTGGCCTTGATCAGCAGGGTGAGCAGCAGCAGCACGGTTGCCTTGAGGGCCAGCACCTTGGCTCTGCTGAGCGGACAGAACGGGTTCAGAAGCACGGCGTGATCACAGGTATCCCCATGCTGGCGGGCCGATCCGGGTGCGGTGGTTTCACTCAAGACCTGGGCGGCTGCGGTGGGATCCACTGAGGTGGACAGGCCCGCCACCCCTGCTGCTGCTTTTGCTGCCAGAGCTTGATGGCCTGCTCCCGCGTGAGCTCCTTGCGGCGTTTCAGCATGGGTGCCGCCTCCCCGGGGATCAACTCCCCGAGGGTCACCTCCAGGCTCTGGCTCCAGCGGTCGTAGCGGCGCGGTTGGAAATGCAGCACCTGAAGGCCATCACTGAGCCAGCCCTCCTGCGGGGAGAGCGGCGGCCGGCCGATCCTGTCCGTCACATTCATCGGCCGTTCAGGCCACCTCAGGCGCCCAGCCCTGTGTCCTCACCATGTCGTCGGTCAAGCCCTGGCAACGGCTTGTCAGGTGCTCGCCATGGGCGATCAGGCCCTGGTGCAGCTGGCAGGTCAGCACGGGGATGCAGTTCACCCCGGCGTGATGCCGGAACCAGTGGCAGGTCATGCAGACCTTGCGGCTGCGGGTCTTCACCAGCACCTCGCTGTCGAGGAAGGGCCACTCCTCGACAGGGGTTTCAATCCGGGCAGCCAGGGCCGCGGGTCGGGGCAACGGGAAACCCATAAACCATTTCAGATGCGTACACCTGTACTAGCACGCATTGCTGGGGGTTGGCAGCCGTCGCTTCTGGCTGCTGCAAGGGCATTCGTGCATAAAACATGGTCATTGGGCTAACCCGGTGCAGCAATGGCATGAACTGCGGTTGCGAAGAGCTGCTACAACCCTGAGCCCCTCTCACCGGCACTGCTAGAGCTGTCCAGCAAGGGTCATGTCGGTGGCCCAAGTCGTACCCGAACCGTTCAGCTGTCACCGCGATGATGCAACGACGCTCCTTCCTCGCCGCCGCCGGCGCCTTGGCCGCGGCCACTCAGATTCCCTTCGCCAAAGCCAAAAACCAAGGGGCAACCAGCGCGGCGTGCAACCCACCAGTCGTTCCCTCATCCACCAAGTCGCGTTTTGCCCCGCTGATCAGCGGCAAGGCGCCAGGCACATTGCTTTCCAAGGAGGAGATTGAGGCCTCAGTCAACGGAGCCCGCGCCTGGAAGGTGCGCTACATCTCCAAAGACGTCAACGGCGTGCTGAACGAGGTCAGCGGATTGGTGATCGCGCCGGCAGCCACAGGCAAAAACCGCAAACTGCTGACCTGGTGTCACGGCACCACCGGCCTGGGCGATGCCGCCTGCCCTTCAGCACAGCCAGGGCCGGCATGCAACATGAACATCTACTTCGATACACCATCCAGCCAGCAGATCGACTACGGGGTGCCAGGCCTGCAGGATTGGATCAACGACGGCTACGTGGTCTGCGCCACCGACTACCAGGGACTGGGCACCCCGGGGCAGCACCAGTACGTCGTCAACCGCACCCAGGCCCGTGATGCGGTCTACCTGGCCCGAGCCGCCAGGCAAATGGCTGTGGGTGCTGGCACCAAGCTGGGCTGCGCAGGATGGTCGCAGGGAGGTGGCGCGGCCGCTGCGGTCGCCGAGCTGGATGCGGACGACTATGGCGAGCTGCAGCTGGTCGGCACCGTGCCGATGTCTCCGGGCGTTGTGAGCATTGCTTACGGAATGCCGAAGGGATTAACGGCTGCCCTAAGCAATCCCTCGATCCCACCGGATGGTCACCTGCTGATGGTGCTGGCTGGCTTTCAGATTGCCAACCCTGATGTGCTGAAGCTCTCCGATTACTTCACGCCCCTGGGGATTGAAATCATCGAAACCTCCTGGAACATCCAGCCAGTCCACCATTTCTGTGACACTGTCGCGCGACTGTTCCGGCTCAAAGGCGCGATCATGCAAAGCAATCCGAAAAACCTCGATCGCTGGCAGGCCGCGATCACGGCTGGTTCGGCAGCCACACGCAAACCGGTTGCCCCGGTTCTGCTGTGCATGGATCTGTTCGATGGCGGCACCGCTATACCCGTGACTTGGCAGACCGCCTATGCAGCCATGGTGCAGCAGTTGGGCGGCAGCATCAAGACCATCGAATACCCCAACGATGACCACTTCTCCCTGCCCGACAGCTGCACTCCTGCCGCGCGTCAATGGCTGAACGGGCTGTTCTGAGGTTGGCAGAACAGGTTTCATCGAGCCTCAGCTACGGCGGAGGCTTTTTCATCGTCATGCGGGGGAACCCATCGCCACTCGGCCTCAGTGCTTGCACCTGTCGTGGCGAAAGCTGGCTGGGTTGTCAGCCGTAGCTTCCTCCCGCATGAATACGGTGCAGATGGCTGCTGGCAGAAACGATGCTGCGCGAGCTGGTTCAGGCCATCGGCATCCCTTTGGCGCTGCTGCTGCTGGCGGTGCTGGCGCTGGAGCACTGGGGTGATCGGCTGCCGCCCTGGCTGCAGCGGCTGGCCGAGCGCCCGGCATAGATGGCCCGGAATGCCTCGGTTCTGCCTGTTTAGCGGCAGGATCCGCACGCGCTCACGGCGTTCATCGGCCACCACAGGAGCCCCTTGCTCGATTTCGGGGCCATAGGTCTTGAGCAGTGACAGCACCAGCGTGCCGATCGACTCGGGCAAGACGTTCAAGCAGCGCACCTGAAGCACGCTGGGCCCATCGGCACCGCTGAGGGCGAGCATCGTGGCGAAGTCAAGGTCATGCGTGAACACGGCGTAGTCATCGGCGATGGCCCATTGCATCAGGGCCGTATCCGGCGCCTTGGATCACCCACCTCCGACCAGTGCACGGCTTGGTGGCCGGCGGCCTCCAACAGAGGGATCCATTCGGTCGACAGGCTGTTGCGTTGAAACAGCCATATCGACCAGCAGCCTGGCCATCAGCTCAGGACCAGTGCCTCTTCCCGCTCTTCCATCCGCCAGGCGGCATAGGCGAGAGCCTCATCAATGTCGGCTGGTTCAAGCAGCGGGTAGGCCTGCAGGATGCGCTCACGGCTGCTGCCGCTGGCCACCAACCCCACGATGGTGCTCACCGTGATGCGCAGCCCACGGATGCAGGGCTTGCCGCCCATCACGGTGGGATCGTGGCTGATACGTGGGAAGGCCATGGGTCAATCGTAGGCAGACGCAGCCGTTTCGCCGCATCAGCCGATGGGTGCTGCACAAGAACCGCCTCGATCCATTCGTGGTGCCTCCGCTGGCAGATCCGATCGGCGATTGAAGCGGCCTCGGCTGGCACCTGGAACCGCTTGCGGAATGCCTTGGTGAAGCCATCCAACTCCGGGCGAGGCAGCACCCGCACCGTGGCCAGGATCTGCTGGATGGTGGCTGGATCGAGGGGTTCCAGGCCCACCTCTGTTGTTTGCTCGGTAGCGGCGCTGTTGCGCTGAAGTGCCGGCATGTGGCGAGCTGACGTGGGAGCGGTTGAGCTGGTGACCTCCCGCTGCTGCTTGTCGTAGAGCGCCAGCCCAAACGGATTGCCGAAGGTCATCAGCGCCCGCTTCATGGCGTCGGTCTCGGCCTCCTTGAGGGCGGACTCGTGGGCCTGGCCCAGGTCGGCGTCGATGCCGTGGCCAGCGCCGCTGCCCTCGCGGATGACATCGCCGACGCGGATGCGCACCCGGGCGGTGTAGGTGACACCCCAGCCTGCGCGGTTGCCGCTGCCCAGGGTGCGTTCGCGTTCAGAGACGCACTGCACGGCGATGGTTTCGCGCTGCCAGCCGTCGAAGCCAAAGATGCGGTTGGCTTCGGCGATGGCTTGCCAACCCTCCAGGTAGGCCAGGGACCGCCCGGCCTGGCTGCGGGTCTGGACCTTGGCGCGATCGAGTGGAGCGGAAAGGGCAGCGATCTGTTCAGGGAAGAAGACAGCGGTGGCCATGAAAATGCTGCGATGTGAGAAGGGATTTGGGTGGAAGGGGTGTGGGCCCGTACCTGAAACGGACCCACGTGAAAGGGGGCTCGGCCCCCTCAGTGGATGCGCCAGGAGCGGCGGGATAGAAGCTGGGCGCCGGTGATCTGGCGGCCGGCTTTGAGGGCCTCTTTGATGGCAGTGTTATCGGGCTTGCTGGTGGTGGTGACGGTGAGCCACTCGGAATCGAGGGCCTGTTCGTCGTCGATCACGACAGCCGAAGACCTGCGGCTGCTGAGCTCGTGATTCGGGAAGGAGAAGCGGGTAGCGGCTGGCTGCAGCTGGGTGATGACAAACACCAGCGATTCCTCCAGGGCATCGGCCCGACTGGCATCAGAGCGGGCCAGATCGGTGAGCCGCTTGGCCTGCTGCTGGCGGTAGGCCGCCTGGCCGCGCAGATGCTCGATCACCCAACAGGTGGCATCGGCCTTGGCGGCCAGGGCCACTTTGTTGCCCTCTTCTGCCAGGAGTGCCGCCTCCAGCTCAGCCAGAGCTGAAGCCCGCTGTTCGGGGTCATCGGTTTCCAGCTGCTCGGCCAGCTGGCCGATGGCGGTGGTGAGCTCCTGGGCCTCGATGCCCAGCTGCCAGAGAGAGCCAGATCGCTGGAGTGAGCAGGCCAGACCTGCCGCTGATGGAGCCGATTGAACGGCTGCAGTCGCACCGTGAGGTGCGCTTGGCAGCGCGGAGGCGGGGATGGGGGTGAGAACAGCCATGAGGGTGTGGGGGAATGAACGGATCGGAAACAGAACGGAGCGCCGATGGCGCACAAGGCTTCAGGAGCGGGCGGAGACAGGAACAGCCCAGAGCCCTGCCGAGGGACTGACCTGGGCCACCGAGATCGGGACCGGAGATCGGGCGGCCATGCGGCGGGCTTGCTGCACAAGCGAGGCGGTGCCTGCTCCACCGGGGAAGGCCACGACCAGCACCGAGGCGATCGAGCCAGGGGAGGTGTGAGCCTCCGCCCGGGCAATGGCCTGCTGAAGCAGCTCCCGATTGCGGATTGGCCCGGCGGCCCGGCCGCGGCGCTCCCACTGGGCCGGCATCACCAGTGACGACCAGCCCAGCTGATGGGCCGCTCGGCCGATGGCGGCATCGGCGCCGCGGGCACCGCCATGGAGCAGCAGGTGCACCAGCCGGCCGCCGCTACGGGCGAGCAGCTCAGCGGCGACCCGCTGATGCGGCCAGGCCAGATCGCGGCCGCCACCAGCCGCAATCAAAAGTGAATGAGCAGAGCCCGTATGTGGCTCGAGCAAATGACAGATAGCCATGGAATCAGCTGCCAAAAGTGACAACTGATCGGGGCATCACAACCGCTCAGAGATACAGGGCAGAGATGGCGAGATCAGGGGTTGAAGTTGCCGCAGGCGATGGACTCGGGGCCTTTGGCGCAACCCTTATTCTACCAGTACAGATGCACTCTGGAGGCGGCAGAACCACTGCAATGCAATGGATCTACGAAAAGCTGAGCTCCATAGCGGAGCCTCGGCTCGCTGAGAATCAAGACCATCAGATCTGGGCCGAATCACCCCCCCGCCGCGCAGCTGCGAGAGAAACGCTGGGGCACCTATGGCAGCCACCGCCGGTGACCAGCCCGAAGGCCACCGCAGCCGCGGGAGAGCAGCTGAGCCCACCACCCCACACCGGCCCCAGAGCGGAGGGCGGCGGCGGCTGGCCGATGCACGCCACGGCACAGCCGTGGCACGCTGAAGGACGGCCGTTGCCGAACGGAGCCCTGTCGGTGCCCGCAGAACTTGTGGCACGGCTGACATCGGCAAGCCCGACGCTGTGCAGAAGAGCGATCAAAGCGATTGGCGATTTGGCGCCGCACCACGAAAGGTGCACTTCCGCGGGAACCTTGATCAAGCCTTCGCCTTGCTCAAGGAACCGGCCCTTCCATTGAATAAGGGGGAGGGGGCGTGAGCGCATCCAGCGCAGCCCTCTAGCTCCGCCGCAGCCTCCGGGGCGCATGCGCGCATGCCTCTCCAACCCCCTCTATCGAGCAGCTGCCCCGGAAGCAGCTGCTCGAAGTCCAGAGATTCCCCAGGCGCCCGGAGCGCGTGAAACCAGGAAAACTTCTCACATACCTTCTCACACCCAAAGCACTAGAGCCACACTTGCCAGATGCGGCATGGGATTACAGGGATTACACCCTGAGTTTTCTAAGCAGCCGGTCGATGGTTCGAATCCATCAGGGGGCGTTGAGTGAGGGCCGAGCATCCACCCGAGCTGCCAGGGCGTCGAGCACCTGGCCGAGCAGGAGCTGGCTGCGGCGCTGGATCAGGGGGCCCCAGCTGTCGAGATCCTTGAGCAGTCGGCTCACGCCACCGGCACCATGCGCCCGCTGCACAAACTCCGGCACGGCCTCCACCCACGCGCGGGCCAGGGCGGGGGTGATCTCGGCGTGGAACTGGATCCCCCATGCCGCGGGGCCCAGCCGGAAGACCTGCTCCCGACAGGCCAGGGAAGAGGCCAGCAGGGTGGCCTGGGGCGGCAACCGGCAACGATCGCCATGCCAGAAAAAGACCGGCTCGCAGGCGTTGAGACCCGCCAAGGCAGGCTCCTGCTGCGCAGCGGGGAGCCATTGCACTGCCCCACACCCCACCTCAGGCAAGGCCTGGGGGGGATGTCCCTGCAGGAGGGGCTCCACCGTGCCACCGGCAGCGTGGACCAGCATCTGCGCCCCCAGGCAGAGACCCAGCACCGGGTCGCCTGCCTCCAGCCGCGCCTGGATCAGCGCCAACTCATCGCGCATCCAAGGGCAGGCGGGCTGATCCCGATCACCCACGCCCATCGTGCCGCCCAGCACCACCAGGATCTGACCGGGCTGTCGGAGCGGCGGCAGCGGATCCCCGCGGTCGAGGCGGCAGAGCGACCAGCTCCAACCGCGCTCAGAAACCAGGGCGGGCAAGGCACCAGGCCCCACCAGCTCCTGGTGCTGGAGTGCCATCACCTCCGGCGTCGGGCACCCGTGGGAGCGCACCATCCGCGCATCCCTCAGAGCCCCAGGCCGGGATCGAGCCAGTCACCCTTGAAGACATAACCGGCCTGGCGCACACCGCCGTTGGACTTCGGATAGTTGGCAAAGCCGACAACGGTGTTGCCATACAAGGAATTCCCCGTGGTGAGCACGCTCTCGGTCTTGGTTCCGTCCTCGCGCACATCCAGCATCTGCCAGCGGGCTTCATCGCGAAATCCCCCTGACCTGCGGCGCTTCACCATCACCACGGAAGCCTGGCTGAGGTCATCGTCATCATTGAGCGAAACCGACGTCGCCGGCATCCAATAACGCCCCCTGCCATCGCGGTAAATGCCCTCGAAATGCGTCACCAGATCGGTGCGCTTGCGGTTGTTGTATGTGAACTGGGTGTAGTTGGAAAACGTGCCGGTCACGCTGTCGTAATCGATGAGGTAGCCGGCCCCTGCCTGCACCCCATCCCCGGACTGGAGCACCTTGCCAGCCCCTCCGGCAATCGTGTAGCTGCCGTTGCCGTTGTACCAGATGCCGTAGGCCGTATGGGTGATCAGGTCTCGATCATCCTGATCATCACTGGGGAACGCAATGCGCTTCTGCTTGCCGGTGGCGAGGCTCACCAGGAATGCCGTGGACTTCAGACTGAAATAACCGGTCCTGCCGTCCACATCGGCAAGATCCGTATTGCCTACCGCGAGCCCTCCGTCCACGGAGTGAACAAAGGTGTACGTACCGCCCACCTTGTCGCCATCCTGATCCACCACCTTGCCCTGCACCTTGCGGAAGCCACGCTTGGTGGAACCATCAAGAGCACCGGTGTAGGCAAAGCCCACGATGCTGGGATTGTCAGGCGTTGGGGTCTTGCGCCCCAGATTCCTGGTGTAGGCACCGACGTAGTTGACGAGCCCACCACCCAGATTGTCGGGGCCATAGACGCTGGTACCCGCCGCCCCATAGGAGCCGGGAACGGCGATCTCATACCAGTCACCAGAGCCGTTGCTGTTGTTGGCGGCGGAATTTGTCGAGCGATCCAGCGGCCCGAGATAGGAGAGGCCAAGGGGCTTGGGCCCCGGCGAATCATTGGCGCCCACCAGCAGGAACGTGCCCGGCTGATCACCCGCCTTGAGGCCCTGCAGATAGGTGACGGCCCGATCACCGGCGAAGGCATTGTATTGAAAGGGGGAAATCGTGCGTCCCTTGGACGCACCCTCCCGGGCCAGCCTCGACGACGCGATCGGTTCGAGATCTAGCACGTCGTAGAGATGCATTGACCCCAAAGCTAGAGAGGCTTACAAAATATCCTGCCGCGCTGAAACCAAACGTCAATCAACCGCATCTGCATGGTTTCGTTGACGTTCAAGGTCAGCCCGGGATGGCGCCACGTCCCCGAAACCAGCGCTTGCGGGTGTCATCCACCAGCACGATCAGCAGGGGAGCCAGCACCATCCAGCCCAGCCAGCCAGAAGGGAAGGGCGCCAGCTCCATCAAGGCGGCCAGGGGAGGCACCAGCACCAGAGCAACGGTGAGGCAGGTTTCCCAGGCGATTCCCAGCAGCAACAGGGGATTGGCCAGGAGCCCTGCCACGCCTGAAGCCGCCAGCACGGGCCGGGTGGTGCTGCGGCAGGCCAACAGCACGCCGAACTGCCCAAACACGATGGTGGTGAAGGCCGCCGCCGAGGCCTGGTGCTGCATGGCCAGCACGCTGGCGGTGGCCGTGCCCTGCAACAGGCTGGGGGCCAGCTCCCGCAGGGCCGACCCGTCGATGCCCTGGGCCCGCCAGGCCAGCAGGTAGACCGCCATCGAACAGGCCGCTTCGGTGACCCCCAGCACCCCGTAGGCCCGCGCCATCAACCGCCGGTCGAGCAGGGGTTGGTCCCGGCGGCGGGGCTGCCGGCGCATCACCCCGGGCTCGGGAGGTTCGGCCCCCAGGCCCAGGGCCGGCAGCAGGTCGGTGCCCAGGTCGACCGCCAGGATCTGCAGCACCGTGAGTGCAGCCGGGATGCGCAGGGCCACCATCGCCAGGAAGGGGGCGATCTCCGGCACATTCGAGGCCAGGATGTAGGTGATGAACTTGGCGATGTTCGCCACCACCGAGCGGCCGTAGCGCACCGCTTCAACGATGGTGGCGAAGTTGTCGTCGAGCAGCACGATGTCGGCGGCTTCGCGGGCCACATCCGTGCCCACCTGGCCCATCGCCAGCCCCACATCCGCCGCCCGCAGGGCCGGGGCGTCGTTGACCCCATCCCCGGTGACGGCCACCACCTCCCCCAGGGCGCGGTAGGCCTGCACCAGCCGTAGCTTCTGCTCCGGCGCCATGCGGGCAAACACCAGGCGGCGCCGGAACTTGAGCAGCTGGCGCAGCTGCACAGCGCTGAGGCGGTCGAGATGGCTGCCCTCGATCACCCGCACCGGATCGAGCTGGCCCGGCCCTCCGCCTGCGCCCTCCGGCTCGAGCAGGCCGATCTGCTGGGCGATGGCCTGGGCCGTGAGGCCATAGTCGCCGGTGACCATCGTCACCCGGATGCCCGCCTGGTGACACTGGCGGATGGCCTCGGGCACCTCGGGGCGCGGGGGGTCGTAGAGGCCCACCAGCCCGAGCAATTCCAGCTCGTTCTCCAGCTCTTCGGCCCGCAGCTCCTCATGCCGCGGCGCCGCGTCCGCCGCCGCCAGGGGGCGCTGGGCCACCGCCAGCACCCGGTAGCCCTGGCGAGCGAAGTGGTCGTTGGCCGCCAGGGCCTGGCCCCGCCGTTCCTCGTCGAGGGGCTGGCGGCCCAGGGCCGTGTGCACCGCCGTGCAGTGGCGGATCACCTCCACCGGGGCCCCCTTGGTGATCAGCAGCAGGCCGGCCTCCCCATCGCGCACCACCACGCTCATGCGCCGGCGGTGGGAATCAAAGGGGAGTTCCCGCTGGCGGGGGTGCCGTTGCTGCAGCTGCTGGGGATCGAGCTCCCGCTCGAGGGCCGCCATCAGCAGGGCCGATTCGGTGGGGTCGCCGATGGTGCGCAGGCCGCCCCGGCCCCGCTCCAGATGGGCGTTGGAGCAGAGGCAGGCCTGCTCCAGGAGCAGGGCGTCGGCGCTGGAGGCATCGCCGGTGGGGAGATCCGGCAGCCAGGTGGCCTCCACCACCATGCGGTTGCAGGTGAGGGTGCCGGTCTTGTCGCTGCAGATCACACTCACCGAGCCCAGGGTCTCCACCGCCGAGAGCCGCCGCACCAGGGCCTGGCGGCGGGCCATGCGCCGCACCGTGATCGCAAGCACCAGGGTGACCGTGGGCAGCAGGCCCTCGGGCACGTTGGCCACCAGGATGCCCACCGCAAACACCAGGCTCTCCAGGGGCTCCATGCCCACGAACAGCCAGCTGAGGGTGAAGCTCAGCACCGCCATCGACAGGGCGATGGCGGTGATCGTGCGCACGATCCGCCCCACCTGCTGCTCGAGGGTGCTGGCCCCGCGGGCGGTGGCGGCGGTGAGACCGGCCACGTGGCCGAATTCCGTCTCGGCGCCGGTGGCGTACACCAAGGCCTCGCCACGACCACTGGCCACGGTGGTGCCGGCGAGCACCAGGTTGGCCTGCTCGCGCATCGGCAGGCTGCCGCGCTCCGGCGGTATCGGCTGGGCATGCCGTGCCACCGGCAGGGATTCTCCGGTGAGCACGGCCAGGTCGAGGCTCAGGCCGGCGGCCTGCACCAGCCGGGCATCCGCCGGCACCTGATCCCCCTCCTCCAGAGCAATCCGATCGCCGGGCACGAGCTCGGTGGCCGCCAACTCCTGCAGCTGGCCATCGCGCCACACCCGTACCTGGCGAGGCAGGGCCTGCCGCAGCACCGCCAGGGTGCGCTCGGCCTGGAACTCCTGCCAGAACGAAAACAGCCCGTTGATCAGCACCACCGCCCAGATCGCCCAACCCAGCTGCGGGGTGCCGGCGGCAAAGGCCAGCGCCCCCGCCACCCAGAGCAGCAGGGCCATGAAGTGCACCAGCTGATCCGCCAGGCGCAGCAGCAGGGAGCGACGGGGCAGGGCCGGCAGCTGGTTGGGACCCAAACGCTCCTGGCGGCGGCGGGCCTCCTCCCCGCTCAGGCCCTCAGCCGTCGTCTGCAGGGCGGCTTACAGGGCCTCCCGGGAAAGCGACCACACCGGCTCGGCGGCTGACAGTTGCATGGTGGGCGGGACATGGCGCCGCAGGCGGCCGGACGGTAGGCACGCCGGATGCGCACTGCCAGCGCTGGCCATGGCGAAACGAAACAGGGCGCCGCTGATCTGCAGCCGTGATGCAGATAGGACCGGTCGATCATTCCGCGCATCGGTACGGCTTGCGCCCATGCGTCAGAGCCGTCGTTGCGCGAGGCAACGATTCCAGCTCCAGTCATGGCACCGGCAGCCCGCGCCCTGGTCTCCTCAGCGGCCGGAGGCCTCTGCCCCCGTGTCGCTGCCGGTGTGGTGGCCCTCCAGGTGCTTTTCACAGGCCCAGGCGCCGGCAGGCGCGACGGCAGCCAGGCACGCCACCACCGCCAGGAGCGACACCAGGGGGGCGAACAGACGGGTCACAGGATCAGGCCAGTTGGCCGAACCATAGGCACGCCGGCCTTGCCTGCCCGCAGCCGTTCGCATTTCGGCACCGAACCTGGATCTGTCCTCTCGATCGGATCCGCCTTGCCTCAAACGGCGAGGGGACGGCTGGAGATCTCCACCAGAAAGGCCAGGGCCAGGGGGTCGGCGCCGCCGCGCCGCTGCCAACCCCGCGCCAAGGCCTGCAGCTCCAGGCGACGGGCCTGCAGACCGGCCAGGTCGGCGCGCAGCCGGGCCAGCAGACCCTGGTGCTGGCAGCGATCGATCGCCGCCCGCAGCTGCTGGCTGCGCTGGCGCACGGCCTCCACTTCCCGGCAGAGGCTGGCCAACAGGCTGTCGGAGGTGCGCACGGCCTGGGGAGCGCACTGGGAAGCAGCCATCCAGGAACCAGCCATCGAGACGCACAGGAGGCGCGGACGCGCCAAACAACGGATCCGCAACCTACGCAGACCACCGGGCCTTTTGCAAGCGATTCGCAATTGCAAAGGATTGATTCGGCGGGTGTCAGCCCGGCAGGATCACCCGGTTGATCACGTGCACCACGCCGTTGTCGCAGGCCACGTCGGCCGTGACGACCGTGGCGTTTTTCACCTCGAAGGGATCGGTGCTGCGAATGGGAATCGGCGCCCCCTCCAGGCTGGGCCACTCCGGCTGGGCGCAGAGCGCGGCGCGGCTGTGGGCCCCGGCGATCACGTGATACTTCAGGATCCGGGCGAGCTGGGGCGGGTTGTCGACCAGGGTCTGCAACGTGCCGGGCGGCAGGGCGGCGAAGGCCTCATCCACCGGCGCCAGCACGGTGAACGGGCCAGGCCCCTCCAGGGCCCCACGCAGGCCAGCCGCATCAACAGCCGCCAACAGGGTGTTGAAGCAGCCCACGGCGGCGGCGGTTTCGAGAATGGTGGCCATCAGCGGTAGTCCTGGCTCTGGATGTCGGGCAGGCGGGCTTCGGGGCGCAGGAAGCGATCCATCTGGGCCTCGAAGAACTGACGGTTGGCCAGCAGGTGCTTCGGATCGGTGTCGTCGAGCGGGTAGAGGAGGGCACAGCGCAGCGCCTGGATCACCGCCGAAGTGACGTTGTACATCGAGCGCTGGAAGGTGATGCCCAGCTGCACCAGCTGGTCCTCCTCGCCGCGCCGGTGCTCCCTGTAGAGCTCCTGCAGGTAGGGGGGGAGGAAGTGGAGCATGTCCTGCATCAGCAGGGTGGGGGGGATCCCGGCCGATCCCACCGGAAACACATCGGCGTAGAGGATGCCGTAATGGAAATCGGCCTGATCGGCCGGCACCTGGCCGGCCTGGGCGTTGTAGCTCTTGGTGCCGCGGAAGGGTGAGGTGCGGTAAAACACCGCCTCCACGTAGGGCAGGGCCGCTTCATAGAGCCAGGTGAAGCCCTCACTCATGGGAATGATCTCGAAGCACTCCCCGCGGATGAACACGTGGTGGTAGATCGGCCGGCCCGCCACGGCGAAGATGCCGTTCACCAGAAAGTCCATCGCCTGGGGCACCGAGGTGAGCTGGCCCTCGTCGTAGAGGTCGCTCATCTCAAAGAACACCGGCGCCATCACCTCCCAGAACAGGCCGAGATTGGCGGTGGTGCTGAGCTGGCGCACCTGCTCCAGGAACATCTCCGGGAACAGGGCATAGAGCCCCAGCATCAGGGGATTCCCGCGGAAATAGGCCTTGATGGCGCGGTCGGCGTTGGCCCTGTAGGCCTCGCTCTCCAGGTAGTCGTTGAAGCGGCCGCCCATGCCCTGGTGCCAGAGCATGGCCCGCATGCAGGCCTCGGCAAACTCCATGTTCACCCGGTCGTGCCAGAGGTGATGGAGCAGCTTGGGCATGCGGCGGGTTTCGCCGCGCTCCATGAAGGCCAGCAGCTCGGGATGGGCCTTCTCACCGCCTCGCCAGATGCGCAGCTGGGATTGGTCGCCCGCATAGCTGTTTGGGCGATCCAGATACTCCTGGGAGATGAAGTATTTGAAGGCGGGCAGCGGATTGAGAAACACCTGCTCGGCGATGTAGAGCAGGTCGCGCCAATAGAAATCCATCGGCACGGCGTAGGCCTTGTAGATGCCGATGATCTGCTGGAGGTTCTCCGGCGTGTCCGGCAGCATCGAACCGCCGGCCTCCAGCCGGTGGATCACCTCGGCATAGGGGTGGGTGGAAGGCGGAATCAGGGGCGTCCTGATGCCCGCTGGAGGGGTGGTGGTGGTCATGCGGGCAAGGACAACGACGGCGACGTAGGAGCCAGGGCCAGGTGATGCACCACCGGATCGCTGTGGCGCAGGGCGATGGCAGCAGTACTGGCCTCACTCCAGGCGGTGAGGCCGACGGGCCAGATACCGGCGAGCACCACCAGCGTGGTGAGCACGACGGCCGGCAGCCGTTCGCTCAGTCGGGTGCTCTGCCAGTCGGCGCGGTTGTTGTCGAGCCGGCCGAAGGCCACGCGGTTGAACAGGCGCACGGCATACACGGCGGTGAAGCCCGAGGCCACCAGGCAGATCAGGGTGGCGCGCGGGAACACTGTCCAGCTGCCCTCGAACACCAGCAGTTCGGCCGGGAACCCTGCCAGGCCAGGGATGCCGGCGGCCGCCATCAGAGCCAGCAGCATCAGGCCCATGGTGAAGGGCAGACCTCGGATCGGATTGAGCAGCCCGGAGAGCTCGGCGATCGCCGTGGTGCCTGTCTTGCGCTGAATCAGCCCCACGCAGTCAAACAACAGGGCCACGATCAGACCGTGAGCCAGCACCTGGGCCACGGCCCCCTGCAGGCTCATCGGTGTGGCGGCAGCCAGGGCCAACACCAGCAGGCCCATGTGGCCCAGGGAGCTGTAGGCCATCAGACGGCGGATGTCGGTGGCGACCACAGCGTTCAGGGCGCCGTAGACCGCACTGACGGCACCGGCGGCAGCGATCCAGGGGGAGAACGCACTCCAGGCATCGGGCAGCAGACCCACCCCGAAGCGCAGCAGACCGTAGGCCCCCAGCTTCGACACCACACCACCCAGCAGCATCACCACCGGTGCGGGCGCCTCCGCGTAGCTGATCGGCTGCCAGCCATGCACCGGCACGATCGGCAGCTTGATGCCGAAACCGAGCAGCAGCAGCCCCAGCACCAACATCTGCGCTGAGGGAGGCAGCGGTGTGGCCGCCAGGGCCTCGAAACTGAAGCTCACAGCGCTGTCGGCACCGGAGGCGCCCTGGCCGAACCAGCCGAAGGCCAGCACGCCACCCAGCAGGCTCAGGCCCGATACAGCCCCGAACAGCAGAAAGCGCACTGCGGCGCCGGCGCGGCGCTCACCGCCCCAGATCGCCACCAGCAGGGTGGTGGGGATCAGCACCAGCTCGAAGGCCAGCACGAACAGCAGGGCATTGCGGGCCAGGAAGGCCCCCACCACACCGAGATTGGTGGCCAGCATCAGGGCGAAATAGAGCCTCGGGCGGCTCTGATCGGCTGGAGAGGCCAGCACCGCCATGGCGGTGATCAGGCCGGCGAGCAGCACCATCGGCAGCGAGAGCCCATCGAGGCCCAGATCCAGGCTGAGGCCCAGCCGGGGCAGCCAGGTGAGGCTGAGATCGGCGGGCGGCTGACGCCAGGCCACCAAGCCCACCACCAGCTGAGTCAGAGCGGTGGCCGCGGCCACGCCCCGCACCAGCAGCGGACGGCTCTGAGGCAACAGTGGCAGCACCAGGCCCGCCACCAGGGGGAGCAGCAACAGCAACAGAAGGGTCATGGCGGTGTCCTCAGGGCAGCACGGTGGACACGGGGCGCGGATCCCCAGCGATCAGCCAGGCCGCCATCAGCAGCACCCCCAGCACGAGGGTGAAGGCATAGGCCTGGGAGCGGCCGGAGGTGGTGAGGCTCAGGCGCCGGGCACCGGCCAGAGCGGCGGCACCGGTGCCGCCGCTGAACCCATCCACCAGGGTGCGATCACTCCAGGCACCGAGGCGGGCGAGGGCCAGCACCAACGCCACCACGGTGCGGTGGTAGAAGCGCTCGGTCTGCATGTCGTGGGCCAGCCAGTCCTGGAGGCCTGCCAGGGACGCGGGCAACTGGGCCAGGCCGTGGGGGCGCAGGTAGAAGGCGGCTGAGAGACCACCGCCCACCAGGGTGGAGAGCAACAGGGGCCAGGCCAGCGGCCCCCAACCGGGGAGGGGGGTGAGGGCATAGACGCCGTTGCGGACGAGCAGCTGGGGCAGGTGCAGCACCAGGCCCATCACCACGGTGGTGGGCAGCACCATCAACCAGAGCACTTCCGGGGAGCGGGCCGTGAAGGGGGTGGGGCGGCCCGCCCAGATCTGGCCGAAGATGCGGATCAGGCCGGCACTGACCAGGGCGTTGGTGAGCAGCACCACCCCGCCCAGCAGGAGGGGATTGGCACTGGCAGCGGTGAGCGCAAGCAGCTCGCGCAAGGCGGCAAAGCCGGTGAAGGGGGGCAAGGCCATCAGGCCGGCCGCTCCGGCCAGGAAGGCCATCCCCACCAGCGGACGCTTGCCCCACAGGCCCCCGAGCTGGGTGAGGTCCTGGGTGACATTGCTGATCACGATCGTGCCGGTCGACATCAGCAGCAGGGCCATCGGCAGGGGGTACACCAGCAGCAGGTGCTCCGCCACGGCGAAGCCCCCCAGCCCCACCGCCACGAACAACAGCCCGAGCCAGCTGCTCACCAGAAACGAAAGGGCCCGCTTCACATCCACCTGGGCCAGGGCGATCAGCGAGGCCACCACGGCCGTGGAGGCACCCACCACCACCAGCACGCTCTGCACCAGGGGACTGAGCTCCAGCAGGGGCTCGAGCCGCAGCAGCACCCAGGCACCTCCCACCACCACCACCGCATTGCGCAAGATGGTGGAGGGCAGGGGGCTCTCCATCGCCTCATCCAGCCACAGGTGCAGCGGGATCTGGGCGCACTTGCCCATCGGGCCAGCGATCAGGGCCAGCAGGATCAGCTGGAAACCCGGCGGCAGAGGCGTGCCGTTGTTGCTGAGGTCGGCGGCCCAACCCTGCAGGCCGTGGAAGTTCCAGGTGCCGGCCACCGGCAACAGGGCGATCACGCCGGCCAGCAGGATCAGGTCGCCGATCCGCTTGGTGAGGAAGGCATCGCGGGCCCCCTTCACCACAAGGGGCTGGTTGTACCAGGTGCCCACGATCAGGTAAGTGCCCAGGGTGAGCAGCTCCAGGATCACGTAGCTGAAGAACACCGAGTCGGTGAGCACCAGGGCGCACAGGCCCGCCTCGAAGAAACTGAGGCAGCCAAAGAACCGCGGCCAGCCCCAGTCCATCTCCAGATAGCCGATGGCATACACCTGCACCAGCAGGTGCAGGCCGGTGATCACCGCCATGGCGATCAGGGCGGGCTCGGTCACCAGGCCATCAAAGCCGATGTGCAGACCGGCGGTGTCCAGCCAGGTCCAGCTGAAGGTGATTGGCCTGTAGAGGGCCTCAGCGCCGGCGCGGGCATTGGTGTGCAGGGCCGTCAGGGCCACCAGGCTGTGGCCGAAGGCCACGGCCACCATCAGCAGGTTGAGGTAGCCGCAGGGGCGCGGGCCCGTGCGGGAAATCACCCCGGGCGACCAGGCCAGGGAGGCCACGGCCGCCAGCAGCGGATAGAGGGGGATCAGCCAGGCCGCCTGGAGTGCAGCGACGGTCATGGGGCAGGCAACGGGGGGGGCACTGCGAGGCAGTGGCCCGAAAAGCTAGGGCGACGCCCTCCGCTTTGGGTTCAGAAGGCCCGGAACCGCCTCAAGCTTCGCCCTCACGGCGACGACCGCCGGGAAAGGGCCAGAACCGCAGTCGTGACCGTCGCTTGCGGGCTGCCTTGAGCCGGCTGGGATCCACCGGGATGGCCCGGGGGCGGTAGTCCACCTGTTGGAGGCGCTGAATCGCCTCGGGGACCGAGAGGGGCTTGGCAAATAGAAAGCCCTGGGCCTTGGCCACGCCCTGCTGGATCAACCAGTCGCGTTGGCTGGCCGTTTCCACCCCTTCAGCGGTCACGCCCAGGCCCAGATCGGTGAGCATCGTGAGCATGGTGCGCAGCAGGGTACGGGGGGATTCGTCGCGGCCATCAATCCTGTCGACGAAAGCCCGATCCACCTTCACCCCCTGAATAGGCAGGGAGATCAGGCGGGCCAGGGAGGAGTAACCGGTGCCGAAGTCGTCGATGGCGATGGACACCCCGCGGGCCACCAGCTCGTCGAGAAACTGGTCAAAAGCTGCGGTGGTGTCCTGGAAACTGTCTTCCAGCAATTCCACCTGCAGGGTCCAGGCTGGAGGCCAGGGATTGTCGTCGATCAGGCTGAGCAGACGGCTGCGCAGCTCGAGATCCTCCAGCAGGATCCCGGAGAGGTTCACGCTCATCGTCATCTCCCGGCGGGGAATGGGCTGGGCCAGCAGGGGCATCGCCGCCAGGGTCTTTTCGATGATCAGCAGGTCGAGCTCACCGGTGAGACCACTCTCGGTGGAGAGGGGAATGAAGCTGCCCGGCTGCAGCAGCGTGCCGTCATGGGGCCAGCGGGCCAGGGCCTCAAAGCCGATCGGATCGCCACTGCGCAGGTCGACGATCGGCTGAAGATGGGGCTCGAGCAATTTGCCGGCCACCGCCTCACGGAAAGCCGATTCGAGGCGATAACTCTCCCGGGCCGCCCCCCGCGATTCCGCATCAATGAAGCGGGAAGTACTGCCACTGGAGCGGCGGGCCATGCGCACGGCCATGCTCGTGTCGGCCAGCATCGCCTCGACCGTCTCGTAGTTCTGGCGGTAGGTGGCAATGCCGATGGAGACGCCCATCGACAGGGACTGCACGCCATTGCGATAGACCTGGCTGGCAAAGGCGATCACCCGATCCGAGACCCGCTGCACATCGGATTCCTCCACCTCGTAAGGCAGCAGCACCACCAGTTCGGCATCGGCGAAGCGCGCCACGGAAGCCGCCTTGGGCACGGCTGCCAGCACCCGCCGCGCCGCCTCATCCATGAACTCCTCTGCCACCGTGCCGCCCAGGGTGGCGTTCACCCGCTCGTAGTCCCGGAAACGGCAACGCATCAGGGTGAAGGGCGAGCCCAGCTCCATGCCGAACATCAGCTCCAGCATCTGCACCATCTGATCGCGGCTGATCAGGCGCTTCAGGGAAGCCAGTCGTCCCAGGGGGGAGTCCCTCAGGCGCTCATGCTCCAACCCCTGCTGGCTGCGTGAAAGCAACGCGGCCTCGCGCAGATACTGGAGTTGCTGCACAGTGAGGGAAGCCAGGCGGCGCAGGCTGTCGATCTGCTCCTCGTTGAGCTGGTGGGGCCGACGACTGATGGCGCACAGGCTGCCCACCACAAAGCCCTTGGCGGTGAGCAGGGGAAATCCTGCATAGAAACGCACCTGAGGATCACCGGTCACCAGGGGGTTGTCGGCGAAACGGGGATCCAGCAGGGCGTCGTTGATGATCAGTGGATCGCGCTGCAGGATCGTGTGCCCGCAGAACGAGACCCGGCGCGGTGTCTCCTGCTGGCCCATGGGAGCCCCGACACAGCTCTTGAACCACTGGCGCTCGGCATCCACCAGGCTGACAATGCCGATCTCGGTGCCAGCCACCCGGCGGGTGAGCTCACTGATGTCATCGAAATTGGCATCCGCCTCGGTGTCGAGAACGGCATAGCTGTGCAGCTCCTGCAGCCTGGCTGCCTCGTCGTCGGGGATCCGGGGTTCTTCCATCTCAGACAGACATCACGCAGGCAGGCGTCTCTCAGGCAGCAAGGTCACCGGCTGAGCTGCAGGCGGGAGAGCGCTTCAGCATCAGTCCAATCCACACGGTTGCGACCGGCGTGCTTGGCGGCATACAGGGCCTTGTCGGCCGCCGTGTAGAGGTAATCAAGGTTGTAGCCGCAGTCTGCCGTTGCTGCTGCACCAATACTGGCGGTGATCGGCAACTGGCGGCCGTTGTAGCCAACCCGGTTCATCTCCAGTTGCAGACGCAACCGCTCCAGCACCTTGCGCCCCCCCTCCTTCGAGCTGGAGAGCAGGAGGGCAAACTCCTCCCCACCAAAGCGACAGACCAGGTCATCGGGTCGCAGCACCGTGGCCAGCACTGCTGCCACCGACACCAGGGCCACATCCCCACAATCGTGGCCGTAGGTGTCGTTGATCCGTTTAAAGTGATCGATATCGAGAATCGCGAACACCAGGTCTGCGCCTCTCTCCTCCGCCTCAGCCAAAATCTCCATCGCCGTCTCCATGAACGACGTGCGGTTGGCCAGCTGGGTGAGGCCGTCGGTCTGGGCGGCCTGGTTCAGGCGAGGGAGGAGCCGGGCCGTGAGCACATACCAGAGGGTGCCGGTGAGCAAGCCGCCCAGGAGCAGAGCCAGCACCATCAGCGCAACCAGATCCTGGGCGAAATCCGCCATCACCACACCGGTGTCGAAGTTGGCGATCACCAGAAAGGGCTGACTGGGAAGACCCAGGTCGCGGGGGGGCTGCTGCACCGGCCGTACCACGGTGAAGCTGCCGGTGCGCAGAACGAAATCCGAGGAGCGAAATTCCAGGCACTCGGCCTGGGAGCGGCTGAAGCAGGCCACCACCTGGCGGAAATCAACGTCGTCGGTCTCCACCCGACTCACAATGGGGTCGGTGATTCTGAGGCGGCGCCAGGCGGGACGGGAAGCGTAGGCAATCCTGCCCTGGGCATCCACCACCAGCAACACATTCATGCCATCGAGGCGGTCGGCCCGCACGGTCTGGCCATAGGCCTCCAGCAGGCCCTGGCGGGCATCGTCACTCATCGGGGCTCGCAGGGAGGCCTCCACCACCTGAGCCGCCTGCTCCCCCTCCTGGATCACTTCCCGGTGCCGCTCCACCAGATCGATGGTGGCCAGGGCGAGGAAGATCAACGTCACACTGCCCACCCCGTAGGCGATCAGCAGGCCACGCAGGAAAGTCGCCGACTGTCGCAGGAAGCTGGGCAGGCGAATCATCACTGGCGGGTGTGGCGTTGGATCACGCCGACGATGTCCTGCAGGGAACCGTCGAGCTTGCGATGGGCCTGTTGCTCGGAGAGGAGGAAGGCTTCGAGCTCCACCAACGCCAGCGGCTTCCCGTCATCGACCTGGGAAAGGCGCTGGCGCAGCGCCTCACCGAAACGATCGGCATCGCTGAGGGCCTGACGGGCGGCCTCGAGCTCGCTCTCCAGACCACGCAAGGCGCTGATGGGGACACCAGCCTGCTGCTTGAGGGTGGTGATATCGACCTGGTTGGCCACATAGAAATCGGGATTCCCCTGTGTTCCTCCCACGGGGTAAAGGGTGAGGCGATTCCAGAAGCGTGTGCCATCCTGCCTGTAGTTGACCAGCTCTCCCGTGTAGGGATCTCCAGCAGCAATGGACTCTCGGATCCTGCTCACCTCCCGCGGGTCGGTATCAGGGCCCTGCAGGAAGCGGCAGTTGTAACCGATTGCCAGATCCTTGGAATAGCCTGTCAGGGCTGTAAACGCATTATTCACATAGATCAACGGTGCATCGGGCTTGCGCATGTCCGCCACCGAGATGCCCACGATCGAGTAATCCACCACACTGCCGAAAATGGCGAGCTCCTGCAGCTGATCGGCCATGCGCGCGGCCAGTGCCGACTCCCGCTCATTGGCATCCACGAGCTTGCGGTTGGCCTGCTCGAGCTTGCGGCTTTGGCCGCGGAAGACGCTGGTCGCCCCGAGCGATACCAACCCCAGCAGGCCCACATAGCCGAGCAGGAAATTCAGGCGTCCGAAACCATCCACCCGCAGCCCACGGACGGTGACCTCCTGGATGCCACGCACATCGCCCACCTTCCAGTCCCGCTTGGGGGAATCGGGGTGGGCGTTGTGGCAGGTCACGCAGGCCTGACGCATCAACACCGGCGTGGCCAGGCGATAGGCGGAGCGGCCAAGTCCATTGCCCTGAAGCTGGGTGAAGGTTTTGCGCTCAGGGTCCGTGCGAAAGGTCTCGAGGGCTTCGCGCTCAAACGTGTCGAGAGGCCGCGACACCCGCTTGGCGAAGGGATAATCGGAGATGAATTCGTAAGCAATGCGGCCATCGCTGTGGGCGTTGTCAAACAGAGCCCCCAGTTCAATCGAGAGGGTGGCGGGAATCGGGATCCCGCCGTGCACATTGCGATAGTCCTCGGTGTAGATGGCCTTACCATCCGCCGCCTGCAGGCGGGCGATCACGTTGTCGGCGTAGTAAGCGCGGATGCCGGTGGCCAGAGTGGAGATTTCATCGGCCTGCAGCTCCATCTGGGCCACGGTGGCCCCGGAAACGGCCTGAAACATCACCACCGGCAGCAGCAACAGGCTCGCCAGCAACAGCCACAGCACCGCGTCCGGGCGCACGACCAGCTGGCGGAGGCGGCGGAGCCACACCCCGGGGGTGAAGGCGTGCAACAGGTCGGGCCAGCGCCGCCGCTCAGGCATGCAGGAGCCTCATTTGATGCCTCACATACGTTAAGGGAAGCTCGACCCCCAGCCCACAGGCCTTGCTCAGTCGGCGTCGATACAGCTGCCACGGTCGAGCAGGCGCACGGGCTGGCCGGGAGCCTGGGCTTCAAATCGCGCCTGGCCGTCACGCTCGAGAATCAAGCGCAGCACTTCGTTCGGGCGACTGCCGAACGGATCGTTGCGCAAGAACACATCAATGCGGTATCTGCTGGCACCGGGCGAGGCGAGGGTGCCCTTGCTTTCCCGCCCCTCGCGCAGGGCATCGGCGTGCTCGCCCCCGCCCAGCTTGTAGTCGCTCACCACGCTGGCGGTGCCGCGCTGCTCGGAGACATGCAGATGCACGGCCCCCTGCTGGCGGAAGTCGCAATCAATCATCGTGAGCAGGTCTTTGTCGGGAGCCCCGCCCAACCCACTGCACGCCGCCAGGGACAGCGGCACCAACCCGCCCGCAAGCCCGGCCAACAGACCACGGACACGCCGCATCGCCGAACCTGGCTGGCCGGGGGATGCTGTCACCCGGGCGACTCCAGAGCTGGCGAAAGCTGGACCAGAACCCAGCCAGTTGCGACAGAAGGGAAGCAGGTTGTCCTCATCCATGCCTGAGGCAGCAGGCTAAACACCAGATGCGGTATTTCGGTCAGACAACCGACGAATGTTGCCAGCCTTTAGAAACAAAACGTGAACCCTGGGGTGGCGCTCTCTCACCCTGCCCCTCCCAGGGCCGTGCACCCCGCCCCGGCGGGCCGAGGCAGCTTGACCAGCCCTGGAAGGCGGTGGGATAATGCCTAAAAATTGACGGTATGGCAGGCACCACGCTCACGCCCGAGGGCTGGTCAGGCGGTTCAAGCGGCACCTGGAACAACCGGGCCAATGTCGTTGTCGATTCCCAAGGCGGGATCCGCACCCGTGGTCGTGATCTCATCGATGCCCTCAAGGGCAATGATCTCATCAGCGGTGAGCAGAAGAACAAGTCCGGCGTGATCATTCCCGGAGGCCAGGAAGAAGGCGAGAAACGTGGTTTTTTACAGCTCGGAAACGGCGACGACTCCATCACCGGAATCAGTCAGAATGCTCCTGGGATTGACAACAGAGGCTTCATTTTCGGCGGTTCCGGACGTGATATGATCACAGGCAAAGGCACCAGCGCCATCCGCAACCGAGGCTTCATCTTCCTTCAGCAGGATGATGACACCGTTGATGTGCGCGACGGCGGCATTCGTGGCAGCGGCTTCATCGACCTTGGCGGTGGCAATAACACCTTCATCGGCTTCGGCAATCACCGCCTCTACGCCGGGGGCGTCGACACCGACAAGCTGCTGCTACCCAAGGGCACCTACACCATTCGACGCGACTCCCGGCGCCGCTACAGGGTGGAGCGGGGCGAAAACACCCTTGAACTGTTTGATTTTGACCAGGTGGGAAGCATCAACGGCAACCGCCGTGACCTCATCACCCTGGATTCGAGCGGCACCCTGGTGGTGCTCGATAACGGCTCCATCAACTTCCGCTGAGGGCCTTCTGCAGACGGGCCCAGCAAAAAACCTCGTCGGCCCCAGCCATTGGAGGCATGACGAGGTTGATTTGGCCCAGGGTGCTGATCACCACTGAAGCAAGGGCCGGCGGTCAG
>Ga0194130_10001393_pt1 | contig 39251 bp, 39 predicted proteins | sample TA2KigsurfametaG_FD_160084 | JGI IMG/M metagenome (GOLD analysis project Ga0194130, IMG submission 160084) | Freshwater microbial communities from Lake Tanganyika, Tanzania - TA2015050 Kigoma 12 surface | ecosystem: Environmental > Aquatic > Freshwater > Lake | place: Tanzania: Lake Tanganyika...
ATCGATTTTAAAAAAGTAAATGATAAGAATTGTATTCAACAAAAATAATGAAAATTTAATATACAGTAAGTTTTCATAATGCTTAAAGATTATTTGATCAAAAAATTGCATTATATCGCTAATACTCTTAAATTTTTGACTAACAATTAAATTAATTAGAAAATCAAAAAAAACTAAAATGGTTCCAATCCAGGTTGTTAGACCACTTGGAGCATGCTTACTTGAGGGTAGTTCTCCCTCAAATAATAGCAACGAATCTGATAAATAATTTAATTCATCAACATCATCCAATTTATAATGAATTTTTGAAAAATAAGAAAATATTAATAATAGAAATAAAAAAACATGTAAAAAATTATAATATTCTTTTTTAAACATTATTTTGAAATCTCAATTTTACTAATGATAAAAGTGAATCAATAATATGAAATACTTTCATTTTAGAATGTCCTGCCGCTCTAAATTCGAGGTTAATCGGAATGTCTATAATTTTATAACCTAATTTTTCTAAATAAAATAGGCTTTCTATTAAAAAAAAATAATTTTTATTTTTCGAAAATTTTAAAAAAATTTTATTTATTTTTTTTAAATTGTAAGCTCTAAATCCACCAGAGGAGTCAAACTTTGTTCTTAAAATTAATCTTACTAGAAAAAATCTAAAAATTGTAAGAAATTTTCTATATAATGGCCAACCTTTCAATGAGGATTTAAGAATAAATCTTGACGTATTAACAATATGGCATTTATTATTATTTAAATGGTTAATCATTAATTTTATTGTTAAAGGATTGTGAGTTCTGTCTGCATCCATTGTAATACAATAATCGAAATTTTTTTTAAAAGAATATAAAATTCCATATTTATGCGCTGAGCCAATACCCAATCTCTTTTTTCTTATAACATAATAAACTTGTTTTTTATTAAATTGCTTTAAAATATTAATTGTCTCATCTGTAGAATTATCATCTACGACTAGTATCTTTATTTTTTTGTATAAAAAGATAATTTTTTTAATAATATATCCAATATTTTGTTCTTCATTCAAAGTTGGAATAATTATTAAAGTTTTCAAACTAAATTACCTCAAACTTTGGAAGCGGAAAAATAAATTTTATCCCTGATCTTATAATTTTTTTTTCTTTATCTAAGATAAAATTTTTAAAATGCCAAGGCAAAACAAAAAAATAATCTGGTTTTAGTTGCTTTGCTCTTTTTTCTGAAATAATTCTTATTTTTGTACCTGGTGTGTAACGGCCATTCTTATCTTTATTCACGTCACATATATATTTAATATTTTTGTCATTTATTTTGCAATACTGCAAAAGAACATTCCCTTTGGTTGAAGCTCCATAACCTATTACTAGTTTACGTTGTTGTGCAATTTTTTTAAAAAAATAAATTATTTTGTCTTTTTCTTTGTTAATCCTTTTATAAAATTGCCTATATATGAAGGACGTATTTATTTTTTTATTTTTTTCATCCTTAAGAATTGTATAAATTTTTTTATTTTCTAAATATCTTGAATTCTTTTTAACAACAGTTAGTGCAAAGCTTCCACCATTAATATTATTAAAACTTACATCTATAATTTTTAGATTTGCAAAATCTAATATTTTTTTAACTGTATATAATGAATAATATTCAAGATGCTCATGACAAATAGTGTCGTATGATAAATTTTTTATCATATATCCAGAATAACTTTGTTCAAAATGCCAAATACCTTCATCTGCTAATGTTTTATAAATTTGTTTTGCAAAAAGCACTGGTTTTGGCAAATCATAAAACATTGCTATAGATGTAATTAATTTCGCTTTTTTATTTTTAAGATATTTCTCTAGACATCCAAATGAAAAAAAATCAGGAACTTTTATAATATTTTTTTTATAAAATTTTTTAAATTTTTTTATTGTTGGATCTACTGCAATTAATTTGTTTTTTTTTGAGTCTAAAAAACTTAATAAAGTGCCATCATTTGCCCCGATGTCAATTACTATATCATCTTTTACTATTTTAAATTTTTTTTTAAGAGAATTAATTTTGTCTTTTATGTGATTAACCATAGATAAATTTAGACCCGTTCTATAACCGTAATTATTTCCATACATCTTTTTAAGATTGAAATTTTCAGATAATTGAACTAATTTACATTGACTACACATAACTAACGTTAATTTACCTCTCGGAACTTTTTGATTTTTATTTTTTGGAAAAATGCCAGTAAAATTTTGATTCCCTAAAGAGAATAATCTTTGCAATTTAATTGAACTGCACGACCTACATTTTTTTATTTCTGACATTTGTTTTTATTTTTTCTAATTCAAAATTTATCATATCTGATACTAAATAATTTATTTTCTTTTTGGGTTGCCATTTAAGATATTTTTTTGCTTTCGAACTATCACCTAATAAATAAATAACATCTAGTGGTCTGAAAAATTTTTTAGAAATTTTTATAATAGTTTTTCCGTTTTTATTATAAGCTTTTTCTTGCATTCCTTTTCCAAACCAAAATATTTTAAGATCTAATTTGTTACAAACTAAATTTATAAATTCTTTTATTGAGTATTGTTTTTCAGATGAAATTACGAAATCATCAGGTTTTTTATAGCTTAATATTTTATACATCATTTCAACATAATCATCTGCATGACCCCAATCTCTTCTTGAATATATATTTCCAAGAACTAAAGGTCTTTTTTGCATGTTAAATTTTATTCTCACTAGGTTGCTTATGATTTTTTTTGTAACAAATTGCCCACCTCTTAATGGACTCTCGTGATTAAACAAAATTCCATTTGAAGCAAAAATATTATATGAATTTCTATACATTCTTGTGTAATAATATGCCGAAAGTTTTGCAATTGAGTATGGAGATATTGGATTAAAATCTGATTTTTCATTTAATTTTTTTTGATTAGATTTGTTCATCCCATACATTTCAGAAGATGAGGCCTGATAAAACTTGGTTTTATTGGAAAAGTTTTTTATTGACTCCAAAATGTTTATAACCGAAGCATTATTTATATTGTCGGTATAAATAGGATTATCATATGAAAATGTTACGAAAGATTGTGCTCCTAAATTAAAAAAATAATTTGGTTTTATTTTCTTAATTATAGTCGTAATTTTTTGATGTTCTGACAAATCTGAATTGATAAATTTTATTTTTTCTTTTATTCCAAAGTACTCTAATCTTTCAAGTGGATCAGCTGATGTCCTTCTTAAAATACCAAAAACTTTTATCTTTTTTTTAATAAGATAATTGGCTAAATAACTGCCGTCTTGTCCCGTAATGCCGGTAATAATTGCTGATTTCATTATATTATTTTTTTATTATTAAAATTAAATTGGAGGTAAAAAACAACAATTTACATTTAATAATTTTAAAGTCATTTACATTTAGTATTTTTAAAAATTTTAATAAGTCTCTTTGAGATAAAAGATTTAAATTTCTTATATCAGAATAAAAATTCATTCCAATAACTTTTAATATCTTTCTATAACAATAACTTGGTAAAAAATGCAATAATGGAATTTTTGTGTGAAATTCTATTGGAAAAAATTTGTTAGGGGTTTGTAAAAAAACATATTTTTTTGAAACTCGTATGCATTCTTTAAGAAAATTAATTTGATCCTTTGATGTTCCAACATGTTCTATGGTAGCATTACTATGAACAACATCAAATGAATTATTACCAAAATTTGTATGTCTTCCATCAGACTTAATAAACATTACTTCAGGATATATAGATTTTAAATTATCTAAATTTTGATCAGATATACAAGTTAAATTATTTTTAAATTTAAATTTTTTTACAAAAATATTATTTTGATCTGTTGTAGATCCTGTTGTTCCAATATCTAAAACCTTGTCATTTTTTGTATAGACAATATTATCTTCAAAAACTTTAAAAAAAAATTCCCTATACCTTATTAAAATTTTTAATAAAAACTTATCTAAAAAAGGTATCTTAAGCCAATAAGTTTGCTTATTGTTTAAAATTTTATTATCATCTAAAGTCATATATTTTAGATAGCTTATTAAAAATAAATGAAAATTTCAGTAATAATTCCGGTTTTTAATGAAGAAAAATTTGTACTACAAACACTTAAAGAAGTTAGTAAACAAAAAAAATATTTTAATCTAGAAGTAATAATTATTGATGATTGTTCAACTGATCATACCCTAAAAATAATAGAGGACAACTCTAATTTATTCGACAAATTTATTAAAAATAAAGAAAATTATGGTAAAGGAAAAAGTATAATATTAGGTATCAAAGAGGCAACTGGAGATTTAATTTTATTGCAAGATTGTGATTTAGAATATGATCCTGAAGAATATAAAAAATTAATTGAACCGTTCACTAAATATGATGCGGACTTGGTTTTGGGTAGTAGATTCAAAGGGTCAGGAGCAAAAAGAATAATTTATTTTACGCATCAAATTGCAAATAAATTTTTAACTTTTTTAGCAAATCTTTTATTAAATAGAAATTTTTCAGACATTGAAACTGGCTACAAAGTAATAAAAAAAAAAAAACTTGATCTCATAAGTTTAGAGCAAAATAGATTCGGTATTGAAATAGAACTTATAATGAAATTATCAAAAATAAAGTCAAAAATTTATGAAGTTGGGATTAATTATAATGGAAGAACTTATAATGAAGGAAAAAAAATTAAATTTATGGATGGAGTAGTGGCAGCTTACTTAATATTTTATTATTTTTTTAAAAAATAATGTCAAAATTAAAAAAATTAAATTTAAATTATTTAATTATTGCAATACCCCTTCTTCTATTAACAGGCCCATTTCTCCCTGATTTATTTTTATCAACTGCATGTTTAATATTTTTAATTAAAATCATCTATTATAAAAAATTTTTTATTTTCAATGATAGTTTTTTTAAATACTTTATGTTATTTTGGTTATGCTTAATACTGTCCTCTACTTTGGGTGATAGTAAGAATTTTATTAATTCTATACAATCCTCTTTTTTTTATTTGAGATTTGGTATTTTTGTAATTTTAATTAAATATTTAATGAATAAAAACAAAAATTTTTCACTATTATTTTTATACTCTGTAAGTACTGCTATTTTACTTATGACAATATTTGGAATATTACAATTCATTAATATTAGAGCCAGTCTTATAAATGAAATTATAAAATTATTTATTAATAGCGAATTAGAATACTTTAATCATAATTGGAGAAATCTTGGAGCCTCACATTTTAACAGATTGACTCTTCCATTTAGTGATAAACAAGTAGCTGGAAGCTTTATAGTCAGATTATTACCTTTATTTTTTATCCTAGTATTATGGAAAATAAATAATAAAAAAATTTCTAAAAAAGAGACTCTTTTAATAAAAATATTTTTTATATTAGTTTTTTTTATTTCATGGGCCTCCGGCGAAAGATCTTCTTTTATTCTTTTAATTATCCAATTAATTTTGTTATTTTTGTTGATAAAAAAATTAAGAATTTTTTTCAAAAAATTTTTAGTACTTAGTATTTTGATAGTTTTATTAAGTATTTATATTGACCCAATTTCAAGAGGTAGAATGATTGGTCAAACAATTGATAATTTTACCGAAAAAAAAAGAATACATTTCATATCTTCAATTCATGAAGGTCATATTATTGGAGCATGGGAAATATTTTTAGATAACAAATTTTTTGGTGCGGGTTTAAAAGGATTTAGATATGAATGTTTCAACAAGGATGAATATTCAAAAAATTCAAGAATAATATGTACCACACATCCTCACAATGTTTTAATGCAATTTCTTAGTGAGACCGGTATTGTTGGTTTTATTTTTTATATTATCTCTTTTTTGATAGTATCTTTAGCCTTGTTTATGAAGTTTATTTATAAGATATTAAATAAAGATAAATTTTTAATAGATGATTATCAAGTTTGTGCCCTAATTAGCATATTTGTTACACTCTGGCCTCTAGCCTCTAGTGGAAGTTTTTTCAACAACTGGTTATCAATTATATATTTTATTCCTGTTGCTTTTTGTTTTAATAAATTAAAATTAAAAGAGTAAAACGTGAAAAAAAATATTAAATTTATTCTAGTATCTTTTTCTTTTTTTTTATTGTTAATTACAATAACAGAGGTCTTCTTAAGGTATCAGGGTTTTGGAACTCCTATAATTTATGAAACATCTTATGAATACGGATATGCACCCACACCAAACCAAAAATTAACTAGATTTAATAATAAAAGGATAACCATAGACAGTAATGGGTATAGAAAGGGTTCTGTTTCAAATAATTCAAATAATAAAATTTATTTTCTTGGAGATAGTGTAACTTACGGTGGCAGCTATATTGATGATGATGAATTATTTAGCGAAAATTTTTGTAAAAAAATTAATCAAAAATCTAAAAATAAATTTAATTGCTACAATGGTGGAGTAAATGCCTACGGATTTGAGAATATAATTAAACGTTATCAATCGATAAAAAAAAATAAAGATAGCTTCGTAATAATAACTCTTATACCTGGTAATTTTTCAAGAAATTTTATTCAAATCGAATCCCTTCCCTATTTTACAAAAAAACACACACATTTTTTAAAAGCTACAACAGAATTGACCGCTTATTACCTTGATATAGTAAGATCAAATCTAAGATTTGATAAAAAAAAATTTTCAATAGAACAAAAATTAGATGATTATATTAAAATAAAGATAAATGAAAATCTTAATCAACTAAAAGAACTGCAAAAAAAAGACCCTAATTTAATAATACTTTTCTTTCCTCCTAAACAATTTTTGCTAGAAAAAAATTTAAGTGAATTTGATAATTTTTTCTTTAAAAATATTCAGAATGAAAAAAATTACTATAATCTGACATATACTTTAAAATCTCTTAAAGATAAAAATAATATTTACTACGACAGTATTCACTTGAATTCTAAGGGTCATCAAATAATGTCTGAAATATTATTTAAATTGCTTAAAAATAATTTTTTAGAAACTAATTAAACTTTTCAATAAATGATAAAATGTTCTAAAATATTTATAATTAATATTATTATTCTAATAATTATTTTTTTTTCGGTTGAAATTGCAATTTCAATATTTAAACCCAATCATTTAATCCGCGATCCCGAATTGGGATGGAAACTGAAACCTAATTTCAAAAAAAATAAAACTGAAAAAGATTTATATGGTCAAACTTATAATGTTAAGTTTGAAATAGATAGCAGAGGGATAATTAATGTGGGAGATGACAAAAATAAATCTCTATCTGTACTGGTATTGGGCGACTCATTCTCATCTGATCCCTACGTTAGTACAAAAAGTATGTGGTATGGAATTCTACAAAATGAATTAAGCAAAACATTTAAAGAAAATATTACAATCAACGTGATTGGAGCCGGAGGATATGGAAGTCTCCAAGAATATTTAATTATGAAAAAATTAAATTTAAATAATGATTTAGTAATCTTGCAATTTTGTAGCAATGATTTTGATAATAACACTTTAGAAATTGAAAAAATAAATGGGTCTATGAATCAATACAGCAGAAGACCATATTTGAATTCTAAAAATGAGATTTATTATGATCAAAGTTTTTTTTCAAAGTTATTAAGAACTCAGTTCTTAGGAGAATCCAGAATATTAAATAAAATATTATTCTGGTATGGAAATAATAAAAATCAAAAAGAAATTAATAATGAATTAAAAGACTACTCATATGATATTACCAAAACAATTTTAAAAAAAATTAGATCTTTATATCCAGGAAAAAAATTTTTTATTTTTAATTGCGAATATTCAGATAATAGATGGGAAAAGTTAGCTAAAGAAACTAATTTTATTCCTATAATAGAAAGCTCAACAAATTTAAAAAAAGCAAAAAAAAATAATTTAAAAATATATTACCGTGATGGAGGTCACTATAATGAACTTGGACACGAAATAATCGGTCTTTCAATAGCTGAAAATAAACAATTATTAGATGCTATAAGATTAATAATTAATAAGTAGGTTTCTCAATTATTTTGTAATCAAGCAAATAACTACTTAGTTTCATTTCATCCTCATTATAATAACAATCTTTTATATTCCAACAAAAATTCCATGTATAATCAACTAAGCCTTTACTGGTCTTGTGATTTATTGGTTTATAGCCAAAATAAATTCTCTCCTTAAAAACGGTCTCGTTAACTAAAGTTCTTTCATATGAAAAGATATCAAGATTATCTTTATTTAATTGCATAAACTGAGTAATAAAAAAAATAAATAAATTTACAGCTAAAATCCTTAAATTAATTCTTCTAATTTCACCTGAATTAATTTGAGTATGAATTACTCTAAAAATAGAGGCCAAAAATAAAGTTGGCAATAGTGCAATTAGCCAAAATCCTAATCTTGGATCTGGAGATAGTAAATACCATTGACTAAATAAAAACGAAAAAAATAAAAAAATTATAAAATTTTTAAAATTGAATTTAAATATTTTATTTTTTTTAAAAAAATATTTATATAAAAAAAACATAGAAATAAAAAGTAAAGTATAGACTGTTATTATTCTGTTAAATTCTTTCATTATTATTTGATTTGAAATTTTAATGTTATTTATCTGGTCTCCATTAGAGGAGATACTCGTAAACCCTTTTAAAGAGTCAAAAGAAAAATTAAAAAAGAGTAATAAAGAAAATATATAAAATAATTTTAAAGATAATTCTATGCCAATTTTTTTGATAAAGAAAAATGAGAATAAAAGAATAAACAGTATGGGAATAATTAAAAAATGTAAATTTTCTAAAATAAAACTAAAATTTATATCAACAAAATGTCTCTTATACTGTTGAATAAGCAATAATTCTCTTGTTAAATAATTTAAATTAAACCAGGGCACGTCAAAGCAAGAATATAAAACTGGGTAGAAGAAACAACCACTAATTATAAAATTTTTTATAAACCAAACAAACATTAAAATTACCATCACAAATAAAAAATGTAATTGCTTAATTTTGAGTATTGAAAAATTTTTGTAAAAATAAAAATAAAATATTAATAATAAAAATAAAAATAAAAAAACAATTCCCGTGGGTTTTGCTATAACCACTGAACAGAAAATAAATATAAAAATCCAAAAATTTGAATTATTGAATTTTGTTTCATTGGCATTTAACAATCTCAAAGTTTGAAAACAAAAAAGAATAGCAAGAATTCCAAACGAGAAATCAACTCCACCATAATCAACATTGCTGTATCTTAACCAAAGTAAAAAACTTAAAGTTGTTGGTAAAAATAACAAAACACTAAAATTATTTTTTTCTTTTGATAGTTCGTATAAAAATAAAATGAAAATATTTAAATATATTGCTTGAAAAAAACTAACTATTGTAAAATTATCACCAATCCAAAATAAGGAGGTAATATAGTCATAACTTGTATTAAGAGCATATCGGCTGTGTAAATTGTTAAGCCCAAATGTAATTTTGTAATTCTTAATCCAATTCTGAAATGGAACATGATACAATCCAGCGTCATGACCTATCTCGTTATTAATTATCATCGGTATAGTAAATATTATTAGCACCGAAAAAATTATTAATATTTTAATATCTCTTTTATTTAATCTCAGTATTAAAGTTAATAATAATAAAAATATAGTTGAAAGTAATACATAACTATTTAAGGCCGTAAAAAAATTTAAAACCACTGCTAAAAAATTTAGAAAAAAAAGACCTAGTATTAAATTTATTGAAGCTCTGTTATTTTCTATATTTATTAAAAAAGTATTTTTTAAACATTCTAATAATTCATAACCCAATTTATAAATTAAAAACAAAATTAAAAGATATAGGATATATAAAGTAATCAATGTTTATTTAAAAATCTAATTAATATAAAATAAAGCGCAGTAGCAATAAATAATAATAATATTGTTTTATAAAAAAAAAACAAACAAGTAAAAGATAAGAAAATTAGATTTATTAATACTGAAACAGTATAATGATTAATATCTCTAAATTTAAATTTATCAAGAATTAAATAATGCAAATGATTTCTATCTGCTTTAAATGGGTTTTTTTTATTTAAAATTCTAATATAAAAAAGTCTTATAATTTCTAATCCTGGCAATAACATAATCATTAAAATTTCATCAGACTTAAATAAATAATTTAAGTTAAAATTTTTAATAAACAATATAGCAATTATGCCAGACAATAAATTTGCTCCACTGTCACCTAAAAAAACTTTTTTTTTAAAATTTAAAAATAAAAAAAACACAACCGAAAGTAATATCAATATTAAAATAAAGTTAAAATTAACCCGAAATAAAATAAAAGATATAACAAAGAGAGTGTATATCCCAACATTAAGATCTATTCCATCCAACATATTAAAAGCATTAGAAAATATTAAAAAAGAAAACAATGTAAAAAAAATACTAAATGATCCTAAATAATAAATATAATCTGTACTCATTAAATTTATCTCAGTGATCAATAGCGTCTCGTCAGCAAATATTCCGAGTAGATATATAATTGTTAATAACATTAGTTTGGTGAATGGGCCAAGATCAAATTTATCGTCTATTAGACCAAGTGCAAATAATGCTGATGGAACAACAATCCAAGTGATAAAACCTCGATAATCATTGATTGAGAAAAGATCATTGTAAGAAAATTCAAAATAGTTATTTAAAATTAATGCTAAAATATAATTAAAATACAATACAATTCCCCCTCCTAAAAAAATAGGTTTTGAATGTAACTTTCTATTTTGATCAGGAAAATCAAATATATTTATTTTTTTTGAAAAAAAATCGATATTTTTTACTATAAAAAAATTTAATAAAACAAAAATTAAGAGTAAAAATAACTCAGACATAAATTTTACATTATAAATAGATAAGTTAATGTTTATATAAACTAATAAAAATGAATAAAATTTACAATTATTATATTTTAACCGCTTATGTGCTTCTTATCAGTTCTGTTGGTTCAAATATTGCTAATATAAAATTATTAACGAATTTTAATGTTAAAAATGTCCAAGAACTTAGATCTTTATTTCCAGTAATAATACTTTTTATAAATTTTTTAATAGTAATCATAAAATACAAATCTGATTTTTTTAAAAATTTAAATCCAATTTTGTTTTTTTTTTTTTTCATAATCATTATTCAATTTTTTGGTTTATTTTTTAATTAATATAAAATTTTTTATTTTTAGTTTTTTTTCGGAACTTTATCTTTAATAAGTTTATTTATAATAATATGCAAAAATAATAATAAAGATATTTTTTCAAAATTATTTTATTTGAATTTCTACCTGATTGCATTTGTAGTAATAATTTTTATTTATCAAAATCCAAACATTGCTTATGGTAGTGGATGGATAAATATATTTGGTCATCAACTTGTTAACATAAATAGTAACGGCTTCTCTAGATATTTACTATTTTTGTACATCTATATCTTTGTAAATTATATTTTATCTAATAATATAAACTTTTATAAATTTTTAATTTTATTAGCTATTTCCACTTTAATTTTTAATTACGAAGGAAGGGTAAATATAGGACTTTTATTAATTGTAAATATGATAATATTTTTTAGGAAAACCATTTTGTTTAAAAAATTACTAATCTTTTTTTTTATATCAATTGCACCCTTTCTTTTTTCAACTGCATGGCAAAATAAATTAAATAATAATAGTTTCTTTGATTTTTGGAATTCGCCGACTTTTAGAACGGCAATTACTGGAGATAAATATGATACAAAAAAACAATATTTTTTATCATTTAAATCATTTGACAAAATAACAACAGGTAGATTTAAGAAATGGAAAATAATTTTAAAATATCAACAAAGTATTACTAATAAACTTTTCGGTAACGGTCCTGAGTTTGATAGAAACCTTTTAGGTCGTTTCAATAAATATCCAACTGGTTCGGATTCTGCTAATGCAATACTATATCTTTATTTATGCGGTGGAATGTTAAGCGTGGTTTTATTCTTATTTTTAATAATTCAACAACTTCATAAAATATGGAAATATTTTGTTATAGATAATAAAGAAAATTCTAATAGTAATCCTGAAATTTTTATATCTATTACATGTTTTGTATTCATTTTAATTAGGTCGTTGTTTGAGAACAGTTTAAGTGTATGGAGTATAGATCAAGTTTTATTTATTTTATTTGGCTGCTATTTTAATTTTTTTTTAAAGAAAAATAATAAAATAAAAAATTAGTCATTTTTTTAAATACATCACTTTTGTTTCTTAACGTAGTAGATTCTATATTTTTTGTTAATATTTTAATAGTCGATTGTAATATGTTTTTGTTGTCAAAATCTATAATAGAATAAGAATTATATATATTTTTAATGAATTTCATTTGAGATTTTCTAAAAATTATATGTACATTTGACAAAATTGATTTTTGAACAAAAAAAGAATGAGGATTCTCAGCTGGTGCTATAATAAATTTACATCTGTCTAATAAAATGCTTAGTTTTGCTTCAGAAACATATCCTAGAGATTTAATGTTTAATTTACTTAATTCATTCAAAGAATCTCCACAAAATAATATCTTAAATTTCAAATTTATTAATTTATGAAGTAAATAAATTTCTTCTTTTAAGAATTTATTTGAATGATTTCTAAAATAATAAACTAAATCTATATCTTTAGAAACTTTTCTTCGATAATTCTTGCTTGATAAATAAACAAGTGAAAAATTTTTAATATAATGAATTAAATCAATTTTTTTTATAAGATTTGTTGAAAAAATAATATTTCTAAATTTTTTTTTAATAATTTTTTTTGAAATAAAAATAAAAAGGGGTAATAAAATATATCTTATAATTTGTTTGATTGAGTTAATATTATTTTTTACATCTGAGCCAGTAATAGGTCCTAGTATAGTATTAGCAGGAAGCAGAAAGAATAGTAAAAAGTTCCATATTGGTAAATAATTTAAGTAAATAACGGAATCTACAATATAACTTTGTCTTATAATTTTAGCTACTCCCAAAAGCGGAGTGAAATATTTATAATAAAACCAATTATTTTTTTTTAAATTAAATTTTTTAATAATTTTCCCTTTTGAAATTAAATACTTAAAATATGGTGTTTCTAAAATTATTTTTGAATTAAAATTAAATTTTATATAATATTTTACAAATTCATTAGCTAACAAACCTTCTCCTGAACTCTTTTGGAATTCACAAGACCAAATATAAGTTGTGTGCTTGATATTATTCAATTTTTTTAATCATTTTATAGTGAATCTTGCATTTATAAAAATAAATTAGAATATAATAAAATTTTCGTGCAAATATTTTTAATAGAATTAATTTCATTAATTCTTTAAATCCCTCTAAAAAGGATAAGGTGAATTGATGTTTAGTCGAAATAAAAGTGGGTTTTGAAGATTGGCCTCCTAAATAATGTATAGATAAATTTTTATAAATTTTAATTTTACCAAAAAAATTAATATTTTGCTTAATCCATAACCCATCAGAGGAAATGAATGTTTTTTCTTTAAAAAAAAATTTATTTGAAGGGGGTCTTACAAAGCTTGGGTGTGGTGAATAATTATCTTTATTAAAAAAAAATTTTTTTATTTCAAAAACCATTTCATCATAAATGTTCAAATTTTTAAATATCAGACATTTATCCCTGTATTTTTTGATTGCACTTTTTATTAACGTTATCCCTTTAAAATGAATCAATTCGTCACCACTATTAATAAAAATTACATGATATTTTGAAGTCTTTTTTAATCCTATATTCATTGCACTCCATAAGGATTTATCCTTTCCAACTATGATTGTTGTATATTTATTTTTTATTTTTTTTTTTAGAGATTTGTTAATTTTTTTGGCTACAATTAAATGCAAATCTGGTTTTATGATTTGACTGCTTACCGATTTTATTGTTTTTAAAAGATCATCATCAAAATCTTTATGTACAGTAATAATCGCTATTTTTGACATTATTTGGAAAACTTTTTAAATTTAATACTACCTAAAGAATAAATATTTTTATTAAAGTAAATTAATTTCATCAAAGATGAAAATATTCTTAATATTCGTCTTATTGGAGAAGTATGCAATCTCCACAAACTTGTTAGATGCATTTTTTCTATAAAACTAGGAACTATTTTTTCTTCACCAGATAACATTCTAAATGTACCACCCATGCAAATAATTTTTAAATTTTTTTTTGAATTAGCAATCTCTAAAGCAACATGTTCTTGTAAGGGTGTTGGTAATACAAGTATCAATACTTTTTTTTTTTTATTGATTTTTTTTTTTAATTTCAAAATTATGCGGTTGAAATTTAATCCCTGAATATTACAAAAGGAAGAATATTTTAAATCTTTGAGATATTCATTTGTTTTTTTGGTATGAGTTCCTGCTGTAATCGAAAAAATTTTATTTTTTTCTAAAAATTTGAAAAAATCCTTAAATAAAATTCTTCCAGGAATAATTTTTTTTATTTCTTTAAAGATAAATGTTGAAAATAATCCATCTGGCCAATAATAAAAATTATTAATATTAATAGCCTTCATAAAATAAGTAAATGATGCAAGATTTAATGCACTTAAGACAAAAGAATTTTTCTTAAATAATACCTTATAGTTATCAGTAAAAATTAATTTGTGCTGTATCAGCTTATTTAAATAATCTGAATTGAGATTTAATTTTTTTTTAAGGAAGAATTGTTTAAATTTTCTTAAATATTTCAATAAAATAATCAAAATCGAAAAATTATAAAATATGATTATTTTAAAATCTTCATAAATTTTTCGAAAAATAAATTTATTACTATCCCCGCCAGATCTCATAATTACAGTCGGTTTATTTATGTAAAAAGAATTGGTTTTTTTATTTGTAATCAATTTAATCATCCAGGAATAATCGCTTGAAATATTATAATCTTCATCATAAAAAATTTTTTTTTTATAAGTTTCCCTTCTTATAAAAACTGATGTATGTGGCGGCATCCATCCATATCGGATATCCTTTTTTAAATTTGTAGAAGGATCTTTCCACAATCTTATTACATTTTTAATATTTCCTCTGTTACTTATAATGATATTTGAATATACAAAATTAATTTTACTATTTAAAAAACTCTTAGAAACTTTGTCCAAAACATGTTCGGAATAATACATATCATCACTGTGCAACACTCCTATAATTTCACCACTACATAATTTTAATGCTTGATTTAAAGCTCCAAATTTATTTTTAATACCCTTTTTTTCGATATAAAATTTGACTTCTTTATAATTACAAAAATTTTTTTTTACATAATCATCTGTTCCATCATTAGATTTTCCAAAAACAATGATTAATTCTTTGTTTGGATATTTTTGTAATAAAAATGAATTGATAGCATCTTTTATGAAAGGCATTCCATTTCTAACAACGGTTATAATTGATATTTTATTCATATTTATTTCTTATTACCTTTAAATAAAGATCAATGTATTGTTTCGCAACTACTGGATAAGAAAAACACTTCAACACATGACGTCTTGCATTACTGCACATAAGTTCTTTGATTTTTTTATTACTAAGTATAAATAAAATTTTTTTTTCTAAATCCTTATGACAATATGGTTTTGCTAAAAATCCTGTTTTACCATCAATAATAATGTCTTTTAACCCACAGGCATTAAATGAAACTACTGGAGTACCGCAAGATTGAGCCTCTAAAGCTGTTAAGGAAAAACTTTCTACTCTTGAAGGAACTACACATATATCCGCACAGTTATAAATATCTCTTAATAAATGATCTTCTTTTATATATCCTAGATAATATGTTTTTATTCCTAGAGCTAATAAAGAAGAAGAAAAATTTTCACCAACAATTATAATTTCAAAATTAATTTTTTTTTTTAAAATTTGCAAAGCTTTTATCAAAAGGTCTTTCCCTTTGTGATACTCATTCCCTCCCCCAAGTGCTGAAAACATAATAATTGTAGAATCTTTCTTAATATTTAATTTATTTCTTAAATGATTTTTACTCTTAACTTTCCAGAATTTTGTATCAATAGTATTTGGAATAACAGTCGATGGCCACTTTTTAGTTAATTTAGCACTACTGACACAATTTTTTATCCATAAACTTGGCGCTACAACTTGAAAGGCTTTTTTCCAATATTTTTTTTTCTTTAACCATGTCTTCGCACTTAAATCAAAAAAAGATTTGGTCTTATAACCATTAATCCATCTATTATGATTAATAGAAATATGCTCAGCACCACTGAAAGGCCACATATCATGAAAAGTCCACACAATAGGTTTTTCTAAATTTCCAATATTTTTAATTGATAACATTTCTCCATTGACCCAATGTAGATTAATAATATCAAAATCTTTATCAGAATTTATAAATTTTAATAAAAAATTAGAATCAAAATAATTATAAGATAAATGGGATTGAACTTTATTATTGTAATTTTCAAATTTTCTGGCAAAAAATGCAAATACTCTTTTTAAATAATTAAAAATTCTTTGCGATTTTGGGTAAAATATATAATTATTGCGATTTTTATTATAATCAACAGAAAGTACTTTTGAAGAAAAAAATTTACTATTATTTAATGCCTCATTAATTCTATAAACTGCTCTCGATGCTCCGCCCTTATGAGAAGAAAAATTTATATGTAAAACCCTTAAAAGTGACACAGTAGATATATGTTTAAAGTGTAATTATTCTGCTACATTTTTTTAACACGCTTTTTTTATGCGAGGCAATAATAATTGTTTTTTTTCTTTTCATACTTAATATAGTTTTAATAAAATCTTCCTCGGTTTCATTATCTAATGAACTTGTAGGCTCATCCAAAATTAACACTTGTGGATTTCTATAAATTGCTCGAGCGATTCCAAGTCTTTGTCTCTGTCCTCCTGAAATTTTTACACCATCTTCTCCAATATTAGTTCTTTCTTTGTTTTTTAAATTTTTAACAAAATTTTGTATTTTAGATAATTCTATAGCTTTTCTTATTGAAATCGTATTTTTCTCAAAAAAACCCAAAGTAATATTTTCTTTAATACTGTTATTTAACAGATGAATTATTTGAGGAACATATCCAATATTTTTTTGCCATCCTTTTAAATTATTTTTAATATTAACATTGTCTACCAGAATATCACCTGAGTTAGGCTCTATTAGACCAAGTAAAATATTTATAAATGTTGTTTTACCAGATCCGCTTTTACCAGAAATACCAATAATTTCTCCCTTTTTAATAAGCAAATTAAATTTCTTAAAAATAACTTTATTTGAGTCATTATATTTAAATGAAATATTTCTAAAACTTATTGATTTTTTAAAAGGAATTACATTTACGAATTTTTCTGAAATTTGATAATCAAATTTAATACTTTTAAACTCATTGTAAATTGAAGATATAGCCGCTCCAGTGAATCTAATCCGCTGAAAGGAATTAATAATTCTATTACAAGAGGGTAATATTTTATATGCACAAATAGAAAAAATAGCTAGCACTGGAATAATTTCTTTGCCTGAATAGTCTAAATTGTAAAACAAAAGTACCAATAAAATTAAGAATAAAAAACCAATAAATTCTAATAAAATTTTGGGCAATTCTAAAAAAAAGAAATATTTGGACAATAGATCTGTTGAAATAAAACTAAATTTATTAAATTTATTTAAAAAATAATTTTGTCTATTGAAAATAATCGTTTCTTTAATAGCTAATAAACTTTGTTGAATATTTTGTGTTTTTCTTTTTTCATTAAGAATTCTTAAATATCCAAATTTTTTAATTTTATTATTTACTAGTCTTAAAAAAACAAAACTTACAATCCCAATAATAAAGGTAAGTAAAATAGTTTTGTAATCCACTATTAATAAAAAAATTATAATAAAGATTAATATTAATATCTCTGAGAATAATAAAATTGAAGGCATAATAAAATTATAAATAATATCTGGTATTTGGGTTGATAAATTAGAGATAAAGTAAGAGGAATCTTTCTTTATAAAAAATGTATAAGATTGATTTAAATACTTGCTATACACTTTTTTTAACAAGGTGTGCATTAATTCAAAAATTATTTTATTTTGTTTAATCTGAAAAAAAATAGTTAATATAAATTTTGTTAAAAAGATTATTAATATAGTTAATATACTTATATTAAATATCTGTTGATTATTAAATTGAGAAAAAAATAATATTTCTTTAAATTTTAAAATATTTTGTTTATCTATTAAAAAATATAACACTGGTAAAATAAGTCCTATACCAAGAATTTCAAGAATCGAAATTAAAAGAATTAAAATAAAAAGAAAAAATATTTTTATTTTTTCTTTATGATCTATTATAAAAAAAATTTTATTTAGATTGCTAAACAATAATAGTTTCATATTTAATAAATTATTTAATTTTATGTTATAAAGATATACTATTTATTTTATAATATTATTTAAAAATACTAACATTTTTCCACTTATCATCTCAGCAGCATACTCGCTTGGGTGTCCACCATCTATATAATATAAATTTCTATCGTCATGATTTAAACACTTGTTTAATATTTTTGTATTACAAAAAATCTTGTGAGGATAAAAAGAATAAAAATTATTATAAAAGGTAAGATCTGAATTTAATCTATTAATAAATTGAATTCTATCTAAGAAAATTTGATAATCGGTAGTTATTAAATAGGGTTTTTTAATAATAAATTATCCTCATTTATATCAATTTGTAATTGACTATATAAAATTCTTATTAAATAAATATAGAATGCTCTATATGCATCTATTTCTAACTTATAATTAAGCCTTATTTAAAAGTTCATTAAAATTTTGATTAAAAATTTTTTTAAAAAAAATTCAGTAATTTTAAAATTAAACTTTTATTTTGACTGTAGCTAGGCGAAAAAATATCTTTTTTTTTTAAAAATAACAATTTTAATATATTTTTGAATTTATTAATAATAATAACAACATTTAAATATAATAATTTGTAAAATAGTACAATTTTTTCATTAAATAAGATTTTTCTAGATGAAATAAATCTATTAAAAAAGAAAAAACTAAATTCTTTAAGCGGAAAAAAATTTTCTATATAGCTATTAATTTCTTTTTCCATAAAATAAGGATTTGAACTAATTCCACCTTTACCTAAATAAATCATTCCTTTTTCAGATCTAATGAAATCCCCTTTAGATAAAGCATGGGAAATAACTTTCCAATCATGTCCTAAAAATCTTTTTTTTAAATCTGGGCATGACTCTAATATATCTCTCTTATAAATTGCAAAATTACATCCTGTTGCCTTAAAGCATAAATCTAAAAATTTAGAACCTCTCTCAAATAATGTTCCACCAATACTAAAACTCGAAATTTCAAATAAATAATTATTTTTGTCAACATAAGCATTTGGTGAAGCTGCAAAAACACAATTATTATTTGTAAGCAAAGTATTTATATTATTTTCTAAATAATCTTTCGATATATAATCATCGCCAGATAACCATACAAAAAATTTATATCTAGATTTTTTAAAGACAAAATAAAAATTATCTGCAACACCTAAATTTTTTTGTTGCTTGAATAACTTAATTCTTTTATCTTTTTTTGAAAAATCTTCACATATACGAATAGTATCATCGGTTGAGCAGTCATCTGATATCAATAATTCAAAATTAATATGTGTTTGTGATAAAATTGATTGGATACATTTAACAATATTTTTTTCTTGATTATAGATAGCAAGCCCAATACTTATAAATTGATCTGAGTTCTTAATCATTTACAGATTAACATTTGAATATACATTTTTCCAAGCGTTGAAAATAATTCTAAAATATCTTTCTCTAAAAAGGTCTTTTTCGTTGTACCAACTTTTAAAATTAAAAATTAAACCTTTTTTTTCCATATTAAGAGGAGTAGTAATTCCTTTTTTATACAGTAGATTTCTTAAAGGAATTTTTAATAACAAATTATTTATTTTATATTCTGGTGGAAGACTAAAACCAAACTCTATAATTCTTTTGTCAAGATAAGGACATCTATTTTCAATTCCAAAAGCCCCTGACATTCTATCACCCATCTGAAGTAAGCTTGGCATAACATATTTAAAATCAAAAAAACCTATAGCATTTATAGGGTCATCAAACATTTCAAATATTGGATCTAAATACTTTAAACCTAATTTGTAATTATTATTTTTTAAAATTATTTTAAGGTAATCTTTTTTATGGTCTCCATAAACTTTTTGAAACATAAGTTTGTAATTTGGATATTTCAAAAATTGATAATAGTTGTTAGCTATTGGTAAATACCTTATATAGCCGCCAAATATTTCGTCGGCACCCTCGCCTGATATTACAACTTTGACTTTCTTGCTAGCTTTACTCGCCAAGTAATACAATGGATAAGAAGAAAGCGATCCCACGGGGAAGTCTAAATGATAAACAATTTTTTTTAGTTTTGAATTAAATTGATTATGATAATTTAACTTATCATCAAAATGAAACTTATAATTAAATTTATGATAAGTGCTCAATAAACTACTGTCAATTCCGCCAGAATAATACAATCCAATTTTAACGTCAGCTCTTAATCTTAGTTTAACAGAATCTCTAATTAAAAAATCTAGTTCTTCGCTAATTTCTTTTTTAAAAATTTTTCTTTTATTAAATTTCCAATATTCAGTTGTATAAATATAATTTTTTTTTATATCGTATACTAGGTAATGGGCTGGTTTTAATTGATTTAAGTTTTTATATAAGGTTTTGTCAAAACAATATTGAAAGGAATCACAAAATTTATTGTTTAAGTTCAACTGCAAATTAACAACTTTTGATATAGCTTTTGCTTCTGAAGAAAAAATAAAATCTTTTCCATTATAAAAATAGTATAATGGTTTTTCTCCAGCAATATCTCTAGCTAAATATATTTTTTTTTGCAATTTATCATAAATTGAAAAAGCATACATTCCATTCAATTTATTAAATATTTTAAAACCCCACTGTTCCCAAGATTTTATAAGTACTTCAGTATCAGAAGAAGAAAAAAATTTATAACCTAATGAAATTAATTCTGATTTTAATTCTTTGTAATTAAAAATTTCACCATTATATGCTAATACATACCTTTTAGTTTCTATTGGGCTTAAATTTGTTGTAATTAAATCAATTATCTTCAATCTTCCCATGGCAATTGAAACCACATTATCCATGAATAAGCCCTCTGAGTCAGGAGCTCTGTGTCTCTGACATTTAACCATTTCAGAGATTTTATTTAAATTTAATTTTGTTGAAACAATTCCAGATATACTACACATTATGAATTTATTTTGTAATACTTTTTATACCAAGTTATAAAATTATTTAGTCCATTTTCAAGAGAGGTTTTGTTACTTGAATTAAAATTTAATTTAAATTTTTTAGTATCTGCAAATGTATTCTCAATGTCTCCTGGTTGCATTGCAATATAATTTTTTTTAAATTTTTTTCCTGTGATTTTCTCTATAGTTTTAATGAATGTCATTAATTTTTTTGGCTGACCTGTAGCTAAGTTATAAATTTCAAATAGACCATTTCTTAAGTCGGGAGATTGTTTGTTTAATTTTTTTTTTATATTTTTTTTTGTTTTTAAAAAGACTTCATAAATGCCATCTACTATTAAATCTATATATGAAAAATCTCTTTTGTGTTTACCAAAGTTATGAATATTTATCTTTTTATTTTCATATAAATTTTTAACAAAAGAATAATATGCCATATCTGGTCTTCCCCATGGACCATAAACTGTAAAAAATCTCAAACCTGTAGTTGGTAATTTGTGCAAATAACTATAGCTATGCGCAATTATTTCGTTACTTCTTTTAGTTGCAGCGTATAAGTTTATTGGATGTCCTGCCAAATCTTTTTCAGAAAAAATTTTTTTTTTATTTATGCCATATACACTACTAGAACTTGCGTAGATAAGATGTTTTATTTTATATTTTCTCGACAATTCAAGAATATTAACAAAACCAAGTAAGTTGCTTTGGACATAAGATTGCGGGTTAGATACGGAATATCTCACTCCAGCCTGGGCAGCTAAATGTATAACATATTTAATTTTTTTTTTTAAAAAAATTTTTTCTAAAAATTTGATATTAGTAATATCATTTTTATAAAAAAAAAAAGATTTTTGGTTTATTCTAGAAAATTTTTTTATCTCTTTTATACGATCTCTTTTAAGCTTTGGTGAATAATAATTATTCAAATTATCAATGCCGTATACAATAAAATCATTATCTAAAAACTTTAAAATTGTATGAAATCCAATAAAACCTGCTGCACCAGTAACTAAAATTTTTTCCATACTCATTTCGTTATAATGATATCGTCTTTAGGAATTATAAATTTACCACCATTAGCTATAAATTTTTTTTCTTTATTGATAATAGAATCCGAAAAATTTGGCGCTGAAATTATAAAATAATCTGGTAAATTCGACTCTGCTTTTTTCCTTGAAATAATCGGTATATGATCTCCAGCAGAATACAAACCTTGTTTTGCTGGAGAATCGTCTACAAAATAATCAATTATATTTTTATCAATACCTGAGCACCTTAATATCGTCATCCCTTTTGCAGCAGCCCCATAACATGATATTTTTTTTCCATTTTTTTTAAGATCATAAGTTATTTTTTTTAATTTTTTTGACAAATAATTCACATTTTTTCCAAACTTCATTGCAACTTCCAAGGAATTAATTTTTTTATTCTTTTCATATTTAATTATATCTTTAAATCTTTTAGATTTTTTTTTACTCATTTTACTGCAATAAATTCTCAAAGTTCCTCCTTGTGCATAAGTGGTGCATGCATCAAAAATTTTAATGCCGTACTTCTTAAGAAAATCTCGCCACACCTTTAAGGTAAAAAATGAATAATGCTCATGATAAATTAATGAATAATTATTATTTTCTAACATTTTTCCCCAATAATTAAATTCGGCTACAAACACTCCTTTATTAGAAAGATTATTGCTAATACCTTTCACAAGATCATTTAGTTGATTGGTGTGAGCAATACAATTATTTGCAATAATTAAATCAGCATCACTAAACTCTTTTTTAATTTTTTCTGATATTTTATAATTATAAAAAAGAGGAACTGTATTTACATTATTTTTTAAAGCTCTTAAAACAACATTTGTTGCAGGATCAACACCCAAAACAGTATTTTTTTTTTTAAAATGTTTTAACATAATTCCATCATTTGAGCCTATTTCTAAAACAAATTTATTTTTTATATTAAAAGATTTTATTAATTCATTTGCATAATTAAAAAAGTATTTTTCTTGAGCTTTTACATCTGATGAAAAATAGGTGTAATCTTGATCAGTATAAAGATTTTCGGGACTCACAAACTGGCTAAGTTGAATTAAAGAACATTTGTTACAACGTCTTAAAATAAGTGGAAAAAAAAAATCCTTTTCCTTCAAATCTTGTTTATTTAAAAGTCTATTTACTAGAGGATGCTTTCCAAGATTAATAATTTTACGTAACTGTTTGGATCCACACATTCTGCATGATTTATTTTTTATAAAATTCATCTTTTAAAACTTTTTTAATCCAATATAAAATATTAATTTTATAATTCCAATTAATTAATCTTTTTGCTTTAGATACATCTGCGTGATGCACGTCTACTTCGAAGTTTCTTTTCGGTATAAATTTTATTTTACCACCAATTGAATTTGCAACTTGCTTCATTGAAATTTTTTTTCCACTTGCTATGTTAATTATTTCTCCTTTGCCAACTTTATTAGACATCATTGCTTTTACAAAAGCTTCACCCACATCATCTATATGTACAAAATCTCTTACTCCAGTTTTAAAAGAAGATTGAGCAGTTGTTGCTGTTAAAGGAATAAATTTATTCAATTTTTTTGCTTTTAAAAACTTTGCTATAGCAGTATCCGGCCTTGGATTCTCTCCAAACACTTGAAACAATCTTAATATACAAGTCTTCAAACCATATTGTTTACTCCACATTTTTAAAAGTGTTTCACACGCGTTTTTTTGCCAGCTATAAGGTTCGAATGGATCTGGATGCATAAACTCTTTCCAAGGAGTTTTATTTCTGCCATACTGTGACGCTGTGGATGGAAAAATTAATTTTTTTACTCCTGCTTTTGTACATTTTTCAAGAAGCACAGTTGTCATCTCTATATTTTTTTTTGTGTAAGAAACTGGGTTTAGTATAGATTTTGGTATGTTTGTCTTAAAGGCCATATGTGCAACAAAATCAATTTTTTTTAAAAATTTTATTTCTAATTTTGTTACATTTTTTTTTATATAATCAACCCTGTTAAATTTTTTTTTTGGATTTTTTATATCTACACCGTAAACTTTCCAATTTCTTTTTAAACAAGCTTTTATAACACCTGGAGCTATAAAACCTGAGCTTCCAGTAACTAATACTTTTTTTTTCATAACTATTTTTATTAAGAATTCTAGATTTTATTAATTACAGGTAAAATGTTAAGAAATATATAATTTTTTTTAAAATAAGAACTAGTATATTAAATACTTTGTTAAATTATCTAAATGAAAAATATTAAAAATATATTAAGACAAGAAATTAGTGAAATAACTCAGATTTTTCAGAAAATTGAAAATCAAGAAATTGATAAAAATTTTATAAAATTATGTGAGGAGTCTATAGAAGCAATTAAAAAAAGAAAAAAATTATTTTTTTTGGGAACGGAGGTAGTGCAGCTGATGCTCAGCACTTGGCTACTAAACTAACTTCAAAGTATAAAAAAATATATTTATGTAGAAAACCAAATAATCCTATGATTGAGTGACTATTTAATAAATGGAATATAAATAAAAAAATGTCACTTTTTATTGGAGATAAAAAAACTGATTATTTATGCAAAAAAATCAAGAATAAAATTTATATATTATAAAAATATTTAACATTAATAGCCAGAAATGAAAAAATATAAAAAAAATATTGTAAATATAAATGAATTACAAGTCCCTATATTAATTTTATTTTTTTTATTTTTTTTTTTCTCGTGTTATTTAAATTTTATCGAATTAGAGCCAAGATTTGATCAAATAAGACATATATCTTGGCTAAGTAATATTATTAATTCAAATCACTTTATTCACTTTAATAATTATTTTCCTTTTTTTAATAATGATGAAGGAGGATTTTTATTTGAACTATTAAGGGTAATAGGAAACAGTGGCGACTATCATGCATATCTTTTTCAAATAAATTCAATTATTATAATATATATTTTCAGTTTCTTTATTAAGAATGATCTTATTTTCGTTTACAATTTTACATCAATATTATTTTCATCTTTAACTTTATTCCTATGTTACTACTTATCTAATAGTATATTATTTTCGTTAAAAATAAGAATTAACAAATCTTTAATTGCAATAATTACTTGCCTATTATTTTTTTCTTACTATAAATATTATTACTCTAGTCTTGGTAATCATAATATTTCAAACTTTTTTTTTATTTTAACAATTATAATATTTCATAAAATTTTATACGAAAATAAAGCTAAACTTAAAAATTATTTTTTTATTGGTTGTATTGTAACTTTTGCAGGTTATTTCCAAATAACTAATGCTATACTCCTAATACCATCATTTGGCGCATACTTATTATTAGACAAAACTTTAAAAAATTGGGATATACTCAAAAAGACTATTTTATACTCCTTGGGAGTTTTTTTACTTCTAACACCATTTTTTTTGATAATAATTTTTACTTTACTAATAGGAAAGAATTATTCATTTGATTTTTTACTTGGACGTGAATTCAATTACAATGTATTTCCAAAAAAGATATTTAATTGGTTTTTTCACTTAATTGATTTAAATGGTCACATTGTTATTATTTCTATTGCAGTTTTATTATTTAATATTTCTTCGTTTAAGAGCAGAATAATAAATATACTTTTAACAGTAATATTAATTCACTTTATTTTAAATATAGTATTAAATATTATTGAAATAAGTTATATAAGAAGTTATTTATATATTCATCATATCTTTATAATTCTATCAACTGTATTTTTTTATAAATATTTTATTACAATAAAAAGTTTATATATAAAATTAATATTGATTTTAATTCTTACATTAAATTCCTATTCAAATTTTAATTTAATATTAAATATTAAGGAATTATTTAAGAAAGAGAGTTTTTTTTATAATTTTTATTATAACAAACAGGGTGAATTAAAACGGACTATTAAATATATAACAGAATCGAATCTAATAAATAAAAATCATGACATTATATTTTTTAATCAATTAACTATCGATTATTTCAAAATTTATTCTCCTAGTATTCATTATTTATCAAAAAATTATAATTTATTAAGTATGAAAGAGTATTCAGAGAATAGTGACTCTTTTTCAAAGAAAAAAATCTATCGGTTTGGGATAATTAATTTTAATCACTATATAATCTCAATAGAGGAAGATCCATCTATAATAATTTCTACATTTAACGATCTTAAATTAAAAAAACTTATAGATACAAAATGTAATATTGAATATCCTCTTTTTCAAAAAGAAATCTTGCCAAATGACTATAGCGGAGATTTTAAAAAAAAACTTATAATTAATAAAATAAACTGCAAAACATAATTTATTAAAAACTAAAATTTAAGCTTTTTAAAAATTTTTTCAGGAATAAATTTCAAAATATTCGAAATTAAATACCACGCAAAAGAAGAATAGACTATTTCATTTTTATCATTAATTGAATTATAAACTTTTGATGCAATTTTTTTTGGATCTGAAATTAGAAAAGAAGGGAAGTTGTATTTAAAATTAGTGGTGCTTATGTATCCTGCAATAAAATTTATAACTAAAATATTTCTATTTTCTAATTTTTGACGCAAACCCGATAGATAAGATATTAAACCAGCTTTGGCACTACAGTAAAACAATCTTAAGTTTCTACCTCTTATGCCAGCAACAGATGTAAAAACACAAATAAATGAATTACTTTTCAATTTTTTTGTTAATGAATTAATAACAAATACAGGATGGAGTAAATTAATTTTATAATTTGCTTCACACAATTTATAATTTTCAAATTCAGCCAGGGGATCGCCTGTACTACCTACTAAAAATATTAAACCATCATAAAAATTATTACTGAAATTATTAATAATTTTTAAATTTTTCTTAATATCAAATATATCTACTTGAATGGTAATTATTTTTTTTTTTTTAAAATTAAAATTTTTAGTAAATTTATTACATAAATCTAAAAATTTTTTTTTATTTCTAACAAATACAACTATTTCATCAATATTATCAATATAAAGATTTATTAAATGTATTGATATTAATGACGTTCCTCCATAAATAATTATTTTTTCCATAACTTTATGTGATTTGATATCTATCTGATAAAATTGAGCTAAATTTTTTATATTTATTAATCTTATTGATTCTGCTTGCAAATTCATTGAATTTTTGTCTTTTAAAAAAAGACTTTTTGGTTCCAAATAAATCTTTAGCAAAATTAAAAAAATATTTATATTTGTATGATTTGATTAAAAAAAAATTTTTTAATTTGAATGAATTATTATTAAAATCTAAAGACAATGAATACCCATCAAAATTGTGAAAATAATCATTTATATGATCTTTTATATTAAATTTTTTTAGAACTATTAAGGTTGAATAAAATGAGTTTTTTTCGCAAAAATCAAAAAAATCATTTAAAAAATTTAATAAATTATTTTTTTCTATAAATATATGAAATTCTAAAAATTTTTTTTTTGGATACAGTAAATTCCAATTTAAATATTTATCCTGTGGATAAAAAAAATCTTCTATATTAACCATTTTTCCTAAAAAAAATTTATGATAAAAAATGAAAAAAAAATTAACAAATCGATATAAATAGCAATTGTCAAAAATTTTAAATAGTATTTTGTGAATGAAATTTATTTTTTTCTCTTTAGGTTTATAAATAATAACTAATTTATTGGGAGAATTATCATGTTTTGCAAAAAAATGTATTCCGGAAATTTTATTTTTTTTGCTAAAACTGTTAATCCAAGTTACATTATAATTATAATCTTTATTAATATCATCTATATCATGAATATCATCTAGAGTTTGAAAATAAATATTTTTTCTTTCAAGATTGGTATTTTTTATTTTTTTTAACTTAAAAATTATACTTATAATTACACCCGTCAAACCCAAGCCTCCTACAGTTGCTTGAAAAAGTTCTTTATTTTTTTTTTTAGTACATATTAAAATATTTCCATCACTATTCATTAAAGTTATAGATAAAATATGATCGGAAAAAAAATTATTTCTTCTATTTTTGCCATGAATATTATTTGAAACCATTCCACCAATTGTTACATATTTTGTTCCAGGTGTAACTGGAGGAAACCATTTATATAATAAAATTTCTGGTAATAAGTCTTTTAATAAAAGCCCACTTTCTACCTCTATAATTCCTTTTTTTTTATCAAAAAAAATTATCCTATTGAAATTTTTCATGCTAACCATAAATACTTTATTTAAACAAACATCACCGTATGATCTGCAATTTCCTACTATTAATATTTTTTTTTGAGTTTTTACTATTCTTCTTAATTCTGAAAGATTATTAACCTCATAATAATTTGGATAAACTTTTGTGTATCTTGTCCAAGATGTAAATATTTTTTTCACTAATTTATATTAAATAATTAACAGAATTTTTATAAAAAAAATAAAAATTTCTATTATCTAAACTTTTATTAAAAATACTAAATGCATTTAATTTTTCATTAAAATAATATTGTTGATACTTCATTTTTCTAAGTAATATTTTTATACCAGTGCATGGATTCTCGATATACAATATCGGTTTATTTCTTATTATAGTTTTAATCGCACCAAGAACTACATTATATTCGAAACCTTCTACATCTATTTTAATAATATCTGCTTTGATTTTAAATGTATCTAATTTTAATACTTTCACATCAACAATCTTGTAATAAAAATTATTAGTATAAAATGATTTAAGATTTTTATTAGGAATAAAATATTTTTTTTTATAAGATATTTTAGAATAAGCAGTTAAGTATAATTTAAAAAAAAAAAAATAATTATAAGTAATAAATAAAAAACCGTCTTTATTTTTATTTCCTAGCGCACAATTAATTATTCTCAATTGATTTCGATTATATTTTTTATAATTAACGTTAACTATGTTTTTAATTGGTTCAAAAACTATAATTTTAGAATTATTAAAATTCTTTAAAAAAAAATTAGTTGACAAGCCATCGTTAGCTCCAATATCTATTATCGTTAAATTTTTTTTTTTTTTAAAGTATTTAAATCCCACTGCTTCAGATTCAAAATAGAAACCTAAAAAAATTTTTACAAATACATATCTTGCAAAAATATAAATAGGTACAAATTTTCTAAAATACTTTTCAAGTAGGAATATTTTTTTCATATAATGAATAATAATTAAAAAAATAAACTAAAATTTTATATTTACAAATTATTAAATTTTTTTTTCAAGTAATTTCCAAGTCTAAATGCTAAATTTATTAAACTTAATGTTGGATTAGAGTTTCCAGTATAATTTAATAAAGAATTATCACAAATATAAAGATTATTAAAATTATGAATTTTGAGATTCTTATTAACTACGGAGTCCTTAATATTTTTCCTATTCTGCAAGTATTGGCAAAATGCGATCCCGAGGAAATATTTTTAAAAAAAATTCTTTTTTTTAAAAAAGAAATCATTTTTAAAATTAAATATATTTGAAATAATATTTTTAGGATCAATTATTTGATTTTTTTCAAAGTCTGAAAAATTAAATACTATTTAAGGTATTCTTCTTCCATACTTGTCAAATCTATTTGTAATATATATATAATCACTTTCGCTTTGTTTTGCTTCAGTCCAAATCTCTACTTTTGAGCCATTTTTTGGTAAATAACGAAATTAAATTCTAGAAAATATATAAAAAAAATTTTAAAAAGATAATTTCATTATTAAAATAATTAAATTATTAAAATTTTTTTTAATATAAAAATTACTATATTAACTGTTATATTAAATTTATCTAAATGAATATTATTAAAAACACCTTAAAAGAAGAAGTAAAACAAATCATCAATATTTTTAAAAGAATAGAAAACCAAGAAATTGATAAAAATTTTGTTAAATTGTGTCTAGTCTCAATAACAGCAATTAAAAAAAAAAAAAAAATTATTTTTTTTGGTAATGGTGGCAGTGCAGCTGATGCTCAGCACTTGGCTACTGAACTAACTTCTAAGTATAAAAAAATTAGAAAAGCCCTGCCGGCACTAGCCTTAACAACCGACACTTCTGCTTTAACATCTATTGGTAATGATTTTGGATTTAAATATATTTTTTCAAGACAGCTAGATGCTATTGGAAATACTGGGGATGTTGCAATTGCTATAACAACTTCTGGAAATAGTGAAAATCTTATTGAAGCAATGAAAATAGCAAAAAAGAAAGGTATTAAAACTTTTTGTTTTTCTGGAAATAAAGGCGGTAAGATAAAAAAATTTGTTCAATATCCTATAATCTTAGACTCCAAGAACACTTCTGTGTTGCAAGTTATAGAGATAGCTTTAGGACAAGTATATTGCAATATTATTGAGAATTTTTTTCTAAAAAATGAAAAAAATTGATGTAGTAATTTTAGCTGGTGGTAAAGGTAAGCGTTTACGACCAATTACTAAAAATAAAGTTCCAAAACCATTAGTTGAAATTAACGGAATTCCCTTTTTAGATTATCTCTTAAATTATCTTTCAAAATTTAAAATTTATAGAATTTTTATACTCTGCGGATATAAAGGTACACAGATATCAGAAAGATATAACAATAAAAAGATTAATAATAAATTAATTATTTGTAAAATTGAAAATAAATTAATGGGCACTGGGGGTGCATTAAATTTAATTAAAGAAAAAGTTAGTAGAAAATTTTTATTGGTAAACGGAGATACTTTCTTCAAAATTAACTATAATACTTTATTAAATTATAAACTAGGCAAAAGTTATGGGCTTATGGTGTTAACAAATGGTTACAAAAATTCGTTTTCAAATAAATTAAACAAATTATCAGTTAGAAAATTTAAAGTAAAAATTTTAAAAAATTCAAAATTAATAAATTCAGGCGTCTATTTGTTTAAAAAAAAAATATTTGAAAAAATAAATATCAAAAGAAATAAAATGATTTCTTTAGAGAGTGACGTATTAAAAAATCTAATAATAAAGAATAAAATAGATGGTTGCAAAAAAAGTGGTTATTTTATTGATATTGGCACTAGCAAAAATTACCTCAAAGCAAAAAAATATTTTATTAAAAATGATAATTAATAAATTTCCGCAATTTTATAAAGATTGGATCAAAGTTATAAGAAAGAATAAGAATAGAATCCTCTCAAAAAAAATTTTAGGGATAGTTGCTAGAAATGGAAAAATCAGATCAATTTTTATCGATACCAAAATAAAGACAAAAAAAAACGATGTTTATAGAAGATCAATTCTAATTGAAAAAGAAGGAGTGATAATAATTCCTATCTTGTACTTTAAGAATACAATTTATACTATTTTGGTAAAACAATTTAGAATTTGCAAAGGGTCTGAGACATATGAATTTCCTTCAGGTCAAGCTGAGAATAATAATTTATATTCGCAAGCTGTTAAGGAATTGTATGAGGAAACAGCAATTATTATAAAAAAAAAAGAAATCAAAAAACTTGACAGTATACAAATGATTACATCATCTAACTCAGTAATTGCAAATTATTTTTATTTTAAAAAAAAAATTGGCAAAAATTTTTTTAAAAAGTTTAATAACAAAAAAACTGGTGTAAGAATTAATGAAGAATTAATTTCGTTAAAAATATTTAAACTAAAAAATTTATACAAACACAAAACTGCTAATATTTATTCTGGTTTATATATGCTAAGAAAAAGAAATATTATACGATTCTAAATTCTTCATTAAAATCTTTTCTTTCAATCAAAACTCTTCTTTCGGACCATCCTGGCCAAAAACCTTTTCCATTTTTTATTAATTTTAAATAATTTACGTGCCTATACTCGCTTTTTTTTGAACTATTTTTTGGAGCTTTGTGAATCAAATGACCATGAAAAATAATAATATCTCCTCTATTCATATCAATTTGATACTCTTCGTATCCAGCTGGTATTTCGCAATTATTTCCAATTGGATTAGCTTTTAATACTTCGCCATTTTTACCATACTTAAAATTTGGAACCGGTTCACACTTTGCATCGCCTAACCAATGAGTTCCAGGGTAAACTATTAGACTGCCATTATCTGAATTTGCTTTATCAAGATAAACTCCACAGGCAACAAAGGCACCCCATTCTGCTTTTTGAAAATAATTGTCTTGATGTGCGCTTGAGCCTTCTTCTTTTCCATCATCGGAAGATTTTGCGAAAAAAAAAATATCACCTATTGGAATCATTCTCCACTCTAACAAACTGTCAGCATAGTCCATTATTCTTTGATCTGTTAGCATTTCTAAAAATTTTTGTGATTTTCTATAAATATTAGGTTCCTGAAGAGTTCCTTTGCTAACTCTATGAGCCTCTTTTATGTACTCTAAACACTCATTTTCACTTAAAACATTTCTTATTATAAGATAACCATTTTTTTTATAAAACGCCCTATCTTTATCACTAACAGAGCATTTTTTTGAATTGTCAAGATTTTGAATTGATACTTGATTCATAAATTAATTTAATGCTAAGAAAAAAAACAAATTAATAATTTTGTAATTTGAAAAACTTATTAAGTCAATAATACTATTTAGTAATATCGCAGAAATCTTGAAGAAATACGAATTAGTTTACGAATTAAAGAGTCTTAAATTAACTAATAATTATTTATTATTTTTTTATTATTATTTTTTTCAAAGTAGGATATCAGCTCAATAATGCCGTCCTCTATTGAAAATTTTGCTTTAAATCCTTTCGTTTCAATTTTTTTATTTGAAACAATATAATTTCTCTGATCGGGGTCCTTAAAATTATCTATCACACTAATTTTTATATTGGGCAAATACTTTTTAATTTTCCTTGCCAATTGTATTTTAGATATATTTGCTGTTGACAAACCTAAGTTATAAATATTATTTTTAAGTTTATCAAAATTATCAATTGAGAACTCAAATGCTCGTACGATATCTTTGATGTGAATAAAATTTCTAAAAAAATTTGGCTCAAATATTTTTAAATTTTTATCTTTTAAGGCTGTGGCAACAAAGTTATTAACTAATAAATCACTTCTCATTCTATATGAAACGCCAAAAACGGTTGCAAGTCTAAAGGAAATTGAATTTTTATGTTTCAAAATGCATTTTTCTGCTTGAACCTTAGTTTTTGCATATAAGGAGATTGGATTTAATGGACTTTTTTCAGTACAAAATTTATTTTTTTTACCAATTCCATACCCTGAGTTAGTATTAGGATAAATTATTTTTTGACTTCTTTTTAATAGACCCACAATATAACGTATGATTTTATAATTTAATTCAACAGCCAACTTTTTTTTTTTATCACATAAGGGTGCCCCGACTAATGCCGCTAAAGGAATAATTAAATCTTGATTCTGAATATATTTTTTTAAATTTTTTTTTTTTAATACATTATCTTTTATAAATATTAAGTTGTTATTATTTTTAAGATGATTAATAAAATTCTTTTTAAAATACAGATTGTCAACAACGGTAACTAGATAACCTTTTTGAACTAAGTTTGTGGTTATCATTGAACCTAGGTAACCCGCACCTCCAGTTATTAATATTTTTTTTATTTTTATTTTATTTTTCATTTTTTAAACTGTTTAATATTTTACATAAAATTATAATATTTTTTTTTTTTAAATCTGGGTAATTTCCAATATAATAACCATAATGATGAATATAATCCGTATTTTTAAATTTTAGATATTTTGATTTATTTTTAAAATATTTTTTTAGATATGGTTGTCTCAATTGATTTCCTCCTCCGGCATTTCCTCTTCTAAATTCAATATTATTTAAATTCATTAATTTTTCTAACCGATCTCGAGATTTAAAATTTCCATTTTTTAAAATAAGTGGAAAAGCATAATTACTTGTTCCTTCAAGATTAAATCTAGTTACAAACTTATCTTCATCCAATAATGATAAAAAAAATTTGAAATTTTTGTTTCTTTTAGAATTATTTATGTCTAATCTCTTTAATTGGTTTAAGCCAATTACTGCTCCTATTTCATTATTTCTAAAATTAAATCCAGGATATAAAAATATAAAATTTTTATTAAGGTCTGGATACTGTTTAGATATTTTTATAATTTGATCTTTTCTTTTTATTTCTCTTAACATCCCGTGACCCCTCATCATTAATGCCATTTCATATATGTCTCTATAATTTGTGCATAACATTCCCCCTTCTATTGTGCTTAAATGATGGGCATAATAAAAAGAAAAATTAGAAATCAAACCTATAGATCCTAGTTTTTTGTTTTTATATTTGGCGCCATGGGATTCGCAAACATCTTCAATTAGCGGAATATTTTCTTTTTTTAATAATTTAAGAATTGTTTCAGTTAAAGCATTGAATCCTTGCGCATGAGTTATAAAGACGGCCGCTGTCTTTGAGTTTATCTTTTTTGATAAATCGCTTTCAGAAATTGATAAATTTTCAAAATTTATGTCACAAAAAACAGGTTTGTATCCATTAAAGATAATTGCGTTTATATCAGAAACCCATGTAAGAGTAGGAACTATAATTTCATTTTTTTTCTTATCTTTGTTTAGCTGTCTTAATAAAGACATAGACAAAAAATTTGCAGAAGATCCGGAATTTAAAAAAACACTATATTTAACACCTAACCATTTAGACCAACTTTTTTCAAATTTTTCTACATTTTTTGATTGAGTCAAGATGGGATTTTTCTTTAAAAAAGCAATTACTTTATTAATATCATCTTTGATAATATTATTTTTCATTAATGGATGATTAAATTTCATATTATTTGCTTTTGTGAATTATCTTGCTTCCTAAATTTTCAAAACTGTAATCTACTACGGTCAGCTTCTTAAGGCTTTTTTTTAATTTTTTTTTATCTCTGATATTGCTTGATATAAACAAACAGAAGCCCCCCCCTCCAGCTCCTAATATTTTTCCTGAAACCGCCCCATTTTTTAATGCATGGTTAAAAATTTTATTAATATTCTGATTAGAAACTCTATGTGATAATTTTTTTTTTATTCTCCATGTTTCATTTAATAGTTTTGAAATCTCTTTTATAAAAAATTGATTACTATTTTGGTTTAAAATTATTTTTTTTGCTTCTTGAGTAATTTCAGAAATCTCTTTTAAATATTTTTTATTTACTTCAAAATTATCTAATTTGTTTTTTTCAATTTCACTTGCATTTCTTGAAAAGCCTGTGAAAACCAAAGTAGATAAATTTTTTAAGTTATCTAATTTTTTTTTATTAATTTTTAATGGATCGACTTGTACTTTATTATTCCTAAAAAATTTTATGCTATTAAAACCTCCAAAACAACACGCATAATGATCTTGCGTACCTACGTTTTCTTTCAGCAATTCTTGCTCAACCATTCTTGCTTTATCTGCAATATAATATTTATTTCTTTTTTCATTATTTAATTCTTTAATAGCATGTATTAAAGAAACAGAAAAAGCTGAGCTTGAACCAAGCCCAGATTGAGCTGGTAAGTCGGAAGAATAATTAATTTCAAGTCCATCTTTTGTTTTATTAAAGTTTTTTAAAACCTCTCTGATTGATGGATGTTTAATTTGTTTAACATGCTTAACAAATTCATTTTCAAAATATCTTAGTCTATAATTAAATTGAAAAACTGGAGCTAATTTTCTTACTAAAACATAAACATATTTATCAATGGTACCACTAAGAACTTCGCCTTCTTCTTTTTCATACCACTTAGGAAAGTCTGTTCCTCCACCGAAGAAAGATATTCTTAATGGAGTTTTACAAATTATCATTTATAAGATTTAAGATTTAAAAGTTGAATATATATATATATATATATATATATATATAATTTTACGAGATATAAAAACTTACTTTTATATTGAAAAAAAAAATTTTAATACTTGGGGCATCAGGATTTATAGGTCAAAACTTATATTTATATTTTAAAAAGAAAAATTATAAAGTTTTTGGAACGTATTTAAATAAACCTGTAAAAAATTCAAATAAACAAAATTTATTTAAGTGTAATCTTGTAAATTATTATGAAATTAACTCAATATCTGATAAAATCAAAAATATTGATATAATTATAAATGCCGCCGCTATAACAAGTGGTGCAAAAGACATTATTAATAGCCCCCACATTCATGTAAATGATAATGCAATAATAAATTCAAATATAACAAAGTTATCTTTTGAAAAAAAAATAAAACATGTAATTATGATGAGCTGCAGTGTAATGTATCCGAGCAGTCTAAAGAAATTAAAAGAAACTGATTATCAAGACTTTCAAAAAATCTATCCAAAATATTTTGGTGGAGCGTGGATGAAAATCTTTATGGAAAAAAACTCTGAATTCTATTCAAGTTTAAAAAGAAGTAAATTTACAATTATTAGACACTCAAATACATACGGTCCTTATGATAAATATGATTTAGAAAAATCACATGTTTTTGGAGCAACGATTGCAAAAACAATGAATGCAAAAAAAACTATAAAAGTTTGGGGTGAAGGGACAGAAATTCGAGATTTTTTATACATAGATGATCTTTGTCGATTTATTGAAATGGCAATTAAAAAACAAAAAAATAATTTTGAAATTTATAATGTTGGTAGCAGCAAAGGAATTAGTATAAAAAATCTTGTAAAAAAGGTAATAGAAAAATCAAAAAAAAAACTTGAGATTGTTTATGAAACTCACCAACCTACTCTAAAAACAAATATCGTTTTAGATTGTTCAAAAGCCCTGAAGGATTTAAATTGGGCTGCAAAAACTACGCTGGATGATGGTATTGTAAAATCAATTAACTGGTATATAAAAAATCGTCAGCCTATATGAGAGAGAAAAAAGCAATTATAATATCTGGAAATTTAGCTCAAGATCATGAATTTATTTATCCATACTACAGACTGTTAGAAGAAGAATTTTTATTGGATGTATGTATGAATGAAGGAACAAAAGTTAAAGGTTATTTAGGAACAGACTTGCCTCCAAACAAAGATCAGATAGTAAAAAAAATAGAAGAAATAAAACCTGATGACTATAACTTGCTAATACTGCCGGGCGGTGTCAAAGCAATGGAAAAAATGAGACAAAATAAAAAAATTATAAATTTTATATCTGAATTTCATAAACAAGATAAAATTATAGGTTGTATATGTAGTGGTACTCAACTACTTATTTCAGCAAAGATTGTAAAAAATAAAAATATTTCTGGATACTACAGCATGAAAGACGATATTGTTAATGCAGGTGCGATTTATGCGGATTTACCAGCTGTAATTGACGACGGAATTGTGACTACCGCTCATTATAAAGATCTTGGGCCATGGATGAAAGCAATAATTAATGAGTATTATAAAAAATTTAAATAAAAAAAATAAAGATATTCCAAAATATAAAAAAGTTATTAAGCCATGGGGAAGTGAATATTCAATATATAGAAACAATTTAAGTAGTGTAAAACTTCTTAAAATAAAAAGTAAACAAAAGACTTCCCTTCATTGTCATCCAAATAAAAAAACTGGTTTTTTATTAATCGATGGCGAAGTAGATGTTAAAATTGGATTTTATGAGACAAAAAAATTAAAATCAATTTCAAAATTAATGATTAGGCCTGGGTTATTTCATTCTACTAAAAATAACAAAAAGAAAACCGCAACCATTTTTGAAATAGAAACACCAGTTGATAAGGATGATTTAGTTAGATTTAAAGATAAATACGGCCGAGAAAATCAGCCCTACGAAAAAAAAGATAAAATGAAAGATTTAAATATTGATGAAATAGTCTTCAAAGAACCCAAATTAAATTCAAAAAACGTTTATAAAATAATGGGCAAAAGAATTATTTTGGCAAAAGCTGCTAACTTAAAAAAAATTCAAAACAGAAATCGAAAAGCAATTTTTGTTATTTTGGGCGGTGGAATCTGTAGCAATACTAACCAATTGGTTTTATCTCCTGGGGATATTGTAAATGGGAATACAATAAACAAGCTCATAAGAGTTTTTAAGATTAAAAAATATATAACTTACATGTCAATTAAATATGATAAATAAAAAATATCTTTGGGATGTTTTTAAAAAAATATCTTTATGTAGAAATTTCGAATTAAATGCATTTAAGTATTTAAATGAAAAAAAAATTACAATTCCAACATATTTATCTGCCGGTCAGGAGAGTATTAGCGCTTCTCTAGCAGTAATATGTGAAAATATAAAAGTTAAACCCTTAATATTTGCTCAACACAGATGTCACTCTACGTATTTATCTTTTGGAGGATCGATTGATAAATTAATCTTAGAATTATTAGGAAGTAACAAAGGTTGTTCTTACGGTATGGGTGGATCTGCGTCTATTCATAGTGAAAAAATTCAGATGTATGGTCATGATGGTCATATGGGTACTCAAGTGCCCATAGGAACTGGAGCGTGTTTTGAATCTAAAAAGCCAACTTTAGTTTTTATGGGTGATGCATCGGCTGAAGAGGATTATGTTTTGGGAGCTTTAGGTTGGGCTTCTACAAAAAAGCTACCTATGCTTTTTATTGTTGAGGATAATAATTTATCAATACTTACAGAAAAAAAGATTAGAAGAAATTGGCATATACATAAAGTTGCTAAATCATTTAATATGAAAGGATACAATATCTCAGATAATCCTTTGGAAATAAAAAAATATGAAAAATATTTCTTTAAGGAGCCAATGCTTCTTAATATAAACACAAAAAGACTATTTTGGCATGCTGGTGCAGGGATCGACTCCAATAAAACGTTCGATAGATTTAAATTAATAAAAAAATCCTTAGGTCCGAAAGCAGAAATAAAAGATAATAAAAACTTAGATAAAATGAAAAGATTATGGAAAAGAATTTACGAGAAACAATAAAAGATACTATTAGAAAGCATCTTAAAACAAAAAAAGGAAAAGTATTTGGTCAATGTTTAACTGCTG
>Ga0194130_10001394_pt1 | contig 39229 bp, 30 predicted proteins | sample TA2KigsurfametaG_FD_160084 | JGI IMG/M metagenome (GOLD analysis project Ga0194130, IMG submission 160084) | Freshwater microbial communities from Lake Tanganyika, Tanzania - TA2015050 Kigoma 12 surface | ecosystem: Environmental > Aquatic > Freshwater > Lake | place: Tanzania: Lake Tanganyika...
CAAGGCCTGCGCGATCTGATGCAGCACCAGGATCGAGACGTTACCGACCCCGTACTCGAGGTTGGCCAGGTGGCGTTCCGAAACTTCGGCGGCTTGCGCTGTCGCCCTGCGCGTCATGCCGCGCCGAAGGCGCTGGTCGCGCACCCGCTCGCCAAGCGCCTGAAGGAAGGGGTGCCTGAGCGCTGGAGTGTCTTGCCCGGACGCTGGCACCGGGGGCTGCATGGGGGGATGGTCGAGCGCTGGAGCGTCCTGATCGGATGCAGTGTTTGGGATCATTCAACAGACCTGGAAAAGACCTGGGGCGGAAGGAAGCTGCAGTATACTGCAACCTGCGCGGTTTTCACATCCGTGCGATCAAGCACCCCTGCGCGATTGAGGATTCGCGGTTGTTCGATATCCTGGTGCGCGAGGGGAAGCCTGGCTGGCGTCTTGGATCAGGGTTGGTATGAATGTTGAGTGAAATAAAGTAGTCAGAAAGCGAAAAGGAGACTCGAATGTCCAATCTGACGATTGCCGGGGTAGACGCTCCAGGAGAGCGGTTCAATTTCGCACAACATCTGCTCGAGTCGAACCTCGGAAGGCAGGCCAAGGCTGCGTTTGTGGATGACCTCGGTGCCCTGAGTTTTGCCGAGCTCGACAGCCGGGTGCGGCGCATGGCCGCAGGGCTGCGCGCGCTCGGGCTGCGCCGGGAGGAGCGGGTGCTCCTGCTGATGCACGACAGCAACGATTGGCCGGTGAGTTTTCTGGGCGCGATGTTCGCCGGAGTGGTTCCGGTTGCGGTAAACACGCTGCTCACCGCCGACGACTATGCCTACATGCTCGAGCATTCCCGCGCGCAGCTGGTGCTTTGTTCGGGGGCGCTCTTGCCGGTGCTCACGGCCGCGCTCAACAAGGCCGATCACGAAGTTGGCAAGGTGATCGTGTCGCGACCGGTCGCACCGCTCCACCCTGCGGAAGTCGAACTGGAGTCCTTCCTGAAGTCGCACGATGCCGCGCGGCGCGCAGCCCCCACCGGCGGTGACGATCCGGCTTTCTGGCTCTACTCGTCGGGCTCGACGGGTCGCCCCAAGGGCACGGTGCATTCGCATGCCAACCCTTACTGGACCGCGGAGCTCTACGGCAAACGGGTGCTCGGACTGCGCGAGGCCGACGTCTGCTTTTCGGCCGCAAAACTCTTCTTTGCCTACGGCTTGGGCAATGCGCTCAGCTTTCCGCTGAGCGTGGGAGCGACCACCTTGCTGATGGCCGAACGACCCACGCCCGACGCGGTGTTGCGGCGCTGGCTGGGCGAGGTGGGCGGGCTCCGGCCAACGGTGTTCTTCGGCGCGCCGACGGGATTTGCCGGAATCCTGGCGCACACCACACTGCCTGCACGCGAGGCGCTGGCGTTGCGGCTGGTGTCCTCGGCAGGTGAGGCGCTTCCCGCTGAACTCGGACACCGCTTCAAGCAGCACTTCGGGGTGGACATCGTGGACGGCATCGGATCAACCGAGATGTTGCACATCTTTCTCTCGAACACCCCAGACAGGGTTCGCTACGGCACCACCGGCTGGCCGGTCCCCGGCTATGAACTGGAACTTCGCGGCGATGACGGCGGCCAGGTACCCGAGGGGGAACCGGGCGATCTCTACATCCATGGACCCTCGGCTGCACTCATGTATTGGGGCAATCGCGCAAGGACGCGCGAGACCTTCCAGGGCGGGTGGACGCGCAGCGGCGACAAGTATGTGCGTAACAGCGACGGCAGCTACACCTATGGTGGCCGGGTCGACGACATGCTCAAGGTGAGCGGCATCTACGTGAGTCCGTTCGAGGTTGAAGCCACGCTCATTCAGCACCCGGCTGTTCTGGAGGCTGCGGTGATCGGCAAGGAGGATGCCGACGGACTCACCAAGGCGAAGGCCTTCATCGTGCTGAAGGCAGGCTCGAGCGTGGAGGAGGCCGAACTGAAGACCTTCGTGAAGGACCGGCTTGCGCCCTACAAGTACCCGCGCTTCATCGAATTTGTGGCCCAACTCCCCAAGACCGCCACAGGGAAGATTCAGCGCTTCAGGCTTCGCGAGGCGGAAGCGGATTCAACTGGTGGTTGAGGGGCTCGAGCCGGTGGCCACCGGAGCCCTTTTCCGGCCCGGGACCCTTCCCGTGAAGGCGAAATCCACCTCGGGTTCGAGTCCGGACACGATCCGCGCGATGCTCTTGCCTGAGCCGCAGGCATGCGTCCAGCCGAGGGTGCCATGGCCGGTGTTGAGGTAGAGGTTGGGCAGGGCAGTGCCCCCGATGATCGGCACGTTGCTCGGCGTTGCCGGGCGGAGCCCGGTCCAGAACTGCGCCTGGCTTGAATCGCCAGCGCCGGGAAAGAGCGTCTCAACCCTGCGCACGATGGCCTCGCAGCGGATCCGGTTGAGGTCGCGGTCGTAGCCGTTGAGTTCGGCGGTACCCGCGATACGCAGCCGTGAGCCGAGGCGGGAGAACACCAGCTTGAACTCGTCGTCGGTGAGCGAAACCTGGTGTGCCTTGCTCGCATCGCGCACCGGCATGGTGACCGAGTAGCCCTTGGCGGGATAGATCGGCAGCGAGATGCCGATCGCCTGTAGCAGCATGGGGCTGAGCGAACCCAGAGCAACCACATAGGCGTCGCCACGGATCTGCTGGAAGCGTCCTTCGTTGTCGGTGGCCTCAACATGGTCGATGCGCCCGCCCTGAACCCGCAACGCGGTGATCGTGTGGCTCATGCGCAACTGCACGCCGTCGCGCGCGCACAGTTCCACCACTTCGCGCGCGAAACGGTTGGCGTCGCCCGACTCATCCTCTGCTGTGTAGGTGGCACCGGCCAGGCGGTCGCGCACCTGCGCGAGGGCCGGTTCGATCGCCACTGCCTCGTCGGCCGAAATGACGCGACGGTCGCAGCCAAGCTGACGCATTTGCGCAGCCGGTGCCTCTGCGGCCTCGAACTCGCGCGGATCGGTGTAGAAGTGCAGGATCCCCTGCGTGCGCTGGTCGTATTGAAGGCTCGTGTCGCGCCGCAATTGCTGCAAAACGTCGCGACTGTAGGTGCCAAGCCGAACGATCTGCGCAATGTTGCGCCGGGTGCGTTCAGGCGTGCATTCGCGCAGGAACTGCAGGCCCCAGAACCACTGGCGCATGTCGGCGCGCAGTCGAAAGAGCAGGGGCGCATCTTCCTTGCCCAGCCACTTGAGCACCTTGAGCGGTGCGCTCGGATTGGCCCAGGGCTCGGCATGACTGACCGAAATCTGCCCGCCGTTGGCAAAGCTGGTCTCGGCTGCCGCGCTGGCCTGGCGATCAACCACCGTCACCTCGTGACCGAGGCGCCGCAGGAAGTACGCCGATGTAACGCCAAGCAGGCCTGCTCCCAACACAATCACTTTCATGCTGCCACCTCGTACGATGTCTGTGGGGCCTGAGGGCACCGCTTCATGAAACGGTGCAATCCTGCATGTTAGTTATTGTGCCTGTAAATTGATCGCCTGTGCGATCGCGCGGAACTGTGCAGTACCCCGGGAGTACGCGCGTCCGACCGCCTCGAGCGGCTGAGGCTCTGCCATCAGCAGGCTGTGGGCCCGCAGGCCCTCCTGCACACCGGGATCGCCAAGCGTCCTCGTGATGGCCTGGTGCAGTCGCTCCACAACTGCCTCGGGTGTGTCGCGCTTCACGAAGTATCCGGTCCAGATGTTGAAGGCAAAATCCTTCAACTGTTTCGATTCGCTGATGGCCGGATAGCCCTTCACCCCCTCCAGCCGGTCGGTATTGAGCATGGCCAGAACCTTGAGTCGTCCCTGCCGGGCGTAATCGTCGTAGCGTTTGCCGTAGGGTGCGAGAAACATGTCAACATTCCCGGCAAGCACATCCTGCTCGGCAGGCTGCGCACCCCGGTAGGGCACATGGGTCATCGGTGCGCCAATCGAGCGCGACAGGTGCTCGCCGAGCAGGTGGTAGAACGACCCGATCCCCACGCTTGCAAAGCTCAGGGGCTTACCCGCTGCGGCCGCCTTGCGGGCATGTTCCACAAACTCGTCGGCCGACGCCACTGGCAGTCCCGCGCGCACCAGAAAGGCGATCTGCGCGGTTGCGATCATCTGCACCATGCGGAAATCCTCGCTCCGGAAGCGGATCGACGAAATGGCCAGCGGCGCAAGGATCAACTCGTTGGGCGAGCCCTGGAAGACCTGGTAACCGTCGGCGGCGGCGCTGAGCACCTTGTTGGCGCCGATCGATCCGCTTCCCCCGCCGATGTTCTCGACGATCACCGGCTGACCCAGTTGCTTGCCCAGGGCGACGTTCACATTGCGCGCGATGATGTCGGACAATCCACCTGCCGGATAGGGCACAACGATCGATACCGGACGGCTGGGGTACCCACTGCTTGCCAGGGCAACCCCGGGGAGGGTGATTGCGCCGCCAAGTGCAGCAAGGCGTTGAAGACTGAGACGTTTGACTGGGTTCATGGCTCTCCTCCGTGCTTGGACCCGATGGATGTGAGCCCTCATCCTAAAGACCGCATCATCATGTGTCCAATGCATTATTCACAACGAAAGTATACGTTTTTTGAATATTCGCCACCTCCGTCACCTGCTCGCGATCGCCGAAACCGGGTCCTTCAGCCGCGCTGCGGAGCGGGCATTTATCACCCAGTCGGCGCTCAGTCGCAGCATTCGCGCGCTCGAAGACGAGCTTGGCGCCCCGCTGCTCGACAGGGTTGGAAAACGCAACGAACTCACCGCGCTCGGTCACGAGGTGGTAAGGCGCGCCCGGGCGATTGTTCTTGCTTCGGAGGAGATTGTTCGCAGCGCGACGCTTCTCGCCGAGGGCGGTGGCGGCGAGATCCGTGTCGGCCTCGGTTCGGGGCCCGGTGCGATGCTGATGACGCCGCTGCTTTGCCAGGTTGCCTCCCTCCATCCCCGGGTGCGGGTTGCGATTGCGCGAGGCTCGACCACGCTGCAGCTCGTGCAGCTGCGTGCCCGCGAACTCGAGGCGCTCGTGATCGATGCGCGACGGGTTGCGCCCTCGCCGGATCTGCTCATCGAGACGCTCGGCGAGATGCGAACCGGCTTTGTTGCCCGGTCGGACCATCCGCTTGCCGCGCGGCGCAGGCTGAGTTTCCATGAACTTCTCGAGTACCCGGTGGCGAGTACGCCACTGTCGAGCGAAGTGGCGCGCCTTCTCGTGGATCAATACGGCGAGTCCGCAGACCCTGGGCGCATGGTGGACCTGCAGTGCGAGGACGTTGGCAGTCTGATCGATACCGTGATGAAGTCCAGTGCGATCTTTCTCGGCATCGTGGCGGCCGCGCGCAATGCGATCAGGAAAGGACAGCTCGTTGAGCTTGCCCTCACGCCGAGGATGCTTGCGACGGCGCGCTACGCCTACGTTACCCTGAAGGGCCGCACCGAGGCCCCGGTGATGAAGCTCTTTCGCCGCTTTGTTGACGAGAACCTGCGTGACGCCTGACACCCCGCCTTCCTGCCGGACACCTCGCCCTGCCGGACACCTCGCCCTGCCGGACACCTCGCCCTGCCGGACACACCGCCCCGCCTGACACACCGCCCCGCCTGACACCCCACCCCTCCGGACGGGATGCGCGCGCTTTGGCGCTATGCTCGGAGTTGTCCAGAACCGATAACTGTGAACGCAAAGGCCCTGCTCCCATGCTTCGAACCGCTCTGAGGCGTGACTGCCTTCGCACTCTTGCCAGGCCGCTGCTAGTTGCGCTGCTGGCGGGTACCCACGGTGGAGTCGTCGCGCAGGCCGGATCGGGCGCTGCGCAGGCAACGCCGTCGACGCTGTCCACGAAGTCGCTGCGGATCATCGTGCCCTATGCAGCCGGTGGTCCGATCGACCTGAGCGTGCGGGTGCTGGCCGATCGGGTGAGAGGGTCGTTTCCGGGCGTTGTGGTCGAGAACCGGCCGGGTGCGGGCGGAAACATCGGCGCGCTTGCAGTGGCGAGGGCAGTCCCTGATGGCGCCACGATCGGCATTGCCGCAACCGCCACGCATGCGGTCAACCCATGGCTTTTCAAGCGCATGCCGTATGACGCACGGAGCGACTTTGCGCCGATCACGCAGATCCTGCGTGTGCCCAACGTGCTTGTGATGACGACCGAAACCGCCCGAAGGCTCGGAATCGGCTCGCTCGCCGATTTTGTGAAGTACGCCAAGGCAAATCCGGCAAAGCTCAACTACGGCTCGGGAGGTCTGGGCAGCGCCGGCCATCTGGCCGGCGAGATGTTCAAGACCCGTGCAGGAATCTTTGCAGTGCACATCCCCTACCAGGGTGGCGCTCCGGCCCAGCTCGGCTTGCTCGCGGGACAGGTCGACTTCAACTTCGACAATCTCGCCACAGCTGCGGCCAACATCCGCAGTGGCAAATTGCTCGCTCTTGCCGTGACAACCCAGGGCCGAAGTCCCCTCCTGCCCGAGATCCCGGCGGTTGCCGAACTCTTCCCGGGTTTTGCCGTCGACACCTGGTGGGGGCTGGTGGCGCCTGCGGCCACCCCTGCTGGCGTGGTTCAGCAACTCCACGAGGTCTTCGTTCAGGCCCTGGCACATGAGGACACGCGGCAGCGTTTTGCAGCACTGATGGCGGAGCCCTTACCGAGCACGCCGGAGGCTTTCGGGCGATTCCTGCAGGCCGAGTTGGCGAAGTATGAGGCCGTGGTGAAGCAAAGCGGCGCAAGCGTCGATTGACCGGTCCGCATGGAAACGCCGCCGTGCCCGGAATCCGCGGCGGCCTTGGTGAGCCGGGTTCGCGCGCCGCAGCCTACTTCACGAGCAGGACCGGCGTTTTTGCCTGCGCCAGCACCCGTTGGGCCACCGAGCCGATCAGCAGGTCGCGCAAGGCGCTGCGCCCCTTGTTGCCCATCACGATCAGGTCGAAATGCTCCGAATCGGCCAACTGCACAATCTCCTGCGCCACATGCCCTGTGCGGATCTCCACAGTGTAGGCAATCGCATCCTTGTCGAGCATCTTGCGCGAGGCATCGAGATCCTTCTCCGAGAGTTTGTGCAGGTACTCGTCGACGGCCTTCGACCCCACGATGCTGCGGGCGTTGCGCAGCGCAACGTCGTCGTGAACACTGACAAGCGTCACTTTCAGCCCGGGGAAGCCGCGCATGAGTTTGCAGGCGTGCCTGAGCGCCTTCAGTGCAGTCCTGGACCCGTCGACCGGCGCAAGAATCCGCATGATTTCTTCCTTCTGGGTGGCGTTGGATGGGGTGCGTGAACGGGTTTGCATCAAGGGTTTCGCAGTAACCGGTTCGCAGTCAGGGGTTTCGGGCTAGTGAACAGGTGGAAGCGGCGCAGCGCGCCAGTGCGCTACGTTGCGTTGAGTGCTGCAAGGGGGGAGAGTCCCTGCCAGCGTGGCGAGTCCGGGTTGGCAAGACCGAGCAGATCGAGAACATGCTCGCAGGTGTGGGTAACGAGCGCGTCGATGCTCTCGGGTCGGTGGTAGAAGGCAGGAACCGGCGGAAAGACCACCGCACCCATCTCGGTAACCGCCACCATGTTGCGCAGGTGCGCGAGGTTGAGCGGCGCTTCGCGCGCAAGAAGTAGGAGCTTGCGGCGCTCCTTGAGCGTCACATCCGCTGCGCGCGTGATCAGGTTGTCGGCAAACCCGTGGGCTATCGCGGCCAGCGTCTTCATCGAGCAAGGCGCAATCACCATCCCGTCGTGCAGAAACGATCCCGAGGCGATGCACGCGCCGATGTTGCGAAACGCGTGCTGCTCACTGGCCAGAGCGACGATTTCGTCGCGCCGACCGGGGAGTTCCTGATCCACGTTGAGCCAGCCGGCCGGCGAAACGATCAGATCGACCCATACCCCCCGAAGGCGCAGCAGTTCGAGGAGGCGCAAGCCATACACAGCGCCGCTGGCCCCGGACATCGCGACGACGATGCGAATGGACATGCGGTGATTCTAATCCCCCGGGCCTGCGCATCAGGCAGCGCCGCCGCATCGACGCCGCTACGCTATCCTCGCCGCTTCGAGAGGGGTGCTTCCGGCGGCCAGGAAATGAGGTATGCGCCGAGGATCACACTGCGCGTCAAGCATTGTTCAACCCAGGGGACCGAGGCCAGGATGAAGCCGATCTATGCACGCAATATTGTTGCGACCTCCCAGCCGCTTGCGGCGCAGGCCGGGCTGCAGGCTCTCGCCAGGGGTGGTAACGCGGTGGACGCCGCCCTGGCTGCTGCAATCACGCTCACGGTGGTCGAACCCACGATGAACGGTATCGGAGGCGATCTCTTTGCGATGGTTTGGCTCGATGGCCGCCTGTGGGGACTCAATGCCTCTGGCCGTGCGCCCGCAGCATGGACCCGCGAGCACTTCGGCGCACGCTCGAGCATGCCCGAGCGCGGTTGGGGATCGGTGACCGTGCCCGGTGGAGTGTCGGCCTGGGCAGAACTTTCGAAGCGATACGGGCAGCTTGTTTTCGCCGAACTTTTCGAGGCGGCAATCCGCTACGCCGACGAGGGTTTTCCAGTGACGCCGGTGGTGGCGCGCCAATGGGCCGACTCGATCGACCCCTTGAGTGGGTACCCCGGATTTCGCGAGTCCTTCACCGTGGACGGACGTGCCCCTTCCGCGGGAGAAATCTGGCGGTTTCCCGCACAGGCCCGCACCCTCGAAAGCATTGCGCTCAGCTATGGAGAGTCGTTCTATCGGGGAGAGCTCTCCGCGGCGATGGCTGCCTTTGCGCGCAAGACGGGGGGCGCACTGGAGGAATCGGATCTGGATGCGCACCGCTGCGAATGGGTCGAGCCCCTCGCTTTCGACTATCACAGGCACCGCCTCTACGAGATCCCGCCGAACGGCCAGGGGATTGCCGCGCAGATGGCACTCGGTATTCTCGACAGGCTCGACGCTGCCGCGCATCCGCGCCTGTCTGCCGAAAGGATTCACCTGCAGATCGAAGCCATGCGACTGGCCTTCGCCGATCTCCATGCGCATGTGGCCGATCCCTCGTCGATGCGACTCGATCCCCAGTTGCTGCTCGATCCGGGCTATCTCGCGGCGCGGGCGCGGCAGGTGGATCGCAAGCGAGCCGGACACTACAGCCCTGGGCAACCGCCCTCGGGCGGCACGGTGTACCTGTGCGCTGCCGACGCCCGGGGAATGATGGTTTCGCTCATCCAGTCGAACTACAAGGGTTTCGGATCCGGCGTGGTGGCGCCGGGCGGGATCGCGCTGCACAACCGCGGCCATGCCTTCTCGTTGCAGGACGGTCACCCCAATGCGCTGGCTCCCGGCAAGCGCCCGTTCCACACCATCATTCCTGCCTTCCTTCGCGGTGAGAACGACACTGCGATGGCCTTTGGCGTGATGGGTGCAAACATGCAGGCCCAGGGCCACGTGCAGTTCACCATGTCGTTCGTGGACGACCGCTGCAGTCCGCAACAATGCTCCGACGCACCGAGATGGCGTATCCTCGACAACGGTGAGCTGATCGTTGAGGCCCACATGCCAGGCGGCGTTGTGGAGGGCTTGAGGCAACTGGGCCACGAACCGCAGGTGATGCCGGCCGATTCCCTCGAATTCGGAAGCGCGCAGGCTGTGGCGCGCCTCGGAAGCCTTTCAGAAGGCTACATCAGCGGCTCGGACCACCGCCGCGACGGACAGGCGGTTGGGTTCTGATCGATGGAGCAACGGAGCTTGCCCCGGGCAACCTCAGTCTGCTGGAACCGTTACGATTTTCTGAAGTTCGCCCGACTGGAACATCTCCTGCATGATGTCGGAGCCGCCAACGAACTCGCCATGCACATAGAGCTGGGGGATCGTTGGCCAGTTGGCAAACTCCTTCACCGCCTGACGCACTTCGTCGTCTTCGAGCACATTGACCGTGACAAGATTCTTCACCCCAACCGAGCGGAGGATCTGGACTGCGCGCCCGGAAAAACCACACTGCGGAAACTGGGCAGTACCCTTCATGAAGAGGACAACCGGGTGTTCGCTTACCGTCTGACTGATGAATTGTTTTGCGTCCATGAACGTCGCCTTTGAGAACAGAGCCCGAATTCTAGGGACTCCGGCGCTGCAGCGTCAATCGCACGCCGAAACATCCGGGGGTTTTCAGCCCCGCAGCAGGGGAACGGCCAAACACCCCACCCGGGGCAGCCCCGACAGATCGCGGAGCGTATCGCGCACCTCGAGGCCCAGCGCTTTGCCCATACGGCGCACTTCGGCAGCCTGTGTGGCCCCATGCTCCACAAAAAGCAAGCCCGGTGCCCCGATCAGGCCCTGATCTGCCCTCTGCGCAAAACCGCGCAACACTGCCCTGATCGCGCTGAGTCCATCGTCTCCGTCGCTGAGAGCGACCTGCGGCTCGAAGCGCAGGTCGCCGCGCTTCAGGTGCGGATCGGTGCTCGCGAGATAAGGCGGGTTGGCAACCACCACGCCCCATCGGGTTTGTGGCAGCCCCTCCCACCAGCTTGCCTGCAACCAGTGCACTGAACGCGGACGGTGCGCGAGCAGTCGGTGGGCGTTCGCCTCGGCGAGCGCGAGCGCACCGGCGCTGATGTCGCTACCGGACACCGCGAGGTCCGGGCGTGCATGCGCCACCGCAATCGCGATGGCGCCACTTCCGGTGCCCAGGTCGAGGACCGCGCCCGCTTCAGGTGCCCACGAGATTGCAGCCTCGACAAGCAACTCGGTTTCAGGTCGCGGAATCAGCACGCGGCTATCAACCAGCAGGCTCAGACCGAAAAATTCGCGATGTCCGACCAGATAGGCGATCGGCTCGCCGCGCCTGCGCCGCGCAAGGAGCCCCTCGAAGCGCTCCGCGAGCGCTGGTTCAAGTGGATCGCCGGCGTGTGCGATCAACCACTCGCGCGGTCGGCCGAGCACATGCTCGAGCAGCACGAGGCGCTCGAGGCGGCTGATGCGCATGCAGTGGGGGTGCGCTGCGGAGTTGCCCGATGCGGGCGCACATGGGGCGGCATCCTGCACCGATGCCCACCCTACCCGAAGCGCATCCGCGATGGAGGAGGCCGTTCCCATTCAGAAACAGAATCTGACCGGGGCGCGCACCGCCTGGGCAGGCCAGCCCCAAACCCGAATCCAGAACTGCACCATGTTGCAGTCGGGCCTTTGCGCGCGCTAATCCTGCTCAGTGTCGAGCCTGGCGAGCAGGTCGGCTTGATGGGCCGCTGCCAGCGCATCGAGGAGTTCATCGAGGTCGCCGTCCATCATCGCCCCGATGCGGTGGAGCGTCAGGTTGATCCGGTGGTCGGTGATTCGGCCTTGCGGGTAGTTGTAGGTGCGGACGCGCTCCGAGCGATCGCCAGACCCGATGAGGCTTCGGCGATGCGCCGACTCGCGGTCCTGCGCTTCCCGGTCTCGGCGGTCGCGGATCCTTGCCACGAGCACCTGCATCGCCTTGTCACGGTTGCGGTGCTGACTCCGGTCATCCTGGCACTCGGCCACGATTCCGGTGGGCAAGTGGGTAATCCGCACCGCAGATTCGGTCTTGTTGATGTGCTGACCACCTGCGCCAGAGGCCCGGAACACGTCGATACGCAGTTCGCCCGGGTCGATATGGACATCGCCAAGCTCCTCGCCCTCGGCCAGTACCGCAACAGTACACGCCGAGGTATGAATGCGACCCTGCGACTCGGTGACGGGTATACGCTGCACCCGGTGGCCGCCCGACTCGAACTTCATGCGTGCATATACCGCTTCGCCCTCGATGCGCACCACCACCTCCTTGTAGCCGCCGAGTTCGGATTCGCTCGACGACATGATTTCGCTTCGCCAACCGCAACGCTCCGCATACCGCAGGTACATGCGCAGCAGATCGGAGGCAAAGAGCGTGGACTCGTCGCCTCCGGTGCCCGCGCGGATTTCGAGAAAGACGTTGCGAGGGTCGTTAGGGTCGCGCGGCAGCATCAGGCGTTCGAGGGTAGTGACGCGCGCGGCCATCTGCGCGAGTGCGCTTTGCTCCTCCTCCCTGGCCCAGTCGCCGAGCTCAGGATCGTTGAGCATTTGCCGGGCACCCTCAAGGTCGCGAAGTGCCTTGCGCCAGGCATCGAAATGTTCGACCAACTGGCTCAGTTCCGCATGTTCGCGGTGGTACTGGCGCAAGGCCTGCGGATCGCGCAGCAGTTGCTCTCCGGAAAGAAGGCGGTTCACGTCGGCCAGCCGCTCCTGCTGCTGTTCGAGCCTGTTCAACATCGACGTTTTCATGATTCAGCGATCATCCCCCGAGCATCGCCGTTTTCCCGTTTCGGTGAGCATTCCAGGACATCGAAGCCTTCCTGCTGCAGTGAGGGTTTCCCGCACAGCAACGCCTGCATGGGTTGCGGGTTATATCCCGGAGTTCGGGGGGATGCAGCCGGCGCGATCCGGGCGCGCACCGAATCCACCCGCCAGCGGGCAGCCGCCCGGCCGGCACCCGAATTGTGAGCGGCCCATCCGCGGATGACCCACTCGCCGATGGCCTGCTCGCGGATGACCCCCCCGCGGATGGCCTGCTCTGGGTAGGCCCGGGTGTGGGCGCTACCTGTCAAACCTGATGCCGTGCGCCCGCTTGGGTAGCCAGCGCCTGTCAACCACCTGCTGCAGTGCGCTCAGCGAGCCCCCAGCGGCTTCGCCGCTCGTTGTGGACTTCGCCTCGCCCTTTCCCTCGGGGCGGGGGACGCCCCGCACGAAGCCCTGAGGCTCGGGACGTGGCTCGCCTTTTCGGAGTTCGGCCCGCGGCGCCCCGGGCCTTGCCTGGTCGTTTCCCGCGTGCGCTGCCTCGTCGGTTGCGGCGTCGTGCAGCATCTGGGTGGGACCATGCAGGAACTTGGCGGTGAGCGCTTGCGAGAGCGCATCGATCACCTCCTCGGGTTTGGCACCTCTGGCGAGCATGCGCCGCGCCCTCTCGCATTCGAGTTGACGCAGCACTTCGGCCTTGTCGTGCAACTCACGGATGGCCGGAACCGCCTTGCGCCGCGCGAGCCAGTGCATGAAGTGATCGACCCGGGTTTCGATGATCGCCTCGGCCTGTAGCGCCGCCTGCTTGCGATGCGTCATGCCCTGGCGCACCAGCTCGCCCAGGTCGTCGATGGTGTAGAGGAACACATCGCGCAACCTCGAGACTTCGGGTTCCACGTCGCGCGGTACCGCAAGGTCAACGATGAAGAGTGGCCTGTTGCGGCGCGCCTTCAGCGCCCGCTCCACCATGCCAAGACCGATGATCGGAAGCGAGCTTGCAGTGCAGCTCACCACGATGTCGAATTCATGCAGCCGCGTGGAAAGTTCCGACAGCGCCATGCTGCCGGCGGCAAAGCGCCGTGCCAGGACCTGAGCGCGTTCAACGCTGCGGTTGGCCACCAGCATGGCGCGGGGGCGGCGCGCGGCAAAGTGGGTGGCGGCAAGCTCGATCATCTCCCCGGCGCCCACAAAAAGCACCCGGGTTTCATGCAGGTGTTCGAAGATCCGCTCGGCGAGCCGTACCGCGGCAGCGGCCAGCGACACCGAGGCCGATCCGATTTCGGTTTGGGTGCGGACTTCCTTGGCCACCGCGAAGCTGCGCTGGAAGAGCTGATGCAGGTGCGGGCCGAGCGATCCAGCCTCCTGCGCAGTGCGCACCGCGTCCTTCATCTGCCCAAGGATCTGCGCTTCGCCCAGAACCATCGAGTCGAGCCCGCAGGCCACACGGAAGGCGTGGCGCACCGATTGGGTGCCCGGGAGCAGATAGGTGTGCGCCTGGATCTGGCCGGGCTTGAGCGCTCCGTGCGAGGCAACCCACTGTTGCAGGGCCTGACTGGCATCGCCGGCCTGATCGGCACGCGCAGTGGCGCAGTAGATCTCGGTGCGGTTGCAGGTGGACAGGATTGCAGATTCGGTGAGGACCTCGCCAACCCTCTGCTTGAGGTCGCGGGTTGCGTGAATCAATGCCTCGCCTGCAAACGCCACCCTTTCGCGCATTGCAAGCGGCGCGCTCTGATGGTTGAGTCCTAGCGTGAGCAGATGCATCGGCAGATGAGTGGACGTTTACGGCGCAAGTAGTTCACGCCAACTGAGGCCGTGACACAGTCAGGCGGATACGCAAGCTGCGAAAGCGCACGCAAGCACGCAAAATCCGTACTACGCAACCCCCGTCGTGTGCATGCGATCTGGCGATCGCAGAAACAGATGATAGGCCGGATTGGCGCTTTCCTCCACATGGGGATAGCCGAGCGTGGCAAGAAACGCGTCGAACGCGATGTGGTCGTCGGCCGGAACCTGCAGCCCCACGAGCACACGGCCCGAATCGGAGCCATGGTTGCGGTAGTGGAAGAGCGAAATGTTCCAGCCGGGATTCATCCGGTTGAGAAACCGGCTCAGGGCGCCGGGCCGCTCCGGGAACTCGAAGCGAAACAGGCGCTCGTTGCGGGCGAGCATCGAACTGCCACCGACCAGGTGACGGATGTGGAGCTTGGCCATCTCGTCGTCGGTGAGGTTGAGCGCGCGCAAACCGGCCGCCTCGAAGTCCTCCGCAATCCGCTGCGCTTCCTCGCGCCGTTCGATCTGGATCCCCACAAAGACATGCGCTCTGGCAACGTCGCTCATCCGGTAGTTGAACTCGGTAACGCTGCGCTCGCCAAGCAGGGCGCAGAAGCGTCGGAACGACCCCCGTTCCTCGGGAATCGTCACCGCAAAGATCGCTTCGCGCTGCTCGCCGATCTCTGCGCGTTCGGACACGAAGCGCAGGCGGTCGAAGTTCATGTTGGCCCCGCAGGCGATGGCAACCAGCGTGAGCCCCGAGCCACGCCCTGCCGCCCCGGCCCAGGCCTTCGCGCCGGCGATCGCAAGGGCACCTGCAGGCTCGAGGATCGAGCGGGTGTCCTGGAACACATCCTTGATCGCCGCGCAGATCGCGTCGCTGTCAACCCGGACCATCTCATCCACAAAGCGTTGCGCCAACGCAAAACTCTCGGCGCCCACCTGCCGCACCGCAGTCCCGTCGGAAAAGAGCCCCACTTCCCTGAGGCGAATCCTCTCCCCGGCTGCGAGTGATTGGGCCATTGCGTCGGAGTCGTCGGTCTGCACGCCAACGATCCGGATCTCCGGGCGCAACTGCTTCACATAGGCTGCGATGCCAGCGATCAGCCCGCCTCCTCCAACAGCCACGAAGATCGCATCGATCGGATCCGGGTGCTGACGCAGGATCTCCATCCCGATCGTGCCCTGGCCGGCGATCACATCCGGATCGTCGAAAGGGTGCACGAAGGTGAGCCCTTCCCGAAGCTGCAGACTCAGGGCATGCTCGTGGGCTTCGCTGTAGCTGTCGCCGTGGAGCACCACCTCGGCCCTGCGGGCACGCACCGCTTCGACCTTGACTGCGGGCGTGGTGATCGGCATCACGATCACCGCGCGGCAAGCCAGACGCTGCGCGGCAAGTGCAACGCCTTGCGCATGGTTGCCTGCAGAGGCTGCAATCACGCCGCGCTGCCGCTCACCGGGGCTGAGCAGGGCCATCTTGTTGTAGGCTCCGCGCAACTTGAAGGAGAACACCTCCTGCATGTCTTCGCGCTTGAGCAGAAGCCTGTGTCCAAGGCGCGCCGACAATTGAGGAGCCAACTCGAGTGGCGTCTCGCGCGCCACGTCGTAGACCCTCGCGTTGAGGATGCGCTTGAGGTAGTCAGCTGGCATTAGGCCGTCAGTTTAAGCGGCTAAAACGTGAGGCGAGTCCCTTGAGGCGCGGCATGGATCCTGTGAGGCGCGGCATCGATCCCGCGAGGCGTGGCATGGATCCCGTGAGGCGCGGTATGGATCCATCGAGCCGCGCGCCTGAGCGCTTGGGGCGAGGGGAAGCTTGTGAAGTGGGCGGGCAATGAACAGACCTGAACCTGCAGTGCGGCGATGAGTGCCTGGGTCGAGCAGGCCTTCGCAGCCTTGCTTGGGTGGTTTTCGCTGCCTGAGGTGGGCCTGTCGACCGTCTTTCTCGCCGCGTTCATTTCCGCCACGCTCCTTCCCATGGGCTCCGAACCGGTGGTGTTCGGGTACGTGAAGCTCAATCCCGACCAGTTCTGGACCACGATTGCGGTTGCCACGCTCGGCAACACTCTCGGCGGAGCGGTCGACTACCTGATGGGTCGCGGTGCGGTCAGCGCAGCAGCAGCGCTCGGCGCCATCGGTCGCAACGGAGGCAGACGCTATCTGGGCTGGTTTGAGCGCCTCGGCCCGAAGGTGCTCCTTTTCGCGTGGCTTCCGATCGTTGGGGATCCGCTTTGCGCGGTGGCAGGTTGGCTTAGGCTTCCCTTCTGGCCGTGCCTTTTCTGGATCGCGCTCGGAAAGTGCCTGCGCTACATCACCTTCACCTGGCTTTTGCTGGCGGTTCCCGACTCCTGGTGGCGCTCGCTCCTGCCGGCCTTTCTCGAGCGGCTCCTGCCCAAGGCGGAGTAGCTGCACCGCGACTGTGAAGTCGCCGGCGAGTCGGCGGGTTGCGGAGGGCGCGCCCATCACGGGCGGGTGCGTCAGAGGCTGCGGGTTTCAGGCTTGCGGGTTTCAGGCTTGCGGGTTGCAGGCTTGCGGGTTGCAGGCCAGAGGCGCGCATCAGAGTGCGCCCTTATCCGCCCGCATGTTGAGGACTTGCCGCGTTGCCGCGAGTCCTTATTACAATCCGTTAATGAATGCGGTCACAAGGCCATTTTCGAGCGCAGAGGCGGGCGCGGTTTCGGGTGCTGTTTCGGGCTTTGTTTCGGGTGCTGTGCCGTGGAATGCGGCTGGCTGGGCGGAAAGCGCCTTGGCGGGCGCTGTGGAAGGCAACGAGGCTTCCACGCAGCGGATTCGGCTGCGTGAGATCCCCTACAACTACACCTCGTTTTCCGACCGCGAGATCGTGATCCGACTGCTTGGCGAGCGCGGATGGGAACTTGTCGGGGTACTCCGCGAGGAGCGGCGAACCGGCCGGTCGGCGCGGATGCTCTACGAAGTGCTCGGCGACATCTGGGCGGTGGAGCGCAACCCCTATCTGCAGGACGACCTGATCGACAACCCCAAGCGTCAGACCCTGCTGGTGGAGGCGCTGCACCACCGTCTTGCCGACATCGAAAAGCGCAGGGATGCACAGTCGCCCGCGCTTGTGCAGGTCAACGAACTGCTCGCGCTGGCGCGCAAGGCGGTGGCGCTCTTCGAGCAGCAGCTTTCGCAGGCCGCAGGACTGCGTCAGCGGGTACTGCGCAGACTCGCAAAGCACACCGCGCGGCACAACATCTGTTTCGATGCGATGTCGCGGGTGTCGCACGTGACCGATGCCACCGACTGGCGTGTGGAGTACCCCTTCGTGGTTCTGGCGCCCGACAGCGAGGCCGAAGTCGCCGCGGTGGTGAAGGGCTGCTTCGACCTCGGGCTCACGATCATCCCGCGCGGCGGTGGCACCGGCTACACCGGAGGTGTGGTCCCGCTCACGCCGATGTCTGCGGTCATCAATACCGAAAAGCTCGAAGGCATCGGTGCGGTGGTTCGGGAGCGCCTCCCCGGTCTTGAGCAGGAGGTTGCGGTCATCCACGCCGAAGCCGGTGTGGTCACGCGACGCGTGACCGATGCGGCAGAGCACGCCAGTCTGGTCTTTGCGGTGGACCCCACTTCGCTCGAGGCCTCGTGCATCGGCGGCAACATCGCCATGAACGCCGGCGGCAAGAAGGCGGTGTTGTGGGGCACGGCGCTCGACAATCTCGCCTGGTGGCGCATGGTGGATCCCGAGGGCAACTGGCTCGAGGTGAGCCGCGTGGGGCACAACCTCGGCAAGATTCATGACGCACAGGAGGCGGTCTTCAACCTGCACTGGTATGCGCCAGAGCAGCTTGGCACCAATGGCCAGATGAGGGGCGATCCGCTGCGCAGCCACACCTTGCGGATTCCCGGCTCAAGCTTCCGCAAGCTTGGCCTGGGGAAGGATGTCACCGACAAGTTTCTCTCCGGCCTTCCCGGCGTGCAAAAGGAGGGCACCGACGGGCTCATCACCGCATCGAAGTGGATCCTGCACAGGATGCCCGCGCACATCCGCACCGTGTGCCTGGAGTTTTTCGGACAGGCTGCCGAAGCGGTGCCCTCGATCGTGGAGATCAAGGCCTACCTCGATACACAACCCGGCGGGGCGCTGCTCGCCGGGCTCGAGCATCTTGATGAGCGTTACCTGCGCGCGGTGGGCTACAGCACCAAGTCGCGTCGCGGGGGCCTGCCCAAGATGGTGCTGATCGGTGACATCGTGGGCGATCATGATCAGGCCGTCGCCCGCGCCACCGCCGAGGTGGTGCGCCTGGCCAACGCCCGCAGTGGCGAAGGGTTTATTGCGGTCCAGGCCACAGACCGCAAGACCTTCTGGGCCGATCGGGGGCGCACTGCGGCGATTGCGCGCCACACCAACGCGTTCAAGATCAACGAGGATGTGGTGATTCCGTTGCCGATGATGGCGCAATACACCGACGGGATCGACCGCATCAACATCGAACTGTCCACCGACAACAAGCTGGCACTCGTGCAGGCGGTGGAGGCATTTCTTTGCAGCGAACCGCGCAGCCTGCCGATCGCGCCGGGCGACGAGCCCGAGAGCACCAAGGACGCAGTGGAGGGCCTGCTTGCCCAGCGTCTCGAGGATTCGTGTCGGGTGCTCGAGGAAGCCGGCAGGCGCTGGCGTTTCCTGATGGCCTCGATGGACCTGCCCGTGGCGGACCTTCGCCCCGCACTGGCGGCGCTTGGCGTGCAAATGGGGCGGGAGACCGCGCGCGCGCCACACACCCGCCTCTTCGACCTGCTCCAGGATCGCACAATCCGGATCAGCTGGCGCAGGGAGGTTCTCGAACCGCTCGAAGGCATCCTCGGCGGCGACTACTTCGCGCCGCTTCGCGAGGCAATTGCCGGAATCCACGCCAGGATCCGCAGAAGCCGGGTCTTTGTGGCGCTGCACATGCATGCGGGCGATGGCAATGTGCACACCAACATCCCGGTGAATTCCGACGACTACGGCATGCTCCAGCAGGCCAACCGCGCCGTGGCGCGGATCATGGCGCTCGCCCGTTCGCTCAACGGCGTGATCTCGGGAGAACACGGCATCGGTATCACCAAGCTCGAGTACCTCACCGAGGAGGAACTCGCGCCCTTTGCCGCCTACAAGGCCCGCATCGACCCCGAGGGGCGCTTCAATCGTGGAAAGCTGCTGCGCCAGGCCGACCTCCGGCGCGCCTACACGCCAAGTTTCGGTTTGATGGGCGCAGAGTCGCTCATCCTGCAACAGTCCGACCTCGGATCGATCGCCCACTCGATCAAGGATTGCCTGCGCTGTGGCAAGTGCAAGCCGGTGTGCGCCACGCACGTCCCCCGTGCCAACCTGCTCTACTCGCCGCGCAACAAGATCCTCGCGACTTCCCTGCTCATCGAGGCGTTTCTCTACGAGGAGCAGACGCGGCGCGGGGTGTCGATCCGTCACTGGGAGGAGTTCTCCGATGTTGCGGATCATTGCACTGTCTGCCACAAGTGCGCCTCGCCCTGTCCGGTCGACATCGATTTCGGCGACGTGTCGATGAACATGCGCAACCTGCTGCGCAAGATGGGCCGCAAGCGTTTCAACCCGGGCAACGCCGCGGCGATGTTCTTTCTCAATGCAACCGACCCCGACACGATCCGCGCCACCCGGAGCGCGATGGTCGACGTGGGGTTCAGGGCGCAGCGACTTGCGGCCGACCTGCTCAAGCGCTTTGCCCGGCCCCAACTCCAAAGGCCGCAGGCGAGCGTTGGCCGTCCGGCGATGCGCGAGCAGGTTCTGCATTTCGTAAACCGCAAGTTGCCTGGAAATCTCCCCAAGAAAACCGCGCGCGCACTGCTCGACATTGAAGATCGGCGCTACGTTCCGATCATCCGCAACCCGCAGACCACGTCGGCCGACAGCGAGGCGGTGTTCTATTTTCCCGGGTGCGGTTCGGAGCGTCTCTTCTCGCAGGTGGGACTCGCCACCCAGGCCCTGCTCTGGGAGGTCGGTGTGCAGACCGTGCTGCCACCCGGTTACCTGTGTTGCGGCTACCCGCAAAAGGGCTCGGGCCAGTTCGACAAGGCCGAGAAGATCATCACCGACAACAGGGTTCTCTTCCACCGGGTTGCCAACACCCTCAACTACCTCGATATCCGCACAGTAGTCGTGAGTTGTGGCACCTGTTTCGACCAGCTGCAGGCCTATGCCTTCGGCGAGATTTTTCCCGGCTGCCGGATCATCGACATCCACGAGTTCCTGATGGAAAAGGGCCTGAAACTCGATTCGGCCACCGGAGTGCGCTACACCTACCACGACCCCTGCCACAGCCCGATGAAGAAGCATCAGCCCCTGAAGGTCGTCAACACCCTGATGAACGCTGAGCTCAATGGCGAGATCGGCCGCAACGATCGTTGTTGTGGCGAGGCGGGCACTTTCGCGGTTACCCGCCCCGAGATCGCAACCCAGGTGCGTTTCCGCAAGGAGCAGGAGTTGCTCAAGACGGCACAGACCTTGCGGCGACCCGCGCCCGGTCAGCCCGAGGCGGTCAAGGTGCTCAGCTCCGCCCCATCTGGAGCACTCAAAGTGGCAGGCTCGAGCCAGCCCGATGCCGTCAAGGTGCTCACCTCCTGCCCTTCCTGCCTGCAGGGCTTGAGTCGATTCGAGGAAAGCACCGGGATCGAGGCAGACTACATCGTGGTCGAGATGGCGCGCCACCTGCTCGGGGCCAACTGGCTTGCCGAATATGTCGAAAGGGCCAACCGGGGCGGCATCGAGAGGGTGCTGGTATGAAGACAACGGCACTTTCGCGTAGCCGAACAGGCGTAGTGCAGCCGCAGGATCCGGGCACGTCGCGTGCAGCTGCGCACTCCGGAGCCAACACGCCATCGCCGCGCAGCGAAACGCCTTCTTCGGAGACCCTGGCGGCGCGTCCTCAGGGAAGTGCGCCGTCGCCGCGCAGCGAAACCCCGATCCCCGAGTCGATCGTGGCGCACCAGGCCTCGCGGATTCTCGAACTCGCCTACCCCGGGGATCGACGCTACCGCCTGAGCTTCGAGTTTCTCCGGGTGTACTCACCCTCGGCCGAAGTGCAGGGGCACGGACCGGGACAGGAAGTCTTGCAGACCGGCAAGCGCAACGTGGGCATCGTGCGGATCGAACCGGTGGGTAACTACGCCATCAAACCGGTGTTCAGCGACGGGCACGAGTCGGGGCTCTACTCGTGGGAAGTGCTGCATCGCCTTTGCCTGCAGCACGATGCCCTCTGGAACACCTACCTCAAGCGACTCGAGGCCGCCGGGGCTCGTCGTGAGCCCGACTGATGCCTGCCGCGAGCCACGCAGGTGCGACTGCACCGTTCCTGCGCATGGCTGAAAAGACACATTTCGGCTTTCAGGCGGTGGAGCCCGGCGAGAAGTCCGCGCGGGTGGCCGAGGTTTTCCGCTCGGTCGCCTCGCGGTATGACCTGATGAACGACCTGATGTCTGCGGGCCTGCATCGGCTCTGGAAACAGGTCGCGGTGTCGTGGGCGGATGTGCGTCCGGGAATGGATGTGCTCGATGTGGCGGGCGGTACCGCAGATCTTGCGCTCGCCATGGCAAGACGCGCCGGTGCCGGTGGGCGCGTCGTGCTTTCCGACATCAACGCGTCCATGCTTGCCCGGGGCAGGGAGCGGTTGATCGAGGACGGTTGCGCGCCTCACGCGGTGCAGTGCGACGCCGAAAGCCTGCCGTTTCCCGCAGAAAGCTTCGACCGGGTGACGGTGGCATTCGGGCTGCGCAACATGACGGACATGGATGCCGCGTTGCTGGAAATGACCCGGGTACTCCGCAGGGGAGGCAAGTTGCTGATCCTCGAATTCTCCAGGGTGCACCCGCAACTCGCAAAGGCCTACAACTTCTATTCCTTCCAGATCCTGCCGCGACTCGGGCGACTGGTTGCCGGCGACGCGCAGAGCTACCGTTACCTTGCCGAGTCGATCCGGATGCACCCGGATCAGGAAACGCTGGCTGCCATGATGCAGCGCGCCGGGCTGGCCGGTGTGCGTTTTTCCAACCTTAGCGCCGGGGTGGTTGCTTTACATGAGGGGCTCAAACCCGCATAGTGCGGCCTGTTGCACCTGCTTACGCCTCGATGCGAGGGGGTGGGTGTGGTCAACAGGTTCTGGAGGTTCCATGAACCCGGATACTACACATCTGCACAGGAGTACTTCACACATGAACAGCTTGGATTCGATCGAAACGTTCGAAGCCCGCGGGCGCTCCCCGCGCGATGCGTCTCTGGTCACTCCCCAATCCGGTACTGCCGGACACCGGGTGCTGCGTTGCCTTCGCAAGATGGCGTTGTCGCTCACGATGGCCTTTGCGCTCGTTGTGGCGGGTATGTTCAGCGTCGATGCCGAGGCGAGTAAACGGCTTGGAGGGGGCGGCTCCAGCGGTCAGCAGTCCTCGATTGCCACCCAGAAGCAGGCAACGCCTCCGGCAGGTTCCCCGGCTCAGCAGGCGGGTGCACCCGCAGCCGCAGGGGCGCAGGCCGCCGCGCAGTCGCAGCGCAGCCGTTGGCTCGGTCCGATCGCCGGGCTGGCAGCAGGGCTTGGGCTGGCTGCGCTGGCGTCGCATCTGGGCTTTGGCGAGGAACTGGCCAACTTCATGATGATTGCGCTCCTTGCGCTGGTGATCATGGGAATCGTTGGCTTTGTGCTTGCCCGGCGCCGTGCAGCGCAATCGCCGCAGCCAGCCTACGCCAGTGCGCCAACCAACTACGCGCAGGCGGGGCAGGAAGCCAGCGTACCGGGCCGCTGGTCGGCACCGGGACCGTTTGCGCAGCCGCAGGGAGTTGGGTTGGGCCAGGCTGGAGCAGGGTTTGGCGCGGCACCGGCAGCGCCCTCCCAGCCCTGGGGCGTTCCTGCCGACTTTGACGTTCCCGGCTTCGTTGAGAACGCAAAGCACTACTTCAAGCGTCTGCAGGCGGCCAACGATACGGCTAATCTTGCCGACCTGCGCGAGTTCACTTCGCCTGAACTCTTCGAGGAGTTTGCGGCCGAAATCCGGCAGCGCCAGAGCGAGAACTACACCGAGGTGGTGCGGCTCGATGCGGAACTTCTGGGGATCGAGACCCAGCACGGAAAGTATCTCGCCAGCGTGCGCTTCAGCGGTTTGGTGCGGGAGGGCCGCAACGCTGCGCCGCAAACCTTCGACGAGGTCTGGAACCTCAGCAAACCGGTGCAGGGTGCAGGCGGCTGGATTCTTGCAGGGATCCAGCAGATGGGAACCCCGCACTGAGCCTCTGCCCTGGCTCGGCACCCGGGGCAGCCTGAAACGCCCCGGGGAGTTTTGTGTGAACCCGTTGAATCTTCATCTCGAGCACTCGGCACTCAAGCTGCTCCGGGTGGTTTTTCGCCAGAATCCCTGGGCTGCCGAAAGGCTCTCGGCATTTTCCGGAAAGACGGTTGCTTTCGAGATCGGTGGCGAGTTGCCAGCGCTGCCACCGGCTCTTGCCGGCCTCTTTCCCCGCGCGTGGCCGCAGTTGCCCATACTCCGAATCGCCCGCGACGGCCATCTCGAGCGCGCGCCCAACGAGGTTGGCGGCCATCCGGTGCCGGTTGATGTGCGCCTCAAGCTTGTCTGGTCGGCCGCGCTCCTCGAAAAACTTCGCACCCGCGATCCGGGGCAGTTGCTCTCCCATCTGCGGATCGATGGCGATGTGTTGCTTGCCGCTGCCCTGGGCGAGGTGCTGAGCGAACTGTATATCGACCTTGGCGGTTTGCTCGCGCCGATCACGGGCGACATTCTGGCGCAGCGGATCGACTACCACGGGCGCCGGATGATGGACTCGGTTGGTTCGGTGGTGGATGGGATGCTGAGCGGGGTGCTTGGCGCCAGGCTTCGCGCCCGTTCCACAGAGCGCTAGTGTTGTGAACGCGACATCCACTGCATCGCGAGAAACCATGCCAACGCGGTGAGCGTTGGCCCGATAAACACACCGATCACGCCAAACGCAATCACGCCGCCAACCGCACCGATCAGCGTCATCACGAAGGGCATCGACGAGCCCCGGCTGATCAGCAAGGGTTTGATCACATTGTCGGCGCTCGAGATGACAGCCGCGCCCCATGCCAGCACAAACATTGCCCAGCCGGTCTCGCCCTGCTGGAAGAGCCACACGGCAGCAGGGCCCCACACCAGCACGGTCCCAAAGGGGATGAAGGCACCAAGGAAGGTGAGGAGTGCGAGCGTGAAGGCCTTCGGAACGCCGGCAAGCGCATAGCCGATCCAGCCAAGGGCACCTGAAACCAGGGCGGTGCCCACGATGCCATAGACCACCCCTTCAATCGTGCGCGCGGTGAGCCGAAGAAGTTGCGGCCCCTCCTGCGAGAGCCGCCGTGCACCGCCGTCGAGCCAGATCGTTATCCGGTGGCCGTCGCGCAGGAGAAAGAACGACAGGAACACGGCGAGCAGCAACTCGGCAACGCCACTGCTCAGACCGGTTGCCGCCTTGAGGATCAGGCCGCGATGCTGCTCGAGCAAGACAAGGAGTTGCGCAAGCAGTGCGCTGCCGTCGTTGCGGTACATGGCCCATTGTTCGGCGAGCCAGTTGCCCACCAGAGGCAGCGCAGCGAGCCAGGCGGGCGGTTCCGGAAGCCCGTTCTGCATGAGCGATCGTGCCTGGCCGAGCAGGTCGTCGGTGTAGTTGGCAAGCACCACGGTCGCTGCCGCGATCGGAGCAACCAGAATCGCAAGGAGCGCCAGCGTCATGAGGGTGGCGCTCAAGTTGGCCCCCAGGCGCAACCGCAGCACCAGGGCATCGCGCAAGGGCCAAAGGGTGATCGTAACGATGGCAGCCCAGAGCAGCGCGCTCAGGAATGGCAGCACCACGAGCGCAGCGGCAAGCATCAGGGCTAGCGCTGCAGCGATACCGAGCCAGTAGTCCGTTGATCGCTCCATGCGCTGCGTCAGGCCGATCGGAAGATGAAGTACACAGCCCCCACGAGGCAAAGGCCTGCCCAGATGTAGTCCACCCGGAAGGGTTGATGCATCACGAGCATCGAAAATGGCAAGAACACGAGCAGCGTGATCACCTCCTGCAGGATCTTGAGCTGGCCGAGGCTGAGTTGCGTGAAGCCGATGCGGTTTGCGGGCACCTGGAGGAGATATTCGAACAGCGCAATCCCCCAGCTGATGAGCGCAGCCCACCACCAGGGCTTGTGCGCGAGATGCTTCAGGTGGCCATACCATGCCCAGGTCATGAAGAGGTTGGAAAGCACCAGAAGGCTGCCGCTCACCGCCACGATCTGGAGCAGGCTCGCCTGCTCCAGCCATGCGGCAACCTTGGCGCTGCAGGCGTGGTAGCTTGACATGCGTAGACAGGGAAATCGGAAGGGATGAGTCGCGTGGTGTACGAACCGCCCCAAGTATGCCCGGGCAAGGGATGCTGATGTTGCACCCCGCACTCGAGTGGGCCGCCGCAGCGGTCGCGCTGACTGCCGTTGGTCTTGGCATCCTCGGCAGGCGCGCAACCTGGCCCTTCTGGATCCTGTCGAGCCTGCTCTACGCGGTGGTCTTCGCACAATCAAGGCTCTGGGCCGACGCTTCGCTGCAGTTCGTCTTCGTGGCGGCGGCCGTTTGGGGCTGGGTGAGCTGGGGCCGAGTCCGCTTCGCTCCGGTTCACCTCGGCAGGCGCGCGTATTGGCTCGCCTGGGTGTCGCTCGCTGTGCTCATCACCCTCATGCAGTCCGGTCTGCGCCTGGCCGGGGGCAGTTCGGTATGGGGCGACGCGGTCGTTACCTCGTCGAGTCTGCTCGCCCAGTCGTTGATGGTGCAGCAAAAAGTCGAGCACTGGCACTTCTGGCTGCTCGCCAACCTGTGCGGCGTCTGGCTATTCTGGTCGCAGCACCTCTTGGCGACGGCTGTACTTTATGCGGTGTTTGCCGCCCTCGCGCTTGCGGGATGGCGCCACTGGACTCGATGCGCGAAAGGCAGGCATGAAATTGAACAAGCCTGAAGCACTGACAAGCGGTCCAGTGAACGGGCCGGAGGCGCTGCCACCGCAGCTGCTGATCGTTGCATTTCTCGGGGGGGAGTGCACCGGCAAGACAACGCTGGCCATGCAACTTGCGCGGGCACTGGGTGCACCCTACGTGCCCGAGGCGCTTCGCGACTTCGTTGATCTGCACGGCCGATGCCCCACGCGTGAGGAGCAGCAACCGCTCCTGATGGAGCAGTGCCGCAGAATCCAGGAGGCGATCTCGGATGCGGTGCGAATCGGCCTGCAGTCAGGGCAACCGGAGGCAGGTCACGCGCCGGCCGCCTGCGGGGGATTCCCCCGGTCGGGAATCACCCCGTCGCTCGTTCTTTGCGACCCCTCGCCGTGGATGACCGCGATCTACAGCCTCCAGTATTTTGCCGACCACACCCTCTTTGCTCCCGCTGCGCGCGCCATGCGCGAGCTTGCCCGCAGCGCCCATGCGCACTGGGTGCATCTTCACTGTGCAGGCGACCTGCCCTGGGAAGCCGACGGCCTTCAGCGCGACGGACCCGCGCAACGCGCAGCCACCGCGTCACTCCTGGTGCGCTACCCGCCAGCGGGATTTGCGCCTCCGGCTGGCGTGGCGGGTGATATGCGGGAGCGTCTTGCGATGGCGCTTTGCGCTGTGGGCGAAGTGATGACCGTTTCGGGGTTAAGCCTGTCACGCAACCGACACATGCTACGATCATTACTTAGCTAGGGGTCCCGTAAAACCGTTGCCGGCCAGCAAGGTCGGTGGCGTCTGCCAGTGGCAGACGGGTGAGAAAAACCCTTCGAACCTGATCGAGTTAAGACTTGCGCAGGGAAGCAGGAATCACAGCCGGGCTCCTCAGCCCTTCGGCGCTCGCAAGCCGTCCTTCGGACGGTGGATTCCGCAACCTCCAGGGAAACGCTCCAACCGGTTCGAAGCCAGACACCGAGAGGAGTTCAGAGTGCGAGACGTTTGGCAAGCCTTCCCGGACCTGCACTGGGGCCGGACTGTCACTTCGCTGGCGGGGGCTGGCGCGCTGGCTCTGGCGCCCGCAGTGTTCGCCCAGCTCCCCACAACCGGGGACCCGGCGCGGGTGGAGGTGAGCGCCACGGGTCTCTCGACGCGTGCGATCACCCTCACCGGGTTTGCAGAGTTGCCCGAGAGGCTGCCGTTTTCAATCTCCACCATCGATACGCAGGTCATGCGGGACCTGGGCGCCACTTCGCTGGCAGACCTCCTGCGCAGCGAGCCTGCGGTTTCCGATGCCTACAACACGCTTGGCTATCCGGAGAACTTTGCCATCCGTGGCGTCGCCATTGATCCGCGCCTCAATTACCGCTTCGACGGCATGCCGATCCATGGTCATGTTCCGCTCGCACTTGAAAGCGCCGAGCGTGTCGTCGTGCTCAAGGGGGTTTCGGGGCTGCTTGCAGGCAGCTCCTCCCCGGGAGGGATGGTGGACGTGGCGCTCAAGCGTGCGGGCGACCAGCCGCTGAGGAGTGCCCTCTTCGCATTGTCGGAACGCGGTAGCCGCTACCTCGCCTCCGATCTTGCCGAGCGATTTGGAGCGCACCGCGAGCTCGGGGTTCGGGTGAATCTTGCCGCCGACGACCGTCGGCCGATGGCCGACAGCGCCCCGGGCGATCGGCGCTTTGCTTCGGTGTTCGTGGATTGGCGCGCGCCGGGCGGGGGTCGCCTGGAGTGGCATGCGCAACGCCACCTCTACACCCAGATTTCGGTACCCGGGGCCAATCTCCTCGAGGGCCGGATCCTGCCGCCCGTGCTGCCGCGGCGCAACATGAACGATCAGCCTTGGTCGGCCCCGTTTGAAAGCCGGGAAAACCTCTCCGGGTTGCGCTGGATCCAGCCCCTTGGAGAGCAGTGGGTGGTACGGGTTTCGGGGTTGATGCAACATGTGCGCACCCACGACCGGATTGCCTTCCCGGATGGCTGCAGTTCGGGGCCCGAGCCGATCTACCCGGGTTTTTGCGCCAACGGCAACGCCGACATCTACGACTTCCGCAGCCTCGATGAGCGGCGTAGCGCGCGCTCGGTCGAGGCCCGACTCGAGGGAAACCTGCGCACGGCCGGGCTGTTGCATGAGGTGGCGCTCGGATACCGGCAGGTGCGGCTCGAGGATCGGTTCCCCGCCGCGCAAGCGTATAACCTGGTGGGGTCGAGCAACTTTTTCCGCACGATCCCGTTGCCGCCCGACCCAGAGGCGCGGACGCCCAACACCAACCGCAACCTGAGCAGCCGCGAGTGGTCGGTGCAGGATCGTATCCGCCTGCACGATGGGCAACCCGGCTCGGTGCTTGCACAAACCTCGCTCTGGCTCGGTCTGCGCGGCACCGGGATCGACAGCGTGTCAACGCCAACCGACGGCGCTGGTGCATTGGGACTCCAGCAGTCTTTCGTCACGCCCTTTGCAGCGCTCAGCGTTGAGCCGAGGGCGGGGCAACGCTGGTACCTTTCCTACGGTGAGGGAATCGAAACCGAGGTTGTGCCCAACCGGCCGCAGGAGTATGCCAACCCGGGCCAGGCACTCCCGGCGCAACGCAGCACCCAGTGGGAGGGCGGTTTTCGCAACGGCTGGAGCAGCGCCGCAGGCTTGAGGGTCGACTATGGGGTCACGGCCTTCCGGATCGACCGTCCCCGTGCAGCTGACCTGAGCGTGACCGCGCCCCAGTCGATCGGGGTCTGCGGCACTGTGTCGAGCGCAGCGTTTTGCAGGCTGGGCGGTTTGCGCACCGACCGTCATCAGGGGCTCGAGTTGACGCTCAGCGCGAGCAGCAGATCGCTGGGCCGGCTCGACCTCGCTGCCCAAAGGCTCCAGGCCGAAGTCCTCGCCTCGCCCCTCGGCGAGGAAGTGGGCTCCGCAGTGCGCAATGTTGCGCCCTGGGGCCTTCACCTGATGCATCGGTGGCCCACGGGTGTCGAGGGCCTCGAATGGCAGAACCGGATTGGCGCATCCGGACGAAAACCGGTGGTCGAACCCCTCAGCCTTCCCGTGCAGTGGCAGTGGGACAGTGCGCTGCACTGGGGCCAGGATCTGGGCGGAGCAAAGCTGCGCTGGTCCCTGTCGGCGATCAATCTGCTGGATCGCAAGTTCTGGCGCGAGGCGCCCACGCAGCCCTGGGGCGGCGTTTATCTGTTCCCTGCACCACCCAGGACTTTGCGCCTGGCGGTACAGGCGCGCTGGTAAGCTTTTGCAAATGAATTTCCCAAGCGATCCATGCATATCCTCCACGCGCGCCTGCCTTTCTCTGCCGTCCGCCTTCGCCTCGTCCTCGTGCTGACCCTCCTGGTGGCGGGGCTCCACGCTGGGCCCTCCGGTTCCGCCGAGCCCTGGCGACCGATGCATCAGGTGGAGGGGGTTGAGTCACTGCTCCTGCCCAACGGGCTCGAAGTGCTGCTCTACCCAAGCACCACCAAGGCGAGCACCACGGTCAACCTCACGGTCAAGGTTGGTTCGCGGCACGAGGGCTACGGCGAAACCGGAATGGCGCATCTGCTCGAGCATATGGTGTTCAAGGGCTCGCCGAAGTTTCCCAACGGACTGAGCGAGTTCGCCACCCGCGGTTTCCGGGTGAACGGCACCACCTCCTGGGATCGCACCAACTACTACGCAAGCTTCGCCCAGAGCAACGACAACACCGCGTGGATGATCCGCTGGCTCGGCGACATCCTGGTGAACGCCTATGTGCGCAAGTCGGACCTCGATTCCGAGATGACGGTGGTCCGCAACGAGTTCGAGCGCGGAGAAAACAATCCGGCCGGGGTGCTGTTTCAGCAGGTATTCGCCAGCGCCTACACCTGGCACAACTATGGCAAGGCAATCATCGGCGCCCGATCCGACATCGAGAATGTGTCGATCGACCGCCTGCAGGCCTTCTACCGCCATCACTACCAGCCCGACAATGCGGTACTCGTGGTGGCCGGGGTCTACGATCGCGCCAAGGTGCTTGGTTGGATCGAGGAAGCCTTCGGCGTGATTCCACGTCCCACGCGCCAGCTCGAACCCACCTACACCGTGGAGCCGGTGCAGGAAGGTCCGCGCGAGGTGCGGCTGCGACGGATCGGCGATGCGCCCATCGTGATCCTGTCGTATCACGGTCCTTCAGCGCTGCACCCCCACTTCCCGGCGTTGAGTCTGGCAAGTCACATGATCGGCGGTCCCAACAACCGTATCGACGAACGCATCGTCCGCAAGGGTGTCGCCGCCGGAGGATGGGCCTGGGCCCGATCGGCTCCGGAGCCTGCCAACGCGCTCTTTTCGCTGCAACTCAAGTCCGACCAGTCGATCGCAGACGCTGCGCAGGCGCTGATCGCGCTGGTCGAGACTGCCGGATCGGAGGGCTTCACTGCGGCGGAACTCGAGGCAGCCAAGGCCTACTTCGCCAACCAGCACGCACAGATGCTCGCCGATCCCGAGCGCGTTGCGCTGGCATTGTCGGAGTCGATTGCGCTGGGCGACTGGAGGATGCTGATGCATCAGCGCGACCGCATCGCCGCAGTGAGCCTCGCCGAAGTCAACAGGGTTGCCGGCTCCTTCTGGGTGGAGAGCAACCGCACCCTCGGCCTTTTCGAGCCGCAGACGGCTCCCCGTCGTGCGCCTGCCGAGCGACAGGTGGGCATCGCGGAGGCCATGAAGGGCTTCGTTGCCCGCGCTCCCGAGGATCAGGGGGAGCTTTTCGAGGCAAGCGCGGGCAACATCCGTGCGCGGGTAAGCTCGCTTCGCGTCGATGATTCGCTCACGCTCCAGACCTTGCGCAAGCGCAATGCGGCCAACCTTGTCGTTCTTCAGGCAAGCCTGCGCTACGGCAGCCTCGCGAGCCTGCAGGGCGAAGCCGAGGCGGGGCAACTGGCAGTGGCCATGTTGTCGCGCGGCACGAAAAACCTGTCGCGTCGGCAGTTTGCCGAGCGCATGACCGCACTCAGGGCGGTCTGGGGCATTCAGGGCGGTGCCGAAGGCCTGAGCCTGAGCCTGCGGGTGGCAGCAGAGCGCTTTGACGAGGCGCTCGGGCTCCTCGAGCAGGCCTTGCTCGCACCTGCGATGGAAGAGGCCGAACTCCGGGAGCTCAAGACCGCGCTCATTGCTTCGCTCGAGTCCTCGCGTCAGGACCCTCAGGCGCTTGCTTCACGGCGTATCGCCCGTGTCTTTGCAGACTATCCGCCGAGCGACCCACGGCATGTTGCCGAACTCGATGAGTCGATGCGCAGGATCCAGGCTCTTTCACTTGCGCAAGTGCAGGCCTTCTGGGATCGCTTCATCCGACCCGGGCCGGCGGTCTTCACCGTGATTGGCGATCTCGATGCGCCGCAACTTGCCGCGCGTCTGGGATCTTTCTGGAGCCGCTGGAAGTCTGAGCGCCCAACACAGGTCGTCTACGAGCGTATCGCCCGCGACGCCGCCCCGGTGCCACCGCTGCGCGACAACATCGTCACGCCCGACAAGCCCAACGCAGTGTGGCTTGCACGCTGCCGTTTTCCCCTGTCCGACGATCGGCGCGAGTACCGGGCATTGCAACTTGGCATGCGCATGCTTGCGGGGAACGGCTCCTCGAGCGGCAGGCTCTGGGATCGCGTGCGCGAAAAGGAGGGGCTGAGCTATGGCGTTGGCGGTTCGCTCTCGGGCGGCGACCGCGACGAGGCTGCCTCGCTCGGGTTCTACGCGATCTTCGCGGCACCCAACCGCGAGCGGCTGATTGCGATCGTGCGCGAGGAGTTCGATCGCGCCTTGCGCGAGGGCTTCACCCAGGAGGAGCTCGATCGGGCACGCAAGGGCCTCGAGGCCCAGTTGCAGTTGCAGTGGGCCCAGGAGATGGCACTCGCAGGCACCCTGAACTGGCTGCACGAGCAGTCGCGCGACGCAGGGTTTCTCGAGCAGATGCGTGATCTTCGCGCTTCGATTACGCTTGAGGATGTGCAGGCCGCGTTGCGACGCTACCTCAACCCCGAGTCACTCAGCGTGATTCTGGCCGGAGACTTCCGCTGATGGTCTGCCTGCGCACTGCAAAAAGATGGGTGGAGTCCATGCTCTGACCGTCCATAAACAACCCCAAGGAGAGCTTCGATCATGATCCAGTCCACCCCCCCGACCACGGGCGAACGCCGCGCACATTCCAGCCACAGCCCTGCCTCTTTCGGCGCCCGCCGAGGTGTCCTTGCAGCTGCGAAGGCAGCCCTATCGGCGGCAGCCTTTGCCGCATGCGCTGCACTCAGCGGCCTTGCAGTGCTCTCCGCTTCGCCCGCACAGGCGCAGACTTATCCCAGCAAGCCGATCATCCTCGTGGTTGGCTTTGCCGCTGGCGGCCCCACCGACATCGTGGCGCGCTCGCTCGCCCAGTCGATGAGCAAGACGCTCGGCCAGGTGGTCAACGTCGACAATCGCCCCGGCGCAGGTGCAACGATCGCCGGAAACCTGGTGGCGAAGGCAGCTCCCGACGGCTACATGCTCTTCATCCACCACAACGGCATGGCCACTGCGCCGGCCCTGTACCGCAAGCTCCCGTTCAATCCGCTCAATGACTTCGAGTTCATCGGCCAGGCGGTCGACGTTCCGATGACCCTGATCGGCCGAGCCGATCTGCCGGCCAACAACCTCACCGAACTGGTTGCCTGGATCAAGGCGAATCAGCAGAAGGTCAATCTGGCCAACGCAGGACTGGGCGCAGTTTCGCACTTGTGCGGCACGCTTTTCCAGCAGACGATTGCCACGGATCTCACCACGGTGCCCTTCAACGGCACCGCTCCGGCGCTCACTGCACTGCTCGGCGGGCATGTGGATGTGCTTTGCGACCAGACCACGCAGACGATTCCGCACATCAGCGCGGGCAAGGTGAAGCTTTTCGGCGTCACCACCAAGGGTCGCATCGGTGCGCTCCCCAACACCCCCTCACTGCATGAGCAAGGGCTCAGGGATTTCGAGGTGGTGGTGTGGCACGGCATGTACGCGCCCAAGGGCACCCCTAAACCGGTGATCGAGAAACTCACAGCCGCACTCCAGTCTGCGCTCAAGGATCCGGAGGTTGCCAAGCGCATGAAGGACCTCGGCGCGGAGATCACGCCGGTGGCGAAGCAGACCCCCGAAGGACTGCGTCCGCACCTGGCCGCCGAGATCGACAAGTGGGGCAAGGTGATTCGCGCAGCCGGTCAATACGCCGACTGAGGTTGCGCGCACCCCATAGCGCGCCTGGGGCGGTGCTGGGCGTCCTTCCCGACATCGTTGCGCTCCGCGAGGCCCAGGCGCGGCTTGGCACAACGGTTCATCGCACGCCGGTGCTGAGGAGCGCGCAGGCCGACCGTCTCGCCGGCGCGCAACTTTTTTTCAAGTGCGAGAACTTTCAGCGTACAGGTTCCTTCAAGTTTCGGGGAGCGCTCAACGCAGTGCGCGCCCTCAGCCCGGAGCAGCGTCGCGCGGGCGTGATCAGCTTTTCCTCGGGCAACCATGCGCAGGCCCTGGCGCGCGCGGGTCAGATCGAGGGGGTGCAGGTCACGGTGGTGATGCCGCACGATGCCCCTTCAGCCAAACGACTGGCCACCCAGCAATTCGGTGCCTCGATCCTTGGCTACGACCGGATGCGTCAGGATCGCGAGGCCCTCGCTGCGGAACTGGTGGCGCGCGAGGGCTACACGCTCATTCCACCCTTTGATCACCCGGCGGTGATTGCCGGGCAGGGCACTTGCGCGCTCGAACTCTTCGAGGAGGCAGGCCCACTCGATGCGCTCTATGTGTGTCTTGGCGGCGGTGGGTTGCTCGCCGGGTGTGCGCTGGCTGCGGCCGAACTTGCACCCGGCTGTGCGGTCATCGGTGTCGAACCGCAAGCCGGCAATGACGTCCAGCAGTCCTTCCAATGCGGGTATCCGATACGGATCGAGGTGCCGCACACGATTGCCGATGGAGCACAGACCACCCGTGTGGGTGATCTCACTTTTGCCATCATCTGCGCGCGGGTCAGTGCAATCGAGACCGTGTCGGATCCGCAGATCATCGAAACGATGCGTTTTCTTGCCCAGTGGATGAAGATCGTGGTGGAGCCCACCGGTTGCCTGGCTGCGGCAGCCGCGATGCAGCGGCAGCCAGCGGATGCAAAGCCCCAGAGCCGCCTCGTCGGGGAGGCTGCGGTGCGAAGGCACCCGCAGCAGGCAAGGCCTCGTATTGGCGTGGTGCTCAGTGGCGGCAATGTGGACCTCGCCCGGTATGCCGCCTGGCTCGCGGGCGCGTGACCTCGATTAGCGGTGGACTGGTCTGGCACTGGAGGGCCTTCCAGCGCCGCGCCCAATGGGAGGCAACCTGCCGGCAGATTGCCGGGTTTCACCGCCGACATGGACCTTGCAGCGGCACGCTCGTCCTGCTTGGCTGCAGCGCGGGATGGATGCTCGAGTCGGCGTGGCTGAAAGGTTTCCACCGGATCGTTGCAGTGGACCTCGACCCCTGGGCTCCGCATCTATTTGCGCTTCGGCATCCTCGCGTTGCCCGGCCCTTGTGGATCCGCGCCAACGCGCTCGCCCGCCTCGATCAACTCCTCGGCGACTATCCGGATGCTTTCCTGCTCTTTGACAACATGCTCGGACAACAAGGGCTGATCGCGGTTGAGCAGGGCAGGAGTGAGGCGGGTTCGATGCAGAGGATCGAGCATGAACTGGGTGAACTCGGCCGTCGGTTGGCAGGCCGCTGCTGGGGAAGTCTCCACGACTGCATTTCCGGCCCTGTTCGAAGGCCTCAACCGATGCCGGGGTGCAGGTCGGAGCGCGCCCTCCCGGCCAAGCCGCTACTCCCGATCACGTCAGCACTGCCGGCGCTTACAGCGGCTTCGACCGCGACCGTTTCGTCCCTGAGCGAACGCTGTGCGGCTGCAGCAATCGAGACCTGCCATCGCGTGGAGCACCCGAGGCTTCTTTCCCGCATCGCCGAATCGGGTGAAGTCGAGCCCCACGGCGAGTGGCTCGACCATCTGAGCGCCGCGATCTTTCCGCCTGCGCTTGCAAGGCAATACCTGCTCTGGCCCTTTTCCGCCACTTACTGGCATTGGCTTGAGATTGGCTGGGTTGCCGCCAAAGCGCGCTGAACCTGAACGCAGGTCTCGGTGCCCCAGCTCGTGTTTCCCCGTCAAACCGGAGTTCGCCATGTGTGATGCCTCAGCCGTCAACCCCCTCCTCGAATCCTGGTCCGATCCCTTGGCGCTGCCTCCTTTTGAGGCCCTTCACGCCAGTCACTTTCCCGAGGCTTTCGAAGTCACCATGCGGCAGCACACTGCTGAGATCGAGGCGATCGCCGCATCCGGAGAGGCGCCCGGCTTTGTGAACACGCTCGAAGCGCTCGAGCGCAGCGGTGAGGCGCTGCAGCGGGTGATGAACGTCTTTCATCACCTGTGCGCCTCGCACACCAGCGATGCGCTGCAAGCCATCGAGCGCGAGATGGCACCTGTGCTCACCGCACATCTCAACAAGGTGATGCTCGATGCCCGTCTCTTTGCCCGTATTGATGCCCTGTACCGGCAGCGCCACACTCTGGATCTTGACGCCGAGGCGCTTCGCTTGCTCGAGCGCTGGCATCTCGACTTTGTACGCAGCGGCGCAAGGCTCGAGAGCGGGGATCGCATCCGTTACGCACAACTCACCGAGCGGCTCGCCGAACTCCACACGGCGTTTGCGCAGAATGTGCTGGCCCACGAGAAGGCCTTTGCAATGGTGCTGCTGCATGAGGAAGATCTGGCTGGACTGCCCACCTTCGTGCGCTCGGCGGCCCGGCAGGCTGCGGCGGAACGTGGCCATGATCACGCCAACGCGCATGTGATCACGCTTGCGCGCTCCTCGCTCACGCCGTTCATGACCTTCAGCACCCGACGCGACCTGCGCAAGCAGCTTTGGCAGGCGTGGTGCGCGCGAGGCGAGCACGCAGGTCCGCAGGACAACCGGCCGATCGTGGTTGAAATTCTTCGTCTCCGGCTTGAGCTGGCCCGCCTTCTCGGCTACGCCGACTATGCCCACTATGCACTTGCCGACACGATGGCGGCCACCCCCGACGCCGCACTTGAACTCCTGCTGAGGGTCTGGGAGCCTGCCTGTCGAAGGGCAAGGAAGGAGAGGGCCCAGATGCAGGAACTCGCTGCGGTGCAAGCCCAGGCGCCGGCGATCGAAGCGCACGACTGGCATTTCTGGGCGGAGCAGGTGCGCAAGGCGCACTATGCGATCGACGAGGAGGAACTCAAGCCCTATCTGCAGCTCGACCGGTTGCGCGAGGCGATGTTCGAGGTGGCCCAACGCCTCTTCGGGATTTGCTTCAGGCCCCTGCAAGGGTTCTCCTCCTATCACCCGAGCGTCCTTGCATGGGAGGTTCTTGCGGCTCCCGGCCGAAACGCAGGCCTCAACGCCTTTCCATGCTCTCCGGGTTACCCAGGTTCTTCGGATGACCCAGGTTCTCAAAGCGATCCAGGTTCTTCGGAGTACCCAGGTACTTCCCGCTGCCTCGACTCCACCCACCCCCCACGCGCTCCGGGCGCTGCTGCACCCGGCACCGCTTCCCCCGTCAGCACCACCCCCGGCACCGCTTCCCCGGTCAGCACCATCCCCGGCGCCGCTTCCCCCGTCAGCACCACCCCCGGCGCCGCCTCGCCGGACGCAGACGCTTACCCGGGTCGCCTCATCGGCATCTTCCTCGCCGACGATTTCGCACGCCCGAGCAAACGCTCGGGTGCCTGGATGAACTGCCTGCGCGATCAGAACGGACTTGCCGGTTTTCCGCAGAGTTGCCCGGTAGTGGTCAACAACAACAACTTCTCGCAGGCCGCTGCGGGTGCGCCAACCTTGCTGAGCCTCGACGATGCCCGAACCCTCTTCCACGAATTCGGGCACGGGTTGCATGGACTGCTGTCGCGCTGCAGATATCCGCGCCTTGCCGGCACCAATGTATTGCGCGACTTCGTTGAGTTTCCCTCTCAACTGCTCGAGCATTGGCTGCTCCAGCCCGAGATCCTCAAGCGTTATGCACGGCATGTGGAAACTGGCGAGGCGATGCCCGATGCACTGATCGCGAAACTCCTCAAGGCAAAGACCTTCCAGCAGGGATTTGCCACGGTGGAATACCTGGCAAGTGCCCTTGCCGATCTGCGGATTCACCGTCTCCAGAACCTCGAATCCCTCGACCTCGAGGCCTTCGAGCAGGCTCTTTTGCGCGATCTCCAGATGCCCGAGGCCATTGGCCTTCGGCATCGCCTCCCGCACTTCCTGCATCTTTTTGCAGGATCAGGGTATGCAGCCGGATACTATGTGTATCTGTGGGCCGAGGTGCTGGATGCGGATGGTTTCGAGGCCTTCCTCGAGGCTGGCAACATCTTTGATCCTCGGCTGGCTTCGCTGTTGCATGAACATGTGTATGCAGCGGGCAATCGCTGCGATCCGATGCAGGCTTATGTGCGCTTCAGGGGGCGCGCGCCCACGGTTGAGCCGCTCCTGCGTCAGCGGGGGCTCGAACTGTTGCCGGCCATCTGAGTGCCAGCCACCGCATTGTTGCCAGGCCCGAGGTTGCGACGCACCCGCGCCTGCAGTGCAAGCAGTCCGAGCACGATGAGCAGGTTCACGAGATTCCACGCGATGCCGTTCACAAAGGCGGCCTCGTAGGAACCGCTGAGGTCGAAGATCCAGCCCGACATCCACCCGCCAAGCGCCATGCCGCCGAGGGTGAACATGATTACAATGCCAACGCGGGTGGCCGCCACTGAAGCGGGGAAGTATTCGCGCACGATGATGGCGTAGGCCGGGACGATTCCGCCCTGAAAGAGGCCAAAGAGGGCAGAGACCGCGAAAAGCGAGGCCATGTCCTGGAAGGGTAGGAAGAGCAGCAGCGCAAGGCCCTGCAGCACTGAACCCAGAAGGAGCGTCCGCAACCCGCCAATCCGGTCGCTGATCAGGCCGAACACCAAGCGGCTCACCACGCCAGCGGCGAGCATCACCGAGAGCATTTGCGCGCCGCGTGCTGGTCCGAAGCCGAGATCGCTGCAGTACGCCACGATGTGCACTTGCGGCATCGCCATTGCCACACAACACGCCACGCCGGCAAGGCAAAGCAGGACAAGCAGCGCACGCTGGGAAATGCCGAGCGAGGTGATGGGTGATCCGGCTTGCGACCCGCGTGGTGACTCCCCTGATGATTCCTGTTGCGAATCGCCCTGGAGTGCCAGGGAGGGGCTCGCCCGGGCGGCCATCGAAGGGGCAGGCTGCGTTTCGGAACCCGGACCGGCCGGGCGTTCCCTGGCGGTCTCCCGGGATTGTGCGAGCGGATCGGGCGGGCGTCGACGCAGGAGAACTGCAAGCGGCACCATGGTCAGGAAACAGAACAGGCCCACGGCCATCATGGTGTTGCGCCACCCGTAGTCCTCCACACCCATCCGCACAAGGGGGGGCCAGATGGCGCCGGCCAGATAGTTTCCAGAGGCGCAAATCCCCACTGCAATGCCGCGCCTTCGGGCGAACCAGAGCGAGGTGTCGGCCATCAGCGGCGCAAAGCTCGCCGAACTCCCGAGCATGCCCACCAGCACGCCCTGAATCAGGCTGAAACTCCACAGGCTGGCGGCGCTCCCACCGAGCACAAAACCGAGCCCCAGACAGACCCCGCCGAGGGTGACCGACAGCCAGACACCGCGCCGGTCGGCCAACCGTCCCATGAACACTCCGCCGATCCCAAAGCCGATCATCGCCAGGGTGTAGGGCAAAGAGGCGTCGGCGCGCGCAACCCCAAACTCCTGCTGCACCTCGGGGAGCACCACGATCACCATGTACATGCCGCTTCCGCCGATGATCATCAGGATCAGCGACAGCAAGAGACGCATCCATGCATAGGGCGAGTCGACGCCGATGTCGGTCGTGCGGGAGTACATCGCAAGCACGGTAGCAGAATTCGAGCGCCTGTGACGGTTGCGCGACCAGTCTTGTGACGGGAGCCCGGGATGCTGTGTAGTATCGGGGTCCACGCCGGCGCATTCAGCGGCCGCACCCGTCTGCGGCGCCTCTGCAGCGGCCACGAAGGCCCGTGGCGCCTGCAGCAGCTACCAAGGGCTGGGGCCGGCAGAGCGCGAGGCTGGGCCGAGCCAGGCGCACAGCGAGAGGCAGCGAGGGACGGGTCCAACCGGCCGAAAAAGCACACAGGGACGGGGGCGGGATGATCAGCTACGAAGTCACAGACTGGGGCAAGCCGCTCCGGCGCGCGTTGAGGAACACCCCCCAACCTGCTGGGACCGAAGTTCTGGTGCGGGTGCGCTACTGCGGGGTGTGCCACTCGGATGTGCATATCCG
>Ga0194130_10001397_pt1 | contig 39181 bp, 38 predicted proteins | sample TA2KigsurfametaG_FD_160084 | JGI IMG/M metagenome (GOLD analysis project Ga0194130, IMG submission 160084) | Freshwater microbial communities from Lake Tanganyika, Tanzania - TA2015050 Kigoma 12 surface | ecosystem: Environmental > Aquatic > Freshwater > Lake | place: Tanzania: Lake Tanganyika...
ATCGCCGCGGCCGGCACGCCGTCGGGTTCGGCGAGACCCGCCCAGGGGTCCGACTCGGCGAACGTGGCGTTGTCGCGGGCCTCGGCGAGGGCGTCGGCGACCACGTCCTCGTCGAAGGAACCGGCATGGGCGAACCCGACGCGGCCCTCCACGACCACCCGGATCCCGACGCCGAAGGACTCCGCCGACGTGAAGGACTCGACGTCGCCCCCATGCGCCCGGACCGTCGTCGACGTCGACCGACTCACCGCGACCTCGAGGCCCTCCCCGGGTGCGGCCCGCCCGACGAGGTCGGCGGCGAGCGCATCGAGGTCCGGTGCGCTCATGCCGCGGTGCCGCCGACGGTGAGGGCGGGGACCCGCAGCGTCGGTGTCCCGGTGCCGACGGGCACGCCCTGGCCGTCCTTGCCGCACGTGCCGGGCGAACCCATGGCGAAGTCGTTGCCGACCGCGTCGATGGCCGCGAGCGCGTTCGGACCGTTGCCGATGAGGTTGCCGTCACGGATCGGTTCGGTGATTCGACCGCCCTCGATGAGGTACGCCTCGGTCATGCCGAACACGAAGTCGCCGGACGCCGTGTCGACCTGGCCGCCGCCGAGCTGGGCGACGTAGACGCCGTGGTCGGTGTCGGCGACGATGTCGGCCGGGTCGGTGGTCCCGGCGGTGATGTACGTGTTCGTCATGCGGACCATCGGCAGGTGCCGGTAGCTCTGCCGGCGACCGTTGCCCGTGCCGGCACGACCTGCCTGGCGCGCCCGCACGAGGTCGTAGAGGTAGTCGGTGAGGACCCCGCCGTCGATCAGCACGTTGCGGGCGGCCGGCCGACCCTCGTCGTCGAGGGGCAGGTACCCCCACTCGCCGGTCATCGTGCCGTCGTCGACGACGGTGACGAGCGGACTCGCCACCTGCTGGCCGAGCCGCCCGGCGAACACCGACGCGCCCTTGGCGACGAGGTCCGCCTCGAGTCCGTGGCCGCACGCCTCGTGGAAGAGGATCCCGCCCGACCCGGATGCGATGACGACGGGGAGCGAGCCGCTCGGTGCCGGACGCGCCGCGAGCTTGCGGACCGCCCGTGCGGCCGCCCGCTCGGCGAGCTCGGCGACGTCGTGGTCGTCGAAGAGCTCGAACCCCGCGACCCGGCCGAGGCTCTCCCTGCCGGTCTGCAGCCCGGTGTCCCCGCGGGCGACGACACCGACGCTGAAGCTCGTCGTGACCCGGTCGCTCTCCGCCACCACCCCGTCGCTGTTCGCCACCACGGTCCGTCGCCGGGCGTCGCCGTAGCGGGCGGACACCTGCACCACCGCCGGTCCGGCAGCGCGGGCTGCGGCGTCCGCCCGCTGCAGCAGGGCGACCTTGCGGGCCTTGGGGACGTCCGCCGGATCGAGCACCGCGACCGTGTCGCTCCGTCTCGACCGGTCGAGCCCGACGGTCCGACCGCCGGGGCCGGCACCACGCGCCGCCGCCGCCGCGACCCGGGCAGCCTCGGCGAGGCCGGTGTCGGTCAGATCCGCCGTGTGGGCGAACCCCGTCCCGCCACCGACCACGACCCGGATGCCCGCACCACGGTCGCGACCGGTGACGAGCTCCTCGATGCGCCCGTCGTCGAAACCGGCCGACGAGGTCCGGACGTCCTCCACGAACACCTCGGCGAAGTCACCGCCCCGGCCGAGCGCAACCTCGAGCGTTCGCCGCAGCAGGTCGTGATCGATCACGGTTCCTCCGGTTCCGACGGGGCGTTGCGCGACGTGGTGGAACATCGCGGTGCCCCCTAGGGTACTTCCCGTGTCCCTCGTGCCCGGCCTGTGTGCGACCGTTTCGCTGACCGTCTCCGACGCCGACACGGCGATCGCCCTCGGATCGGGTGACGTCCCCGTGCTCGGGACGCCCCGGGTCGTCGCGCTCTGCGAGCAGGCGACCTGCGCCGCGCTCGCCGGCCACCTCGACCCGGGCCGCACCACGGTGGGGACGCGTGTCGAGCTCGACCACCTCGCGGCGACCGCCGTCGGGCGGACCGTCCACGCGGAGGCCGTGCTCGTCGAGGTCGACGGCCCGCGGCTGCGCTTCGACGTGCGCGCCCACGACGGCGACACCGACCTCGCCGTCGGCTCGGTGCGGCGGGTCGCCGTCGACGTCGAGCGGTTCCTGGGGAAGCTCCGCTGACCACGGCGGCGAGCCCGGGTTCGGTCGACGCGACGGACGACGTCGCTGCGCCCCGGCGCCTCCGCTGGTGGGTCGAGGTCGCCACCGTCCTCGTCTTCTACGGCATCTACTCGTGGGTGCGGAACCAGTTCGGGTCGGCCGCCGTCGACCCGTCGGTCGCCTACGACAACGCGCTCCTCGTCATCCGGATCGAGCAGGCGTTCGGCACCTACGTCGAGCCGGCGATGCAGGATCTGGTGCTCGCGCTGCCGGGAGCGGTGATCCGCCTCTGGAACCTGTACTACGGGACCCTCCACTTCGTCGTCACCGGCGCAGCGATGGTGCTGCTGTTCCGCCGGGCCCCCGCTCGGTACCGCACCTGCCGCACGACGCTCGCCGTGATGACCGGCTCGGCGCTCATCGGGTTCAGCGCCTTCCCGCTCATGCCCCCGCGCCTGCTGGCAGCGGGCGGCCCCTTCGGTGGCGCGGCCTACGGCGGGCTGGTGTACGCCGACCAGTTCGTCGACACGATGGTGACCCATCCGACCCTGTGGTCGTTCAGCTCCGACACGATGGTCGCGATCTCGAACCAGTACGCGGCGATGCCGAGCCTGCACATCGGCTGGTCGATCTGGTGCACGGCGGCGCTGCTCCCGCTCGCCCGGCGGCGTCGGGTCCGGGTGGCACTGTGGGCCTACCCGCCGCTCACCCTCGTGTCCATCGTCGTCACTGCGAACCACTACTGGATCGACGCGCTCGGCGGCGTCGCGGTGTTCGCCGTCGGCCGTGGGGTCGCCGAGCTGGTGCGTCGACGACGGTCCGGGTCCGCGGAGCTCGCGACGACGGGGTAGGTTCATTGGCCAGGCGGAACGGTCGGAAAGTGGGGTGTCCGCCATGGTTCTCGACTCCGTCCGCTCGCCACGCGACCTACGTTCGTTGAACGACGGGGCGATCGTCGAACTCGCCGACGAGCTGCGTGCGGTCGTGGTCGACGCCGTCACCACCCACGGTGGCCACCTCGGGTCGAACCTCGGTGTGGTCGAGCTCACCATCGCACTGCACCGGGTCTTCGAGTCGCCGCGCGACGTCATCCTGTGGGACACCGGCCACCAGGCCTACGTGCACAAGCTGCTCACCGGACGCCGCGACGGCTTCGACGCCTTGCGCCAGCCGGGCGGCCTCTCGGGATACCCGAGCCGCTCGGAGTCCGAGCACGACTGGGTCGAGAACAGCCACGCCTCGACGATCCTCTCCTACGCGCACGGCCTGTCGACGGCCTTCGCCGCGCAGGGGGTGACCGACCGCCGGATCGTCGCCGTCATCGGTGACGGTGCGATGACGGGCGGCATGGCGTTCGAAGGCCTCAACAACCTCGGGCACGCCGGGAGCCGGGTGCTCATCGTGCTGAACGACAACGGCCGGTCCTACGCCCCGACGGTGTCGCGCCTGTCCGAGAGCCTGATCCGCCTGCGGATCCACCCCGAGACGGCCCGCCAGCAGGACCGGCTGCGACGCCTGATCCGCCAGATCCCCGTCGGTGCGGAGATGGTCGAGCGCGGCCTCGACGCCACGAAGGCCGCGATCCGCCAGATGTGGGAGCCGCGGGCGTTCTTCGAGGATCTCGGCGTGCGCTACGCCGGCCCCTTCGACGGGCACGACGTCAGCGAGCTCGAGACCGCCCTCCGCCTCGCGGCGGAGCACGACGGCCCGGTCGTACTGCACGTGCTCACCGACAAGGGCCGCGGCTACGGCCCCGCCGAGGACGACGACGTCAAGAAGCTGCACGACACCTCGGCGATGAAGCCCGGGTCGTACACGGCGGCGTTCGCCGAGGCGATCGTGAAGGAGGGTGAGGCCCGACCGGATCTCGTAGCGATCACGGCGGCGATGCCCGACTCGACCGGGCTCCTGGGCTTCATCGAGCGGTTCCCGGACCGATGCCTCGACGTCGGCATCGCGGAGCAGCACGCCGTCACGATGGCCGCGGGCCTCGCGATGGGCGGCATGCGTCCGGTGCTCGCGCTCTACTCCACGTTCCTCACCCGCGCGATCGACCAGACCATCTACGACGTCGGCCTGCACCGCCTCCCGGTCGTGTTCTGTCTCGACCGTGCCGGGATCACCGGCGACGACGGGCCGTCCCACCACGGCGTGCTCGACATGGTGCTGCTCACGAAGGTGCCGGGGATCACGGTGTTCGCCCCCTCCTCGTACCAGGAGCTGCAGGTGATGCTCCACGATGCTCTCGAGCTCGACGGCGGGCCGGTGGCGATCCGCTGGCCGAAGACGCCGGCGCCCTCCGTCGCCGAGGACGAGGTGGGCAGCGGGCTCGCCGCCCGGCAGGTGCGCTCCGCCGGAACCGCGGGTCGGCGGGTTGCGCTGCTCGGCGTTGGCAAGATGCTCGCTGCGGCACGTGACGCCGCCGACCGCCTCGACGCCGCCGGCATCGACGCCTCCGTCTGGGACGTGCGGGTCGTCACCCCGCTCGACCCGGCGATGATCGCCGACGCCGCCACGCACGACCTCGTGGTCACGATCGAGGACGGGTTCCGTGACGGTGGTGCCGGCACCGCGATCGCTGCGGCCGTCACCGCGACGGCGACGCCGGGGCAGCCCGCGCCACCGGTCGTCGTGCTCGGCGTCCCGACGACGTTCCTCGCCCACGGTCGCGCCGATGAAATCCTCGCCTCACTCGGCCTCGACGCCGAGGGGGTCACGGCGTCGGTGCGCGCAGCGCTCGGGATCTGACGCTCGCCGGACCTGCGCCCGCTCAGCGGGTGAGCGGGTCGAGCTCGGTGCGTTCCGCCCGCCGACGCAAGGCGGCGGGGACCACCGGCAGGAGCATCCCGTAGGGGGCACCGCTGTAGAGGTGGTGGATCCGGTGGCCCTCACGGAGCGGTTCGAGCAGCCGGACCTTCGCGGGGAGGATCGGCAGCCGTCGGTGGATGTACACGTCGTGGACGAAGGCGTAGGCGGCGCCGTAGGCCGTGACCCCGGCGCCGACCGGGGCGAGGACGCCGAGCGACCCGACGCTCACGCCGAGCCAGATCACCGTGACCGTCACCGCGGCGAGCGTGACCGGGTACAGGTCGTTCGCCTCCCACCGACCAGAGCCCGCCACGTGGTGGCTGCGGTGGAGCGTGTAGCCCACGCGACCGTGGAACAGGTACCGGTGCAGCAGCGCGGTGACGGGTTCCATGACCACGAACGCCACGAGGCCGACGAGCACGTTGCCGATCACCCTCCCATTCTGGCGCGACCGACCGCGCTCAGCGGAGGCGGGCGGCCCGACGGGCGAGCACACGCACGAGCCGCACACGGTTCCAGCGCTGGGCGGCGAGGCACGGCACGTTGGCCGCGACGGCGTAGAGCACCATGACGGCGGCGAGCCACAGCGGGTTCCAGGCGAGGAACGGCACCCAGGCGACGAGCAGCGTCCAGTGCACGAGCTCCGCCCGTCGGGTCTCGCGCGTCATGCGCTCGAGCGTCTCGTCGTCGTGACCGCCGAGGGCCCGCTTGGAGACCCCACCCGGGAACAGCGCCCCGGCTTCGGGCAGGAGATCCTTCCACCGGCGGATCCCGAGCTGCCGCCACGGCGTCCCGCGCGATTCGGCACGCGTCAGGCGCAGGACCCCACGGTCCCGGGTGAGCCAGCGCACCGGGAGGCGGTGGCCCGCGTACCCGACCGCGGTCGACAACACCGCCCAGGCGGCGACATCGAGGACGACGACCCACACGAGCGAGGGGCGGACCAGCGGCACCGGCACGACGCGCCATGGTAGGGCCCGGACGCGACGGTGCCCGGCGGCCGGACCGCCGGGCACCACCGATTCGACGGGTTCGGACCCGGACTCAGCCGAGCTCGGTGCCCCAGATCGAGATGAAGCTCACGCAGGCGCCCGGCTGACCGCCCAGGTTGTGGGTGAGGCCGAGCGTCTTGTCGGTCTTGATCTGCCGTTCCGGCGGTGCCTCGCCGCGGAGCTGCAGCCAGCACTCGAAGAGCATCCGGAGACCGGAGGCGCCGATCGGGTGACCGAAGGACTTGAGGCCGCCGTCGGGGTTGACCGGCAGGTCACCGTCGAGGTCGTAGGTCCCCGCGAGGACCTCCTTCCAGGCGGTGCCGCGCTCGGCGAAGCCGAGGTCCTCCATGAGGACGAGCTCGGTCGGGGTGAAGCAGTCGTGCACCTCGGCCATGGCGATCTGGCCGCGCGGGTCGGTGACACCGGCCTGCTTGTAGGCGTCTTCGGCACACTTCTCCACCTCGGTGAAGGTCGTGTAGTCGTAGTCGGGGTCCATCGGGCCGAACGCCGGGCCGGCGGTGAAGGCGAGCGCCTTCACGAACAGCGGCTTGTCGGTGTACTTGTAGGCGTCTTCGGCGCGCACGATGATCGCGCAGGCCGCGCCGTCGGAGACGCCCGAGCAGTCGAAGATGCCGAGCGGACCCGCAACGAGCGGGCTGTTGCAGATGACGTCCTTGCCGACTTCCTTCTTGAACTGCGCACGCGGGTTGAGCGCACCGTTCTTGTGGTTCTTCCACGCGATGCGGGTCATCACGTCCTTCATCTCGGCCTCGTCCACGCCGTACTTGTTGCCGTAGGCGGGGGCGAGCAGCGAGAAGGTCGCCGGCGCGGTGATGGTCGGGTCGGTGCCGTCGGCCGGCGCGCCGGACATCACGAGACCGGAGAACCCGGAGTCCTTCAGCTTCTCGACGCCGACCGCCATGACCATGTCGTAGGCGCCGGAGGCCACGGCGTAGCAGGCGTTGCGGAAGGCCTCGGAGCCGGTCGCGCACATGTTCTCGAGGCGCGTGACGGGCTTGTAGTCGATCTTCAGCGGGCGGCTGAGGGTGAGGCCCGAGACGCCAGAGCCCATCGTGCCGAGCCAGAACGCGTCGATCTGGTCCTTGGCGATACCGGAGGTGCGGAACGCCTCCTCGGTCGCGTCGACGAGCATGTCGTCGACCGACTTGTCCCAGTGCTCGCCGAAGGGCGTGCAGCCCATGCCGACGATGGCGACCTTGTCCCGGATGCCGTTGGAGCTCATGGTTTCTCCTCACCGAAGTGGTTGACCCCCACACCCTACGGCGTCCCGGGGTCTCGCGCCCTCCAGATAGGCGTATATTCAGGCGTATGCCTCGGATCCAGGTGTACCTGCCCGACGATCTCCACCGGGCCCTCAAGGCACGGGGCCTGCCGGCGTCGGAGCTCCTCCAGGAGGCGGTCCGGGCCGAGCTCCGGCGCCTCGACCTCCTCGATCGCACGGCCGACCACCGCGGTGCGCTCGTGGCGGAGGTCGGCGAACCGGGACGCGCCGACCGGGAACGCGCCGCGCTCGTGGCCCGTCGCCTCGACCGCGGCCGCCGGCGGCCCTGAGCCCGGAGGTCCGCCCGTGCTCGTGCTCGATGCTGCGGCGGTGCGCCGCCTCGCCGAACGGACACCCCGGTCGATCGCGCTGCTCGACGCGCTCACGGAGCTCGGCCTGTGGCCGGCGGTCGTACCGGCGGTCGTCGTCGCCGAGTGCCTCACGGGGGACGCCGCGACCGACGCGCCCCTCGAGGCGCTCCTCGCCTGCTGCGACGTGCGCACCGACCTCGACCCCGCCGTCGCACGACGGGCCGCGTGGTTGCGCACGGCCGCCGGGCGCGGCAGCGCCGTCGACGCGATCGTCGTCGCGTCGGCGGAGCCGCAGGGTGCCGTGCTCACCGCAGGACGGCGGGTCGACGTCGAGGCGCTGGCGCTGTTCGCCGACCGGGTCTACGTGGAGCGGTGCTGACCGCTCAGCGGATCGGGCGGGCCTTCCAGAAGTAGTTGTGGATCCCGTCCACGGTGAACAGACGACGGAACGTCATCTCGACCCGCAGGCCGATCTTCACCTCGGCCGGATCCATGTCGGCCATCTCCACCGGGTACCGGCCGCCACCGTCGAAGTCGACGACCGCTGCGACGAGCGGCGGCGACATCGAGAACGCGAGCCGGTCGACGGTGAACGTGGCGATCGTCCCGGGGACGTCGGCCATGGCCACGTCCTCCATGTCGTCCACGGTTCCGCCACGCACCGACACCCGCTGCGGGGGCAGGTGGACCATGCCGGTGGTGCGGTCGCGCGAGCCGTGGAACGCGTACTTCCACTTGTCGGTCCGCAGCATCGGCGGCGCGCCCGGACGGTCGGGATCGGGCCGACGCGGGGGTTCCCGGGTGAGCATGCCCTTCCAGGTGAGGAACTTGGCGTAGTCGAGGGCGTCGTTGCCCTTGTCGACCTGGAGCTGCACCGGACGCACCGACTGGTACGCCTCGATCGCGGGCGTGGTGCGCAGCACGATCACGTCGCACCCGTCGGCGGCGTTCACCACGAGGACGACCTCGCCGGGACCCGCCGTCTCGAGCGCCTCGGTGAGCAGCAGCGCGAAGTGCGCCGCACCGGTGTTGCCGACCGTGTCGTCCATGCCGCCGACGTAGCGGTCGGGAGCGACGCCGACGTACTTCGCGGCGCTGCGCACGGCCCGGGCGGCGAGACCGGTCATGACGACCTTGTCGACCTGACCGGGGGTGATGCCTGCGGCGGCGTACCCGGCGGCGACCGCCTCGGCGATGACCGGGTCGTAGGCGGCTTCGGCGAACCGCTCCTCCCACACCTTCGCCGTCGGCGATCCGACCGTGCGCCACCGGTCGAGGAACTCGGCGGTGACCGACGCCGTACCGATGATCTCGGCGATGACGGGGGCGTCGTCGTCGGAGCCGAACAGGATCGCGGCGGCGGCGTCACCCGAGTTCGACTCGTCCGAGCTCGAGGCGAGCCCGGTGCGCATGTCGGAGATCACGGCGAGGGACGGCTTGGCCGACCCGGCGGCTGCGGCGAAGGCGCCGACGCCGGAACGGGCCGAACCCGTCGCGTCGAACGCGCCGACGCCGGAGGGGAGGTCGAGGGCCGCGTGGACCACCGTCGCATTGTTCTTGTCGAGGTAGGCGGGGTCGGTCGTCGCGAAGAACAGCGACGCCGGCACGACGCCCTTGGCGTTCTTGAGGGCGACGCGACCGGCCTCCACGCCCATCGTCGTGGTGTCCTCGTCGTAGGACGCCACCGCCCGGGTGCCGCGACCCCCGCCCGACCCGAGGGTCTGGGCGATCTTGGCGCGCTGGAGGCGGTTGTAGGGCACGTACGCCCCGGCTGCGATGATGCCGCGCATCGATTCCCCTTTTCCGTGTGGAGACCGGGAGCGTAGGTCGCCCGGTCGGACAGCGTCGAAAATCGTCGGCCGTCGCCGGGCCGGTCCTACTGCAGCGCCTTGTACGCGCCGCCGTCGACGTGCAGCGACGAGCCGGTGATGTAGCGGGCGGACTCCGAGCAGAGGAACGCGGCGCAGCGACCGAAGTCGTCGGGGTCGCCGATCGTGCCCGCCGGGATCGTCGCGGCGAGGTCGGCGAGGGCCGTGTCGTCGAGGTTGCCGAGCCGTGGGGTGAGGTGCGATCCCGGCTGGATCGTGTTGACGGTCACCCCGTCCTTGGCCACCTCGAGCGCCACCGTCTTGAGGAACCCCGTCACCCCGGCACGCGCCGTGTTCGACAGGATCAGGTACGGGATCGGCTGTCGCACGGAGATCGACGTGATCGCCACGACCCGGCCCCAGCCGCGTGCCTGCATGGGAGGGATGGCGGCGTAACACATGGCGACCACGGACCGCAGGTTCAGGTCGAGCGCGCCCGCGAAGGCGTCCTCGGGTGTGGTCGCGAACGTCCCGGGCGGCGGGCCACCGCCGTTGGCGACGAGGATGTCGACCGAACCGAGCGCGGCGACGGACGCCTCGATGAACGCGCGGGCGCCGTCGGGAGTCGACACGTCGGCGACGATGGGCACGACGTCGCCCTCGATCGTCGCGGCGGCAGCCTCGATGCGCTCCGCTGTGCGGCTGCACATGGCGACCCGACAACCCGCCGCGGCGAGCGCTCGTGCGGTGGCGAGGCCGAGGCCCGAGGAGGCGGCGGCGACGGCGGCGGTGCGTCCGGAGATCCCGAGGTCCATCGCCGGAGCGTACCCGCCCCGCCGCGCGGCCTCAGCGGTAGAAGGGGTTCTCGCCGGCCGTGTGGTCGGTGGCGTCGATGACCTCGTTCACCTGCGGCAGCGCTTCCTTGATCGCCGCCTGGATCCCGTTGGTGAGGGTGGCCCGACTCATCGAGCAGCCCTGGCAACCGCCGCCCATCGTCACGTATACGTTGCCCGACTCCTCGTCGACGCCGACGAGGGTGGCGAACCCGCCGTGGCTCGCCAGCGACGGGTTGACCGACTTCTCGAGCAGCGTGCTGACGTTCTCGGCGAGGGTGCCGTCGAGTGCGAGGTCGAGACCGGCGAGCGGGTTCGGCCGGTTCGGGTTACGGATCACGAGGCCGCTCTGACCCTGACTCGTCGGGAGGTCGAGGGTCGCGCCGGAGAGGGCGAGGATGCTGCCCGCCGGCACGATCACCGGGAGGCCGCCCTGGTCGACGACGGAGTCACCCGCCGGTACGGCGTGGAGGGCCTCGAAGCTCAGGTCGTACTGGTACTCGACACCGACGTGGCCGGTGACCTCCACCCGCAGACCGAGGGTCTCGGGCGCCTCCTCGGCGGAGCGGATCTCGAGGACCTTCTCCACGGCGCGGTCCGTCACGGCGAGCACCACGTCGGAGACGAGCTGTTCCGGTTCGGCGACGTCGTTGGTGGTCATGTCCGGTCCTCCTCCCGCCGTCGAATTAGCACGACGCGGATACGCGAAACCTACTGACCGGTGTCGCCCTTTGCCACGGCGCGCCACTCCTGACCGCCGCCGTGCACGTTGATCTTCTCGCCGGTCAGGTAGGACGCCGCCGGCGAGCAGAAGAACCGCACGACGTCGGCGACGTCCTCGGGGCGGCACACCCGACCGAACGGCATGCCGGCGTCGAGGTCGTGGATGTCGGCGACTCCGGTGACCGCCTTCGCCAGACGCTGGCCCATGTCGGTGTCGACGAGTCCGGGGGCGACCACGTTCACGTGGATCCCGTGATCCCGCTCCTCCTTCGCGAGCGTGTACGCCAGCGCCTCGAGCGCCGCCTTGCCCATGTTGTACGGGGCCCCGTTCGCCCCCATCGACAGCGTGGCGACCGAGGAGATGACGACGATGTCGCCGCGGGGTCGCGTGCGCAGGTGCGGCACGACTTCGTGGCAGAGGTACCAGGCCCCGAACGCGTGCGTGCGCACGACCCGCTCGAACTCCTCGGGATCGCTGTCAGCCACCGACTGCCCGCGGCTCGCGATCGCACCGTTGGAGACGAGGATGTCGACGTGCCCGAAGTGGTCGACGGTCTCGGCGACGAGCCGGCGGCAGTCCTCGAGGGAGTCGACCGACGCACCGACGGCGAGGGCCTCCCGGCCGAGCGCCCGGATGTCGGCGACGGTCCGCTCGGCGGCATCGCGGTCCCGCCGGTAGTTCACGACCACGTCCGCGCCGTCGGCTGCGAGCCCGAGCGAGATGCCCCGCCCGATGCCCCGCCCGCCACCGGTCACGATCGCCACCCGCCCGTCGAGACCACCCATGTCGTCCGTTCCTCCCTGACGGCCGCCGCCCGGCGCACCGCCCGCACAGCATGCCCGCCCGTCAGCCGGTCCGCAGGTCGGCGACGACCGCCCAGTGGTCGGACGCGACGACGCCGTCGACCGCTTCGACCCCGGCGAGTCGGGCAGCGACGGGGGACCCGACCGGTTTCGGTCGCGGCCACGACACGAGCACGTAGTCGATGCGACGGTTCGGCCACGTCGCCTCGGCGAGGTAGGGGTTCGCGCCGTCCCACGTGTCGCCCCGGCCCGATCCGACCGCGTCCCACACGTCGGTGAACACGAGTCCCGGGTGCGCCGGCCCGGTCGCCCCGGTGAGGAGCCGAACCTCGTCGCTGTGGGGCACGGCGTTCAGGTCGCCGAGCAGCACGGCCGGGAACCCCGATGCGGGATCGGGCCGCTCGGCGGCGACGAGTCCGGCGACCGCCCGGACCTGCGCGACCCGGTCGGCGGTGCGGTCGAACTGCCAGTCGAGGTGCGTCGAGACCACGCACAGCGCGCCGAACGGGCTGTCGATCCGGACGGCGAGAGCGTTCCGGTGGGAGGTCGTGCCATCGGCGCGGGGCAACGGGAGGGACGTCGCCGCCGCGATCGGCCAGCGACTCAGCACGGCGTTCGTGAACGCGAGCCCGGCCCCCTCCGCCGTGTCGTGGAACCGCACGGGCGCCGTCGCGACGTGGAAGCCGAGTGCCCCGGCGAGGACCGCCGCCTGGTCGACGCCGTCCCGCTCGACGAACACCTCCTGCAGACCGATCACGTCGGCCCCCTCGGCACGGAGGACCTCGGCGATCGCCGCCTGGCGGCGCTCCCACGGTCCGAACCGCCACCACAGGTTCCACGTCATCACCCGCAGCACGGGCGGACGCTACCCCGTGCCGACGCTCAGACCCCGAGCGACCGGCCGACGATCTCCTTCATGATCTCGTTGGTCCCGCCGTAGATCGGCTGCACCCGCGCGTCGTCCACGAACCGGGCGACGTCGGTGGCGGCGGGGTCGCCGAGGAGCTGGAAGCACGTCTCGGTCACCTGGCAGCCGATATCGGTCGCCCACCACTTCGCCGCCGCGGCGTCGGCGCCGTCGAACGTGCCGGCGTCGACCGCGGCGACGCACCGCTCGAGGTAGGTCCAGCCGACCTGCAGGGCGGTGGCGGCCTCGACGAGACGGAACCGGGCGTGCTGTCCGACCGGACGGGGGATCCGCTCGAGCGTGCGGTCGAGGCACGCCTGCGCGAGCGACAGGCCGGCGACGGCCATGACGAGACGTTCACGGGGGAGGTTCCGCATGAGCAGGTAGAACCCCTCGCCCTCCGCCCCGAGGAGGTTCGCCGCGGGGACCTCCGCCCCGTCGAAGAACAGCTCCGCCGTGTCCTGGGTGCGTAGGCCGACCTTGTGCAGGGCACGGCCGACGCCGAAGCCGGGGGTGTCCCGCTCGACGACGAGCAGGCTCACCCCGCGGTGTCGTTCGGTCGGGTCGGTCCGCACGGCCACGATCACGAGGTCGGCGGACACCCCGTTCGAGATGAAGGTCTTCGTCCCCCGCACCACGTACCGGTCGCCGCGACGTTCGGCCGTCGTCGTGATCGACGCGAGATCCGACCCGGTCCCCGGCTCGCTCATCGCGATCGCGAGCACCGACCTCCCGGTGCACACGTCCGCCAGCCAGCGGTCCTGCTGCTCGGCGGTGCCGAGCGACCAGAGGTACGGCGCGCAGATCTCCGCATGGGTCACGAGCGCCCACGCGGCGCCGGCGTCACCCGCCCGGTGCAGCTCGTCGCAGAGCACGGCGTTCCGCCGGAAGCCCACTCCCCCACCGCCGCCGCCGAAGGACTCGGGGCCGTCGAGGCAGAGCAGGCCGGCCGCGGCCGCGTCGAGGAACATCGACCTCGTGAACCCGCCACGCGCCGTCCAGGCGTCGAGGTTCGGCACCACCTGCTCCTCGACGAAGGTGCGCGCCCGGCTGCGGAACGCGGCCTCGGCGGCGGTGCGGTCGACCCGGAGCGATCGGAGCATCACCCCGAGCATCGCACGGGACGGCGGTCAGGTCACCAGCGACTGGCGCAGAACCCGTCGAAGTCGGCCTCGGTCTCCGGGTCGGTGCGGGCGATCGCCTCGACGAGCGGCATCCCGCCCGTGCGGAGCTCGGCGACACGCTCGAGCATCGACCCCGCCTGTACGGGCCCGTACTCGTTGATCCACGCCCAGCGCGTCTGCTCGAGCCGTCGTTCGTCGGTGATCGTCATGCGGCCACGATGTCGGCCGAGGAGTCGACTGAGCAGGGTCGGAGGTCCCGCCGAAGGTCCGTCAGGGGAGCACGCCGGCGTGCGCCAGCGCCATCCGGATGAGCCGGTCGTGTCCGCTCGACATCTCCCGGCGGATGTCCCCGCGGGTCGCCTCGACCGGAGTGAGCCAGGTGAGCTCGAGGGAGTCTTGCGCCGGCCGGCAGTCGCCGTCGACCGGCACGACGAACGCGAGGCTCACGGCGTGCTGGCGCGGGTCGTGGAACCCGGTGATGCCCTCGTCGGGGAAGTACTCCACCACCGTGAACGGCGACACCTCGACGGGGAGCCGCGGCAGCGCGACCGGGCCGAGGTCCTTCTCGAGGTTGCGGAGCAGCGCGTCGCGGATGCGTTCCCCTTGCAGCACCCGGCCCGACACGACCGCACGGCTGATCGTCCCGTCGGCCATCGCCCGCAGCAACAGCCCGACGTGGGTGAGCTGGCCGAGCTCGTCGACCCGCACCGGCACCGCGTCGACGTAGATGAGGGGGACCTGCCCGCGGACGGTCTCGATCTCATCGGGTGCGAGCCACCCGGTGCGTGTCTGCGTTCGGTCGTTCACGTTCCGGTCCGATCGACGTGGTCCGCGACATCGTACGGGTGTGCGCGGCGCGTTCCGACGCGCTCGACCTCCTCGACCTCGGCGATGAGACCGCCCGCGGGGTGACGCCGCCACCGCAGCACCGACGCGTGCCGGTCGTCCGCCGCCACCACGAGATCCCCGTCGACCACCGCGATGCCTCGGCCCCACACGTCCACGAGCCACGACACGTCGACGACGAGGTGCGCGCCGCTCGTCCGACCGTCGAGACGACCGCGGACGACGGGCGGACCCCCGGCGGTTGGACGGACACCGCAGCGCAGCGGCACCAGCGCCGCAGGTCGCACCACCTCGGCCCAACGGCGAAGGCTCGCCACGAATGCGGAGCGGAGGCGGACCCGCACGGCGTCGACGACGGCGTCGAGCCCCGGCGGCGGCGGACCGACGGCGACCCGACGCTCGAGGACCCGGGCCGCCGCCGCGACCGCCGCGCGGTCGAGGAGCGGGGCGGGAAGATCGACGAGCACCTCCCCCATGCGCTCGGCGCGCCCCGGCGGCAAGGCGGGGAGCAGGTCCTGGACGCCCTCGGCGCGCAGCCGCCGCAACGCGCCCGCCAGCCAGTCGCGTCGCACCGGGTCCGGCTCGGGGCGCCGGGCCCACTCCTCGAGGAACCCCCCGTCGGCGACCGCGTCACGCCACAGTCGGTGGAGCCGGACGCACGGCAGGACGTCGCCGCCGAAGGCGACGAGCGCCTCCTCGGCGTCGAGGTCGTGATCGCAGGTCTCGACACGGCCACCCGACCAGCGGAGGCGGTGGATCGACGGGCCGCAGGCGACGGACACCTCGACCGGTGCTGCGTCGTCCGCCCATCCCATGGCCCACAGGATCGTGCGCGCCGACTAGTCATGTCACATGGCCACGGCGCCGCCCTTCCGCCCCATCGTCGGGACCCTCGTGTACCTCTGGGACCGCGTGGACGACCTCGTGCTGCTCGTGCGCCGCGACGCCCGTCCCGACGACGACCACCTCGGCAAGGTGAACGGCCTCGGCGGCAGGCTCGAGTCGGGCGAGGACGTCGTCGCCTGCCTGCGCCGCGAGGTCGACGAGGAGGCCGGTCTCACCCTCGACGAACTGCGGCTCCGCGGCACGATCAGCTGGCCCGGGTTCGGGCCCGACGGCGCCGACTGGCTCGGCTTCGTCTTCGTCGCCGAGGCATGGACCGGGACCCCGCCCGCCCACAACGCGGAGGGAACGCTCTTCTGGGCGCCGCGCCGACGACTCCTCGCTGCCTGCGAGGGCGACGACTCCGCCGCGGCGGAGCTCCCCATGTGGGAGGGCGACCGCCACTTCGTCCCCCTCGTCTTCGACGACGACCCCCGACCGTTCTGGGGGGTCATGCCGTACACGGACGGTCGGCCGACCGACTGGCGGTACGAACGCCTGTGAGCGGCGAGGCGGGCGAGGTCCTCGTCCCGGCCGACGGACCCGACGACACCGACCGCCTGTTCGCGCGCATCCGCGCCCTGCTCGCCAAGGCCGAGGCGACCGGGTTCGCGGCGGAGGCCGAGGCGTTCGAGGCGAAGGCCCAGGAGCTGATGACGCGCCACGGGATCGACCAGGCGGTCCTCGCCGCCGCCGGCCGACGCGGTGCCGAGGCGATCGAGGCGCGCCCCCTGCTCGTCGGCCGGCCGCACACGGTGCTGCGCACCGCCCTCGTCGCCGTCGTCGCCGAGGCGAACACCTGCGAGGCGATCCGTCTCGGGCGCGGCCCGGGCGGCCTCGAACGCATGGAGATCGTCGGGTACCGGTCCGACGCGATGTGGGTCGCCGACCTGCTCGCACCCCGACTGCTCGCCGACCTCGACACGAACCTGCGTGCCCGACGACCGGCCGGGCTCTCGGCAGGAGACTCGGCCGCGTGGGCCCGCTCGTTCGTGCTCGGTTACCTCGACGAGGTTCGCCGTCGCCTCGCCGACGCCGCCGCTCGTGCCCGGGTGGACCACGAAGAGGCGGCGAGCGCAGCACAGGGCGCCACGACGTCGGTCGCGGTCGCGCTTCGGTCCCGGGCCGAAGCGGTCGACACGGCGTTCCGACGGCGCCATCCGCGCACGACCCGCTCGACGAGCCGGACCACGCGGTTCTCCTCGGGCGCCGCCGATGCCGGGCGCGCTGCGGGCAGCGCGGCGCCGCTGGCCCGCCACGAGGTCGCACGGCACCGAGCCCTCGGCCCGGGCGCATGACCCCGGACCCGCAGCAGGCCCGCGTCTACGCGGCGGAGGAGGCGCTCGCACCCCTCGCCCGGCGGTTCGCCGACGTGGCGGAGGTCCGGACCTTCCTGCAGGAGGTCGTCGCCGACGAGGCGGTCGGTGAGCGCTGGCCGCACGCGGAGGTCCCCGAGGTGCGTCTCGGCCCGGCGAACCTGTCGTGCTCCTACGCGACCGACGACGGACTCGTCGTCCTGCGCCGCGACCACCTCGACGCCGTGAGCGTGCTGCACGAGCTCGCACACGTGCTCGAGGTCGCTGACGGGCACGGGAACCGGTTCGCCACCGCGTTCGCGTTCCTCGTGCGCCGCCACATCGGCGTCGACGCATGGGCGGCGCTCGCGGCCCGCTACGAGGAGCTCGTCGTGTCGTGGACCCCGCTCGACTACGAGGGCGGCCGCACCCGACGCCCGATCAGCGACGCGCAGGGCGGGGCAGGTACCGGTCCGAGATGATCCGCTGCTGGATCTCCGAGGTCCCCTCGAAGATCTTCGTCAGACGGGCGTCACGCCAGTAGCGCTCGAGCGCGAAGTCGGTCGTGTACCCCGCACCACCGTGGATCTGCAGACCCTGCGACGTGACGCGCTCGGACATCTCCGAGGCCCACAGCTTCAGCATCGACGCCTGCGCGTCGACCTCTCGCCCGGCGTCCGCGTCGGCGGCGATCTGGTAGAGCATCGCGCGGGCCATCTCCACCTCGGTGACCATGTCGGCGACCTTGAACCGGATCGCCTGGAAGTCGCCGATGGGCTGTTCGAACTGCCGGCGCTGCTGCACATAGGCGATCGAGTCCTCGAGCGCGCCACGGGCGAGTCCGATCGACCGGGCCGCCGTGTGGAGGCGGGCGACCGAGAGCCACGACGCCGCCTGCTTGAACCCGCTGCTCTCGTCCCCGTCGAAGCGCGAACCCAACAGGTGCTCGGCCGGGAGCCGGAAGTCGTCGAAGGAGAGTTCCCACGTCTTCCAGCCGAAATAGCCGATCTTGCGGATCGGCGTCCCCGTGATCCCCTCGGGGAAGCTCCCCCGTTCCTTCGGGATGAAGAACTGCCGGATCCCCTCGTGGCGGCGCTGCGGGTCGTAGGGCGAGGTCCGCGCGACCAACACGATGAAGTCCGCTCCATCCGCGAAGGTGCACCACATCTTCTGCCCGTTGATCACGTAGTGGTCGCCGTCGAGGATCGCCCGGGTGCGCACTCCCGCGGCATCGGAACCGACGTCGGGCTCGGAGAGTGCGTACGCGCCGAGGCACTCACCGCGCGCCATGCGCGGCATGATCGCCGCCTGCTGCTCAGGGCTGAACCCACCGCCGAGACCGTTGCCGCGGGCGATGATCGACGCGACGCTCATCCACGCCCGGGCGAGTTCCTCGGTGACGAGGCAGTACTCGAACAGGCCGAGACCGAGACCGCCGTACTCCTCGGGGATGATGATCCCGAAGAAGCCCATCTCCGCCATCTGCTTGCGCAACGTGTCGGGGATCTCGCCCTGCACCGGGTCGAGCTCGTTCGCGACAGGCAGCACCTCCTTCGTGGCGAACTCCCGGGCGAGGTGCATGATCGCGAGCCGGTCCTCGGTCTCGTACGCGGCAGGGATCGACATCGGTGCAGCGGGCAGGAGGGCCATGCGCGCACGCTAACCCACGTACGCGGCGTCCGGTCGGGGCGACCTACAGTCGCCCCATGACGACCTTCGGTGTGCACGCCGGACTGCAGAACGTGGACATGGCGGAGCTCCGCTCGCTCTGGCGCCACGTCGAGGATCTCGGCTTCGAGTGGATCTCGATCTGGGACCACTTCTACGCGGCGACGTTCGACCCGAACGACCCGCACTGCCACGAGGCCGTCGCCACCCACGCGGCGCTCGCGTGCGACACGCAGCGCGTCCGCTGCGGGTCCCTCGTCTACTGCGCCGGCTACCGCCACCCGGCGGTGCTCGCCAAGGCGATCTCGACGATCGACCAACTCTCCGGCGGGCGCACCGACGTGGGCATCGGGGCCGGCTGGGCACAGGTCGAGTACGACGCGTACGGGATCCCGTTCGGATCGGTCGGCGAGCGCATGGACCTGCTCGAGGAGTCCATCCAGGTGCTGCGACTGCTGTTGCGCGAAGGCGTGTCGGACTTCGAGGGGCGCTTTTTCACCCTCAACGACGCGAAGCTCGAACCGAAGCCGGTGCAGTCGGAGCTCCCGATCTGGGTCGGTGGCGGCGGTGAGAAGCGGACCCTGCGCATCGCCGCCCGCTACGCAGACGCCTGGAACATCCCCTTCGTGGCGCCGGAGACCTTCGCCCGCAAGCGCGCCGTGCTCCACGAACACTGTGCCGACGTCGGCCGCGACCCCGCATCGATCCGCACCACCGTCAACGTCGGCCTCGCCTGGAGCGAGGAGGGGCTGCGCGCCCAGTTCGGCGCCATGGCCGACCAGGTTCGGCCCGGTGTGCTGCGCGGCAGCGAGGGCGAGGTCCTCGAACGGATCCAGCACTACGTCGACGCCGGCGCCGACCAGATCAACCTCGCGATCCGGGCACCGTTCACGACCACGTTCGACGACGTCGAACGGTTCGCCTCGGCGCTCGGCCTGCACTGAGCAGGCCGACCGTCAGGCCGTCGGCACCGCCTGCGCGCCGCGGACGAGCCGGCCGGGCAGCTCGCCCGTGTGCTCGCCGTCGACGAAGGTGACTGTGCCCGAGCACATCGTCATGCGGTAGCCGTCGACGTCCTGCAGCAGACGACGCCCGCCCGCGGGCAGGTCGAAGGTGAAGCGCGGCGGGTGGAGCCGCATGCCGTCGAGGTCGATGACGTTCACGTCGGCCTTGTAGCCGGGCGCGAGCACGCCGCGGTCGTTCCAGCCGACGTGGCGAGCGGTGTCGTGCGTCTGCCCCTTCACGACCGTCTCGACGGGGATCTTCTCGCCGCGGGTGCGGTCGCGCACCCAGTGCACCAGGTTGTAGGTGGGGAACGAGCCGTCGCAGATCACGCCGACGTGGGCACCGCCGTCGGACAGCCCGTAGAGCGTGCGCGGGTGCAGCACCATCTCCCGGGCGTCGTCGAGGTTGAAGCGCGAGTAGTTGCCGGCGGGGAAGTACAGCATCTCCTCGCCGCCCCGCTCGAGCAGGATGTCGTAGACGAGCTCCTTCGGGTCGACTCCCATGCGGGCCGCCGTCGCGCCGATCGACTGCTCCTCGGGCTGCTCGTAGTCCGGCGGGTCGCCGAGACGGAACAGCTTGTTGAACTCGCGCGCTGCGGCCTTCACGAGCGCGGACCCCTTGTCGTGTCCGTGCTCGGCCAGGATCCGGGCCCGGACCTCCGGGTCGTGCATGCGCGCCACCCGGTCGGCGAGCGGCAGGTGCTCGATCTCCCGGTAGGAGGGGCACAGCATGAAGGGGTTCATCGAACCCTGCAGCGTCATGAGCAGCCCGACCGGTCGGGCACAGACCTGCGCCTTCATGTCGGCGCCCGTCGCCGAGGCACGCGCCAGGTGGTCGAGCACGGTCCGCCACTTGTCGGGCTGCGGGTCGGCCTGGATGAGCGACACCGACAGCGGGCGGCCGCATTCGCGGGCGATCCGCTCCATGAGACCGAGCTCGTACTCGACGTCCCGGAGGTCGGAGACGAACTGGAACACACCCCGGCCGGCGCGGCGCAGCGCCTCACCGATGCCGAGCAGTTCCTCGGTCGACGCGGTGAGCGAGCCGATCTTCTGGCCGGTGCGGCTGCGGTGGTTGATCGTCCGCGACGTCGCGAACCCGATCGCCCCGGCGAGGAGCGCCTCCTCGGTGAGCCGGCTCATCTCGGCGATCTCGGCGGGCGTGGGGTCGATCTCGTGGTCGGCGCCGCGCGCGCCCATCACGTAGGCCCGCAGCGCGGCGTGCGGCATCTGTGCCCCGATGTCGACCGCGTGCGGTCGTCGGTCGACGGCGTCGAGGTACTCGGGGAAGGACTCCCAGTCCCACGGCAGGCCCTCGTGCAACGCCGAGCCGGGGATGTCCTCGACCCCCTCCATGAGCGAGATCAGGAAGTCGTGGTCGGCGGCCCCGCGACGGGCCGGCGCGAACCCGACACCGCAGTTGCCCATGACGATGGAGGTGACGCCGTGCTGGGACGACGGCTGGATCAGCCCGTCCCAGGTGACCTGGCCGTCGTAGTGGGTGTGGATGTCGACCCAGCCCGGGGTGACGAGCGCACCGTCCGCGTCGATCTCCCGACGACCGGTGCCGTCGACCGCGCCGACGGCGACGATCCGCCCGCCCTGCACGGCGACGTCGCCGGTGGACGCGGCCCGGCCGGTGCCGTCGACGATGGTCCCGCCTCGGATGACGATGTCGTACACGTTGCCCCCTCGTGCACGGCCGGGCCCCCGACCCGGTGCCGTATGCGCCAGATGGTACCCCAGTCGGTCAGCCGCGCAGCGGGCCGAGCACCGCCTCGGTGTGCTCCCCGAGCAGCGGCGCCCGCGAGAACGACCACCAGTCGGCCGACACCCGGAACGGTGCCCCCGGGCCGACGACGCCGTCGGTGCCGTGGACCTCGTGCGTGCGCCAGAAGCCGGCGGCCTGCAGGTGCGGGTCGCTCCGCAGGTCGGCGACGGTGTTCACCGGGGTGATGGGGATGTTGCGCCGCTGGCCCTCGATGAACAGGTCGAGCTTGCTCATCGACATCGTCACCGCCTCGGTCATCGCGTCGACGAACTCGGCGGCCTCCCACCGCACGGCGATGTCGAAGAACGCCTCCTCGAGGAGGGAGTCCTCGCCGGTGACGTCGCGGATCCATTCGGCCATCGCCCGCCAGTGCGCGGGTTGCAGGACGACGACGGACACGAACCCGTCCGCGCACGGGTACAGACCGAACGGTCGGCTCACCGCCCGACGGTTCCCGGGGCGCGAACGCGGCACGAGGTCGTCGAGGAACAGCGGCGCACCGGTCTCCGGGCCGACGAACAGCAGGGATTCCTGCAGCGACAGGTCGACACGTTGCCCACGACCGGTGCGGCGGCGCACCCGCAGCGCGAGCTGCGCCGACAACGCGACGTCGAGGGCGATCACGTGTTGGCCGAACTGGATTGGCGTCGCCGGCATCACCGGCGGCCGGTCCGGGAACCCGAAGGTGTGCAGCAGTCCGGACGACGCCCAGCCCACGAGTTCCGAACCCCTCCAGTGGGCTCGGGGCCCGGTTCGTCCGAACGGGGTGACCGAGATCCAGATGACCTCGGGGCCCATCGACGCCGCGACCTCGTCGAGCACACCGACCCCGGCATCCTCGACGACGACGTCGCAGGTCGCCGCAAGCGCCCGCAGCGCGTCGAGGTCGGCGACGACGACCGACTTCTTCCCCTGCGCGAAGTACGCCCACCACAGCGAACCCTCGGGCGCAGCGGATCCGGGGACGAACGGACCCCACGACCGCATCGTGTGCCCGCTCGGCGGTTCGGCGACGATCACCTCGGCGCCGAGCGCGCCGAGGAGCCGGGTGCCGTTCGCACCGCTGATCCCGGCGAGGTCGAGGATGCGCACACCCTCCATCGGTCGCTTCGTCGTGGTCATGCCCGTCCTCCCCGGTCGACCCGGGTGATCACGTCGATGTAGCGGTGATAGGGGCGCTGCAGCACCCGATCCGGCGCGGTCGCAGCGAACGCCGCTCCCGACTCGATCATCACGTCGATCTCGGCGTCGTCGAGCCCGGCGAGCCGGGTGAGGACGTCGCGGGTGTCCTGCCCCATCGACGGGCCCGCCCGGTGCACGTCGCCCGGGGTCTCGGTGAGCCGCAGCGGTTCCCGCCCGAACAGGTCGAGTTCGAACCGACCGCCGCCGCGCACGGCGTACCAGGCGCGGGCACGGATCTGGTCGTCGCCGAGCAGGCCGGCGTGGTCGAGCACGGCGTGGGCGGCGACACCGGCCGCCTGCAGCCACGCGGCGACCTCTGCGGCGTCGTGACCGGCCGTCCACGCGCCGAGCAGGCCGTCGATCTCGTCGTGGTGGGCGATCCGGCCGTCGAGCGTCCCGAACCGAGGGTCGGTGACCCACGGTTCGTCGCACACCTCACCGAGGGCCGCCCATGCGTCGTCGTCGCCGACGGTGACGGCCACCCAGCGGTCGTCGCCGGCGCAGGGGTAACACCCTTGCGGTGCCTGTCGGGGATCACGGTTCCCCCTGCGGCCGACCACGTTGCCGGCGAGCTCGAAGTCGAAGATGTGCGGGCCGAGCAGCGACACCGTGGTCTCGAACTGCGAGAGGTCGACGAAAACGCCGTCGCCGGTCGCCTCACGATGGTCGAGCGCGGCGAGCACGCCGAGCATGCCGTGCTTGCCGGCGAGGTAGTCCGGCGGGGCGATCGACGCGACACCGGCCGGCTCCTGGTCGGCGTAGCCGGTGAGCTCGTCCATCCCGACGAGCGGCGCCTGGTTCGGTCCCCAGGCGAGGAAGGGGTAGTAGGGCAGCGACTCGTCGGAACCGAAGCCCGGCATGGCGACGTACACGATGTCGGGCTTGATCGCCCGCATCTCGTCGTAGCCGAGGCCGAGGCCTCGCACCGCGGGCGTCGAGTAGTTCGTGATGAACACGTCGGCGGTCGCGATGATGCGGTGCAGCGCGGCGAGCGCCTCGGGGTGCTTGAGCTCGAGACCGACCGAGAGTTTCCCGGCGCTCATCTCCGGCACGTAGGGGCTCGTGTCGGTGAACACCTCGAGGAACTCGGGGACCCTCGCCCACGCCGACCCGAACAGGCGGGCGACGTCGGGGTTGGAGCGGGCCTCGATCTTCAGGACCTCCGCACCGTGGAAGGCGAGCGTGCGCGCCACGCTCGGTGCGGCGATGGCGATGGAGAGCTCGACGACGCGGACCCCGTCGAGCGCCCGCATGCCGTTGAGATCGGTGTGACTCATGTCGCATTTGCTAGCAGACATGGGGACGCGCAGGTTTCCCGTCGGTACGCTGCCGCCGTGACCGGCCCGGATTCCCCGCTCCCTGCCGAGGACGACGCGGCCTACCGGCGGCGCCTCCTCTTCGCCGTGATGCTGTCGGTCATGGGCTTCGGGTCCCTCACGACCATCGTGACCGTCGCCCTCGGCACGCTCGCCACCGAACTCGGCTCCACCCGGACGACGCTCGGCTGGGCGGTGACGGGTGTGCTGCTCACGATGGCCGTCGCCACCCCGCTCGGCGGCAAGCTCGGCGACATCCGCGGCCACCGCAAGATGTTCATCGTCGGCTCGATCGCCTCGGTCGTGACGACGGCAGCGTGCGCGTTCGCCTGGGACGCCACCTCGCTCCTCGTGTTCCGCGTGTTGTTCGGCCTCAGCGGTGCGCTCGTCCAGCCGGCGGGCATGGCGCTGCTGATGCGCGCCTACGGCCCGCAACGCCGTGCGACTGCGATGGGGTGGTTCCAGTTCGCGTCGACCGGCGCGCCCGCCATCGGCCTCGTCATCGGCGGACCGCTCATCGACGTGCTCGGGTGGCGCACCCTGTTCTTCGTCTTCGCTGCGACATCGCTCGCGGCCCTCGTGGTCGCGGTCGCCGTCGTCCGGGAGTCGCCCCCCGGCGAACGACTCCCCCTCGACGTCCTCGGTTCGGTCTCGCTCGGGCTCGGCATCCTGTTCGTGCTGCTCGGTGTCGGCACCGCTGCCCGCAACGGCATCACCGACCCGCTCGGCCCGATCCAGTTCGCCGCCGCAGCCGCGGCGATCGGCACCTTCGTCGTCGCCGAACGTCGCGCCGCCTACCCGCTGCTGCGTCTCGAGTACTTCGGCCGCAGGCGATTCACCGCACCGATGCTCGCGAACAGCCTCACGCAGTTCGCGTACATGGGCGGGTTCGTCGTCACCCCGCTGCTCCTCGGTGACGTCTACGGCTACGCCGTCTCCGCCGTGGCCGTGATCATGGCCCCGAGGCCCGGGGCGTTCGCCGCGATGTCCCCACTCGGCGGGGCGCTCGCGTCGCGCATCGGGGAGCGCACGCCGATGATGCTCGCGGGCTGCTGCATGATCGCGTCGATGTTCTCCTTCGCCGTCGGGTCGGCACCGGGGCGGGTGGCGTTCGTGATCGGCGGCCTGCTCCTCTCGGGCATCTCGGCGGGCATCGGCCAGCCGGCGTATGCCGCGATGGTGGCCGACTCCGTCGACGAGGCCGACGTCGGTGTGGCCAACGGCATGAACCAGACGATGTTGTTCGTCGGGATCGTGAGCGGCATCCAGGTCATGCTCGTCGTCCTCGGCGACGATCCGTCACAGCAGCGTTTCGTCGGCACCTACCTCTTCGGCGCGACGGTCGCAGCGGCCGGCCTCGTCGCCGCAGTGATCGCCGGCGCCCGCCGTCCGCTCCCGACGCGCAGCGCGGCCGCTACCGGAGGCAGTTCGTCGTGAACCCGCCGGTCCGGGTCCACTACGAGCTGCCGGCGCTGCGGCTCGGCGCGCTCGACTACGGCGCACCGTTCGCCGGTGCGCCCGACCTGCTGCTGCTCCACGGGATGGCCGACCTCGCATGGTCGATGCACCCCGTCGCCGAACGCCTGCGCGACCGCTGGCACGTCCGTTCCCTCGACCTGCGGGGCCACGGTGAGTCGGATCATCCGGGCGCGTACGGTCTGCTGCACTTCGTCGCCGACCTCGTCGCCCTCGTCGAGCTCCTCGACCTCGCCGCGGACGGTCGACGACCCGTCGTCGTCGGGCACAGCCTCGGCGGTCAGATCGCGTCGCAGTTCGCGGGTCTGTACCCGGAGCTCGTCCGTGCGCTCGTCGTCGCCGAAGGGATCGGGCCGCCGGTCCGGTTGCGCGAGGCGAACCCCGAGGAGCGGCGCACCACCGCCCGCGGCCGGGTCGACGTGCTCCGCAGTGCCGCCGCACACCGGCTCCTCCCCGATGTCGCCGCCGCCGCCGCCCGTCTCCGTGCCACCCACGTCGGTCTCGACGCCGCCACCGCCGACCTCCTCGCCGACCACGGCACCCGGGCCGCCGACCACGGCACGCTCGTGTGGAAGTTCGACCCGCGGACGCGCGACTGGTTGGCGACCTTCGACCGGGAGGCGATCGAGGAACGCTGGGGTCTCATCCGGTGCCCGGTTCTCGTCGTCACGGGGGCCGCCGCGTGGGAACGCTGGTGGAGCGCCCAGTCCCGTTCCGCGCAGAGCGAGGGCTGGGTCGACGTGGACACGGGTGAGGTGCGACGTCGGGTCGGCTGTTTCGCCGACGTGCGGCACGTCGACATCCCCGGCGCCGGGCACATGCTCCCCTACGACGCCCCGGTCGAGCTCGCGGACGCCGTCGACGCCTTCCTCACCGAACGCGCGCACGGCTAGGGACCCGTACTGGCGTCCACAGGGTGGCGCGCCGGTACGATCGCAGCATGGGTCGTCGTGGACCCACCGTGGGCAGGGGAGGGACCATGCGGCAGGCCGAGCAGGACCGACTCAAGGCGGAGATCGACCACTATCTCGAGACGTCGACGACGACGATGGCCGAGGAGGAGTACCTCAACCCGGTCGGCGTGTACGGCGACCCCGACTTCGCCCGCCGCGAACGGGAGCTGTTCCGCGCCGTCCCGGTCGTGATCGCGCACGAGTCGAAGATCCCGAACCCGGGTGACTTCGTCACCCACGACCAGTCCGGCGTCCCGGTGCTCGTCGTCCGCCAGGAGGACGGCTGCGTCCGGGCGTTCTTCAACCTGTGCCGCCACCGCGGCGCGAAGCTCGCCCTCGAGGACGAGGGCTGCGCCCGCCGGTTCACCTGCATCTACCACGCCTGGTCCTTCAAGCCCGACGGCTCGCTCGCCGGCATCCCCAACGACGACGGGTTTCGCGGGGTCGACCGTTCGGCGTACGGCCTCACCGAACTCCCCTGTGAGGTCCGCCACGGGATGGTGTGGGTGGTCCTCACCCCGGGTGCGTCCATCGACGTCGCCGCCCACCTCGGCGCCGAGCTCGATGACGAGCTCACCTCCTTCGGGCTCGCCGGCTATCAGGTCGAACGGGAGACCGAGATCGCCGAGCAGGCGAACTGGAAGCTGCTTGTCGACGGGTTCCTCGAGACCTACCACCTGCGGTTCCTGCACTCCGACACGGTCGGCCCGTTCATCCGCTCGAACTGCGGCCCGTTCAAGCAGTTCGGCCTGCACGGTCGGATGGTGATCGTCCGCAGCCGCTACGACAGCGAGAAGTCGGTCGGTGACCGGTTCCTGCGTGACGTCGGCGCCGTCTATCAGATCTTCCCGAACACGGTCCTCGTGTGGCAGTCGACCCACTTCGAGCGCTGGGCGATGTTCCCCGACGGGGACGACCCCGGTCGCTGCAAGGGGTACACGTCGATCCTCGCCCCGCAGGGACAGGAGTCCGACACCCGCCTGTGGGACACGAACTGGAAGATCCTGCTCGACACCGTGCAGCAGGAGGACTGGCCGGTCGCCCGGGCGACGCAGGCCGGCCTGTTCGCCGGTGCGCAGGACACGTTCGTGTTCGGCCGCAACGAGCCGGGGCTGCAGCACTTCCACAAGACGGTGCAGCGCCTCGCGGACGAGACCCCGGTGGCGATCAGCGCTCGCTGAGCCGCTGCCGCACCCGGTCGTAGGTCGCGTCGCCGAGGATCCGCCGCAGCGGACCCTCGAGGGAGGCGACGACGGGTTCGTCACCTGCGAACGCGTCGGGGGTGTCGGTGCACCACCACGCCATCGACCGGCCACCCTCGCCCCAATCGTCACGGCGCCACGCGCGCACGGTCGTGGTCGGCGTGCCGTCGGCGTCGGTGCCGTCGACGAGCCGGAGCGGGAGTCGCCAGCAGACGCCGGGCTTCCAGTCGAGCGGGTCCTCACCGGCCTCGACCGCAGCGAGGTGCAGCGCGCATCCTTCGCCACCGGCGAAACCGGGTCGGTTGAGGAAGATGCACGCCCCGTCCACGACCCGGGTCGCCGAGCGGGTCGAGTCGGCGAAGATTCCGTCCGCCGACGCGACCGCAGCGAGCTCGAACTGCGCCGGGTCGAGGGTGTCGGCGAGCGCGGCGATCGTCATCGCCTCCTCCGGGTCGTCGCCCAGGTGCGCCCCGACCGAACAGCACCCCTCACCCCGCTCGGGGGTGCGGGTGTCGTGGATGCCCTGGCAGCCCTTCCCCCAGATGCACGTCCAGTTCGACGTGAGGAACCCTGCGTCGATGCGCCAGCGGACCGGCCCTTCGGCGTCGGGAACCTCGACGAAACGCTGCTCGACGACGGGATCCTGCACACCGGCAGCGTAGGGGCAGCGGCGCATGCCCGAACGGTGCGGCATGATGCCCGGGTGCATGTAGATCTCTCCGCCCTTTTCGACCTGACCGGCCGCGTCGCGGTCGTCACCGGAGGCAGTCGTGGCCTCGGCCGGGCCATGGCGATCGGCCTTGCGAAAGCCGGCGCCGACGTGGTCGTCGCGAGCCGCAACCTCGAGTCCTGCGCCGCAGTGTGCGCGGAGATCGAGACGCTCGGCCGCCGGGCCCTGCCCGTCGCCGTCCGGATGGGGGAACCCGACGACGTCCGGGCGCTCGTTGCGGCGGTCGACGCTCGATTCGGTCGTCTCGACATCGTGGTCAACAACGCAGCGACCGTGCTCGACCGTTCGCTCGACACCCTCGCCCATGACACGTTCGTCGGCGCGTTCACGACGAATCTCTTCGGACCGTTGTTGCTCGTCCGTGAGGCGAAGGACCTCCTTGCGCGGGGCGGTCACGGGGCCGTGCTGAACATCTGCTCGATCGCCATGGACATCGGCACGCCGGAGCGGTACTACTACCCGCCCGTCAAGGCTGCCCTCGCCCAGGCGACCCGGTCGATGGCCCTCGACCTCGGCCCACTCGGTGTGCGCGTCAACGCGATCTCGCCGGGGACGTTCCGCACCGACATGGTGACCAAGGCGTTCGACGACGCCGAGCTCGCCCGCCGCAGCGAGGTCATCCCGCTCGGCCGGGTGGCCGACCCGACCGAACTCGTCGGACCGGCGCTGCTGCTCGTCAGCGATGCCGGCTCCTACATCACCGGCGAAGTGCTCACCGTCGACGCCGGCGCGACCCGCGTCAGCGCCTGATCGGACGCTGACGCGGCGCGCTGCGCTGCATCAGTCGATCGGGAGCAGCGGTTCGGGCGGGAACGCCCCGGCCACGAGTTCGGTGACGACCGACCCGAGCTCGGACGGCGCCCAGCGGTCCTTCTTGTCGCGCCAGGGGCCACGGCTCCAGTTGTTCACGATGCCGACGCGTCCGCCCATCACCTCGAACACCCGACCGGTCACCGCGGCGGACTCGTTGCTGCCGAGCCACACCACGAGCGGCGAGATGTTCTCCGGGGCGGTGTCGTCGAAGGTGCCTTCGACGTAGTCGGCGCCCATGCCCAGCGGTGCGGTCATGCGCGTCCGGGCACCCGGGGCGATCGCGTTCACGGTGACGCCGTACCGGGCGAGTTCCTTCGCCGCGATCACGGAGAACGAGGCGATGCCGGACTTCGCCGCGCCGTAGTTCGTCTGCCCGGGGTTGCCGAACAGGCCGGAGCCGGACGACGTGTTGATGATGCGGGCATCGTTGGTCTCGCCCGCTTTCGTCATGTCCCGCCAGTACTGCGCCGCGACCCGGCTCGGCAGGTAGGTGCCGCGCAGGTGGACGTGGATCACGGCGTCCCATTCCTCGGGCGTCATGTTCGCGAGCACCCGGTCACGCAGGATGCCGGCGTTGTTCACGAGCGTGTCGAGGTGACCGAAGTGGTCGATAGCCGCCTGGACCATGCGTCGGGCCCCATCGGCGTCGGCGACGTCGTCGCCGTTCGCGATGGCCTCGCCGCCCATGCCGCGGATCTCCTCGACGACCTCGTCGGCCGGACCGGTCGACTTGCCGCTGCCGTCGACCTCACCGCCGAGGTCGTTCACCACGACTTTCGCGCCCTCGGCCGCGAACGCGAGCGCGTGCGACCGACCGATACCCCGGCCGGCGCCCGTCACGAGCACGACACGTCCGTCACAGATCCTCATGGTGTCCTCCCGAACACGGTGGCGGTCACCTGCCCGCCATGCGGGGCGCAGCCTAGGCTCGGCCGGTCGGTGTGCCGAGGGGCGGTACGCCGGGACGAGAGGGACGGTGCGCCATGACGTTGGACCCGCAAGCCGCTCGCGTGCTCGAACGCATGCGAGAGCTGAACCTGCCGACCTTCCGTGAGGTCGGACACGAACGGGCCCGAGCCGGTTTCGACCGGCAGCCCGACGCCGGTCGCCCGATCGAGGCGGCACGCACCGAGGACCGCAGCATCACCGGCCCCGACGGCGACGCTCTCCCCATCCGGATCTACTGGCCGACGTCGGGCGGCGAGGACCTCGGTGTGCTCGTGTTCTTCCACGGGGGTGGCTGGGTCGTCGGGTCGATCACGTCCCACGACCGTGTCTGCAAGGCGCTGACGGAGAAGACCGGGTGCATCACCGTCTCCGTCGACTACCGGCTCGCGCCGGAGCACCCCTTCCCCGCCGGACCGGAGGACTGCTACGCGGCGACCGTGTGGGCGGCGGCGAACGCCGCCTCGCTCGGCGGCCGTGCGGACCGGATCGCGGTCGGCGGCGATTCCGCCGGCGGGAACCTCGCCGCGGCGGTCGCGCTCATGTGCCGTGACCGGGGCGGCCCCACCCTCGCCCACCAGGCGCTCGTCTACCCGGTGACCGACTTCGACCCGACGACCGCGTCGATGGTGGCGAACGCCGAGGGGTACGGCCTCACCCAGGACGTCATGGTGTGGTTCCACGACCTCTACGCCCCGGAGGCGGCCCACCGCGCCGACCCCTACGCGGCGCCGAACCGCGCCACGGACCTCACCGGTGTCGCGGCGGCGACGGTGATCGTCGCCGGGTACGACCCGCTCCACGACGAGGGCGTCGCCTACGCCGAGAAGCTCAGCGCCGCGGGCGTACCCACCGACCTGCGGCGCTACCCCGGCCAGTTCCACGGCTTCTTCTCGATGTCGCGGCTGATCGACCAGGCCGACGAGGCCCAGGACGTCGTCGCCGGCGCACTGCGCGCCGCCTTCGAGGCGAGCGGTTCGTGACGGCTCGCAACGCCGGTCGGCGACTCCCCGGCACCCCGGAACCGGGTTGCACCTGGCGGGGTCACGGCGGTGGGACCCTTGCCGGCGACCGCTGGGGTGATCCGGCGGGCCCCGTCGTGCTCCTCATGCACGGCGGTGGGCAGACCCGTCACGCATGGAAAGGCGCGGGGGAACGCCTCGGCGCACAGGGGTGGAACGCGATCGCGTTCGACGCCCGTGGGCACGGCGACTCGTCGTGGACCGACGCGTACGGCATCGACCTGATGGTCGCCGACCTCGTCGAGCTCGTCGCCCAGCTCGGCGATCCGAACCCGGTGCTCGTCGGCGCATCCATGGGCGGTGGGGTGAGCCTCGAGACGATCGGCGGCGGACACGTCCCCGGTCGGGCGCTCGTGCTCGTCGACACTGCGCCACGCCTCGAACCGGAAGGTGTCGACCGGATCCTGCAGTTCATGGAGGGCCGGCCGGACGGCTTCGCATCGCTCGACGAGGTCGCGGATGCGATCGCGTCGTACCAGCCACACCGGGAGCGGCCCCGTTCGACGGACGGGCTCGCGAAGAACGTGCGGCTCGGCGACGACGGTCGGTACCGCTGGCACTGGGATCCGACGTGGCGTTCCGGGCGCCCCGACCTCGAGGCGATGTACCAGCGGCAGGCGGCGAACGCACGGGCGCTGGCCGTGCCGACCCTGCTGGTCCGCGGCGGTCTGTCCGATGTGCTGAGCGAGGACGGTGCCCGCAGCTTCCTCGAGTTGTGCCCCCACGCCGAGTACGTGAACGTGACCGACGCCTCGCACATGGTCGCCGGCGACCGCAACGACATCTTCTCGGGTGCGGTGATCGATTTCCTCGGCCGGCTCCCGTCCCGCTGAGCGTTCAGACGGGCCCGGGCGGCACCACACCGAACCGGTCGGCGGCCGCGGCGAGCGCGGCGTCGTCGAGCACGGCCGGCACCGCACCGCCGGTCGCGCCGACCACTGCGAGGTGGAGACGGCACAGCCACTCGAGCAGCTCGAGTCGCTCGCAGGCAGCGTCCGGGTCGTCGCCGAGCGCAACGGAGCCGTGGTGGGCGAGCAGCGCCGCCTGCCGACCGCCGGCGAGCGCTGCGACGAGGCCGGCGGCGAGCGTGTCCGACCCGAACGTCGCATACGGCGCAACCCGCGGCGGACCGCCGAGCAGCACGCAGGTGTAGTGCAGCGCAGGCAGCACCTCGCACAGGCAGGACACGGCGACGGACGCCACCGCGTGCGTGTGCGCGATCGCCCCGGTGCCGGTCGCGTCGTACACCGCGAGGTGGAAGGGCAGCTCCGAGGTGGGCACGGCCGAACCCTCCACGACCGCGCCTGCCCGGTCGACGACGACGAGGTCGTCCGGGTCCATCGCGGCGATCGAGCAGCCGCTCGGGGTGACCACGATCAGGTCGCCCGAACGCGCCGACAGGTTCCCGGACGTCCCGACGACGAGGCCGGACTCGGCGAGGCGGCGTCCGGCGGCGACGACGGCGGCGCGTTCGGCTTCGAGCACCTGCGCACCGTAGCGGCACCGCGCCCGATCGGACGCGGCTAGAACACGGCCATGCTGCTCGCCGACTGTCGGGTGATCGACCTCACGACGTCGTTCGGGTGGCTCGCCGGCCGGGTCCTCGCCGACCTCGGCGCGGATGTGATCGCCGTCGAGCCGCCCGGCGGGCATCCGGACCGCCGGATCGGCCCGTTCGCCGGTGACGTCGTCGATCCGGAGGGGTCCCTGCGTTGGTGGGCACACGCCCGCGGCAAACGCTCCGTCGTGCTCGACCCCGGACCGCCCGGGACCGTGTCGCCGGAACTGTGGGATCTCCTCGCCGGTGCCGACGTGCTGCTCGAGTCCGACGGTCCGTGCGGGCTCGCCGCGCGCGGGGTCGACCTCGACGAGCTGCACCGCCGTCACCCGCGGCTCGTCGTCACGTCGATCTCCCCGTTCGGGCTCGACGGCCCGTACGCGCACTTCCGCGCGCCCGACCTCGTGCTCGGTGCGCTGTCCGGTGCGGTGTGGCTCACCGGGGACGTCGACCGGCCACCGATTCGCATCGGCAGCGAACAGTTCCTCGGCCATGCGTCCGTCGAAGCGGTCGTGCACACGCTCGTCGCCCTGCACCACGTGCGCGCCGGCGGTGCCGGTCAACACGTCGACGTCGCTGCGTGGACCGCAGCGATCCGCACGGCGATGAACGCTCCGACCGCGAAGATGCTCGAGGGCGCCGAGTTCGTGCGGATCGGACCCGGTGTCGCCTACCAGCCCGGTCGGGCGAAGCAGATCTACCCCTGTGCCGACGGCCACGTCGTCTACATGGCAGGGCCGGGCCCGCTCGCCGGACCGGGCTTCGCGACGATCGTCGAGTGGGCGGCGGCCGGCGGGTTCGCGGTCCCCGACATCTTGTCGGGCGTCGACGTGACCACGATCAGTCTCGACGACCTCGAACGCGACGGGATCCGTGTCGCGCACAACTCGGCGGTCGAGGCTGTTTGCACGGCTGCGTTCCGCAACCGCACGAAAGCCGAGTTGTACGCCCACGCCGTCGAGCACCGCTGGCTCCTCGCACCGGTGAACACCGCCGCCGACCTGCCCGGTGATCGGCAGCTCGCTGCACGCGAGTTCTGGGACGACGTCGACCACGGCAGGTTCGGTGTCGTCCGCCATCCGGGTGCGTGGGCCCGACCGTCGACGGTCGCGCTGCGGGCGGCGAACCGGGCGCCCGGGATCGGTGAGCACACGACCGCGGTGCTCGCCGAGGCGCACGCATCCGCCGGTGCGGTGGCGCTCCCCGACCAGCCCGAACGACCCGGATGGTCGCCTGGTGCGGGAGCGCTGGCCGGCCTCAAGGTGTGGGACATGTCGTGGGTCGGGGTCGGCCCGCTCACGGCGCGCTACCTCGCCGACCATGGCGCGACCGTCGTCCGTCTCGACTCGAGCGTGCGCGCGGACGTGCTCCGGGCAGCTCCGCCGTTCCTCGACGGGGTCAGTGGGCTGAATCGCAGCCAGTTCTACGGTGACTTCAACGCGTCGAAGCTCGGTATCGGGCTCGACCTGTCCACCGGCGGCGGCCGCGAGGTCGCGCTGCGCCTCGCCGACTGGGCTGACGTCGTCATCGAGAGCTTCACCCCGCACACCCTCCGCGGGCTCGGCCTCGATCACGCCACGCTCGCGGCACGCAACCCGTCGCTCGTGATGCTGTCGACCTGCATGCAGGGGCAGACCGGGCCGAACGCCGATTACCGGGGGTTCGGTCAGCTGCTGGCCGCCCTGTCGGGGTTCTACGAGATCACCGGCTGGCCGGATCGTGATCCGACGATGATCTACGGCGCGTACACCGACTTCGTCTGCCAGCGCTTCTGCGCGAGCGTCGTACTCGCTGCGCTCGACCGGCGGCGCCGCACCGGTGAGGGCACCCACATCGACCTCGCCCAGTTCGAGGCAGCGTTGCAGTTCCTCGAGGTCGAACTGCTCGACACCACCGTCAACGGGCGGGTTCCGACGCGCAACGGCAACCGCCACCACGCCATGGTCCCCCACGGCATCTACCCGTCGCGCCGTGGTCCGGAGGCCGGACTCGAAGGGGAACGCTGGCTGGCGATCGCGTGCGAGGACGACGCCGCGTGGGCGGCGCTGGTCGAGGTGATGGGCGCACCGGCGTGGGCGACGGACCCGACGCTGCGCACCCTCGACGGCCGTCGCGCCGCCGAGGACCGGATCGACACCGCGATCGCCGCCTGGACGGCCACGCAGGAGGCGCTCGACGTCTTCACCCGGTTGCAGCCGCGTGTCGCAGCAGCACCGGTGTACGCGCCCGGGGCGTTGCTCGACGACCCGCACCTCGCCCACCTCGGGTTCTTCGTACCGCTCGACCACACCGTGATGGGCACGGTGCCTTACACGGGCATGCAGGCCCGCCTGTCGATGACGCCGGGTCACCTGCGTCGTGCGGCACCCTGCGTCGGCGAGCACTCCTTCGAGGTGCTCACCGAGATCCTCGGCCTCGACGCGGACGCGGTCGGCGACCTGCTGGCGTCCGGCGCCGTCGAGATCAGCGTCGGTTGACGGTCTCGGTGCAGATCACCCGTCGGGGCGACGCGGCCGTGTCGGCGAAGCTCGCGACGTCGGCGCCGATCGCGACCCGACCCTCGGGCCCGTCGTAGAACCGGTCCCGCAAGTCGTCGAGCGACGCGAACGCACACAGGGCGAACCCGTCGTAGGAGGGACCGCGGACGACTTCGTCAACCGAGCACTGCTCGTAGTGCCACATGCCGACGTGATGGTGCAACGCGAGCGGTGCGTGCACGTCCCGCCAGTGCGCGTCGGCCTGCTCGTGGGTGAGATCGGGGTGGCGTCGCATCCCGAACACCGCCACCACGCCCTCGCTGGTCGTCCCGGCCGGCGGCGGGTCGGCGAGCGGGCGGATCACCCGCACGTGCACCCGGTAGGTCCCGATCTCGTCTGCGCCGGCGAGCGCGGAAGGATCGGCGACATCCGCGACGACGAGCGTCCGGAACGGCACGTCGTCACGTGCCGCCGACTCGTCGACGGCGAGGTAGGCGGTCCCGCCGGTCGCACGGGCGACGGCGTCCGCCCGTTCCCTGTCGTTCCCGATGACGGCGTAGGTCGGCATGGCGGCATCCTCCCACGCTGCCGTCGACCCTGCGTCCGATCCTGCAGTTTCGCGCCACGGCCGCGCTGCGCCCGCTACGGTTCAGCTCGGCCGTGCCGGGGGGGCACGGCGGACACTGAGGGGGCACAGATGAGGAAACGGCGTCTTGCCGGAATCGGAGCGCTCATCGCGTTCAGCCTCGTCGCCGTAGCGTGCGGTGGCGGGTCGAGCGACGACGCTAAGAACCTGGACGCGAACGTCAAGAACGAGATCGCGAACCAGCTCGACAACAAGTCCGGCGCGACCGAGAAGCGGCCCGAACCAAAGACCCCGGCCGAGCTGAAGAAGGTGCTCGAGGACGAACGCAAGGCCCAGGTCGCCAAGATCAAGGCCGGTGGCTGGGGGTACGACAAGGCCGCGAAGAAGGTCACCGGGCCCGAAGGTTTCGTCGCCGACATCGCGAAATGCCCGTCCGGTTGGTCGGACACCGAGGGAATCACCGACACCGAGATCAAAATCGGTGCATCGATCGCCCAGTCCGGCCCTCTCGCCGACTACGGCACCGTCCTCAAGATGTGGCAGGCCTACGTCGACGAGTTGAACGCCGCCGGCGGGATCACCGACTCGACCGGCAAGACCCGTAAGGTCAAGCTCATCACGAAGGACGACAAGTACGACCCGACCTCGGCCGTGCCGTTGATCGACGAGCTGCTCGACTCCGACAAGACGTTCCTCGTGTGGAATGGCGGGTCGGCGATCACGATGCGGACCTACGACAAGCTGAATCAGCGTTGCGTCCCCCAGCCGTTCGTGTGGACCGGTCACCCTGCCTGGGGTGATCCGGTGAACCACCCGTGGACGATGGGTTCGATCCTCAACTACTTCACCGAGGCGATCCTCTGGGGCTCCTACATCGAGCGGACCCTTCCGAAGGGCACGAAGGTGGGCGCTGTCGCCATCAACAACGACTTCGGTGCCGCCTACGTCGCCGGGTTCAAGGCGTTCCTCGCCACGAGCCAGCACGGCATCCAGTTCGAGTTCGAGAAGTTCGAGCCGACCGCGCCGACGATCACGAACGAGATGACGACAATCGCGTCGAAGAAGCCGGACGTCTTCATCGTGATGAGCGCCGGCGCAACCTGCGCCCAGGCGATCACCGAGGCATCAGCGAACGGTCTCGCCCAGTCGGCGAAGCAGCTCTGGCAGCCCTCGGTCTGCAAGAGCCTCACTTACGTCGGCGAAAAGGCCGTCGGCCAGTCGTCGAACGGCTGGCGTGTCGTCGGTGGCGGCATCATCGACCTGAACGACTCGAACTTCCAGAACAACGCCGGGGTCCAGTGGGGCCTCGAACTGCTGAAGAAGAACAACATCGATCCGAGGTCGTCATCGAACCTCAGCGCCGGCATGTATCTCGGCGTCCCGCTCGTCGAGATGCTGAAGGTCGCCGGTGACCTGCCGGGCGGTCTGACCCGCACCAACTACCTGCTGGCGATGCGGACCATGGACATGACGAACCCGCTCCTCCTGCCGGGTCTACGGATGACGACGAACGGGAACAAGGACGCCTTCGTAATCGAGGGTACCGAGTTCGCCAAGTTTGACGCCTCCAAGCAGTCGTGGGTGCAGGAGGGCGAGACCGTCGACCTGTCGGGCAAGTCGAAGAACTGCGCCTGGTCGGTCTCCACGTCGACCTGTAACTGATCCTGCGGCCTCCGGGCCGAAGGATCCGGATTTCCCGGGCCGGTTCCGCTGCGGCGGGACCGGCCCGGCCTGCGTCCGATCTGCCGGACGTCGACAGCCTCAGGTGTCTGCGACCGAGGCGGCGAGGAGGTCCCGACCGGTGACGATCCCGACGAGGCGGTCGCCGCCGAAGACGAGGGCGCGGCGCCCCGGTGCGGCGGAGAGCTCGATCGCCAGGTCGGCTGCGAGGTCCCCGGGAACGGCGAGGAACACGACGGCGAGCGGTACGGCGATCTGGCCGACGGTCACGTCGTGTCGCAATCCGTTCGGGACCGCCCCTACCTGGTCGAGCGTGACGAGACCCGCGATCCCGCCGTGTCCGTCACGCACCGGGAACGCCGTGTGCCGGGTGCCGGGCACCCAGTGCTCGAGCAGTTCGGCGACCGTCGACGTGCCCTCGACACAGGTCGGGTCCGGGCTCATCACCCGGGCGACCGTGCGCTCCCCGAGGGCGGCACGCGCTTCGACCGCTGCGGCCTCGCCGTCGCCCGCGGCCCGCACGAACCAGCCGATGAGGACGAGCCACAGCCCACTGAGCGGCCCACCGAGGAGGAACTCCGCCGCGCCGACCGCCATGAGCACGAGCGAGATCGTCCGCCCGAGCGACCCGGGTGGCTGCGGAGGACCGGAGCAGCTGACGGTGGGCGTCGAGCACGACCGCCTCGAGGGCCTCGGGCAGCGGGACGCCGAGGAACCGGGCGCGCACCCGCGCGGTCGCAGCGTCAAGCGCAGCGAGGTCGGCGCCGCCCACGACCGACGGCGGCAGTTCCGCCGTGACGACCGGCCCCGTGTCGGCGTGTTCGAAGGCGGCGTGGAACGCTGCCGTCGTCACCGCGAACCCGTCCGGCACGTCGACACCGGCGGGAGCGAGGGCACGACGGAACTCACCGAGCGCCGCCACCTTGCCGCCAACGACGGCGACGTCGTCGCGACCGACGTCGGAGAACCAGCGGACGAAGCACATGCGGACACCCTTCCGTCCGCCGTCGGTCAGCCGCCGGGTCGGACCTTCTCGGACCGCGTTCGCTCACGTACCTCGCCGCGGGCGGTCCTGCGCAGGACCATCAGGTTCCCGACGAGCAGGGTCGCCACACCTGCCGCCACCGCCCCCACCGTGACCATCACGACGGCGGCGTCGAGCACGACGAGGTCGAGGAACCGCCGGGCCGGCGCAACGACGAACGCCGTCCCCGAAGCGAGCGCCATACCGACGACGAGGACGACCCGCCGCCAGGTCAGGGGCCGTGCGACCACGACGAGCACGGCGAGCATCACGGCGACGAGCGCCGCCGTCGCCGCCGTCTGCGCTTCGACGAGCGGCCGACCGAGCGGGCCATCGACGACCGCGAACGCCCCGCCGGCACCGACAGCGGCCGCCGTGCCGGTGACCACCGCCCGCGCTGCCGCCCGCCGCACGAAGGACCCGCTAGCCGGACCCGCCGCCGGGGCGAGCGCCAACACGAACGCCGGGATCCCGATGGTCGTCGCCGAGATGAGGCTCAGGTGTCGGGGCAGGAACGGGTACGGGATCCCGGCGACGCCCGTCGTGGTGGCCAGCCACAACGCTGCGACGGTCTTCGTGAGGAAAAGCACGGCGACGCGTTCGATGTTGGCGATCACCCGCCGCCCTTCGGCGACCACGGCGGGCAGCGACGCGAACGCGTCGTCGAGGAGCACCACGGACGCGACCGCTCTCATGGCGGCGCTCCCCTGCCCCATGGCGATCCCGAGGTCGGCGTCCTTGAGGGCGAGCACGTCGTTCACCCCGTCGCCGGTCATCGCAACGACGTGCCCGGCCCGCTGCAACGCACCGACCATCGCCCGCTTCTGGTGCGGGGTCACCCGACCGAAGGTGGTCGCGTCGAGCACGGCGGCATCGAACCCGGCAACGTCGCCGCCGTCGAGCGTGCGGGCGTCGACGGCTCGACGGGCGCCAGGCACGCCGAGCCGGTCGGCGATCGCTGCGACGGTCGCCGGGTTGTCGCCCGAGATGACCTTGAGCGTCACGCCCTGGCGACCGAAGT